>Ga0187845_1001278_pt1 | contig 14458 bp, 11 predicted proteins | sample SpaLakP09_SKY_68_FD_134515 | JGI IMG/M metagenome (GOLD analysis project Ga0187845, IMG submission 134515) | Oligotrophic lake water microbial communities from Sparkling Lake, Wisconsin, USA - SP09_SKY_68 | ecosystem: Environmental > Aquatic > Freshwater > Lake | place: USA: Sparkling Lake... | reverse complement strand
GTGGGCAAGACCACCATCGCACGCATTCTGGCCAAGAGCCTCAACTGCGAAACCGGCACCACCGCCGAGCCTTGCGGCGAGTGTTCGGCCTGTCGCCAGATCGACGCCGGGCGCTTTGTCGACCTGCTGGAAATCGACGCCGCCTCCAATACCGGCATCGACAATATCCGCGAGGTACTGGAAAACGCCCAGTACGCGCCCACCTCCGGCCGTTTCAAGGTCTACATCATCGACGAAGTGCACATGCTGTCCAAGAGTGCCTTCAACGCCATGCTGAAGACGCTGGAAGAGCCGCCGGCCCACGTCAAGTTCATTCTGGCCACCACCGATCCGCAAAAAGTGCCGGTCACGGTATTGTCGCGCTGCCTGCAGTTCTCCCTGCGCAACATGACGCCGCAGCAGGTGGCTGGCCATCTGGCGCATGTGCTGGAAGTGGAGCAGCAAAGCTTCGAACCGGCCGCGCTGGCCTTGCTCGGCCGTGCCGCTGCCGGCTCGATGCGCGATGCGCTGTCGCTGCTGGATCAGGCCATTGCCTATGGCATGGGCGAGGTACGGGAAGAGGGCGTGCGTGCCATGCTGGGTGCGGTGGATCGCCGCTATCTATTCGTGCTGCTGGACGCGCTGGCGGCCGCAGATGGCCCGCGCCTGATGGCCGAAGCGGAACAGCTGGCACAGCGCGGTATCGGTTTTGACAGCGTATTGGCCGAAATGGCCGTGCTGCTGCAGCAACTGGCCATGGCGCAGACCGTACCTGCGGCCATTGCCGATGACGAGCCGGAGCGCGAAGCGCTGTTTGCACTGGCCAGCCTGATCGCACCGCAAGATGTGCAGCTGTACTACCAGATCGCCATTCATGGCCGCAAGGATCTCGCGCTGGCACCCGATGAGCATGCCGGCTTCAACATGACCCTGCTGCGCATGCTGGCCTTTCATCCGGCGCATGCCCAGCCCGACAGCGTAGCCGCGCCGCGCAGTACTGCTGCTGCGGCGGCCACTCGGCCAGCGCCAGTGGCGATGCCGGCACAGTCCGATGCCGGGGCGGATGGTTCGGCTGCCGCCCGCGCCTTGTTGGCTGGCCTGGGGAATCGTAAGCCAGCCAGCCGACCGGCTGCGCAAGAGCCTGCCGCGGCGGCTGACGCCGAACCCGAACCTGCCCCCGCGCCGCTAGCCGCTCCTGCGCCAGCGCAGCCTGTCACGCCTGCTGTATCTGCTGTACCTGTTGCGCCAGCAGAGCCAGTGGTGACTGCGCCAGCTCCGGCAGTCATTGCACAGGCTGCCCCGTCTGTCGCCGCAGATGACGACGAGCGCGACGACGAGGATGAGGCCGAGCTCGACAATACCGCTCCGTGGGATGAGACCGAGGCAGAAGAAGCCATGCCGGCCTACGCCATGGCCGAAGAGTCCACGGCGGTGGATGCAGCGCCTTATCAGTTTGATGGCGACTGGGGCGCGCTGGTCACGCAGCTGGGCACCCGCCTGGGCGCCTCGCGCATGCTGGCACACAATGCCGTGCTCAAGGGCTGGAGCCAGTCGCGGCTGGAACTGGCGGTGCCGGATAGCTTCCGCCACATGGCTACCCGCGATTATCAGGAAAAACTCAAGGCTGCGCTGACCGAGCAGTTTGGTCAGCCGGTAGAACTGGTGGTGACGATAGAAGAACTGGGGCTGGAAACACCGGCCATGCAGGGCGCTCGCCACCGCCAGGAACAATTGGCCCAGGCCCGGATTTGCCTGGAAAACGATCCGGTGATTCAGCAACTGGTGCGCGATATGGGCGCTACGCTGATCGCTGAAACGATTCAACCTGTTCAGGAGTTGTGAAATGTTCGGTAAAAACGGTATCGCTGGTCTGATGAAGCAAGCCCAGCAAATGCAGGAAAACATGAAGAAGGCCCAGGAAGAGCTGGCCACGGTGGAAGTGGAAGGCCAATCCGGTGCCGGCCTGGTGAAAATCGTCATGACCTGCGGCCACGATGTAAAGCGCGTGTCCATCGACGACAGCCTGCTGGACGATGCCAAGGAAGACAAGGAAATGCTGGAAGACCTGATCGCCGCCGCCGTCAACGACGCGGTACGCAAGGTAGAAGCCACTTCCCAGGAAAAGATGTCCGGTTTCACCAATGGCCTGAATCTGCCGGCCGGTATGAAGCTGCCCTTCTAATCCAGCCCGCACGACCAGCCGCATTGCGGCCCGGTCGTGACCCATGGCGGGGCCTGACGGCCCTGCTGCAGCCAGGGAGCCGTGATGGAGCAGGTATTGCATGGCCATTGCCTGTGTGGCGCGGTACGGTACCAGTGCCAGGGCCGGCCTCTTGGCGTGTCTTACTGCTATTGCAAGACCTGCCAGCTGGCAGCCGGTGCACCGGTTTATCTGGGGGCGTTGTTTGCCCGCCACGCCGTCAGCTGGCAAGGTGCGACCACAGCCTATCGCTCGTCACCGCTGGGGTTGCGGCATTTCTGCCCGGTCTGTGGCAGCACCCTGTTTTATGAATGCACCGATGGCAGCCAGCGGCTGGAAATTACCGTCGCCACGCTGGAGCAGCCGGCGTCGCTGCCGCCTGATTGCCACGAATGGACCGACAGCGCCATTCCCTGGTTTCACCTTGACGATGCCTTGCCGCGTTATCCGCAGGGCGGGCCGGACTGAAGCCGGCTTACCTTTCCTTATCCTTTCCTGCCTGTTTGCCGATGAAAAACCCACCCGCGCTCGACCAGTTGATTGCCGCCCTCAAGGTATTACCCGGTGTCGGCCCCAAAACCGCCCAGCGCATGGCCTTCCATTTGCTGCAAAGGGACAAGGCAGGCGCCGACAAGCTGGCACGGGCGCTGGATAGGGCCTTGACCAGGCTGACCCATTGCGAACGCTGCAATACCTTTAGTGAAACCCCGCTGTGTAGTATCTGTGCCGATCCGGAACGCCGGCCGGATCAGCTGTGCGTGGTGGAAATGCCGGCTGATCTGATGACGCTGGAGCAGGCCAAATGCTATCAGGGCTTGTATTTCGTGCTGATGGGCCGTATCTCGCCGCTGGACAATATCGGCCCCAAGGATGTCAATCTGGACAAGCTGATGGTGCGGGCACTGGATGAGGTGGTGGAGGAGGTGGTGATTGCCACCAACTTTACCGCCGAGGGTGAGGTCACCGCCCATATGATTGCCGAACTGCTGAAAGAGCGTGGCCCCAAGGTGTCACGCATTGCCCGTGGCATGCCGGTGGGTGGCGAGTTGGAATATGTCGACCTGAGCACGCTGGCGCAGGCGGTGTACGAACGCAAGTCGCTCACCCCGCCGGCTGATCCGTCTGCCCAGCCGGGCTGAGCGGTTTATTCCTGTGCCTGGCGCAGCAGAGCCCCCAGCAGCGCCACGCCCTCGCGCTGATGCAGCGGATCGAAAAAGCTGAAGTTCAGCCGCAGCGCATTGCTTGGCCCGTGCTGCGGGTAGAACAGCGTTGATGGCGCGTAGTGAATGCCTTGCTCGATAGCCATGGGCAGGAGCGCTGCACAATCCAGCCCCTTGGGCAGGATCACCCACTGAAAGTAACCACCCTCCGGCTGCAATAGCCGGCTGCCGGCTGGAAAACTCTCCTTTATCTGCTCCTGCATGGCATCGCGCCGGCTGCGCAGGCTGGCGCGCAGCCGTGTCAGCATGTCGCCGTGCTGGCCGGAGGCCAGCAGCCGCGCCAGTGCCATCTGGCTGGGCAGCGGCGTGCCCAGCGAGCTGCACAGTTTCAGCCCGCGCACGGTATTGCTCAGCCGTCCGGCGGCGATCCAGCCCACCCGGTAGCCCGGCGCCAGCGATTTGCTGAAGGACGAGCAGTGCAGCACCGTGCCGCTGCGGTCGTAAGCCTTTAACGGCGCTACGCCCTGTGTGCCGAAGTACAGTTCGCGGTAGGTGTCGTCCTCGATGATGCACACGCGATGGCGCTCGGCCAGTGCCACCAGTGCACGTTTTTGTGTTTCCGGCAGCAGCAGCCCGGTAGGGTGCTGGAAATTGGCCATCAGCACGATGCCGGCCGGGCGTTGCTGTTGCAGCAGCTTGTCCAGCGCCTCCATATCCAGGCAGCCCTGCTCGGACAGCGCCAGTGGCAGCATGCTGATACCCAGGTGGCGTAGCTGCTCCAGCGCAGCCGGAAAAGCCGGTGTCACCACCACCATGCTCTGGCTGCCAGAGGCGCTGACCGCCGCGCGCATGGCCAGCGTCAGCGCTTCCATACCGCCGCAGGTAATCAGCAGTTCGTCCCCCGCCAGGGTGATGCCCTGGCTCAGATAATGCAGGCCCAGTTCACGGCGCAAGCCCTCGAAGCCTTCTATCGGCGTGCTGGACAGCGCGGCGCGGTAGTCTTGCAGCGCGCGGCTGAGGGCACGGTTCATCTGGGTGGTGTTGATCAGTGCCGGGTTGATGAAGGGGCAGCCCCAGGGCATGGGCAGGGCGGTGGTCAGGTGCTCCATGCGCAGCACACCGTCGCTGGCCGGTTCGGCCGGGCGCAAGGCGGCCGCCGGTGTACAGACGCGAAAACCGGAGCGGGGCAGGGCTTGCAGCAAGCCCTGTCTTTCCAGTTCGGCATAGGCGCGCTGGGCGGTGGTGAGGCTGACGCCATGATCCTGGCACAGCCGGCGCAGCGAGGGCAGGCGGTCGCCGGCGCGCAGCTGGCCCTGTTCGATGGCATGGCGGAACAATTGTGCCAGCTGCAGGGTTTTGCTCATGAATGAAGGACTCGCATGGTGTGGGGCTCAGTCGCCGATAAAGCTGCTTTTTTCCTGCAGCACATGGCCGGGCTGGTCGAGCGAGCGGATGACAAAACGGATGTCATGCGCGCCCTTGGCAGCGTACTGCGGCTCCACCTGTACTCGCAAGCCTATGGTTTCGGTGGCGGTAGCCGCCAGTGCCACCGGCCGGTTGGCGGTTGCCAGGCGGATGCCCGGCAGGCCTTCCACGCTGATGACAAAGCGTTGCGGCAGCTCGCTGCTGTTGATCAGCCGCACACTGTAACTGTTTTCCAGCCAGCCATCGTCGGTTTCCCGCACCAGGCTGGCGCGGTCGCGCAGGATGTCGGCCTTGAACGGAATGCGGTTGAGAAAGCTCACCACCGACAGCACGCTGATGCCCAGCAGCAGACCGCTGTAAAACAGCACGCGTGGACGCCGCCAGGCCGGCTTGATGTCAGTCTGGCCTTCCAGTGCCGCAGCGCTGGTGTAGCGGATCAGCCCGCGCGGGGCATGCAACTGGTCCATCACCTGATCGCAGGCATCGATGCAGGCGGCGCAGCCAATGCATTCGTATTGCAGGCCATTGCGAATGTCGATGCCAGTGGGGCAAACCTGTACGCAGATGCCGCAGTCGATGCAGCCACCGGCGGACTTGTCCGCCTGCATGCCGCGCGGTTCGCCACGCTGGCCGTCGTAGGAGATGATCAGCGTGTCGCGGTCGAACATCGCACCCTGGAAGCGGGCATACGGACACATATGTGTGCACACTTTTTCCCGTAGTTGCCCGGCCAGCAGGTAGGTAAACGCGGCGTAGAACAAGATCCAGAAGCTTTCCCACGGCCCCAGCGTTCCCTGCCACAGGCTGCCTGCCAGCTGGTTGGCCGGGGTGAAGTAGGCCACCAGCGAAAAGCCGGTCCACAGTGAAAACAGCAGCATCAGGCCGTGGGCCAGCCCTTTTTTCGTGAGTTTGCCGGCGCTGTTGGGGGCGGCGTCCAGCTTGCGCCTGGCTTTGTGATCGCCCAAGACCAGCCGCTCCAGCCACAGCATGATCTGGGTGTAGACCGTTTGCGGACAGGAATAACCACACCACAATCGCCCGGCTAGCGTAGTCCACCAGAACAGCCCCAGCGCGCACAGCACCAGCAAGGCAGCCAGATACACGAAATCCTGCGGCCAGAAGCTGGCACCGAAGATGAAAAACTGGTGGCGATCCAGATCAAACAGCACCGCCTGGCGCTCATTCCAGCGCAGCCAGGGCAGGCCGAGGAAAACCAGTTGGGTCAGGACAACCAGTGCCACGCGGATAGTGTTGAAGCGGCCACGGGTCAGGCGCGGATAAATCTTGATGGGAACGGGCTGGGTCATGGTGCGGGGTCCGGAAAGATAACCCGCACTTTGTAGGCGCTGTCACCATGACAGACAATGCACAGTTGTCTGTCTGTTTGTGTGTACAGATGCCAGATGTTCTTTATATATCAATGAGTTGATCTGTTATGCCAAAGTCTGCTCATGGCCGGGTAATGACAGATTCGATACAGATGGTTTGCGCCAGATCAAGTGCGCCAGATGCGGCCAATCTGGCGGGCACTTTAGCGTGACAGCTGCGGAAACAGCCGGTACAGCCCGTCAACAATGATCTCCACCGATACTGCCGCCAGCAGCATGCCCATCACCCGGTTAACGATATTGATGCCGGTCTGACCCAGCAGGCGGCTGATGGGCGAGGCCAGTACCAGCGCGCCATAGCAGGTGACGGCCACCAGCAGGCTGCTGATCAGCAGATACACCACCTGCACCCAGGAGTGGGCCGTGGAGGCATAAATGATGACGGTGGAAATGGTGCCTGGGCCGGTGAGCAGTGGAATGGCCAGTGGCACGACCGCGATATTGGTCTTGGCTTCGGCTTCCGACTGTTCTTCCTTGGTGGTCTTGGTCGGTGCCGGCTGCGCGTTCATCAGGGCGATGGCAATCAGCATCACCAGCAAGCCGCCCCCCACCTGGAAAGAACCAATGCTGATGCCCAGAAAATGCAGCAGGGTTTCGCCCACCACGGCAAACAGGCAGAGCACCACTGCCACCGCCAGCGTGGTGGTTTTGGCAATGCGCTTGCGCTCCAGCTGGTTGGCGTTGGGCGTCAGGCTGATGAAGATGGGAATGGCCCCCAGCGGATTAACCAGCACCAGCAGGGCAATGAAGATTTTGGCGATTTCGAGTTCCATGGTGGCCTTATGGTAAGTCAGCGGGAGAGGGTTGGCATTCACGCCCGGGACGCAAAGCTGCAGGCTTGCGCCAGTGGCCGGGTGCCCGGTGTTCATGTCTTGCCGGCTGGGGCCGCCAGCGCGGGCAGTCGGTCCTGAAAGCGCAGCAGCCGTCCGGCATTGGCCATCACCAGCAGGCTGCTCAGGTTATGCAGCAGTGCCGCCAGCAAAACCCCGGCCGAACCCAGCAGGCCCAGCGCCGCCAGCAAGGTGAGCAGGGCGGTCCAGCCCAGGCCGAGTGCCACATTGAGCGACAGGGTGCGGCGACACTGCCGGCTCAGGCGAATGGCGGTGGCCAGCCGGCGCAGATCCTTGCTGATCAGCACCACGTCGGCTGCAGCCACCGCGATATCGGCCGCCTGCGCGCCCATGGCAATGCCGACGGCACCGGCCTTGAGCGCCAGCGAGTCATTGATGCCATCGCCCACCACCAGCGGGCGGTAGCCGGCGCTGATTTCTGCCTGTACCGCGGCCAGCTTGCCGGCCGGCAATACCTGGGCGACTACGCGTTCTATACCCAGCGCCTGCGCCAGCGGCTCTGCTGCTGCGGCGTGGTCGCCGGTCAGCAAGAGCTGGCGTTGCAGGCCCAGCTGCCGTAGCTGCTGCATGGCTTCTGCCGCTTCCGGGCGCGGGGTGTCCGCCAGATGAAACCAGGCCAGCAAGCGGCCATCGAGTGCCAGCCCGACCAGCGAAGCCGCGCCACGCGCCGGTGGCAGATGGCTGATGCCCATCTGCTGCAGCAGCGCCGGCCGGCCCAGTACGGCCTGCCCCCAGGCGGTGCCGGCCTGCAAGCCCATGCCGGCCATCTCCTGCACGGCAGTCAGTGGCAGCAGCGGCTGTGTGCCGGCCAGCGTGGCCAGCGCCCGGCTGACCGGGTGGCTGCTGCTGGCTCCCAGGCTGGCTGCCAGCAGCTGGATGTCCGGCCCCGGGCCGGCGTCGAGCACTTCCACCCGCTGCAGGCTGAGCTGGCCGCTGGTGAGGGTGCCGGTTTTGTCGATGACCAGCGCGGAGACATCGGCCAGTTCTTCCAGAAAAGCCGTGCCACGAATCAGGATGCCATGGCGCGCCGCCACCGCCACGCCGGCGACCGCTGCTGCCGGTGTGGCCAGCACCAGCGCACAGGGGCAGGCGGCCACCAGCACCGCCAGCATGGCCTGGGTATCACGGCTGATAAACCAGCTGAGCGCTGCCAGCGCCAGCACCAGGCCGAGATAAGCGCCGGCATGGCCTTCCACCAGCCGGGTGATTGGCGGCTTGGCCATTTCGGCCTCGCGCATCAGGGCAGTGATGCGGCCCAGGGCCGACTGCTCCCCCACCTGGCTGATTTCCACCTGCAGCAGCCCTTGCAGATTGACTGCCCCGGCATACACCTGACTGCCGCTGGTCACATCCTGCGGCAGGGATTCGCCGGTGATGGCCGAGGTGTCCAGGCTGGAGTGGCCCTGGCGCACCATGCCGTCGGCCGGGATGCGGTCGCCGGGGCGGACTTCCACACAGTCGCCGCTACGCAGCTGGCTGTTGTCGATGTCCTCGTAGCTGCCATCTTCCAGCAGGCGGCGGCTGCGGCTGCGGGTGAGCGTGGACAGCGCCTGGATGGCCTCTTGCGAACCCAGCAGGCTGCGTTCTTCCAGTACATGGCCCAGCACCATCAGGATAGGTAGCAGGGCGGCGCTGAGCAGGTCGCCACTGGCCCAGGCGCCGATGATGGCCAGCGCCACCAGCAGGTCGGTCAGGCCATGCAGATCGGGATGCTGCAGGCTGCGCCAGGCCGCACGCAAGGCCGGCCCGGCCATCAGCAGGGCGGCGGCCGCAGTCAGCCATTGCGCCAGGGCGCTGCCATTGTCCACGGCAAACTGCCAGTACGCCGCCAGCAGCAACAGGCCGACGGCGCTCATGGCCAGCAGTAGTTGCCGGCCCAGTCCTTGTTGTTCGGCCGGGCTGAGCAGGCCCTTGCCACCGGGGGTGCAGCACAAGCTCATGGTCGTACTCCGGGCAGGATCAGCCGGCTACTGCTGTCCGGCGCGATGGTGCTGAGCTGGCCAGCCTTGGCCAGCACGCCCTGTATCCGGTTGCGGTAGAGCTGGCGCAGCAGCTCTGGCCCGTCTGGCTGTTGCATGTGGCTGGCCAGTGCGCTGATTTCTGTGGTTTCGCTGCGGGCCAGTGCCAGCCGTTCATTGGCGCGGGCGTGGGCGTTGTTGAGCAGGGTGCTGACGGCGGCACTGGCCTGCTGCTGCTGCTGGGCAGCGGCGGTGCGCGCCAGTGCCAGCTGCCGTTCCACAGTTTGGTCGGCGGTCAGTACCGCATCAAAAGCCGCCTGCGCCTGGTGTGGCAGGCTCGATAGCAGGTCGATGCGCACGATGCGGATACCCAGCGCCACGCCTCGTTGGCGTAGTGCTTGCAGGCGCTGGTTGGCGGCCGCTACCAGTTCGGCGCGCAGTCGTTCGCGTTGTATGGCCAGTTGGCCAGAGGCAGTACTGCCACGGCTGACCAGGATGCTGTCCAGATCACGTCCGGCACTCAGTTGCAGGGCGGCGGCACTGACCAGCCGGTCCAGCGCCGGCAGTGCCTGCTCGCCCTGCACGGCATAGGCCATGGCATCGTCAATCTGGTAGTAGACGGTGGCATTCAGCTGTACCACGCCCAGATGGCCGCTGAGCAGATAACCCGAACCCGCCAGCTCGTCGCCCATCTGGCGCAGGGCGGTGCCGGCACCATCCAGTGCCAGCGCATGCGCGTTGCGGGCCAGCCCGGTGATCTGGCGCTGCTGCAGCCGTTCGCCAGCGGGCAGCAGCAGGACTTCCTCGATCGGGCTGGGCCAGGCCAGCAACAGCCCGGCATGCTGAACCCGCTCGACCGCGCCAAAGCGCAGGACGACGGCCTGGCTGTCGGCCGGTATCGGTCGCACATGGCCAAACAGCCAGGCCAGGCCGGCCAGCAGCGTCACGCCCAGCAGCAGGCGGTAGCTCAGGCGGAGTGATTGTTCCAGCGGGCTGGCGGTGTGTTCGGTGCTCGGCATCAGCGGCTCTTTGTACTCTTGGGTGCCGTCAGTCCTGGCGGGCCATCCACCAGTGCGCGGAAGGGGGCCGCATCGGTGCGCAATACCAGCTGGGTCGAGTTGTTGACCACACCGTTGAGGGTGTCCAGTGAGCGCAGTGTCTTGTATAGCTCCGGTGCGCGCTGGTAGGCCTCGGCGTAGATGCGGGCGGCTTCCACCCGTGAACCGGCTTCGATCTGTGCTGCTGCCACACTGGCATCGGCCTGGCGGATGCGGGCATCGCGTGCCGCATTGGCGCGGATGGCAGCGGCTTCTTCATTGCCGCTGGCCGTGCGTTCCGCTGCGATGGTGTCGCGCTCGGCACGCATGCGTGCCACGGTGGCATCCAGCGTGACGGCAGGCAGCGTCAGCCGCTCCAGTCCGACATCCACCACCCGCACGCCATAACTGGTCAGCAGCTGCGGGGCCAGTTGCTGGCGCAGCCGCTGTTCGAGCTGGCTGATGCGCAGTTGGCTGGCGTCGGTATTCACCAGGCTGGACAGGGCAAAACTGCTGCTGCCGGTTTCCATGGCCGAGCCGGCAAAGGTGGCAATCTGGCGCGAGGCTTCTTCCGGCTGGTTTTGTACTGCCCGCAAGAAGCGGGTGATGTGGGTGGCATCGGCTGGTACTTGCCAGGCCACATAGCTTTGCATGATGACGCGCAAACCATCGCGGGTGCCGACATCTTGCAGGCCGCTGGACGTGGTGCGCAGGCGCAGGTCAACCGGGATGGCGCTTTCCAGCGGTGGCGGCAGTCGCCATGCCAGGCCCGGTTGCAGCAGTACGCGTACCGGGTCGCCAAAACGGGTAATGACCACGGCTTCGCCAGAGTGAACTTGCAGCAGGCAGCAGGCCAGGGCAGCCAGCAACAGCACGGCCACGGCAGCCAGCTGTCGCCATAGCAGGCTGCGGCGTGGCAGGGGTGGCGTGCTTGTGTGGTGATGGTGAGCGGAATGGTCCAACACGGACTCCTCAGGGGCGCGGCACCGCCGCACGGGCGGCAGGCTCGGTAGCAATGGGCGGCGGCTTGACTTCGACGCCGGGCAGCGTCGGCGTACTGCCGGCTGGCCGCAGGTCTATGGTGGGCAGCTCGGCGGCCTTGATGCGGTGGTCGATGATCAGCGGTCGGGTGTGGCTCAGCCCGTGTGCCAGTGCATGCAGGTAGCGTTCCAGCAAAAAGGTCTGGCCCGCCAGCTGGTATGCCTGCTGGTCGGCCTGAAAGGCAATGGCATCGGCGCGGCTGGCGGCTAGTTGTTCGGCGGCGGCGGCACTGGCGGCGGCGCTCTGGCGCAGGGCGGCCTGCACGGCGGCACTGTGGCTGCGCACCGCCTGGGCACGCTCGGCCGCCACATTGGCCTGGGCCAGAATCTGCGCGGCCTGCACGCCATGATAGGCATTGGCGGCGGCGGCTGGCGGATGGATGGCCTGAATCACCACCGCCAGCAGCTCGATGCCGGCGGCGGAGCGGTCCAGCTGCTGCTGAATGCGGTTTCGCAGTTGCAGCGCGGTGGCTGACAGCCCCTCGCCCAGCAGCTGATCCAGTTGCTGGCCGGCAAAGTAATGCAGCATGGTCTGTTCGGCCAGGCTGTGCAGCAGTGCCGGCGCATCGGCCAGCCGGTACAGCGCCAGTGCGTCTGCATCGCGCAAGCCCTGGCGGTAGACCAGCCGCACATCCAGCCCCATCAACTGGAGGGACTGGCTGCTGCCACGGCCACTGGCAATCAGCTGCATGCTCTCGGCGCGGTGCTGGCCATCCCACAGCCGGTTATTGCTGGCGCTGGCATTCTGTCCACCATCGTCTTCGTTTTGCAGCAGGGTACTGGCCTGCTGATGGACCTGACCATTCTCGATATAACTGACGCGGCCCAGCGGCCACGGCAAACCAAGGTGCAGGCCGGGTTGCCACACCGCCACGGCGGCGCCAAAGCGCTGATAGATGCCGCGCTGCTCGGTACCGATGATGCTGAGGCTGCTCAGCAGCCAGCCGCACAACAGCAAGCCGCCGGCCAGCGGGCGCAGCGCACTGCCGAGAAAGCGCAAAGCCCAGCTGTGGCGCAATTCCAGGCCCAGTCCCTGTTGCAGCTGCTGGCGCAGCCGCAGTGCCGGGTTGCTGCGCTGCATCAGCGAGGCCAGCAGGCTGTTGAAGGCCGGCGGGCTTGCCTGCTGCCGGTGATAAGGGCGGAATCCGCTGAGCTGCGCGCGTAGCAGTAGTTCGGCGCTGAGCAGCAGCAGCCAGTAGCCGGCTAGCGGCAGGCCGGGCAATAGCCAGTCCAGGCCCAGCATCAGGCCGAATCCGCACAGCGCAGGCAGTAGCAGGGCGAGAATGATGGCGCGTGTCAGCTTGAGCAGCAGCGGGGCCTCCGGCCACTCGGTCGCGTTTTCTTGTGCCAGCCTGCGCTCCAGCAGCAGGCAGCCGAAAGCGGCCAGCAGTCCACACAGCGCTGGCAGCAACAAGGGCTGGCGGCTGATGCCGTTGGTGCTGCCGGCACTCAGATCGGCCTGCACCAGCAGCACAGACAGCAAAAGTGCCAGCAGGCTGCCCAAGGCCTGCCAGATCACTGGCCAGCCGGTGTGGCGGCCGATCAGTCGTCGCAGTCGTGGCCATAGCAAGAGGCGGCGCAGCGGCTGGTTCTGCTGGTAGGCAGCGCGGCTGCGGCGCGGGCGAATGACTAGCCAGGCTGGCAGGGTGAAGGGCAGCAGCGCTAGCGCGGCAAGCCCGTGGCGGCGACGGCGCCAGCCCGCCCGGCTAGCCGCCGCATTGAGCAGGCCAGCCAGCAGGCCCAGTGTGGCGGCATAACTCAGCCACAACAGACGTGCCGGCCACTCGGCCAGCAGCAGGCTGCATAGCAGGCAAGCCAGTGCCGCCAGCATGGCCAGCAGGCTGCAGCAACGGCTGTACCGCTCGTGGTGGCAGTCGGCAGAAACGGATGGGAGAGTGGCTGGCGTCTTCATGTTCCGGGTTCGGGGCGATCAGTGCGTCTGGCTGTGTCGGCAATGCTACACTGGCCAGGATGATAGGCCGAATAAAAGGTGAGCAAATCATGACACAGGCGCACTACCTCAGCGTGTCATTCCTGCTGCTGGCAGGTGGCGCATGCGCGGCCAGCCTGCCTGCGGCACAGCCGCCACAGCAGGCCGAGCCTGCTGCAGCGGTGCAGCCGGCGCCGGCCGGACAATATCAATGTCTCGATCCTTCCGGCCAGTTGCACCGGCTGCTGGGCAAGTACGCGCTGAAATGCGGTAATCCGGCTTGCCCGCAGTGCTATCCCGCCGGGCCACAGCCATAGGCCAATGGCGAGCGGGGGAGACTTCAGTCCGGCAGCAGCTGTTGCAGTGTGCGCTGGTAGATTTCCGCCAGCGGTTCCAGGTGGGCGACTTCCACGCATTCGTTCAGTTTGTGAATGGTGGCGTTGACCGGGCCGAATTCCACCAGCTCGCGCGCGATGCGCTTGATGAAGCGGCCATCCGAAGTGCCACCGGTGGTGGAGAGGACTGCGCTCTGCCCGGTGACCTGGTGGATGGCGCTGCTCAGGGCATCGGTCAGTGCACCTGGGGCGGTGATGAAGGGCAGGCCGGACAGCGACCAGTGGAGTTCATAGCCCAGACCGTGACGATCCAGAATGGCGTGCACGCGGTCTTTCAGCGATTCCACCGTACTTTCCGGGCTGAAACGGAAATTGAAGCGGATTTCACACAGGCCGGGAATGATGTTCACCGCGCCGGTGCCGGCGTGGATATTGGACACCTGCCAGCTGGTGGGCGGGAAGAATGCATTGCCCTGGTCCCATTCGGTGGCGGCCAGCTCGGCCAGCGCCGGGGCCATCAGGTGCACCGGATTCTTGGCCAGATGCGGATAGGCAATGTGGCCCTGGATGCCGTGGATCACCAGCCGGCCGGACAGCGAGCCACGGCGACCGTTCTTGATGGTGTCGCCCAGTTGCTGGTCCGAGGTGGGCTCACCGACGATGCAGTAATCAATCAGCTCACCGCGTGCTTCCAGCGTATCCACCACCTTGACCGAACCATCCGTCGCCACGCCTTCTTCATCCGAAGTCAGTAGCAGGGCAATGCTGCCGTTGTGCTGCGGGTGATCGGCCACAAAGGCTTCGATGGCGGTGATGAAGGCAGCCAGCGAGGCTTTCATGTCAGCTGCGCCACGGCCGTACAACAGGCCGTTGCGTTGGCGCGGCTCGAATGGCGGGCTGTCCCACTGCTCGGTCGGGCCGCTCGGCACCACGTCGGTATGGCCGGCAAAGCACAGCAGCGGGCCGCTACTGCCGCGGCGTGCCCACAGATTGTCCACCTCGCCAAAGCGCATGTTTTCAATGACAAAGCCCAGCGCCTGCAGGCGCTCGGCCAACAGTGGCTGGCAGCCGGCATCACGCGGGGTGACCGAGTCGCGGCGGATCAGTTCGCAGGTAAGGTCCAGTGTCTTGCTCATGCGCCGAACTCCTCGGCCC
>Ga0187845_1001277_pt1 | contig 14460 bp, 16 predicted proteins | sample SpaLakP09_SKY_68_FD_134515 | JGI IMG/M metagenome (GOLD analysis project Ga0187845, IMG submission 134515) | Oligotrophic lake water microbial communities from Sparkling Lake, Wisconsin, USA - SP09_SKY_68 | ecosystem: Environmental > Aquatic > Freshwater > Lake | place: USA: Sparkling Lake... | reverse complement strand
GAGATATGACGCAACAAAGTCGATTTTCCAGAACCGGAAGCACCGATGAGCGCGACCATTTCCCCGGGCGAAAAGGTCAGCGCAATATTGTCCAATGCCTGATAGCCACCTTTAAAGGTTTTGGAAATCCCGTTGATCTCTATCTTCATCGCATTTACCCCGCCTGGACTATTGTGCTAATCCACGGGAGTATTAGACAAAAATATGTCAGGCGTATGAACGCCGCATTACAGAATGATGAAACGGCGACAGTTTTGCATAAAGTCTTTTTGGAAGGACTTACGCAAAATTGTCCCAGCAAAACACTGCGACGAGGACGATACTTTAGTACGGCTAGGAGCTGCGACGCTGCTGGGGCGGTATTGCGCAAGTCTTAATAATGCTGATTTTATGTTCCAACATATCTCTTGCATTGTTCAAACTTTTCTACACACTGAAAATAAATATTTCCCATTGGTTACCTATTCAGACATTTCGAACCACTTTTTTATGTTGGGCATTTCAATGGGTAACTGGATACGTGGGATTAGCGCTTATTCTCCTGAAACACTAGCGCGGAAACGACATGTCAGCGGGAAATTCTTGCCAGTATCGATACAGTCCAGCAATATCAGATGAACATAACAAAGACATTGCACCCTCTATCCTTTCATGTGGCCAGTCCCACCACGCCATTTCCAAGAGCATGGAAATTTCCTCGTCGGAGAAGCGCTTTTTTAAGGGCTTAGCAGGATTACCCCCAACGATGCTAAAAGGTTCCACATCTTTCGTGACCAAAGCACGGCTGCCGATCACGGCACCATGTCCGATATGAACCCCAGGCATGATCATGGCTTCAGACCCTATCCACACGTCGCTACCTATGACTGTGTCCCCCGCTTTTTGGAATGCGTCAGAAGCGTCTGAGAACGCAGATCCATCCTTCATGTAGAAAAAAGGGAAAGAAGATGCCCAATCGTAACGGTGGCCCTGATTGCCAGACATGATGAAAGATGCACCTGTGCCTACAGAGCAAAAACTGCCTATGACGAGTTGATCTTCGTCATTTTTAACTGGCGATAGATATCGCGCGCAATCATCGAAAGAATGGCCATGATAGTAGCCAGAGTAATAGCTAAACCGCCCGACCTTGATATTCGGGTTCTTCACTTGCTCAGTGAGCAGTTTACCCTTGAAGGGACTTTCAAAGTAGTTGGTCATGGATGTCAGTAGAGATCTTTTTTTCGCCGAACGCAATTTGAAGTGAGTCTAGAAATACAAAGCACAAGACTAGAAAATATTATCACAGCTTTACCCTGAAACCTTTGGCGTTGCAGTTCGGGCGGATTTGCCGCAAGACAAATCCGCCGTTGAAACTGAGTAAGATTTTTTCTATCCGGCTTTACGACTATCCAAGCTCCAGCCACCGCTGCCATGTATCAGGACATACAACAGGCCACCTGCCATGGAGATGTTCTTCATGAAATGTATCATCTGGTTTTGCGCCGCATCTGCTGGTACACCCCAGAAATTATGGAAGATGAAAGCCGCTGCGAGTGTGAACAAGATCATTGCCGCCGCGGCCCAGCGTGCACGCCATCCGACGATGACCATGAGACCGCCTGCCAGTTCAACCACAATGGCGGCTATGGCTCCAAGGGCCGGCAAAGGCAAGCCCTTGCTGGCGATGTAGCCTACGGTTTGTTCGAAGCCAGATATCTTGCTGGCGCCGGATGCCACGAAGATCAGGGCGATCAAAACGCGGGCGATGAAGGAACCGAAGACGGGTCCTAGAGTTTCTGTTTGTTTCATTCGTTTTCCTTAAATAGTTTTTTTCGTTGGTAATGTCGTAGGTTGGGCCGGGCCTCGCTAGGCTACGATTTACCAGCCCAACACTGGGCGTTTAATAAACGTATACGTTGCTTCGAGGCCGAGTGTTGGGCTGATAAGGAGTAGCCCAACCTACAATTGATTTTTCGTTCTCTAAATATCTATAGCCCCGTGAGTGCTTAGTAAGCGTAGCGAGCGGCGCTAGTTTGAGTTAAGACGCGCAGTCGTACTTTAGTACGACGAGCATCGCAGGCTCAAAATCGCGTCGCCCAGTAGCTCAATCAGCGCTCACCAGTTTGCCTTCGCGAAAATCGCTTATCGCCTTAAATATCTCCGCCTGACTATTCATTACAAACGGCCCATACTGAACGATGGTTTCACCCAAAGGCTGACCCGCAATCAGCAAAAGGCGGCTATCGACTTTGGCGTCAATCACAACGCCATCCGCATCCGGCGACTTTTTCAATATCGCCATGCGCTGCACAGGCACCTCACGCTCACCTATCTGCACTTCACCTTCATACACATACACAAAGGCATTGAAGCTGGCAGGCAGGGTATGACTAAAACTGCTGCCGGCTGGCATGTGTATATCCAGGTACAACGGCTGGGTCACCTCACGCTGCACGGCACCTGCCACGCCATGGCTGCTACCGGCAATGATGCGTACCTTGACACCAGATGCTGTCAGCAATTCTGGGATGGTGTCGCTCTGGATATCGCGGTACCAGGGCGCTGTCATCTTGTCTTTTGCTGGCAGATTCAACCAAAGCTGGAAGCCTGCCATGCGGCCTTCTTCCTGTTCGGGCATTTCCGAGTGAATTACGCCACGACCTGCAGTCATCCACTGCACTCCGCCGTTTTGCAGCAAGCCTTGATTACCGGCACTGTCACGGTGACGCATACGGCCTGCCAACATATAGGTGATGGTTTCAAAACCACGGTGCGGATGGCTGGGGAAGCCGGCGATGTAGTCACCTGCCTCGTCACTGCCGAATGCGTCCAGCATGAGGAAGGGGTCCAGCCGGTATTGCAGTGGCTGCGTCAATACCCGTGTCAACTTGACACCGGCACCATCCGAAGTAGGCTGCCCGGCGACCAGTTGTTCCACCACGCGTGAAGTTGTTACGTTTTCCGCTTGTTGAACTGCTGCATTGCTTGCAACTACATCTCTTGTTTCCATGATCCATCGTCCTTGTCAGTATTTGCCTGTTGATTAATTAAGCAGGCAGCAAATCATTAATTTGTTGGTGAGCCGACGCCAGCGCCGCTTTCTCGGCATCCGGGCCCATAGCCAGCCCCTCTGCGTAGACAAACTCCACATCTGTCATACCCAGGAAACCAAAGAAGGTTTTCAGGTAAGGCATCTGTGTGTCGTTTGGCGTATTACGGTACTGACCACCACGTGTCAGTACCACATAGACTTTCTTGCCAGTCAACAAACCTTCAGGGCCATTGGCGGTGTAACGGAAAGTCACCTGGGCGCGGGAAATCGCATCTATCCAGTTTTTCAATTGGGCAGAGATACCAAAGTTATACATGGGCGCGCCCAACACGACTACATCGGCGGCCTGGATTTCTGCAATCAGGGCATCATCGAGGGCGACGCGGGCTTGCTGTTCTGCTGTACGCTGATCTACCGGTGTAAACAGTGCTTGCAGTGCTGTTTCATCAAGCATGGGGTGAGGATTACTACCCAGGTCACGTACATTCACGGTCGCACCAGAGGATGCTTCCAACAAAGCCTCAACCAGGCTGTTTGCCAGTTGGGTGGAATGAGAAGCTTGAGCACGGGCGCTGGAGTTGATTTGCAGGATGTTCATTTTGTGTTCCTTTCAGATAAAGAGTTGATGGACGTACTTTAATCGTTCCAAAAACAATCCGGAAGACGTTAAAATGGATATCATTGTTCCAAATATAGGAAAATAGAATGGAAGCGCAATCATGACTCTGGAAGCCAATGACCTTTTGCTATTTGCCCGTGTGGTCGAAGAAGGCAGTTTCAGTAAGGCTGCAGAAAAACTGGGGGTGCCCAAATCAACCTTATCCCGTCGCATATCCGCACTTGAAGCCCAGCTTGGCGAACGTCTGATCTTGCGCACCACCCGCAAACTGACTGTGACTGACCTGGGGCAGAGTGTTTTGCTCCATGCTCAACATGTACAGGAGGAAGTGGATGCCACACTGGCCCTGACCCAGCACAGGCAGGCTGAGCCGACCGGCAAATTGAAAGTGTCGATGCCAGCCGATTTCGCCACGCATGAAATGAGTGAGCTATTGTCCGACTTCATGAGCAAATATCCGTCCGTCAACATTGAACTGGACCTGTCACCAAGGCGGGTGGACCTAATAGGAGAAAATTTTGATGTCGCCATCCGTGTGGGCGATTTGCCTGATGATGCCTCGCTGGCGGCTCGGGGCCTGGTACGGTTTAGCATAGGCATGTATGCCGCACCCAGCTATCTGAAGTCACATGGCACGCCAGCAGAACCAGAAGCCCTGATGGAACATGACTGCTTGCGCCTGACTGCACGTAATGGCGAGCTTACAATATGGCGCATGGAGAAAGATGGTGCCTTTTGGGAAGGTATCCCACCAGGTCGCGCCAGCGCCAATTCACCTGAGCTGCTGACCCGCCTGGCTGTGCGCGGCAAGGGCATCATCATGCTGTCTGACCACTTTGCCGATCACCATGTGCGCAGTGGTGCCCTGGTACCTATACTGGAAGACTGGAAACTGCCGGATGTGAACGTCTGGGCAGTATTCCCTGGCCGCCGTCTGATGCCGGCACGTACTCGTGTATTTCTGGATGCCCTGCAGGCTGAATTTTCAGGTCCGCGCTGCTTGAAAATCCAGGATCAGATCAATGCCTGTAAGTCAGAACGACGAACCTTGAAGGCATTTTGAAGAACCCTGCTTGTAATGTGATCAAGTCTCTGTACTGACCTTGTCCCAGTCATTTTCTTCTTCATACTGGCAAAGCCAGTTCACGGCCTGATGCCATTCGCGCACTGCATCTGCATTCAAATTACCCGGCGCATCACGGCCAGTAATATGTGCGTGACGAACAGCCCAGTGCAGGCGGTACAATAAGTCCGACCAGTCCAGCACTTGCCCTTTGCGGCGCGGCTTCAGGGCTGCCTGCAAACGATCAGGTGCTTCCATCGCATGCGGGAACAATTTAAGGACTTGCTTGACGTTTGCGGCTTGCGTAGGAACAGCCAGCTTGTCTGTCAAACCCGCTGCCCAGGCCAGGAAATACAGGGCCTCCTGCCTTTGCAGAAATTGCGCACGTAATTCTTCAGTGATTTCATCCGAAAACAAAAATGCCTGCTCCTGCGCCGACAAACAAGGCCTCAGGCAATGTGCTTCAAGATACAAGCGATAGCGTGCCACATCACCGCCAACCGCTACTGAAGTCACCATCCACAAGGCCAGCATGCGCTGCATCAATTCTTCAGGCGTGCGCAGTTCCACTTCTTCATCTGACTCAATCACATGCAATTGCACATTGATGCGGATACCACGTTTATGCAATTCCAGTTCGGAAGCTTCTTTGCGTTGCTCTGGGCTCATTATTTCTTCAATATTGTTAATCAATTCACTCGCTGATAACGAGCAAACGGATTATCCCAGATTTTGCGCTGTTAAGGAGTTACAGAACAGCGCGACTCCATGCCTCTACAGGCATTAGAATGTCTGATTGTTACTTGTTTTTGCAAAGCTTATATGTCTGAAACCAAACCCTTCCCCGTACTACAGACACCAAACTATCAACTGCGCCGCATCGTCGCTACCGATATGCCCGCCGTTTTTCGCGGATTGTCCGACCCGCGCGTCACTGAATATTATGGCATCAGCTATGACACCCTGGCATCAAGCCAGGAGCAGATGGACTGGTATGAACAGGTCTGGCTGGACGGCACAGGCCTGTGGTGGGGTATTTGTAATAAAGAGGAACCTGAACAATTAATAGGCACTTGCGGCCTGCACGAATGGGAACAGGAACACCATTGCGCCGAAACCGGTTTCTGGCTTTCGCCCGTCCACTGGGGCAAGGCTGTTATACCGGAATGCATGAACGTCATCATTAATCACTGCTTTAAACACCTCGGCCTGCACCGCTTGCAAGCCATGGTAGAGCCAGAGAATATCGCCAGCTGGCGCTTGATAGAAAAACTAGGGTTCAGGCTAGAAGGTGTACTGCGTGAATGCGAATACAAGCATGGCCGCTATGTTGATCTTAAATGCTATTCCTTACTGGACAGGGAGTTTGGTTCATTACAGGATAGCCGCTGATTTGCAGGAACGACAGGCCAGGCTTTGTAGGGGGAGTACGCGGATGGCCTGCCGCTTGCAAAAAGCTAAGGGACAAAATCACGTGAATCGTTGGTGTTGCTTTTGGGTTTGACGTTGCTGTTGGGTTTGACGTTGCTTTTGACTTTTCGCAGTTCCCATGTGTAGACGCCGTTTGTGCAGTACAGAAAATGGATAAGAAATGCCCGTGTCTGAGCGTAGCGAGTTTCGGGCATTTCCCATTTTTTGTACTGCACAAACGGGCACCCCGCAGGGGCGGCTACGCCTGGGTCGCCTTTCTTTGAATTCTTTCTTTGGCGACGCAAAGAAAGAATTTCGGCCGCCGGGCCGAGACCCGGCTTGTATCCACGAAGGGCAATCTCTTTATTAAAAACTCAAGTATGCAACGAGCACCACTGGGGCGCCAGCTCGGTAACCTCCAGCCTACGCTGGAGAGACTTAAATAAAGGACACGGTTATTTCATAACCAAATCAACCAGCCTTAGTTGCCCCCCTCAATTTCCCAACTATACCCGCTGGAAAAAAATAAATCGAGACCACAAACAATACCCCCAGCCACAACATCCATCTGTCCGGATGCAAAGCACTCGCCAGCAGCGGCACGTCAGCCAAAGACGACGAGGCCACCCCCATCAGACTCTTCAAATAATTCTGCGCCAGTATGAACAGGGTCGCACCAACTACCGCCCCATACATCGTCCCCATGCCACCTATCACCACGATCAACAAAATATCTGTCATGACTTCAAAACTCAGCATGGTCTTGGGCCCGACATAGCGCAGCCACAAAGCCATCAAGGCACCCGCCATCGCCGCAACAAGGGCCGCAATGCAATTTGCCAGGATGCGGTAATACACGGTAACCCAGTGCCTCGGCACGAAAATCATTTTCGCGTATGGCCTGCAAGACCCGGCCAAAAGGGGAGTTGACGACCCGCAGCAAGAACAGGAATAGCAAGACGCTGCCAATGAACACGATGTAATAAGTGATTACCTTGCCATCAACAACCCGACCAAATATCTCAGTCTCAAACAGGCGATAAGCTGGCGACAAGATAGCCGGAACACTAAAAGTCTTGCCATCTTCACCGCCGGTAAAATCTGACAATTGCGATGCCAGCACAGCAAAGGAAGACGCCACCGCCAGCGTGATCATGGCATAGAAAATTGCGCGCACACGCAAGGCAAACAGGCCAACGATCAGGGCCAGCACCAGTGTCACCAGCAAGGCTGCCAGCAAGCCCACGGCAGCCAGCCCCCAGGACGGCGTGCCACTGGCCAGAGCCAGACCTATGCCGTATGCACCTATGCCAAAAAACATGGTGTGAGCAAAGGAGACGATGCCGGTATAACCGAGCAACAAGTCATACGAAGCAACCAGCACGATATACACGCAGATGGTGGCAGCAGTGTTCAAAGGCCGGGCCCCGCTGGTGATAAAGGGCGCACAGGCCAGGCCAAAAAATATCGCCGCCAGGATCAGCGCCAGCCAGCGGTTACGTGGAAAATCATCCGAAAGGATTTGTTTCATTGCATTCATGTCTTACCGCCTTACCACGGTGTACAAGCCAGTCGGGCGCCAGAGCAGCACGGCGATCATCAGCAAGATGTTGGACACCAGTGCCAGCTTGGGTGCCAGGAAACCGGCGTAATTGGCAACCAGTGCCATCAGCAGGGCACCGATAAAACAACCGCCGACAGAACCCAGACCACCAATGATGATGACGATGAACACCATGACCATGATGTCACCGCCCATGGCTGCGGTCAGGCTTTCCTTGTACAGCCCCCACATCACACCACCCAGGCCAGCCAGTGCCGAACCGGCAGCAAACACCAGCACGAACAGGCGACGTATGCGGTAACCGAGTGCTTCCACCATTTCGCCATTTTCTACACCGGCACGTATCAGTAAACCCAGTTTGCTGCGGTTCAGCACCAGGAACATGGCAACGAATACCAGCAAGCCAACCACAACGGCAATCAGGCGGTATTTCTCTATGGCGGCATCACCCAGCAGGATGGAACCGCGCAAGCTGGTCGGCAGCGGTAGCGGGATTTGCTCTGCACCCCAGATGACATTGATCATCTGTTCGGCAACGATCATGCCGCCCATGGTGATGAGGATTTGTTTCAGATGCTGCCCGTAGACAGGCATGATGATGATGCGTTCGAACGCCCAGCCGAGCAAGCCGGTTGCCAGCATCGCCAGCAGGATAGCCAGGCCCAGTGCAGTCAGGTTCATCAATAGCGAATCCGCTTCCATCCAGCCATGCATGGGCAACAAAACTAGGGTAGCCACGAAGGCACCGACGGAAACAAAAGCGCCGTGACCAAAATTCAATACATCCATCAAGCCAAAGATCAGGGTCAGGCCGCTGGCCATGATAAAGATCATCATGCCCATGGCCAAGCCTGCGACGGTCAGGGTGATCCAGGTCGGGAAACTGCCTACCAGTGGCAGCATCAGCAGTGCCAGGGCTGGCACCAGGATCAACGGCCAGATATCGCGTGGCGCTGTCGGCAGGCTGGCAACTTCTGGCTTGGTAGTCGTATTCAGAACAGTATCCTTCATTATTCTTCCTCTTGCTTTATTGATGCGCGGCCAGTGACAGGCCAAGCAAATGCTGTTGCAAGTCATTGTCTTCAGCCAGTGCCTGCATGCCGCCGGTATGCACGACACGGCCATCATCCATGACAGCTACCGTGTCCCCCAGCTTGCGTACGAAATTGAAATTCTGTTCCACCAGCAAAATGGTGGTGTCGCTGGCCTTCAGCTCATTGAAGGCAGCCATCAAGCTAAGGATGATGGCAGGTGCCAGACCCTTGGTCGGCTCATCCACCAGTATCAGTTTGCGCGGCTCAACGATGGCGCGGGCAATCGCAACCATTTGTTTTTGACCGCCGGACAGATTGCCTGCCGGGTAATTCCAAAACTTTTTCAATGCAGGAAAGAAGCCGCATATCCATTCGACTCGGCTGCTATCAAGCGGGCCATTACGTGCTGCCAGCAGCAGGTTTTCTTTGACTGTCAGGTCAGAGAATATCGCCATGCTTTCTGGCACATAGGCAATGCCTAGCTGAGCGATGTCTGGCGTTGCCATGCCGGTGATATCGCGGCCATCAAAATGTATCTTGCCCTGGCTGGCTTTCCACAAGCCCATGATGGTACGCAGGGTCGTGGTCTTGCCTGCGCCATTACGACCCAGCAAAACCGAAAGGCCGCCACGTGGCACCTGCATATCCACACCTTGCAGGATATGGTATTCGCCGATATGGGTATGCACACCGGCCAGTGTCAATATGGCTTCAGACATGTTGCTCTCCCGTGGTTTCGGGGGCGACACCCAGATAAGCTTCCTGCACGATGGCAGACGCCATGACGCTGACAGGTTCACCGTCTGCCACCAGCGCACCATTATGCAAGACGATAATGCGGTCAGCCAGTGAACGCACTACGTCCATCTTATGCTCAACCAGCAAGATGGTTTTCTTGCGTTCGGCCTTGACCTGGTGGATAAGGTCCAGCACTACTGGCACTTCATCAACACTCATGCCTGCCGTAGGCTCATCGAACATCATGATGTCTGGTTCCAGCGCCAGCAGGATAGCGACTTCAAGCTTGCGCTTGTCACCATGTGACAGTGCTGAGACTTTGTCCGACTTGCGGTCTGCCAGTGCAACTTTGTGCAGGTAATGTTCGGCCCGTTTCAACAGGCTGGCATGGGCAGACCATAAGGAAAAAATGTTCAAGCCCTGGCCTGCCTTGCTTTGCACAGCCAGCCGCACATTTTCGATGACAGACAAATTAGGGAAGAGATTGGTCAGTTGAAACGCCCTGCCTATACCCCTGCGCGTGCGTTCAGCTGCACCCTTGCTCGTGATGTCCACACCAAACAAATGTACACTGCCTGCGCTGGCGGCCAATTGCCCAGACATCAGGTTGAAGTAAGTGGTTTTACCAGCGCCATTCGGACCCACGATGACAGTCAAAGTACCAGGATAAAAGTCTGCAGTCACCTGATTGACGGCCACATGGCCGCCAAACCGTATACTGAGATCACGCGTTGATAGCGAGGGTGAGCCACTCATTTTTCCACCTGCCGTCATCAACGCTTGTTCTTGACCGGGACTGGCAATTCACTGGCGGGTATTTCCCTGACCAGTTCCAGTAAGTCCCATTCATTTTTCTGGTCTTTCTTGATTTTGAAATGGTACATGGATTGCAAGGCCTGATGGTCTTCCTTGCGAAAATTCATCTTGCCTTTGGGCGTGTCAAATTCCATGCCTTCCATTGCAGCAATGAGTTTTTCAGTGTCGGTAGATTTGGCTTTGCTGATGGCTGTGTACACTGCACTGGCTGCGGCAAAACCGCCGGCAGTGAAGAAATCTGGTGGAGACTTGAAACGTTTGCTGTGTTCAGAGACCAACCAGTCATTCATCTTGTTTTTAGGGAAGTCGTAGTAGTAATAAATTGTGCCCTGGGTACCGACATAGGTTTTCCAGTTTTTCATGACGGGCAGGATATTGCCACCAGGTGCCAGAGTAATGCCAAAGCGTTCTGGCTTCATATCGGCCAGCTTGTTCATCGGATTAGGGCCAGCCCAGATAATTTGCAAGACACGCGGTTCTGGTTTGTCTTTGAGCACATCAAAAATACGCTGCGCCGCTGCGGTAAAGTCCGTGGTGTTTTGTGCTGCATATTCTTCATGGACTATCTTGGCCTTGGCACCGACTGCACTCAATGCGTCTTTCGCTGCTTTGACGCCATCGCGGCCAAAGGCATAATCCTGCGCCAGGAAGGCGATACTGCCGCCAGACTTGATCGTGCTGGCAGCAGCCAGCCCGTCCTGCATGGAATTGCGGCTGGTGCGGAAGATGTAGCGATTCCATTTTTCGCCGGTGATTGCATCAGCCACAGCAGGCTCGACGATCAGTATTTTTTTGTATTCTTCGGCCACTGGCAGCATGGCGATAGCTGAACCAGAAGAACTGGTGCCAACTGCGATGTCGACCTTGTCGTCACCAAAGGCTTCAGCCAGCGCGGTGCGGCCCAGGTCAGGTTTGCTTTGGTCATCCTTGACAAGGACCTTGATCTTGCGGCCATTGATTTCCATCTTGCCACCGGTCAGGTATTCCAGGCCCATCATGAAGCCGGTTTCAGTTTCCTTGGCATAAGCTTCCAGGGCACCAGTCTTGCCTGCAATCAGGGCAATTTTCAAATCCTGTGCAAGGCTGCTGGCTGAGGCGAATACGCTGCTCAGGGCCAGACTCAGACAGATGAGTTTAAAGCTGTTTTTGTGTTGCATTTTGTCTCCTGCTAGTTTTACGTTGTGGTAAACATGCATTTTGTCAGCGATATTTTTTACTCTTGTTGACAATGCACATAAGCATACTGCAATTCGTCTAATCCACTGAGGCTAAGAATTCCCTGATGGCTTTTTGTGCCTGCGCTTCCATCAGCATGGGGGCATGGCCCACGCCATTCACTTCGGCATATTGCAGGTCGGGTGCCAGGTCTTTCATATAGGCGAGTTGCTCATGCTCCACCAGGTCAGACAGGTCACCGCGTATCAAGAGTGTAGGGCGGTTTCTGGCCAAACGGCGGAAAGCAAAATTGGCGACCCAGGATTTGCTTTTTAACTGCCCGTTTTGCAAGGGCCTGGCAATATTAGAGTCATATTGCAGTGCCAGCTTCCCATCGACATTCTCGACGAAAGCCCGCCTGGCCCACTTGCCCCATTCTTCCATGCTATTACCAGGAAAAGCAGACAGGTTGACCTGTCGTATGTAGTGTGTGGCCTCGTCCCAGTCATTCACTTCAACAGTCTTGCCAGCAAACCCGGCTATGCGTCCCAAGCCCTTTGCCGACAAGGCGGGGCCTACATCATTGAGAATGGCAGCAGCGATCAAATTCAATTTGCGCGCTGCCACCGTCATGGTGATGAGGCCACCCATGGAAGTACCTATGAACACTGCCCGACCTATACCCAGGTCACGGGCGAGTTTGATGACATCATTCGCATACACGACTGAATTGTAATGATCAGGGTCGGCATCGTGCTGGGAACGCCCGCGCCCCCTGACATCTACCGCAATCACACGCCTGCCCTGTTCTGCTATCCACGGTGCCAGCTCTTCAAAATCGCCAGAGTTTCGGGTCAGGCCATGAATGCAGATGACTGCACATTTGGCCGGCCCACCACGCGATGCATAATCCCGCGCATACAATTGCAGGCCATCGCTACTGGTAAAGCTGATGTCAGTGAAAGTAGTCACGCAATATCCTCTCGCTGTCACAGACTAGAAACGGTATTCCACCGTGGCTGAGACTGTTCTTGGATTGCCATAGAAGGCTGTGGTGCTGCCTTCGAGGCCCAGCGTTGGGAACAGATAACCAGCGACCTTGTACTTGGTATTGCTGAGGTTCTTGCCATGCAAACCAGCACGCAGGCGCTTGTCTGTGCTGGTCCAGACCAGGCTGGCATCCCACAGCGAATAAGCTTCCTGATCCAGCAGTGCATTTGGTGTTTCAAACTGGTTGGTCGCAGCGCGATAGGAATAGCTGGAGATCAACGACAGCGTACCGTTCCTGCCAACCAGGTTCAACGGCCAGTCATAGCTACCAGTCAGGTTGGCCGATTGCTTGGGTGTATTCTGGAATACTTTTTGACTGGCGACATCCACACCAGCGACGATAAATTGCGTGTACTTCGCATCGATATAGCTGAACATGCCAGACAGGCGGAAGGCATCGGTGATACGTGCCGTCGCTTCCAGTTCAAAACCCTTGATGCGCGCCTTGCCGGCATTGGTGGTGACGCCGGCGAAATTATCATCCTTGCCGTCACCATTGGTATCCACCGCGACCGAGCCAGGTATCTGCACGTTTTTGTAATTACTGAAGAACAGTGCAGCATTGGTCATGATGCGCCCCTTGTCGAATTGCGACTTCAAACCCAGTTCCACGGTTTCGATTTCCTCCGGCTCGTAACCCATTTTTGCCTTTTCCAGGCTGATCTTGGTGCCAACCACATTCATGCGCGGATCAAAACCACCACCCTTGAAGCCTTGCGACCAGGAAGCATACACATTGTTATCGGCATTGGCTTTCCAGTTCAATGACAGGCGCGGGGTGAACTTGGTATCGGTACGATCAAGATCGCTCTTGGTCAGATTGGTGTCAGTACGGAACAGTATTGCACTTGGGTTACCCATTTCTGGTGAACTCTTGGTACCCAGATATAGTTGACGCAAAACTGCGGCCTGGCGCGTGTCCGAGGTATAACGGCCACCAGCAGAAACGCTGATAGTGTCCGACAAACTCATGCTGCCATCGGCAAACACAGCCCAGGCCTTGGTATCAACGTCACCCATGGTATAAACCGACAGGGGCAAGGCACCATTCAGGAGGGTATCGAATTTGTTATAGGCATTGGCGTCTATGTAATACACACCGGCCACACCCTGTATGGTCTTGCCGCTATAACTGAGTTGCAATTCCTGGCTGAACTGGCGATTTTTGTAGACGGCTGGTGCTTCCAGGTCAACTACAGGCAGAGAATCAAAATCGATAGGCGCATAAGATGTATCGCGGCGGCTGGCGGTGATGGATTTGAAGGTCAGCTCATTATTGATCTGCCATTCAATCAGGGCAGAACCACCGCTTTGTTTTACTTGCTGCAAATGGCCCAGTGCCGTCGTCAGATTGGCGCGGGTATCAAATACATTATCGAGTATCGGTGCCTTGCTGGCATTGCTGACGGTCAGGCGATGGCCATTCTTGGGGCTGGAATCATCCTGGCTGGTATCGGCAGATACACGAATGAACAAATTTGAGGACGGTGTAAACTCTGCGCTCAGGCGGGCAGCGGTGACATCCTTGTCATAGTTATCGGCACCGGTCAGCAAGTTCTTGCCATAACCATTACGCTTGAATTTTGCCAGTGATGCACCAACCCGCAGGGTTTCAGATACCGGCAAACTGGCTGTCAGCACTGCATCGGTCTGGCCATAAGTACCTACCGTTGCTTTCAGGCGCACATCGGTTTCCGGCCTCAGTTTGCGCGTCACATATTTGACGGCACCGCCTATGGTATTGCGGCCATACAAAGTCCCCTGAGGACCGCGCAATACTTCTATGCGTTCTATGTCATAGATGTCAGACACCGCGCCTTGCGGACGGGCGATGTAGACATCATCCAGATAAATACACCACCATGAAAGCTTCGCGTGCCACCAACTCTACGTTGACGGCCTTCATCCGCGGTGTCGGCCAACAAGACCCACTGGCTGGCTTTGAAGCTGGTGTAGGTATTTATCTGGATGATGTCT
>Ga0187845_1001276_pt1 | contig 14465 bp, 11 predicted proteins | sample SpaLakP09_SKY_68_FD_134515 | JGI IMG/M metagenome (GOLD analysis project Ga0187845, IMG submission 134515) | Oligotrophic lake water microbial communities from Sparkling Lake, Wisconsin, USA - SP09_SKY_68 | ecosystem: Environmental > Aquatic > Freshwater > Lake | place: USA: Sparkling Lake... | reverse complement strand
GTTCCAACGGGGCGTACCTGTACTCGGCGGTGTCCGGGCACCTGCTCACGCCCGAGGAGGGGTGGCAGACCTACGAGGGCACGATCAGCGGCATCGCGGGCGACCCGGCGCTGCCGTACCAGGTGACGACGTTCATCAACCAGGACAAGGCGTCGCTGAAGGGTGCGGAAGTCAACTGGCAGCACATGTTCAACAACGGCTTCGGCTTCCAGGCCAACTACACGTACGTGAAGTCGAGCCTCACGTACGACAACATGGGCCTGGGTAACCAGTTCGCGCTCGTGGGCCTGTCGAACTCCGCCAACCTGGTCGGTATCTACGAAGACCAGAAGTGGTCGATTCGCCTGGCCTACAACTGGCGCGGCGAGTTCCTCGCGAGCGTGGCCGACAACGGCAAGCCGAATCCGCGCTACGTCGAGCCGTATGGCCAGACCGACCTGTCGATCGGCTACAACGTCAACAAGAACCTGAGCGTGTCGCTCGAGGCGATCAACCTGACCGACTCGACCCAGCGCACGCACGGCCGTACCGACCAGCAGGTGCTGCAGGTCACGACCGGCGGTCCGCGTTATATGCTGGGCGCGCGCTACAAGTTCTGATGCATCACGTGTGATGAAAGGGCCGTCCCTCGGGGCGGCCCTTTTTTGTTTGCTGTCATGCAAATCGGGTAAGCCCGCACGATACCGTCCGCTGCGATGCACAAATAGCACGATCGTTCTATGATGACGCCCATCATCACAAGCGACCGAGGTGACCTTGCAGCCCCTGATTTATACCCCCGACATCGAAGTCGTCCCCGCCGACGAGGCCCGGCTCACCGAGGAGATCGTCGAGCAGATGGCCGCGTCCGCGCGCGCCGCCTACGAACGCCACCGCCACGCACACCGCGATGCGCACGCCAAGTCGAACGGCATCCTGAAGGGCGAACTGGTTGTCCATGCGGACCTGCCGCCCGAACTCGCGCAGGGCATCTTCGCCGCGCCGCGCACGTATCCCGTCGTCGCGCGCCTGTCGTCCGCACCGGGCGACATCCATACCGACAAGATCCCCGCGCCGCGCGGCTTCGCGTTCAAGGTGATCGGCGTGGACGGCGAGCGCCTCGTGCCCGGCCTCGGCGGTGCGAACCAGGACTTCCTGATGGTGAACTTCCCCGCGCTGGCCTTCGGCACCATCCCGAAATACAAGCGGATGCTGACGCTGCTGGAGGCGAACGCGCATGCGCCGGACACGTTCCAGCGCCTCGTCGCGGGCACCGCCCACGGCGCGAAGGAGGCGCTCGAGGCGCTGGGCGGCACGGCCGGCGCCACGCTCGACGGCCTCGCGCGCGACAACCACCATCCGCTCGGCGAGACGTATCACACGCAGGCCGCGCTCCGGTTCGGCGACCACATGGCGAAGCTGGCGCTGCGGCCGCTGTCGGACGACGTGCGCGCGCTGACGGGGAAATCCGTTCCCGACACCGGCTACGCCGCCATGCGCGATGCCGTGACTGCGCATTTCGCCCGCGCGGGCGCGGAATACGAACTGACGGCGCAATTATGCGTCGACCTCGCGCGCATGCCCGTCGAGGACGCGTCCGTCGCGTGGCCGGAAGACCTGGCGCCGCACCGGCCGATCGCCACCTTGCGCTTCGCGCCGCAGGACCCCGCCAGCCCGGCGCGCCTCGTCCACGGCGACGACGTCCTGTCGTTCAACCCGTGGAACGGCGTCGCCGCGCACCGCCCGCTCGGCGGCATCATGCGCATCCGCCGCGCCGCCTACGAACGCTCGTCCGCCTTCCGGCACGCGCAGAACGCGCGGCCGCGGACCGAGCCCACGCAACCTGCCGACATCCCCGACTGAAAGGAACCACGATGACCCAAGACAGTACCGACCCGCGCCTGGCGGAGGAGACCGCACTGCAGGCGATCCGCCGCCGCATCGAGGAAGTGGCGCACGACGCGCCGCAGCTCGCGAAGATCGCGCTGGAAGCGATGGTGCGCAAGCATAATCCCGACCTGAAGGGCAGCGCGCAGTCGGCCGGCCGCGCCGGCAGGCAGTCCGGCAACGTGTCCGAGCTGACCGCAATCGCGCGCTTGACGCCGGGCGGCGCCGAGCGCCTGCGCCGCATCTTCGATCTGACCAACGGCAACATGGACGGCGCGCAGCGCGTCTCGACCCTGCACGACATGCGCTTCGTCTTTTTCGATAACGACACGCGCATCCTGTTCGCCACGACCTACGACGGCGACTGGGACACGTACATCAACGATTTCGCGACCAAGATCCCCGAGCTGATGGACCTGCTGTTCGCGAACGTGGAAGGGTGGCCGGGCATAGCCAGCCCGGACGTGAAGGATTTCATCGCGCGCCTCCAGATCGACGCGGCGGGCTGGTTCGTCTCGAACCCGCAGGTGACCGTCGTGGACGTGCGCCGGTACCAGCGCATGGACAAGGCGCTCGCCGCCTTCCTCGACGAGGTGGCCGCGCATCCGCCGCAGGACGAGGCCACGCGCCGCGCGCTGGACGCCTTAAGCCGGGCCCTGTCGCAGCCTGAAGGGGTGGATTACTGACATGAGCATCCTGGCCGATCTGAAAGCGCGCTTCCGGCGCGAACACGTGACCCTCCAGCTGGACGACATCCAGGCGCTGATCCTGCGCGCGCGTCCGGAGCCGTACGTGGGCATCCACGCGATGCTGCACGTGAACGACGCGGCGGGCGGGCGCGATCTCGTGCGCCGGATGGCCGATCACGTGCCGTCCGCCGGCGGCTGGACGGACGACCGCGACGCTTGGATGGACGTGGCCATCAGCCACGCGGGCCTGCAGGCGCTGGGCGTGCCCGAAGCGTCGCTCGCCAGCTTCCCGCTGCCGTTCCGGCAAGGCATGGCGGCACGCGCCGCGCAGTTGCGCGACGTCGGCGAGAATGCGCCCGAACACTGGGACGATGCGTTCCGTCCGGGGACGTGCCACATTGCGCTGACGATCTATGCGCGCGACGAAGCCGCGCGGGACGCCGCCGTGGCGACGGCCATGGGAGAACTCGAGCGGTCGCACGGCGTCACGCTCGTCGGCACGCACGCCTTCGGCGCGGACGCCGACGCCAAAAATCCGTTCGGGTTCCGCGATTCGATCTCGCAGCCGGCCATCGCGGGCGGCGGCGTCGCACCGATGCCGGGGCAGGAAAGGGCGATCGCAGCGGGCGAATTCATCCTCGGCGAAAACAGCGAGACGGGCGCGCCGCTGGCGCTGCCCGATCCGCCGGAGCTGGGACGCAACGGTTCGTTCGTCGTGTTGCGCAAGTACGAGAGCCGCGTGGGCGCCTTCAACGATTTCGTGAAGCGCCATGCCGGCAGCGAAGGCGACGAGGAGCGCTTCGCGGCCAAGCTGTTCGGCCGCTGGCGCAGCGGCGCGCCGCTGGTCCTCAACCCGGACCGGGACGATCCCGCGCTCGGCGCCGACCCCGCGCGCAACAATGGCTTCGATTTTTCGAAAGACCCGCGCGGCCTCGCGTGCCCGCACGGCGCGCACATGCGGCGCCTGAATCCGCGCGACAGTGCCCTGACCATCCTCACGGACGTCAACATCCACCGCATCATCCGGCGTTCGTCCACGTTCGGCCCCAAATGGTCGCGCGACGTGACGGCCGCCGACGATGCGAAAGGCGAGCGCGGCATCTTCTTCATCTTCATCAGCGCGCGCGCCTACGACACGATCGAGTTCTTCCAGCAGGAGTGGATCAATCGCGGCAACTTCATCGACCTGGCCGACGAGCGGGACCCCGTCGTCGGCCTGCACGAGACGCCGGGCACATTCACGATGCCCGCTACGCCCGTGCGGCGCCGCGTCGACGGCGTGACGACCTTCAACCGGCTGCGCGGCGGCGAATACCTGTTCATGCCGTCGCTGACGGCGCTGCGCTGGATCGGCGAGGGGCGATGGTAGGGCGGGGCAATGCCTGATATCCTGTGGATGGGATTCCACTCATCGACAGGGACGACATGAAACGCGCACACTGGTTACTGGTTTTTTCCTCGCTCGGCAGCGCCGTTCCACTGGCGCAGGGCGCCGACCTGACGCCGCCGCAGAAGCAGCTGCGCGGGATCTACCAGGAACTGGTCGAGACCAACACGACGAATTCGACCGGGTCGTGCACGGTGGCGGCGACGAAGATGGCGAAGCACCTGAAGGCCGCGGGCTTTCGCGATGCGGACGTCAGGATCATCGTGCCGCCGGGCGGTCCGACCAAGGGCAACCTGGTGGCGCGCCTGAAGGGCGACGGCAGCAAAAAGCCGCTGCTCATGCTTGCCCATATCGACGTGGTCGAAGCCAACCGGGCGGACTGGACGCGCGATCCGTTCAAGCTCGTCGAGGAAAACGGCGTGTTCTACGCGCGCGGCGCGGCGGACGACAAGGCGATGGCGTCCGTGTTCGTCTCCAACATGATCCGCTACAAGAACGAAAAGCTGCCGCTCAAGCGCGACGTCATCCTCGCGCTCACCTGCGACGAAGAGATGGTGCCGTCCAAGTTCGATGGCGCCGAATACCTCGCCACCCACCATCGCGACCTGATCGACGCGGAGATCGCGCTGAACGAAGGCGGCGGCGGATTCCTCGACAAGGACGGCAGGCCGGTGCGCCACGGCATCCAGGCCGGCGAAAAGATCTACCAGAGCTTCCAGCTGGAAGTCACCAACCCGGGCGGCCACAGCTCGCTGCCGATGCGCGACAACGCCATCTATCATCTCGCGGACGGCTTGTCCCGGCTGGGGAAATTCGAGTTCCCGTTCAGGCTGTCGGACGTCACGCGCCAGTTCTACGAGAAGTCCGCGCAGGTCGAACGCGGACAGGTCGCCGCCGACATGAAGGCCATCCTGGCCGACCCGCCCGACCGCGCGGCGCTGGACCGCCTGTATGTGGTGCACCCGATGCACAACGCCACCGTGCGGACGACGTGCGTGGCGACCAAGGTCGAGGCGGGACATGCGGACAACGCCTTGCCGCAGCGCGCCCGCGCGACCGTCAACTGCCGGATCCTGCCCGACGAATCCATCGATGACGTGCAGCGCACGCTGGAACGCGTCGTGGCCGACGACGCCATCAAGGTCACCCGCATCGGCGAGGGCGTGGCCGGCCCGATGCCGCCGCTGACGCCGACCCTGATGAACGCGGTGAACGACATCAGCAACGACATCTGGCCCGGCGTGCCGGTCATCCCGACCTTGCTGCCTGGCGGGACGGACGGCCGTTTCCTGAACAATGCCGGCATTCCGACGTATGGCATCAGCGGCATGTTCAGCGGTCCCGAACCCTCCGGTGCGCATGGCCTGAACGAGCATCTGCGCGTCAAATCGCTGTACGACGGCCAGGAATTTCTGTACCGGCTCGGCAAGCGGCTGGCGACGGAGTAGGCGGCAGGGGCCACCGGCGCGATGGTAGCGCATAGCATGCAATATTTTGCTTGCGTTGGCGGTTTTAGCGATTGCGTATGTGACCGCTAACAGCGACAATAACAGTTCAACTATAACGCGCACGCCGCCGCATCGGCAGGCATTGTGCCGACGAGACGCCACCCTCCGTCCGCCACGTGCGGCCGCGGGCCATACGGCCCGTAATGACAGTCTCCCGGCCTGCCGCCGCCGCGCGCACCGCGTCGCCCGATTCACCCCCTGCGATAGAGGACTGGATGAGACTTACCCTGCACCGCACGCTGATTGCGCTAACATCGGCGCTCGCCTTCGACCCCGCGGCTTTCGCCGCTCCGCTGACGACTTTGGACCGCAACGGCGCCTGGGTGTCGGTGGAAGCCTACGGCCCGAACATCGTCCACGTGACGATCGCCGTCGACAAGGACGAAGTCCTCAAAGGCCCGGGCTACGGCATCCTGAAGAAGAATGCGGACAATGGCGCGTTCCGCCACAGCGGGAGCAGCGACGGCGACACGTTCACGTCGAACGGCATGACCGTGCACGTGAACGCGGCCCCGCCGGCGCGCACGCCGAGCCAGCCGGAGAAGTACTTCGCGCCGTCGCTGGCGTCGGTCGGCCTGCAGGTCAAGAATGCCAAGGGCGAGCAGATCCTCGACATGCAGGGCTGGGAGATGTCGCCGCAGACCGTCTCGGGCGAGAAGACGTACCAGGTTGGCGCCACGTTCGCCGCCGGCCGCGACGAGCATTACTACGGCATGGGCCAGAACCAGGAATCGACGGGGCCGCTGGACCTGCGCGGCCGCACGCTCGACTGTAAGCACTGGTACGACGCGCCGACCGGCGAATCGGTGTGCGTGCCGTTCATGGTGTCGTCGAAGGGTTACGGCATCGTGTGGGACAACCCGTCGGCCACGCGCTTTTCCGCGGGCATCCACGGCCGCACGAGCTTCCAGTCGAACGTGGGCGAGCGCGTGTCGTTCTTCGTCATCACGGGTAAAACCAGCGACGAGATCTACTCGGGCTACGCGCGCCTGACCGGCAAGACGCCGATCCCGCCGAAGGCCGCGTTCGGCCTGATCCAGTCGAAGGCGCGCTACGACAGCCAGCAGGAAGTGCTGCGCGTCGCGAACACCTACCGCCAGAAAAAATACCCGCTCGACGTGATGGTCGTCGACTGGTTCTACTGGACCCGCATGGGCCAGATGGACATCAACCCGGCCGAATTCCCGGACCCGGACGGCATGAACAAGCAGCTGCACGACATGGGCATGCAGTCGATCATCTCGATCTGGCCGCGCTACGAAACGGCGGGCCGCTACTTCAACGAGCTGGATGCGAAGGGCTATCTGCTGAAGGACAAGGACGGCAAGACCGTTGACGGCCTGCCGTTCCGTTCCGACCGCACCGGTGGCCTGATCGACGCGACCAATCCGAAGGCCCGCCAGTGGTTCTGGGAGAAATCGCGCGACAACGTGCTGTCGCACGGCTTCGACTACCCGTGGCTGGACGAGACCGAACCGGACCTGGTCCCGGACGGCTACTTCTATTCGATCGGCTCGGGCGACCGTTACCACAACCTGTTCCCGCTGCTGCACGTGGAAGGCTTCGCCGACAACATGCGCGCCTGGAAGCCGAACAAGCGAGTGCTGATCCTGTCGCGCGCCGCCTACCTCGGTTCGCAGCGTACCGGTGCGCTGTTCTGGTCGTCGGACGTGAACGCGACGTGGGAAGCGCTGCAGCGCCAGATCCCGACGGGCCTGAACATGACGGCTTCCGGCATCGCGCTGTGGGGTAACGACATCGGCGGCTGGCAGGGCATCCCGGGCACGAGCGACGGCACCAAGCCGCCGCTGCTCGATCCGTCCGACGCGCGCGACGTCGTCGGCCGCAACGACGACTATCCGGAATTGCTGACCCGCTGGTTCCAGTACGGTACGTTCCTGCCCACGCTGCGCCTGCACGGCCAGCACAAGCACACGGACATCTGGTCCTTCGGCAAGCAGGCGGAAACCATCCTGGCCCGCTACGACACGCTGCGCTACCAGCTGATCCCGTACATCTACAGCCAGGCCAAGTTCACGCACGACACGGGCGCGCCGTTCATGCGCGCCCTGTGGATGGACTTCCCGAACGACCCGAACGTGGCCAACATCGGCACGCAATACATGTTCGGCCCGGCGTTCCTCGTGGCGCCGGTGACGGAGCAGGGCCAGACGGAGAAGAACGTTTACCTGCCGGCCGGTACCGACTGGTACAACTTCTGGACCGACGAGAAGCTCGCGGGCGGCCAGTGGGTCAAGGTCGCCGCGCCGATCTCGCAGATCCCGGTGTTCGTGAAGGCCGGTTCGATCGTCCCGTTCGGCACCGACATCCAGTCGACGGCGGCGAAGCAGGGCATCGCGTCGGTCAAGGTCTACCCGGGCCGCGACGCGACCTTCGACCTGTATGACGACGACGGCGTGTCGTACGACTACGAGAAGGGCAAGGGCACGACGACCCGCCTGCAGTGGAACGACGGTGCCGGCAAGCTTGAGGCTCGCGGTGGGGATGCCGGCCTGGCGAAAAACCTGTCGAGCATCGTAAAGGTCGCCGGCAAGTAATCGCGGGACGCATGGTGGGCACAGGGAGCCCACCCTACGGCGTCACTGTAGGGTGGGCTCCCCGAGCCCACCAGTTTCCCGCCACCCGGTCCAGCGACCATTTCCCAGCTCCTTTCGCCACCAGCGGCAACAGCAGCGCCGCCCAGCTCAGATGCGTCGGCCACGCATCCGGATACACGAAGATCTCGATCACGGCCGTCATCCCCAGCAACCCGAGCGCCGCGCCCCGCGTGCACAGCCCCAGCACGAGCAACAGCGGAAACACGTGTTCCGCCATCGCCGCCATCTGCGCCGCCAGCTCGGGCGGGACCAGCGGCAGCGCATACTCGGACCGGAACAATTCGTACGTCGAGTCCTTGATCGTGAAGAGGCCTTGCACCTTCGTGCGGCCGGACAGGAAGAAGATCGCGGCGACGGCGACGCGGTCGAGCAGCAGCAGGGCGGCGTCGGGCAGCAGGCGGGCGGTATTCAGCATGGTGGTTCCTTTCAAGGTTGACGGATGCCGCTCACGCGCGTGAGCAGGTCGTTGCCGATCCAGTCGGCGAGCAGGGCGCCTGCGCTGGCGACGCCGTCGTCCGCGCCATGGCGGTCGACGAGCCGCGCGCACAGCGCAGCGAAGCTCCCCTCGGCCCGCGCGAGCCGCAGCGCTTCGAAATCGGGCGCCGCCAGCACGCGCAGGCGCGCGACGTGGCCGCGGCGCCAGACGATCGCGCCCGCAGGCGCGGGCAGCATCGCCGCTTCGGGCGCATCGGCGCCGTCCTGCAGCGCGGACCAGATGTCGGCCGCATTGGTCGTCAGCCGCGCCATGTGCAGCGACGGCGCGAAGCCCAGGCGCGCGCGGTCCCAGTCGACGTGCGCGAGGCGGGCCGGGTCCAGCGGCGCGGTGTCGCGCGCGACGAACGCGGTCGCCAGCGACCACTCGATCCACGCCAGTTCGTGCAGGTCCGGGTTGTCCGGGAAGACGGTGCGCAAGGTCGCCTCGAAGCCGGCGCCGTACGCGTCCAGGGTCCACGCGCGCGGCGGCTGGCGCCCGACGTGCGCGGCGGCCGCGTAGCGGAACGCGGCGTCGCCGATGAATGCATGGAGATGCGGATAGGTCGATTCCAGGCAGTTCATCAGCTGGACGCGGTAGTTGTTCTGGTAGACGTGAAGGCCGCGCGGGTCCTCCGCCAGGCGGTGCGCGGCAGCGGCATCGGCCGTCGTCAGCCAGCGGCGGAAGGCGCGCTGCATCTTGTTGAGGTTCATGCGGCCTCCCGCAGGTTGAAACGCCGCGCCAGCGCCAGTTCCGCCAGCAGCTCGGACAGCGGCGGGATGTCGGCATCGCGCTCGATCATCGTCGCAACGGGACCGCAGCGCGTGACCGCATGCGCGTACAGGGCCCACACGCCGTCGGGCACCGGTTGGTCGTGCGTATCGATCAGCAGGCCGTCGCCCTCGCTGTGGCCCGCGAGGTGGATCTGGCGCACGTGCTGCGCGGGGATGCCGTCCAGGAAAGCGAACGGATCGAAGCCGTGGTTGGCGGCGCTGACGAACACGTTGTTCACGTCCAGCAGCAGGCCGCAGCCCGTGCGCTCGCACATGCGCGCGAGGAACTCCCATTCCGTCATCGAGGCCCCGGCAAAGGTGAGATAGCTGGACGGATTCTCGAACAGCATCGCTCGTCCCACTGCGTCCTGCGCACGGTCGATGTTCGCGCAGACGACGTCGAGCGCTTCTTCCGTGTACGGCAGCGGCAGCAGGTCGTGCGAGTTGAAGCGCCCGATGCGCGACCACGACAGGTGGTCGGACACGTACAGTGGATCGACGGCGGCGACGAGCGCCTTCAGGCGCACGAGGTAGTCGCGGCGCAGGCCGTCGGCGGAGCCGATCGACATCGACACGCCGTGCAGCGCCACCGGATGCCGCTCGCGCACGCGGCGCACGATGTCGAGCGGCTGGCCGCCCGCCACCATGAAGTTTTCGGAGATGACTTCGACGAAGTCCACGGGGACGCGCGTCTCGAGGAAGTCGCGGTAGTGCTCGCGCCGCAGGCCAAGGCCGTAGCCGGCGAAAACGGGCGGAGATGCAAAAGCAGTCATGGTTCGCTCGCAGGAGTGGTTATCTCGTAGGGTGGGCTCTCCGAGCCCACGCGTAAGGTTCGCTTCGTGCCGGCGTCCCGCGTGGGCACCGGGTGCCCACCCTACGGCTTGGTGATGGCTTACTCTTTCTCGGTCAGCATCCCGCCGAGCGCCTTGCATTCGCTCGGCGTCTTGACGATCACGCCCTGGCCCTTGCACTGGTTCAGGCCCTTGCAATCGTTTTTCGCCGTGGCGCACAGGCTCTCGCCCTTGCAGCCGTTGACGCCGTAGCAGCGGCCCGGCTGTTCCTTGCCGTTATCCGCAGCATGCGACGGATTGGCGATGCCGAGCGTGGCGATGGCGAGGAGGGCGGCGGCGCCGGCCAGGCCGACGCGGTTCGTACGTGGTGCTTTCATGGTGTTCTCCTTGTGCTGGTAGTGGATGGATTACAGGGTGTCGCGTGCGGCCCGTTCGATGACCTGGGCCACGTCCTCGGGCCGCGACATGTGGACGGCGTGGCTGCCCTGGATCTCGACGATCTGCGCCTTGGCGCGGCGGTACATCATGCGTTGCGCGCCAGGCGCGAGGATGCGGTCTTCCGTCGCGACGACGGCATAGCTGGGTTTCGTGTGCCACAGCGCCGCGTAGCTGGGCGTGCCGAGGAACGCGAGGCCGACGGGCGTTTGCGACGCGGCGAGGAAGTTGGCGCGGTTGGGTGTCAGGTCGGCCGCGAACTCGTCGTGGAAGCGCGCCCGGTCGGCCCAGTGGTACCCGGCGAAATCGGCCCGGATCGCGGCGGGCATGCCGTCCGTACCGTGCAGCAGCTGGAGCGGGCTTTCGCCCACTTCCGGCGCGATGGCCGCGACGTACACGAGGGCTTTGACTTTCGCGCCGCTGCCGACGTTGCCGATCACGGCGCCGCCGATGCCGTTACCGACGAGGACCACGTTGCCGAACTGCTGGAACAGCACGCGGCGGGCGAGGGCGACGTCGTCCTCGAACGTCGCGTGCGCGGCCGGCACGACGGTCACGCGGTAACCCTTCTGGCTCAGGATGTCGTGGACGACGTGCCAGCCCGAAGCGTCGACGAATTCGCCGGGCACGATCACGATGTTCTTCGTGGCTGCCGCAGCCGGGTTGGCGGCCAGCGCCGGCGCGGCGAACGTGCAGGCGGCCAGCAGCGATACGAGCGTCTTCATGGTCGCGTCCACTGCCTATTTGCGGGGCGTGAGGGAGCCGTAGCCTTGCGGCGTCTTGATGCTCGTGCAGGTACCTTTCTCGACCAGCATCCAGGCATCGCCCTGGTAATCCTTCTTCGCCGTGCCGGCGCACGAGGTGCCCGCGCCGGCCGCGCATTCGTTCTGGCCGGCCAGCGCCACGCCATAGCATTTCTCGGTCGGTTTCTTCGCTTCGGCGGCGTGGGCGCCGGCGCACAGCGTCAGGGCCAGGGTGGCGGCCAGCGCGGTGTGGGTCGTCTTCATCGGTCTCTCCTTCGGTTAAGTCGACGCGGCGCGTCGATGAACGTCATGAGACCAGTCCGGTGTGTCGGCGGATTGTCCATTGCATGTCCGGAAACCCCGGCAATGTGTCGGCGGGGGATTGCGACACAATCGGACATAAAAAAGTGGATGCATGCACCGTGAATAAGATCAGACATCCTATGTGTTGTTATCGTATAACAGCGCTAACACGAATTTTGTGGTAGCGGATAGCAAATCCCAGAGGGAGCGGCTTCCCCTATGACGCGCGAGATACGGATTCGGATATCGGTGATGAAAAAAATTTTATTGGTTCGATGATATTTACTCAAGTATGGTTACCAACATGTCTGACGTCGTACTTGAAATGCAGGTTTGACGACGTGCTTTCACTGACTGTCCGGCACAGCTCGCATCACGACCAAAAATGTTAGCGTTTAACATTTTGTGTTAGTGCGAGCGCTCACTCGTAAGACCAAAAAGGCCACAAGGCCATCCGATAAGAAGAGAGAGGAGACAAATGAAGCACCAATGGAATGGCGCCGCACGGCGCCGGGCACCGCATCGCCGCAACGTTTACGCATTGACCATCCTGGCCGGCCTCGTGTCCAGTGCCTGGGCACAGGACAACACCGAACTGAGGACGCAGGGCAGCGGCCCGACCGTCACCGTGACGGGCTACCGCAGCTCGCTGGCGTTGTCCGCGCTGGAGAAGCGCGAGAACAACGGCCTCACCGACACCGTGTTCTCCGAGGACATGGGCAAATTCCCCGAGCCGAACATCGCCGACGCCCTGTCGCGCATCCCGGGCGTCACCGTGACGCGCGCCGCGATCGACGGCGAAGGCATGAACATCTCGATCCGCGGCATGGGGCCGGCGTTTACGCGCGTGCTGCTGAACGGCGCGCCGATGGCGTCCGCGTCGGCCGGCAGCTGGGGCGGCAACATCAGCGCGAACCGTGAAGTGGACATGGACTTCCTGCCGTCCGAACTGTTCCGCAGCGCGACCGTGTACAAGAGCCAGCAGGCCGACATCATCGAGGGTGGCGTGGCCGGTACCGTGAACATGCGCAGCGTACGCCCGTTCGACAAGAACGGCTTCCGCTCCGCGTTCACCGCCAACGCCAACTACCGCGACAAGGACGGCAAGTGGGGCAACACGGGTTCGGCCCTCGTCAGCAACACGTGGAACACGCGCTTCGGCAAGGTCGGCGCGCTGTTCGGCTTCGCCTGGCTGAATACGAAATACCATACCGACGTGTTCCAGACCGTCGACATGCGCACGTTCCGCCTGAACGCGAACCAGCGCAACGCCTCCGACCCGGCCTCCAAGGGCGGCGACTACTTCAACAGCCCGGCGACGGTCCCCAGCGGCATGGACCTGTCGGCCCTGCCTGCCTATGCGCAGGCCGTGCTGAAGCCGGGCGCGCCCATCGACCGCGCCATGCTGCTGGCGCTGAACCCGGGCGCGACGATCCAGCAGATCGACAACGGCCTGATGGGCCGCCTGCCGCGCTACCTGGTGTACGACGGCGAACGCCGCCGCAAGGGCGAGACGCTGAGCTTCCAGTGGCAGCCGAACGAGGACTGGATGGTCTACACGGACATGGTCTTCGCGCAGAAGGGCAACAAGATGCAGCAGGAGGACATGGCGGCCGGCATGCGCGCGAACACGCCGATCCCGATCGGCCTGACGTTCGACCGCAGCGATTGTTCGAACTATTGCACGATCACCGGAGGCACGCTGGCCAACACCTTCTGGGGCCTGGAATTCCGCCCGATGAAGGAAAACACGCACTTCCGCAGCATCAACCCGGGTTTCGAGTGGCATGCGAGCGACCGGCTCACCATCGACGGCCACGTCAACTACACGGATAGCCAGTTCTACCGCGACATGCCGACCGTGCTGGTGGCCACGCAGTCGGCGCCGACCGTCGTCAAGTACGACAACTCGACGCCCGGACAGATTCCGGTCATGTCCAGCAACATCGACATCAACGACCCCACCAAGTTCGGCTGGTACCAGCCGGGCCAGGGCCTGTCCGGCCTGCGCGGCGACATCTACGAGCGCCGCAACACGACCAAGGGCACGCGCCTGAACCTGAACTGGGGCGACGACACGTTCGCGATCAAGGTGGGCGGCTCGTTCGACGACATCACGCGCCGCTACACGGACTACGGCAACGCCGACGCGTGGATGAACTACACGTGCGGCAACCAGACCAGCTACCAGTTCATCCAGCCGGACCGGGCGCTGCAGGGCCAGTGCGACGGCCGCTTCGCACCCGGTCCGATCCCGGCCGGCACCTACCCCGGCTATGGCACGGGCTACACGCAAGGCCAGACTGCGCCGCTGACCTACCTGGGCTCCGCCGTCACGAACGGCGACCTGGCGAAGTACGTCCACAAGAGCGATCACGGCTTCATCACGATCGACTGGGACAAGTTTGCCAAGGACACCAACTACCAGCACTACCGCGAGCTGTTCTACGCCGCGCCAACCTCCAACGGCGGCTACCTGCGCGAGAAGGTGACGGCGTTCTATGTTGCGACCAATGGCCGCATCCCCGTGTTCGGCCACACGCTGCGCTACAACGCCGGCGTGCGCTACGCGACGACGGAGCAGACGATCGGCGCGCCGGTCAACACGCCCGATCCGCGCAACGCCCAGCAGGGCCTGCAGCAGGGCGGCCGCTATCCGGACATGCAGACCTGGGTGTACGAATCGACGAAGTACCACAACATCCTGCCGTCGTTCAACCTGTCGTACAACCTGACGAAGGACGTGATCGCCCGCCTGTCCGGCTCCAAGTCGCTCACGCGCGCCAACCCGGCGGACCTGCACCAGACCCAGCTCTCGATCGGCGACCAGGGCGTCAACCAGGGTAACGTGACGAACCCGAACCTGAAGCCGTTCAAGGC
>Ga0187845_1001274_pt1 | contig 14479 bp, 9 predicted proteins | sample SpaLakP09_SKY_68_FD_134515 | JGI IMG/M metagenome (GOLD analysis project Ga0187845, IMG submission 134515) | Oligotrophic lake water microbial communities from Sparkling Lake, Wisconsin, USA - SP09_SKY_68 | ecosystem: Environmental > Aquatic > Freshwater > Lake | place: USA: Sparkling Lake... | reverse complement strand
CGCGGCGCCGCGGTCAATATCAAGGGCAATCTCGACCTCAGCGGCGACCTGACCGTGATCGGAGACGCCAATTCCAAGATCGTCGTCGACGGCAAGGTCACCGGCGCCGGCAGCCTCGCCGGCATCTCCAACCTCTATGCCTCAGGCGACATCAGTCTGGGCGGCAGCACCAGCATCGAGACCCTGTTTTCTGAAGGCAGCATTGCGCTCAGTGGCAGCGGCAGCTACAGCAATGTTCAGGCCATGGGCAATATCGGCCTCACGGGTGGGGTGAGCGCCGGCAGTCTCAAAGCCAATGGGACGGTCACCCTGGAAAGCAATGCAGTGACCGAGCTCAGCGCCATCGGCAACGTCAGACTGGGCAGCAGCGCGACCATTGCCACGCTCAAGACCAAGGGCAGCGTGGTGGCCAGCAACTCGCTGATCACGGGCTCGGCCATGGTCCAAGGCAATTACGAGGAGCAGGTGGCTGGCACCGTCAACAGTGGAAGTTATGGCGGCAGCCTGACGGTGCAAACTTGGAATACCGGCGTCAAGATGAACCGGGTGCCCGGCCTGTCTGTCGCCATCACCGCCTTGACAGCCACGACCATCAGCGTGCCGACCTTTGACGCCTACGCCTATCAAAGCAGCGCCAACTACGCCTTCGATCAGGTCGGCAACGACATCAAGGTGACGGTCAAGAATGTCAGCAACATTCCGGACGGCACCTACTTCCTGGTCCGAAGCGGGGCGACGCAAGACTATGTCTGCAGCAGCAATAGCTACAGCGCCGCCAGCTGCCCGGCCAAGATCTGCACCGGCTACAGCGAATACAACAGCTGCTTCAGCTACAGCGCTGGCAAATGGACCCTGGCCGGCACCACCATGGCGCCCGGCATCGTTTGGTTCAAGGGCGATTTCGAAGCGGGGCAAGGTACCTACTACAACAGCTGGCTGGCGACCGGAAACATCACAACCGGCGGCAACAACATTTCCTATGCCGCCAACTATGCCGGCTACAACCAGCTCTGCACCAACAGCAACTTCCCGAACCTGGCGCCCAAGAATTTCTGCAAAGCCGGCAGCAGCACCTTGCTGACCGTGGGCGCCGGCAATATCGCGTTCGGTGCCGGTGGGCAGGTCGGGAACAACTACAGCGGCGGCAAGATCACCCTCAGCGCCTCCAACCATGTCTATGGCGATGTGCTGGCCGGTGACATTCTGGAGACAGGCGGCAGCACCACGGTGCACGGCTACATCTCGGCCGCCCGCATCGGCAACAACGCGGGCAGCAGCAAGCTCGGCGCCAGCACCAAGATTGACCTGAGCAATCTGCCTTCGAGCTTCAAACCGGGCGAAACCGCCGTGACGCCGGCAGCGGCCAACAGCGCCACCCTGCTCTGGTCGCGTTACCGCTGATCTGTCGCTTCGGGCTGGCCGGCCGCCAAGGCGGCAGCCTCACGCAGCTTGTCCTTCTTGCTCTTGCGCCGGCCCTTGATGCCGCCGTTCTGACTCAGGGTCAGTTCTTGTGCCTCGCTCAAGGGGCTGGCAGCAAACCCGGCCACCTCCTCGCGGGCCACACGCTGGCCTTGCCGTTTTTCGATGAGGCGGAAATGGGCCTCGGCGCTGGCAGGCACGAAACTCACCGCCAGGCCGGTCTCGCCAGCGCGGCCGGTGCGTCCGATGCGGTGGGTGTAATCGGCCGCTGAACGTGGCAGGTCGTAGTTGACCACCACCGGCAGCTCGGCAATGTCCAGGCCGCGCGCGGCCACATCGGTGGCCACCAACACTTGGATATCACCGCTGCGCAGCGCCGCCAGCACCTGGCTGCGCGCGCCTTGGCTCAGTTCGCCGTGCAAGGCGGCGGCCTTGATGCCATGGGCCCAGAGCTTGTCCGAGACATGCTCTGTGGCATAGCGAGTGGCCACGAACACCAGTGCGCGGCTCCAGCCCTCCTCGGTCTGCAGCAGATGGCGCAGCAAAGGCGTGCGCCGGCTTTCGTCGACGCGGATGGCCCGCTGCACGATGTCGGCGATGCGCTGTGGTTCGGGCGCGATCTCGATGCGCTGCGGTTCGCGCAGCAAGCCATCGGCCAGGCCTTGCACCGTTTTGGGGAAGGTCGCAGAAAAGAACAAGCTCTGGCGGCGTGCCGGCAGCAGGGACAGGATGCGCTGCAGCTCTTCGGCAAAGCCCAGGTCGAGCAGGCGATCCGCCTCGTCCAGCACCAGGATTTCCACGCTGCGCAGATCCAGCGCGTTATGGTCGATCAGGTCGAGCAAGCGACCTGGTGTGGCAACCATGATGTCGCAGCCGCCGCGCAAGGCCATCATCTGCGGGTTGATCGACACACCACCAAATGCGAGCTCGATCTTCAGACGCTGCGGCAGCACGCGGGCGAACTCGCGCACAACCTCACCGACCTGGGCCACCAACTCTCGCGTCGGCAGCAGCAACAAGGCCTGCAGGCGACGTGGCCCGGCAGCCGGAGGTACACGCAAACGCTGAAGCAAGGGCAGCGCAAAAGCGGCCGTCTTGCCCGAGCCGGTCTGGGCCAAGCCCAGCACATCGCGGCCGGCCAGGATGGGGGGAATGGCGGCGCCTTGGATGGCGGTGGGAGCGTGGTAGCCCTGCTCGCGCACGGCACGGACCAAAGCGGGCGAAAGGCCCAGGGTAGCGAAGGACATGGTCGGGCCAAGATGCGGGATGGGCGCCGATTGTAGGCCCGCCGCCCAGTCTTGGCGGTTCTGACCGCTCGATAAGCCATGCGGCACACGCAGCCGCGCAGGCACATGTCATGAGGCATTTCCGAGGCACAGCGCCTACCTGAGTTGGTAGGTTTCAAAGCCGACCCGTTTGCGTATCGTCCGCCGCAACGGTTTAGAGGAGTGCGAATGTATATCAGTGCTGTTTCACGCGAAGAGATGGGGCCGAAGTTGTTGCAAGAGATTGCGGCCTATCGCTATCAAGTCTTCGTACGAACCCTCGGTTGGCAGCTCGAATGCCCTGTGGGTTGCGAACTCGATCAGTTCGACCATGCTGAGGCTCATTACCTCTTGTTGCGCGAGGACTCAGGGGCCTTGGCCGGCTGTGCGCGCCTCTTGCCCACGCTGCAGCCCTATCTGCTGCAGCAGGTGTTCCCGATGTTGGCACCGGGCCTTTTGCCCAATGACGCCGCGGTCTGGGAGTTGTCGCGTTTCGCTGTACTCAGCCCCGCCCTGTTCGGCGCGTCGCAGCGCACGGCCGTGGCCGAGGAGAGCGCCAAGCCGCGCCGCCCCACGACGGACCGGCCGTGCAGCGCACTGCCCCAGTTCTCGTCCGAGCAGGCCGTCGCCTTGCTGCAGGCGGCCCTGGACCACGCTCGCCGCCTGGGGGCCCGCAGTCTGGTGACGGTCTCACCGGTCGGCATCGACCGTTTGCTCAGCATGGCGGGATTCAACACCCGAGCCCTCGCGCCACCGCAGACCGTCGGTGGCCACCGCTTGTTCGCCTGCCAGATCGAGTGCCAGGGGCGCCAGGTCCTGCGTTTGCCGGCTTCGAGCCGACTGCCCAGCGCGCAGGCCGCCTGAGTCCGACTCCCACCTGCGAAAGCACCATGGTCATGGACGACATCTTGATCGACAGCACGATTCGAACTCGCGCACCGGCCTGCGCCAACCCCACCGGCGCCTCTGAGGCCGGCCGGCCGCGCAGCTTTGCTGATGCCTTGCGTCGCAATGCGGCGGAACAGGGCGCAGAGTTGGTCTATCAGTTCTGGCAGACCGAGGACGATCAGGACGAGCGGCTCAGCCACGCCCAGCTGGCGGCCTGGGTCGGCCGCTATGCCCAGGCCTTGCGTCAGCTGCCCGGTGCGCGTGATGGCAGCCTCAAGCTGGTCTTGGCACTGCCGCAGGGACGGCAGTTCGCCGTGGCCTTTTTGGCCTGCCTGGCTGCGGGCATCGTGGTCGTGCCGACCTTTCCTCCGCGCAGCCCGCTGCAGGCCGAGCGGCTGCGCCTGGTGCTGCGCGAGCTCGCTGGAGCCCAGCTGCTGTGCCGCCGAGCCAGCATTGACGAAGAGCTGGCCGAGCTGCGCGCCGACCCGGAACTGGCCGGCACGGGCTGGCTCTGTGTCGAGGAGCTGGACCAGGCGCCACCCGGATCCCTGGCCGGCCTGGACCCCGACCCGGATGCCCTGGCGATGTTGCAGTACACCTCGGGCTCGACCGGTCGGCCCAAGGGCGTGATGCTGACGCAGCGCAATCTGGTCGAGAACTCTCAGCTGATCCAGGACTGTTTCGGCCACCGCAAAGGGCAAAGCCGCTCCGTGATCTGGCTGCCGCCGTACCACGATATGGGCCTGGTTGGCGGAGTCCTGCAGCCGGTGCACGCCGGTTTCGCCAGTCTGCTGATGCCCACCAGCGTGCTGGTGCGCAGCCCCGCCCGCTGGTTGCAGGCGGTCAGCGAATTCAGCCAGGGCTGCAGTGGCGGGGTCAGCAGCGGCGGGCCCAACTTCGCCTTTCAGCTTTGCGTGGACAAGGTGCGTGATCGCGAGCTGCAAGGCCTGGACCTCAGTGGCTGGCGGGTCGCTTTCTGCGGCGCCGAGCCCATCCATGCGCGCAGCATGGACGAGTTTGCGCGGCGCTTTGAGGCGGTCGGTTTCAAGGCCGAGGCCTTGTTCCCCTGCTACGGCATGGCGGAGACCACGCTGATGGTCAGCGGCAAGCCGCTCGGTCAAAGGCTGGGGCGCCGCCATCTCGATGCCCGAGCGCTGGCCCGGCAGCAGTGGCTGCAGCAGGACGCGCTCTTGCCCAACACCCAAACCGTGGTCAGCTGCGGCCGCCCGCACCCCAGCCTGGAGCTGCGCATCGTCGAGCCCGGCCTGCGTCTGCCCCGAGGCGAGCGCGAGATCGGTGAGGTCTGGGTGCGCGGCTCCAGCGTCACCCAGGGCTACTGGCAGGACCCGGCGCGCAGCGCCGAATGCTTTGATCAGCGTTTGGATGGTCAAGGCGGGTGGCTGCGCACCGGCGACCTGGGCTGTCTGGATCAGGGCGAGCTCTTCATCACGGGGCGCAGCAAGGAACTGCTGATCGTGCGTGGGGCCAACTACTTTCCCCAGGACCTGGAGCATGAGGCCCTGCAAGCCTGCCCCGAACTGATCAACTGCCGCTCGGTCGCCTTCCAGCATGGGCGCTTGGGCGAGGAGCTGGTCGCGCTGGCTCTGGAGGTACCACGAAGCGCCATCGACATGACCGAGCTCCAAGCTCGCATCAACGCGCGCCTGAGCGAAAAGTACGGCATCAACGTGGACACCCTGCTCTTCATTCCCCGCAAGACGGTGCGCACCACCTCGTCGGGCAAGTTGCAACGTGTGGCGTTGAAGAACGAGTTCCTGTCCGGCAGCCTGCCCCTGTACGCACGCCTGGACAAAGAGCCCCGGACGCCCGAGCTCGCCGCCGAAGCCGTAACGCTCAGCTTGGACAGCGTCGCCAGCATCCAGGCCTGGTTGATGCAGCGCATCGCGCTGACGCTGCGCTGTGAAGCGGTGCAACTGCGCGCCGAAGACAGCTTTGCCAGCCTGGCGCTGGACTCGATAGCGGCCCTTGAATTGCTCGCGGATCTGGACAGCAGCCATGGCTTGCAGCTGGAGCCGGATGCGCTCTACCGCCACAACAGCCCGGCCCTGCTGGCTCAGGAAGTCTGGCGCCGGACCCAGTCGCAACCCATTGCCTGCTGAAGGAGTAGCCATGGCTGACAGCCCGTTCTCACTGACCCTGTGCCGCTTCATCGCCGACGCCTTTCTCGGCGACGGCAGCCGGGTTCAAAGCGACACCCCCTTGCTTGAATTGAACATCCTTGATTCCGCTGCCTTGTTCGATGTCGTGGACTTCATCCGACTGGAGTTCGGCGTGCAGATCCCGGTGACGGACATCCATCCCGAGCACTTCGCCAATGTCGCCCGGCTCGAAGCGCTGGTGATGCGCCTCAACCCTTTGGAGAAAATTGCATGATTCCGAACCAGTGGTATGCCATCCTCCGCAGCGAGGACGTCAAGAAGAACAAGCCCGTCGGCATTCGCCGCTTCAACAAGAAGCTGGTGCTCTATCGCGACACACAAGGCCAGGTGGTCTGCCTCGATGATCGCTGCGCTCACAAGGGCGTGCCCCTGAGCAATGGCAAGCAGCATGGCGACTACATCGCCTGCCCCTATCACGGCTTTCAGTACGACGCCAGCGGCCGCTGCGTTCACATGCCGGTGCTGGGCAAGGACGGGGTCGTGCCCAAGCACTTGCATGTGCCCTTTCACACGGTGCGCGAGCAACACGGCCTGATCTGGTGCTGGACCGGCGAACAAGTCCCCGAGCAGTTGCCTGAGGTGCCGATGTTCAAGGAGTTCGTCGAGTACACCGGCTTCACCTCTCGCTACGCCTGGCATGCACCCACGCATTACACACGTTATGTCGAGAGCGTCTGTGAGGTTTACCACGTGCCCTTTGTTCACAAGGGTTCGGCGCTGAACATCTGGGACCCCAAGGGCGGCCGGGTCGATGACTTCAGCTGCCAGTTGGAAGGCCATTTGATCCGCAGCGAGTTCGTCCTGCGCCCAGACGACGATCGCACGGCCGAAGAGACCCTCAAGGCCCGCTTGCCCTGGACACGCGGCTGGCGCATCGGCGTCGACGTGCTCATGCCCAATCTGGTGCAGATCCGCAACGACGTCTTCGATGTCTACCTGATCGCCACCCCCATCGACGACGACAACTGCTGGCTCTGCATTTGCTACAAGGAGCCCAAGCGCGACCTGCTGCTGCCCATGATGAAGCCGCTGCCCATTCCGGGCTGGCGCCGGGTTCGTCCCTGGTTGATGTGCCGCATGGAGCGCTTCATCCAGCAGTCCAAGGACATGGCCGCACTCAAGGGTCAAGAGCCGCGCATCTCCAGCCTGGAGGCCAACCGCCTGATCTCGGTCGACAAGGTCAATGCCTACTACTTGCGCCTCCGCGACCAGTTGATCCAGGAAGCCCAGGCCCAGGCGAAAGCCCAGGCGCCACGCTCGCCCGGCGACATCGGCAGCCACACCGGCGAAGTCAAGCCCATCCACATCGTGCCGCACAAGCCCCAGGCCGCCTGAGACGAAACCGCAGAGCCATCACCATGAACGCAGCACTCCAAGACACCTCGACCACCGTCAAGGCGGTCATTCAGAAACACTCACAGTACGCCGACGAGGCACTGCAGCCCGAGGCCTTGCTGCAGGAAGACCTCGGCATTGACTCCATCATGCTCGCGGGCATCGTCAGCGAGCTCAATGCGCTGTTCCAAACCCGTGTGACGGTGGCCCCTGGCGATTCCGAGAGCCTGGCGAGCCTGAGTGCACGCTTTGCCGCCTTGCGCCAAGACAGCACGGCGCCCTCAGGTGAGCCTGCTGCTCCGACAAAGCCGGTTGTGGCCGCGGCAAATGCCGGCCCGGCTCAAGCGCCACAGACCATGCGCGACTTCGTGGGCAATGGCAGCGACTCCGACATTTTCACCAAGACCCGGCGCTTCCAGCGCTTTCACCGCGAACGCGCCGAGCAGGGTCACTTCTGGTACGGCATGGCCTCGCGCGGCCGCAGCAGCAACCGCGCCACGATCTTTGACCGCCACGAGGGCCGGGAGCGTGAATTCCTGCTTTTCGCCTCGAACAACTACCTGGGCCTCGCCAATGACGAGCGCGTGCTAGAGGCCATCCAGCAAGCCAGCCGAGAGTACGGTGCCACCAACACCGGCAGCCGCCTGATCGCCGGCACCACCGAGCTGCATCAGCAGCTGGAGCGCAAGCTCGCGCAACTGAAGGGCCGCGAGGACTGCCTGGTCTTCCCCTCCGGCTACTCGGCCAATCTGGGCACCATCGCCGCGCTCGTGGGCCCCGGCGACCAGGTGATCGGCGACGTCTACAACCACATGAGCATCCAGGACGGCTGCAAGCTCTCCGGCGCAGCTCGGCGCCTCTACCCCCACAACGACATGAAGGCCCTGGAGGAGATGCTGGCTCGGCATGAGGATCAGCCGGGCGGGCGCCTGATCGTGGCCGATGGCGTGTTCAGCATGCATGGCGACATCGTTCATCTGCCGGAGCTGCTCAAGCTGGCCCAGCGCTACCAGGCGCGCGTGCTGATCGACGATGCCCACAGCACCGGCGTGCTGGGTGCCAGCGGTTCGGGCACGACCGAACATTTCAATCTCAAGGGCCGTGTGGATCTGGAGGTCGGAACCATGAGCAAGGCCCTGGGCGGCCAGGGAGGGTTTGCCGTGGGTGACGCCGAGGTCATCGACTACCTGCGCTTCTACGCCAACAGCTATGTCTTCGCGGCCACCATTCCCGCCCCGGTCGCCGCCGGCCTGATCGCTGGACTGGACCTGATGGCTCAGGAGCCCGAGCGGCTGACGCGCCTGTGGAGCAATATCCACTACCTGAAGTCCAGCCTGGACCGGCTGGGCTTTGACACCGAGGACTCCAACAGCGCCATCATCCCGATCCGCATTGGCGACGAGGCTCTGGCCATGAATATGGGGCGCTCGCTTCGCAAGCGCGGCCTGTACTGCCAGACCGTGGTGTTCCCGGGGGTGGCCGTGGGCGACGCCAGGCTGCGCATCAGCGTTCTGGAGTCGCACACCCGGCAGGACCTGGACCAGGCCCTGGACATCTTGCTCGATGCGGCCCGCGACAACAGGCTGCCCCTGCATGAGGTGTTGGCCGCATGAACAGCCTGCAGCCAGGCGTCCATGAGGCCTTGCTGGCATGGCCCGATGCCGCACCGCTGCTCCGGGACTCCGCGCATGAGCTGAGTTACGGCGCCTGCCGGAATTGGGTGGCCACGGCCCGGGAACAGCTGCTGGCCGACTGCGCCGGTCAGGCCGTCGCCATCTGGATGGACAAGCAGGCACTCTATGCCCAGTGCATCCTGGCCACGCTGTTTGCCGGCGCCCGCTATCTGCCCCTGGACGGCGCTCAACCGGTGGAGCGCGTGCAGGCCATCGTGGCCGACGCCAGCCCGTCCCTGTTGATCCTGGATGCTGCCCATGCGGCGCTGTGGTTGCAAGCCCAGGCCAGTCGCCCTCTTCCGGGCCAGGGACGGGTGCGCCTGCTAGTGCTGAGCGATCAAGCGCAGGCGACCGAAGCCTGGGCCGATGCCTGGCTTGAAGCGCGTGGCCTGTGGCTGACGCCTGATCTACACGGCCTGCCGCAGGGCTCGCCCCTGAGAGAGACACGTGTCGAGCCGGATTCGGTGGCCGCGATTCTCTACACCTCCGGCTCCACCGGCCTGCCCAAAGGCGTGCAGCTCAATCAGCGAAACCTGCTCAATTTCGTCGGCTGGGCCGCCCAGACCCTGAGCCTGCGGGCCGAGGATCGCCTGCTCAACCTTGCCAGCTTCAACTTCGACCTCAGCACCTTCGATCTCTTCGCGGCCCTGCAGGCAGGCGCCAGCGTCTACATCAGCCATGAGTCAGAGTTGCGCCATATGGCGCGATTGGGCGAGCTGCTGACTCAGGAATCCATCAGCGTGGTCTACGGCGTGCCCTCGCTTTTCGGCCTGCTGCTGCGCAGTGCCGTGCTGGCGCCGCAACGCCAGAGTGCCTTGCGCCATCTGATCTTTGCCGGTGAGGTCATGCCCAAGCCTGTGTTGCAGGACCTGGCGGCACATCTCCCCGACTCTTGCCGCTTCTACAACTCCTACGGCCCGACCGAAACCAATGTCTGCCTCTGGCACCCGGTCAGCGCCGACGACCTGCACAGCGATGGGCCGGTGCCGATCGGCCGAACGATTCGGGGCGCCGATGTCTGGTTGCAGGATGAGACCGGACGGCACATCACCGAAGACGGCCAACTCGGCGAGATCTGGGTTGCCGGTGATTGCGTGACGCCGGGCTATTGGCAGCGCCCCGATGATGCCAACAGCGCACAACATCGCCTGGGCCGTCATGCCACCGGCGACCAGGGCTCCTGGCGACAAGGGCTGCTGCACTACCACGGCCGCCTTGACCGGATGGTCAAGATCCATGGTTTTCGGGTGGAACTCGGTGAGATCGAAGCGGCCCTGGCTCGGCACCCGCAGCTGGCCGAAACCGCGGTGCTGGCGATGCCGACCGCGAGCGGCCCACGCCTGCTGGCGGCCTATGTGACGCGCGAAGGCCGCTGCGTGCCAGGCACGCTGGCCCTGAAGCAGCACTGCGCCGGCCTGCTGCCGTCCTATATGGTGCCGCAGCAATGGGTGGCTCTGCCTCAGCTGCCCAAGAACGCCAACGGCAAGATCGACCTGCGGCGGCTTCAGGCCCTGCTGCTGGACGAGCCCGACAGCCCATGACACGGCCTGCCGCACATCTGCTGGGCCTGGGCCTGCGCCATGCGAATCTGCCAAGTGTCGAGGACTGGCAGGCGCGGCTGCAATGGGCCATGGCCGAGGCCAAGGCCGAGCCTCGCGCGCCTCTCGCGCCGCTGCCGCCCGAGCAGCGGCTGCCCGAATCATCCCGTGATCTTGGGCGTTATGGCATACCGCCCATTTACCGCGCTTCCATCCAGCGTATCCAAATCCATCTGCTGGAGCTGGCGGAGCAGGCCCTGGCCCAAGCCGAGCAAGCGGGCGTGGCCTTGGATCGCGAGCATTGCGATGTGATTTTGGTGACGGCCTTGGGGCTGAACCGCAGCCACGAGAACGAGGCACGCGCTGCCACCATGCGCTGGGCGGCGCGCGCCTGGTCGAACGAGGCCGAAGCTCCGGCCTTGCTGGCGCTCTGGCGCCAGCATCTGGAGCAGGTCTTTCTCGCCAGCTCCCACGACAAGGTGGGCGAAATGGCCAGCGCACTGGCCGCCCGGGTGGCGGCGCACTTCCGGCTCCGCGGCCGGGTGCTGGCCTTGGAATCGCAGGAGCAAGGCGGTGTTGAAGCGCTCAGTGTGGCACTCAACTGCCTGTCCCAAGGTCCCAGCCGGCAAGTTCTGATCCTCGGCGCGCAAACCGTGGACGGCCCCCTGCCTGCGCTGTCGGGCCGGGATCCTTCCGACTGGCGCGAATCCGCCTGTGCCCTGCTGCTCGGCGCGCCCGTAGCCGCGCACGCCAGCTGGCCGGCCCTGTCCCTGCATCGATCTGCACCGAGCAGCGAGCCCAGCGATCACTCCGGCCCCCAGATTCTGATGGCCGGGCGCAGCTTGCCCGTGCGCGAGCTCCTGGGCTATGGCCACGCCATGCAAGATCTGCAAGCCCTGGCCTTGGGCTGCCTGGCACTGGATCAAACGCAGGGCGGGCCGCTGACGGTTCAGCAAGGCGGCGCCGGGCCCACAGGCTGGCGGATCGACCTGGCGCCGCCCATGGTGCCCGCCGACGAAGGTTCCGCTGGCCCTGCAAAACCCGCGATTCCCATCGCCGTGCTCGGCTGCGGCAGCGCCTATGGCGACACCCGCGGCGTCGATCAGTTCTGGAAGGCCTTGTGTGAACCGGGCCATCGCTTCCGATCGCTCGACCCGCAGCGCCATCACTGCGACACCTTCTTCGACCCGCAGGCCCGCCATTCGCTGGCCTACTACATCGATCGCGCCAGCCATGCACCCTTGCCCGAGGACGTGGCCTGCCATGCCGCCAGCCTCTACCTGGCTCGCACAGCGGCCGAGGAAGCCTGGGGCACCGTGCTCAGCCTGGCCCCTGAAAGGCTGGGACGCTTGATGGTGGTCTGCGCCTCGAGTCTCAGCTTGCCTGCAGCGCGAGGCTCGGGCGCCCAAGCCCTCGTGCCCAAGCTGCTCGACAGCTTGCAGGGCTTGGCGCAGCAAGAGGCCTGGCCGGCCGAACGAACGCAGGCGCTGAGCCAGGGCCTGAGGCTTCAAGCCCTCGGCGAGCGCAGCGACTGTGCCGCCGATGCCAGTCTGATGACGGCCAGCGGCCTGGGCCGCGCCATGGTGGGCGATATGCCGGCACGCGTGCTGGCCGTCGAGGCCGCATGTGCCAGTTCGATGGCGGCGCTGGGGCTGGCCTGCCTGGCCCTGCGGGCCGAGGAGGTCGACTGCGTGCTGGTGCTGGGCGTGGAAACGCCCGTCAACAGCAGCGACCTGCTGCTGTGCTCGGCCCAGCGCATGCTGGCCCCGGAGCTGATGGCCAGCTTCGGCAGCGAGGCGAGCGGCTTCACGCCCGGAGACGGTGCCGGCGCTGTGCTACTGATGCGCAAGCCGCAGGCCGAGTCCTTGGGCCTGCCCATGCGCGCACAGCTGCTGGCGGTCGGCGCCTGCACCGACAGCAAGTCCATCATCGCGCCCAATCAGCTCGGGCAGACGCTGGCGATGCGCCGGGCTTTCGAGGCCCTTGCTGCGCAGAACATCGGGCCGGCTTCCCTGCAGTATGTGGAGACCCATGGCACGGGCACGTTGATCGGCGATCGGGTCGAGACGGCCTCCCTGGCCGAGGTCTACGCCGGCGCCACCCAGGGCCTGGCGCTGGGTGCCCTCAAGTCCAAGTTCGGTCACTGCTTTGCGGCGGCCGGCATGGCCAGCCTGATCAAGACCGTGCTGGCCCTGGAGCATGAGCTCATGCCTGCCAACCATTTTGAGCGCCCGCTCAAACCCGAGCTGGACTGGCCCCGCCTGGGCCTGGACCCGCTGTTCACTCACCGCCCCTGGCCGCGCGGCCAAGGGACGCGTCGTCGCGCCGGCATCAATGCCTTTGGCACCGGCGGCATCAATTACCACCTTGTGCTGGAAGAAGCCTGAATGCAATTCGCACTGAGCCCCGAGCAGCGAGCGCTGCAAGCCCATATGTTCGCCCTGGCCGAGCATTTGCAGGACGAGAACCTGCATGACCGTGACCGCGCCTGCGAATTCTCTCGGTCACTCTGGCAGACCTTGTGCGCGGCTGGTCTGCATATGCTGCCGGCCGGGCGCGAACAAGGTGGCCAAGGCCTGAGCGCACTCGATCTCGCCTTGAGCCTGGAAGTGCTGGGCGAGGCGGTGCCCGACACCGGCCTGGTGTTCGCGCTGGCCGCGCATCTGTGCGCCTGCATCCATCCGCTGGTGCACTTTGCCGATGGGCCGCAGCAAACCGAATGGTTGCAGCAAATCGGCCAGCGCGCCTGGCTGGGTGCCCATGCCATCACCGAGCCGCAGGCAGGCTCGGACATCTCGGCCATGAGGACGCGCGCCGTACGCGACGGCGGCGGCTATCGCATCAGCGGACACAAGTGCTACATCAGCAATGCGCCGGTTTGCGACTTTGTGATCGTCCATGCCCGCACAGGCGAGAGCGGCAGCTTCCTGGACTACAGCAGCTTCATCCTCGACCGCCACAGCAGCGGCATCCACATCAGCCCCAGCCCGCATGAAAAGCTGGGCCTGCGCACCACCGCCATGGGCGATATCGAGTTCGACGGGGTCTGGGTGCACGAGTCCCAGCGTCTGGGCAAGGAAGGCAGTGGCGGGCCGATTTTCCAAGCCAGCATGGCTTGGGAGCGCTGCTGCCTGTTTGCCCTGTACCTGGGCACCATGAAGCGGCAGCTGCGCGCCTGCTGGGCTCATCTGGAGCGCCGCGAACAGTTTGGCCGCCCACTGATCGAACAGCAGGCCCTGGCGCACCGCCTGGGCGAGATGCAGCTGCGCTACGAGTCCGCACGGCTGCTGTGTTTGCGTGCGGCCTGGTCTTTGGATCATCAGAGCGACTGGCACGGCGACGCCAGCCTGAGCGCCAAGCTGGCCGTCAGCGAGGCGGCCGTGCACAACGGCATGGACGCCGTCCATCTGCATGGCGCTCTCGGCATGCTCAGCGGTGAGGTCGAACGCGAGCTGCGCAACGCCCTGCCCTGCACTGTCTTTTCAGGCGGGACCGAGGTCCTGAGAAACCAACTCGTGCAGCAACTGCGCAGCGAGTACAGGCGCGATGCGCGCGGAGGGCGTTGAATATGGCAGCCATGGTGGGACAAGCCGCACTCGGCAAGGAAGAACTGCTGGAAACCGCAGGCCTGATGGTGGAGTACAGCCGTGCATGCGGTGATCATCTCTATGTTCTCGATGAAGCCGGCAAGGAGCAGCCGGTGCTGGACCTGGTGGGCGGTTTTGGTTCCACCTTGCTGGGCCACAACCACCCCGAGCTGGTGGAGCTGCTGACGCGCTGCCTGGCGCAGCAACGCCCCGTCCATGCACAGGGCTCCCGGCGCCAGCGCGCGAGCGAGCTGAAGGACGCATTGGCCGAGTACCTGCACGAACACAGCGGCGAGCGCTACAAGATCTACCTGCTCAGCACGGGCACCGAGGCCGTGGAGGCCGCCATCAAACATGCGCGTTATGCCTACGCCCGGCGCATGGAGGAACTGGGGGAAGCCTGCGCCGCCAACAGCCGTGAGCTGCAGATCCGCCTGGAGCGCGGCGAGATCCAGATCGAAGGTGCCTTGCTGCAACAGGCCGAGCGTCTGCTGCAACACGAGCCGCTGGAGCATGTCGACGGTCTGCTGTCGGCGCTGAACCAGCGCAATTTGCAGGCCCTGGCCACGCCGCCCCTGATGGCCTCCCTGCCCT
>Ga0187845_1001271_pt1 | contig 14489 bp, 11 predicted proteins | sample SpaLakP09_SKY_68_FD_134515 | JGI IMG/M metagenome (GOLD analysis project Ga0187845, IMG submission 134515) | Oligotrophic lake water microbial communities from Sparkling Lake, Wisconsin, USA - SP09_SKY_68 | ecosystem: Environmental > Aquatic > Freshwater > Lake | place: USA: Sparkling Lake... | reverse complement strand
TATCACGGCACTGCAGATGGACATCAAGATCATGGGCATCACCAAGGAAATCATGCAAGTGGCACTGGCGCAAGCCAAAGAAGGCCGCGAGCACATCCTGGGCGAAATGCAGAAAGCCATGCCTAACGTGAAGACCGAACTGTCGGACTTCGCACCACGTCTGATCACCATCAAGATCAACCCGGAGAAGATCCGTGACGTGATCGGTAAAGGCGGCGCCGTGATTCGCGCCCTGACCGAAGAAACCGGTACCCAGATCGACATCAGCGACGAAGGCGTGGTCACCATCGCTTCCGTAGACGCTGCTGCAGGCCAGGAAGCCAAACGCCGTATCGAAGAACTGACTGCTTCGGTAGAAGTAGGCAAGAGCTACGACGGCGTGGTTCTGAAGCTGCTGGACTTCGGCGCCATCGTGCAGGTAATGCCGGGCAAAGACGGTCTGCTGCACATCTCGCAGATCGCCAACGAGCGTGTGAACGCCGTGGCTGACTACCTGAAAGAAGGCCAGGCTGTACGCGTCAAGGTTCTGGAAACCGACGACCGCGGCCGTCTGAAACTGTCGATGAAAGCTGCTGCTGAAGAAGCGGCTGCCGCAGCACAGTAATCTTTCCGGCTCAGGCCGAAAGCAAAACCGCCGGTGCGCAAGCCCGGCGGTTTTTTTTATTGGCGTTTGCAATGTGCGGAACTTAGTCGCAGCGGACTACTCCAAGCTGCATGGAGGGAGCATGAGGCACAACTACGACGAGGATGTTGTGGCATGGGCGCAGGAACAGGCTCAGCTACTGCGCAGCGGCAAGTGGTTGCAGCTCGATGTCGAGCATCTGGCGAAGGAGATCGAGGATGCGGGCAAGAGCGAAAAGCGGGCGCTGGCGCACCGGCTGGGGGTGCTGGTCGAGCATCTTTACAACTGGCAGAAGCAACCCGAGCAGCAGGGTACTAGCTGGCTGACCACGATACGGGTGCAGCGCTTGCAGGTGCTTGCATTGCTCGATAAAGCGCCCAGCCTCAAGTATCTGGCCGGCCAGCCCGAGTTCTGGCTAGGCGTCTGGCATGATGCGGTGCTGCTGGTACGGGAGACGGAGCTGGACGATATCCCTGCCGAGTGCCCATGGACACTCGAACAGGTACTGGCGCCGGACTGGCTGCCCTGAGCAGGCAAGCTGAGGGAAGGGCCGGGCTAAGCGTAGCGTTAGCCCAGCGGGACGGATAGCTTATTTGCCGTCGTAGGTGACGCGATAGATGCGGCCACCGTAGTCGTCGGAGATCAGCATGGAACCGTCGGCCAGCGTGGCCACATCGACCGGACGGCCTACCACTTCCTCACCGCGCAGGAAGCCATCGACGAAGGCGGTGTCGGTGACGACTTTGCTGTTGTAGAGCGTAATCAGGCGTACGCTATAGCCGCTCTTGGTAGTGCGGTTCCACGAGCCGTGTTCGGCGATGTAAGCCTGATTGCGGTAGGCGGCGGGGAATTGGCTGCCCGTGTAGAAGGTCAGGCCCAGCGGCGCCACGTGCGGCCCCAGTTTGGCGACGGGCGGCTCGAATTCTTCGCAGCTGCGGCCATGGGAGAAGTCCGGATCGGGCACCACGCCGCCGTGGCAGTAGGGGAAGCCGAAGTGCAGGCCCGGCTTGGGAGCGATGTTCAGTTCGCACGACGGGGTGTTGTCGCCCATTTCATCGCGGCCGTTATCGGTGAACCACAGCGCGTGCGTGGTCGGGTGGAACGCAAAGCCGACCGTATTGCGCACGCCGCGTGCATATTCTTCCAGGCCGCTGCCGTCGGCATTCATGCGGTAGATCTTGGCGTGCTGGGTGTCTTCTGTTTCGCACACATTGCAAGGCGCGCCGACGGGGATGTAGAGCTTGCCGTCAGGGCTGGCTTTGATGATCTTCTCGCCGTGCCATTTATCGTTAGGCAGTTTTACTTTGAGGACGGTGTAGGCCGGCTTGCTGGCGTAGTGTGTGTCGATCTGGTCGAAGCGGATCACACGACTGATTTCACCCACGTACAGCGCGCCGTTGAGCAGGGTGACGCCGATCGGGTTTTCCAGTCCTTCGGCCACGGTGACGACGTCGGCCTGCTGTTTGTCGGCGCGCGGCACCAGCGCATAGACTTTGCCGGCTTTGCGCGATCCCACGTAAACGATGCCGCTGTCCGACACCGCCATGCTGCGTGCAGCCGCCACCTGATCGGCGTAGACGCTGATGTGGAAGCCCTTCGGCAGCTTGAAGCCGTTCAGATCAGGGATGTTCTGCTGAGCCTTGGCGGCAGCAATGGCGGCCGCCGTGGCTGGTGTGGTTGGATTGGCTGTGCTGGCGTTTGCGGCGGCAGTAGCGGCGCTGGCCGTAGCAGCCGTGTTGGTGGCCGCCGTTGCGCCGGCGGCCTTGCTAGCGGTCGCAGGCTTGTTCGCGTTGGCCGCAATGTAGCTGGCCAACTGGTCGATCTGCGCGGCGCTCAGGGTGTTGCCCCATGACGGCATGTCTTTCTCCGGCACCCCGCGCGTGATGATCTTGACCAGATTGGCCTTGGTCGGCGCACCATGCAGCCATTTGTGCGCACCCAGCGTGGGGCCGATGGCGCCCTGCATTGCGCTGCCGTGGCAGGCCGCGCAATGGGTCTGGTACAGTTGCTCGGCGCTGTTAACGGTGTCGGCAGCGTGGGCTGGCGCGAGGGCGGCGAGCAGTACGCTCAGGCCTGCCCATGCTGCGCTACGCAGTGCGGGAGATTTCATGGTGGGTTCCTTCATGGTGAAGGCGGTATTGTGCCATGGGTGTTCAAAATCCGCCTGTGCGCCAAGGAACGCTAGCATTACAATGTTGAAAATTCCTCAACCTGAATGGCCCATGAAAAAAGTCCTGATTGCTGCCTTGCTTGCCTTCGGTTCCCACGCTGCGTATGCAGACGATGACTGGAACCAGCCGCGCGAACCGTTCCGCATTTACGGCAATAGCTATTACGTCGGCGTGGCCGGATTGAGCTCCGTGCTGGTGACATCGCCGCAAGGCCATATCCTGCTTGATGGCGCTTTGCCAGATTCACCCAAGCTGATTGCGGCCAGCATCCGCAAGCTGGGTTTCCGGCTGCGCGACGTGAAGCTGATCCTCAGCTCGCACGACCATGTGGACCACGCTGGCGGCATCGCAGAACTGCAGCGCATGACCGGTGCCACGGTGGTGGCTAGCGCATCGGCGGCAGCGTCGTTGCAGCGTGGCCGCATGGATAAGGATGATCCTCAGTTCATCGGCAATACTCCGTATGCACCCGTCAAGCGCGTGCGTACAGTGGCCGATGGCGGAGTGGTGCGCCTGGGTCCACTGGCGCTGACTGCCATGTCCACGCCCGGCCATACGGCGGGAGGTACCAGCTGGCGCTGGCAGTCCTGCGAGAAGGATAGCTGCCGCAATCTGGTCTACGCCGACAGCATCTATCCGGTACGCGGCCAAGGCTACCGCTTCAGCGATCACCCGGAAGTGGTGGCGCAGTTCGAGCATAGCTATGCCGCACTGAATGCCGCCCCTTGCGACATACTGGTGACGGCCCATCCGTCGTTCTCGGAGCAGTGGCCACAACTGTCGTCCGGCCAGCCCGTTGCAATCGCAGCGGCGGGGCAGCCGAGTGCCTGCCAGAAGCTGGTAAGCACCATGCAGCCTGAATTGAAGCAGCGTCTGGCCGAGGAAGCCGCCAAATGATCGTCGATTTCGCAGTGCCGTTTGGTACCACGCTGCTACAGGGCGATCAGTATGTGGGGGCGCACAGCAATCGCGTGCTGTATCTGCATGGTGCCGGTAACAGCAGCCGCCATGGTCACCGCTTGCTGCGCGGCGCCCTGCAGCAGCGCGGCATAGGCAGCACCAGCTTTGATTGCATAGGCCATGGTGATACTGGCGGTGCGCTGGTGCAGTCCTCGGTGGCGAGCCGCACGCGGCAGGCGCAGGCTGTGGCTGAAGCACGCGCCTTGCCGCAGCCGCTGGCCGTGGTGGGTGCCAGCATGGGCGCCTATAACGCAGTTCGCATGACGCAAAGCCATGCAGTTGATGCGCTGGTGCTGATCGTGCCGGGGGTGTACACGCCCGCCGCCTACGAGGTGCCGTTTGGTCCGGACTTTTCTGCCATGATCCGTCAGCCGCGCAGCTGGGCCGATAGCGATGCATGGGACATACTGGGCCAGTTCGAGGGACGCTTGCTGGTGATCGCCGCCGAACACGACGCCACCATCCCGCTGGAGATACCGGAGCGGCTGGTTGCTGCGGCTACGCGGGCTAAGTCGGCCGAGTTGCATGTAGTGGAGGGCGCGCAGCACAACTACCTGTGGGCGTTGCTGGCCGAGCAGCCAGCGAAGCTGAAAGCAGCGATTGATATGGTGTGCGGGGTGCTGAAGTAGTGGCGATGGCGGAAGGCAGTAAGAGTCGAACTTACAGGGGAGCGGCTGACGCCCCCCACCGGGTTTGAAGCCCGGCCCCATCACCGGATAAGTATGCCTTCCGTGCTGGTGTGATTGCTGCTGCGACGCGTGCGGTACTTAAGCGCTGTAGGCCCAGACTGCGTTCGGGCGCAGCATGTGCACGTTGCCTACGCGTCGAGTATAGCCGACCCTATCGAAGAACTCCAAGATCTGGATGGCACGCTTGCGCCCCAGTCCCGTGGCGTCGCGGAACGAGGCGGCCTGCAGTTCCGGCAGGGTGGCAACCAGTCCGGCCAGTTCGGCCAGTGGCTGCGGGTGGTAGAACAGGTCCGGCACCAGCTGGCTGATGTCGCCGCTCTTGGCCAGTTTGCGCAGCAAGCGCCGTACTTCCGCCTCGGCGATGGCGTGATCGCGCGCCAGATCGCGCACCCACGGCGGATCGTAGCGGCCTGCCAGCAGCGCTGCCAGCAAAGGCGCGGCGATGGCCTGTTCTTCAGTACTCAGTTCCACGCTATGGTCGGGCAGGTGCAGGCTGCGGCCACGCTGGCAGATTTGACCTGACGCCAATAGCGTGTCGATCAGGCGACTCCACAGACGGTCTTCCATTTCGGGCGAAACGATGCGCTTCAGGCGCCACAGTTCGGGGCCGGCATCGTCCGGCGCTTTTTCGTGGAAGGCTGCCAGAGCCGCAAGTATCTGCTGCTGCAGACGTTCGGCTTCCGCGCTGGTGAGCAGCAGTTCGTCGCCGCCCTGCAGTGGCAGGCGCAGCGTGTCGGCAGGGACGGATAGTTCTGTAGCAGGTAGCTGGGACAGCCGTACCAGCGCCGATACGCGTAATCCCAGAGGGCAGCGGGCCAGTAGCGCGCTGCTGTCGCCGGTCTCGATAAATTCCGCCATAGCCTGCAACCACGCCAGCCTTGCGCTGCTGCGGCGCTTGCGCGCGGGGCCGAAAGGATCGAGCACCATGCCGCCGCCTATGGTGGCGGTGGCTTGTGCATTGCGGACCACGAAGCGGTCGCCTGCTACAGCATGGACGGCTGCGTCGAGCACCAGCTGTACGCGTGCGGTCTGGCCCGGCGCCAGATACTCGCCATCGAGTAGCACCACATTTGCCGTGTGGTGGGCCGCGCCCAGATGCACGTGCACGGGCGACCATGGCTTGAGCGGCTGGGCACAGTCGGGTGTTAGTGTCAGCGTAGCGTCGAAGCGCTCCGAGCACTCGGCCAGCGCTGGCGCTACCACCCAGCTACCACGGGCGATATCGTCCTTGCTCACGCCACTTAGACAGAGCGCCAGCCGTTGTCCACTATGCCCGCTTTCGGTGCTGCGGTTCTGCGCGTGGATGCTGCGCACGCGCGCCTGTAAACCGCTAGGCGCCAGTTGCAGTACATCGCCGATCTGCACTCGGCCTGCCAGTGCGGTGCCGGTGACAACCGTGCCTTGCCCCTGCAAGGTAAAGACTCGATCGACGCCAAGGCGGAACAGCCGGCGTTCGTCGCTGGCGGGCAGGGTTTTGGAGATCTGTGCCAGATGCTGGCGCAGTGCCTGCACGCCCGCATCGCCGGTGGCGCTGGCATTGGTGCGGAAGATGGCAGCACCGGCAAAATCGGTCCCGGCCAGCAGCGCGTGTATCTCCTGTTCTACCTGTTCCAGACGGGGCGCATCGGCGCGGTCTGCCTTGGTCAGCGCTACAGCGCCACGGCGTACCCCCAGCAGGCGCAGGATGGACAGGTGTTCCAGCGTCTGCGGCATGATGCCGTCGTCGGCTGCAATCACCAGCAGGGCTGCATCGATGCCGGTAACACCGGCGGCCATGGTGCGGATGAATTTTTCGTGGCCCGGCACGTCGATCACGCCGAGAATGTCGCCATCGTCGAGCGGTGTGTAGGCGTAGCCCAGTTCTATCGAAATGCCGCGCGCTTTTTCTTCCTTGAGACGGTCGGTGTCCACGCCCGTGAGGGCGCGGGTGAGGGTGGTCTTGCCGTGGTCGATGTGACCTGCAGTGCCTATGATCATGCGTGCAGCAGAGCCAGTTGATCGATGAAGCGCTGGCGCTGGTGCTCGTCGAGACAGCGCAGGTCCAGCCATAGGGCATCTTGTGCCACGCGGCCTATGACAGGTACCGGCAGTGAGCGCAGGCGCTGTTCCAGTGCGCCCAGCGGATTGCTGGTGCGCTGGCCGCCATTCTTGTCGCTGCCCTTGTCCACGCTGGCGCGGATTACCAGCCCGTAGCTGGGCAGCTGATCAACTGGCAGTGCACCGCTGCCTATCTGGCTCATCATCGCTTCGCTCTGCACCTGATACTGCGTGCCCAGCGCGGCCTGCATGACAGGCGCAATCTCCTGCGCCAATGCATGCATGGCGCTGGCAGGGCGGGTGAGCAGGCGCAAGGTGGTGAGGCGTTCTGGCAGCAGGTCCGGTGCGCGGTACAGGGCCAGCACGGGTTCCAGCGCGGCCAGCGTGAGCTTGCCCACGCGCAGGGCGCGCTTGAGGGGATTCTTCTTGATCTGTGCAATCAGGTCGGCACGGCCTACGATGATGCCGCATTGCGGACCACCAAGCAGCTTGTCGCCGCTGAAAGTGACCAGATCGGCACCACCTGCAATGGTCTCGCGCACGGTAGTTTCGTGCGGCAGGCCATACTGTTCCAGATCGACCAGCGTGCCGCTGCCCAGATCGACGGCCAGCGGCACGCCCGATTTCTTGGCGAGCGGCGCCAGTTCCGGTAGTTCCACGCTTTTGGTAAAGCCCGTAATCGCATAGTTACTGCAATGGACCTTCATCATCAGCGCCGTTTGCGGGCCTGCGGCTTCGGCATAATCCTTGAGGTGGGTGCGGTTGGTGCTACCCACTTCGCGCAGCACGGCGCCAGCGCGGGTCATGATGTCGGGGATGCGGAAAGCCCCGCCGATCTCGACCAGCTCGCCGCGCGACACAATCACTTCCTTGCCCTGCGCCACGGTGTTCAACATCAGCAGCACGGCAGCGGCATTGTTGTTGACGATGGTGGCCGCTTCGGCCCCCGTCAGTTCCAGCAGCAGCTCCTCGATCAGGTTATCGCGGTCGCCGCGTTTGCCCGTTTCGATATCCCATTCCAGATTCATGGGCCAGCGCAGCGCTTCCGTTACTGCCTGCACGGCGGCATCGGGCAGCAGGGCACGGCCCAGATTGGTGTGCAACACGGTGCCCGTCAGATTGAACACGGGGCGCAGCGGCGAGCGGTTGTTGGCCCGCAGGCGCTCGCCCAGTTGGGCCAGCACAGCGGGAATATCGGGCGCGGCTGGCGCTGGTAATGTGCCGCCATCGCGGCGGCTGGCCAGCATCAGGCTGCGCAGCTCGGCCAGCAGCAGACGGGCTGTTTCCAGCGTCTGCACGCGGCCATATTCGCTAATCAGTTCTGCGCAGGCCGGATCGGACAGCAGCAGGTGGACAGCAGGCAGGCGAATTGCGCCTGCCGCCATATTGCCGGTTTCGGTGCCGTGGTTTTCAGCGCCTTTATTCATTCGGCGCTAAACCATAACAGCGGGTTGCCGCTGGCGCGGGCATAACCGGCTTCGCCGACCAGCACATCGATGGCCAGGCTGGCCAGATCGTCCGCCAGTGGGTCGACGTTGTAGTCGTGCTCCTGATTGAAGATCTTGCGGTAGGTATGGCACTCATCGCAGGTTTCGGCGCGGGCTACCTTGCTCGGATCGTTGGCCTTGCCGGTGGCGACAGGTGCGTCGTCCGGTGTCGGCGCATCGGCTGCTTCCAGACTCTGATAGGCCACCTTGGCCGTGCCTTCGCAGCACGAGCATTTGACGCGCACCATGTGCCACTCGCTGGAGCAGCAACTGCAATGCAGGTAGCGGTAGCCTTGCGACTGGCCGCCAATGCGGATGACGCTAGCGACAGGATGGGCACCGCAAACGGGGCACAGGGTGTTAGTCACCAGTGGTTGTACGCGGCGCGTATCCAGCTGGGCGGCGCGCATGGTCCACATCAGTTGCAGGGCAGCGGCCACAAACGGCGCATGCAGCGGATGCACGCCATCGGTCAGTTCGGCCAGCACGGCGTCGGCGCAGCCTTCCAGCTGGCCGTTGTCGAGCGCACGCAGTTCGCTCAGCACCGTTGCCATCTGCGGCTGGCCAGCGGCCAGCGGTTCCAGATGGTCGAGCAGGGCGTCGAACACCAGGCGCCACGAGGCCGGACGTTCGCCGTTGACAGGCAGCGGCGGCATGTGATGTTCGATCGACAGGTCGATGGCCGCCGCTGGGGGCAGGGCAAATACCTCGGCCGGCAGGGACTCGGCCACGGCCGCCTGCGCATCGACCAGTGCTGCCATCAGCAACAGGTAGCCGCGCAGCGTTTCGCCGACGGGAATTCCTTTGATTTCGTTGTTGGCCAGCTGGCGCAGACGCGCCGCGCGGGCAGTGAACAGGGCTTTCGGCTGCGGCAGCAGCAGACGTGGAATGGCGGTGTGATCGAGTGCCTCGATCTCGCCGGGGGCAAGCAGGCGTTGTACCAAAAATCTCTCCCAGATTGCCGGCGGCGACTGCGCCGCCGGCTCCGGACTATTCTAATCCCAAACTGCGGGATTAGACAGCCTGACTATTTACGCGATTTGCGCGCCTCTTCTTCAAACCAGCGCGGGTGATGCTTGCGCGCCCACCCATAGGTGACCGTGCCGCGCACCATGGCACGGATGGAACCCCGTACCCAGATACCCGCGTAGATGTGAACAATGATGGCGCAGATGATAATGAAGCCGAACGTAGCATGCAGCAATGCGCCCAGCCGGACCAGATCGATAGGGAAGTAGGCCGAGAAGTAGGCGCGCCAGATCAGCAGGCCCGAAATCAAGAGGCCCGTCATGCAGGCGATCAGCACGAAGAACAGCATTTTCTGCCCGCCGTTGTAGCGGCCGGACTTGGGCAGTTTTTCTTCGTGGTTGTTGATTACGTCGCCGATCTGGGCCAGCCACTCCTTGTCCCCTGGTTCGAACTGGTTGTGATGCCAGAAGCGCTTCACCAGCGTGGCAAAGGAACCGAACATCACCAGCCCGATAAACGGGTGCAGGATGCGGGTCCACTGGCCGCCACCGAACAGCATGGACAGCCAGGCAGTGGCCGGATGGAACAGGGCCAGACCGGACAGTGCCAGCAGAATGAAGCAGCCGGCCGTGAGCCAGTGGTGGCCCCGTTCGTCGGGGGAATAACGGTCGATCAACGGATTGCCGTCTTTATCGCGATGCAGATTTTCCATTATTCGCCCTCCCGGATCCGGTTGGCTTCATGCAGTGCTTCGGTCTCTTCGTCCTTGCTGATTTCGTTAGGACCCACGCGCGTGAAGTGGAACCAGCCCGCCAGCGCCGTAGCAGCAATACCTGCCAGTGCCAGCGGCTTGGTCAGACCCTTCCACAGACCCACCATCGGGCTGATGGACGGATTGGCCTTCAGACCGTGGTACAGGCCCGGCTGGTCCGCATGGTGCAGCACATACATGACGTGCGTGCCGCCCACACCGGCCGGATCATACAGACCGGCGTTGGCATAGCCGCGCGACTTCAGGTCTTCGATGCGCTCCGCTGCATGGTCTTTCATGTCCTCCTTGGAGCCGAACACGATGGCGCCGGTAGGGCAGGTCTTGACGCAGGCAGGCTCCTGACCCACCGCCACGCGGTCCGAGCACAGGGTGCATTTGTAAGCGCGGTCGTCCTTCTTCGAGATGCGCGGTACATCGAACGGGCAACCGGCCACGCAGTAGCCGCAGCCTATGCAGTTCTCCTGATGGAAATCCACAATGCCGTTGGTGTACTGCACGATGGCGCCCGGCGACGGGCAGGCTTTCAGACAGCCCGGGTCCTCGCAGTGCATACAGCCGTCCTTGCGGATCAGCCATTCGAGGTTGCCGTCGTTTTTCTCGTGTTCGGTGAAACGCATCACCGTCCACGATTGTGGCGACAGGTCGGTGGGGTTGTCGTACACGCCGGTGGTTTCACCGACTTCGTCACGCAGATCGTTCCACTCCATGCAGGCGGTCTGGCAGGCTTTGCAGCCTATGCACTTGCTCACATCGATCAGTTTAGCTACCTGACCGATGACAGGCGTGCGTGCCACCGGCTCCTGCACGGTGGTAGCGGATTTGCGCTTGATATCAAGGGATTGTAAAGGCATGGTTATTCTCCTTGGGTCATCATGCTTTTTCCACTTTCACCAGGAACGACTTGAATTCCGGTGTCTGCGAATTGCCGTCACCAACGGTTGGTGTCAGCGTGTTGATTAAGTACCCAGGTTTGGTAACCCCCTTGAAACCGAAGTGGATAGGCAGACCCACCTGATGGGTCTTTTTGCCGTCGATGGTCAGCGCCTTGATACGCTTGGTCACTACTGCCTTGGCAATGATGTGGCCACGCTTGGAGCTGACCTTGACGCGGTCGCCGTGCGCCACGCCGATCTCGTTGCCCAGTTCCTCGCCGATTTCCACAAACTGCTCCGGCTGGATGATGGCATTCAGCTTGGCATGCTTGGTCCAGTAGTGGAAGTGCTCCGTCAGACGGTAGCTGGTGGCCACGTGCGGGAACTCCGCCGCTTTGCCCAGCTTGGCGCGGTCGTTGGCAAACATACGCGCAGCCGGATTGCTAGTGACGCGCGCATTGTTCGGGTGCAGCGGGTTGTGGCCCACCGGCGTTTCGAACGGCTCATAGTGCTCGGGGAACGGCCCCTCGGCCATGGCATCACGCGAGAAGAAGCGTGCTACACCTTCTGCCAGCATGATGAACGGCCCCATGCCGTTTTCCGGCGGCTCGTCGGCCTTGTAGTCGGGGATGTCCGCACCGCCCCAGTTGCTGCCGTTCCACGCAATCAGCTTGCGGGTCGGGTCCCATGGTTTGCCCTTGGTGTCGCAGGAAGCGCGGTTGTACAGTACGCGGCGATTGGCCGGCCATGCCCAGGCCCAGTTCAGGGTCTGGCCTATGCCGGTTGGGTCGCTGTTGTCGCGCCGTCCCATCTGGTTGCCTGCGGAGGTCCAGCTACCGGCGAAGATCCAGCAACCGCAGGCGGTGCTGCCATCGTCACGCAGTTGCGCGAAGCCGGCCAGCTGCTCGTTTTTCTTCAGGATGACTTTGGTCGGGTCCTTGGGATCGGTCAGCTCCTTGAGTGCCTTGCCGTTGTATTCCATCGCCAGTTCTTCTGGCTGCGGGCTGTACGGCTGGGCATAAGGCCAGGTCAGGTTGAGGATAGGATCAGGGAATTTGCCGCCATCCTTCTTGTACATCTCCTTGATGCGCAGGAATAGGCCGGACATGATTTCCAGATCGCTGCGGGTCTGGCCCGGACCATCGGCGCCTTGCCAGTGCCACTGCAGCACGCGCGAGGAACTTACCAGCGAACCGCGTTCTTCGGCGAACAGGGTGGTCGGCAGGCGGAACACTTCGGTCATGATCTTGGTCGGATCGACCTGATGGAACTCGCCGAACGGACGCCAGAATTCCGCCGTTTCCACGGCCAGCGGGTCCATCACTACCAGATACTTGAGCTTGGACAGCGCTTCGGTAATCTTCTGCTTGTCCGGTGCCGAGGCCAGAATGTTGAAGCCCTGGCAGATGTAGCCATTCATCTTCCCTTGGTGCATAAGCTCGAACACCTGCATCATGTCGTAAGGCTTATCCAGTTTGGGCAGATAGTCGAAGGCGTAGTTGTTCTCCTCCGTGGCTGCTTCGCCCCACCAGCACTTCATGAAGCTGACGAGGAATTTCTTGGCATTGCTGTAGTAGCTGAGCTGATTCGGACGCAATGGCTTGAGCGCACGCTTGCTCACGTACGCATCCCATTCCTGTTCGGCTTCGCCGGGCAGGGTGAGATAACCGGGCAGCATATTGGTCAGCAGGCCAAGGTCGGTCAGGCCCTGAATATTCGAGTGGCCGCGCAGCGCATTCATGCCGCCGCCAGCGATACCCATATTCCCCAGCAGCAGCTGCACCATCGCACCGGTACGCAGGGTTTCTGCGCCCGTCGAGTGCTGGGTCCAGCCCAGTGCATACAGGATGGTGGCGGCGCGACCGGGAACGGCCGTCGATGCCAGCATTTCCGCGACCTTGTTGAATTTCTCCGGCGGGACGCCGCAGACTTTTTCCACCATGGCCGGGGTATAGCGCGAGTAGTGCGCCTTCATCAGCTGGTACACGCAGCGCGGGTGTTCCAGCGTCGGATCGATTTTGGCATAGCCATCTTCGCCCAGCTCGTAGTTCCAGCTGCTCTTGTCGGTGTACTTGCCGGCTTTTTCGTCGTAGCCCGAATACAGCCCATCCTTGAACGAGAAATCCTCGCGCACGATGAACGGCAGGTCGGTGTAGTTGCGCACGTACTCGTGCTGGATTTTATCGTTGGTCAGCAGGTAGTTAATGATACCGCCGAGGAAAACGATGTCCGCACCGGTACGGGTAGGGACGTAATAGTCCGCCACCGAAGCGGTTCGGGTAAAGCGCGGATCGACCACGATCAGCTTGGCGCCGCGATGCGCTTTCGCTTCCGTGACCCATTTAAAGCCGCAAGGGTGTGCTTCTGCTGCGTTACCGCCCATGACCAGGATGACATCAGCATTTTTGATGTCAACCCAGTGATTCGTCATCGCTCCACGTCCAAATGTCGAGGCAAGACCTGCCACCGTTGGACCGTGTCAAACACGTGCTTGATTGTCGAATGCCAGCATGCCGAGACTGCGCATGGTTTTATGGGTTAAATAGCCTACTTCATTGGTGGCAGCGGAGGCGCACAGCATACCGGTGGTGGTCCAGCGGTTGACGGTTTTGCCCTCGGGAGTCTTTTCGATAAAGTTCGCGTCGCGGTCAGCCTTCATCAGCTTGGCGATGCGGGTTAGTGCGTCGTCCCAGCTGATCTTGCTCCACTCGGTCGCGCCCGGCGCACGGTATTCCGGTGCCAGCAGACGGTTTTCGGAGTGGATGAAATCGACCAGACTGGCGCCTTTCGGGCACAGCGTGCCGCGATTGACGGGATGGTCCGCATCGCCTTCGATGTGGATGATGGTGGACTTGGCGTTCTTCGCGCCGTCGCCCAGACCGTACATAAGAATGCCGCAACCGACGGAGCAGTAGGGGCAGGTGTTGCGGGTTTCAGTACTGCGTGCCAGCTTGTATTGCCGGACTTCGGCCATGGCCGTGCCCGGGGTAAATCCGAGCAACGCGATACTTGAACCCGCGATGGCAGCGCCAGTTACCCGAAGGAACTGGCGGCGATTCATCTGGTTCATGGAGGGCAAGCCTTTCAAAGGTAGAAAAGACCTACCAAGTTTATCACTATGGGATGGCAAGTTTCGAAATCGATTGCAATAAATGTTGCTTTTGATGCACTGCAACACGAGCAATCTTGTCGGAAAAATTAGAAATTTGATCTTGTGCCATCAGCCGGGCTGTTGATAGCAGCGGCGCAGGCGCGAAAAGTCGTAGAAGCGGCTCTCTGCCGTAAGTTTCGCGTAAGCACAGGCCGCTTTGAAATCTACCGGCTGTTCGTTGTACAGCATGCGCACGGCAATTTTACCTTGATCGTTTTGATAACTATCCCACTGGATGTTGGCCGCCATGGGCGCAATCCGTTCGCCGCGCCATGGGCTGGATTTGTAACTGTAAGGCGTTGTGGTCGGTAGCTGTTCGGACATGCCGCGCAGGCCTAGCAGGGCAGCCAGCGGGATGATGGTTTCGGCTTGGGCGAAGCGCAGCTTGGCCATGTGGCGCAAGTCGCCTGCGGCCACGGCTTGCACTTCGGCGAAGAAATCGTCGAGCAGGGGCTGGGCCATGGCGTAGTTGACGGCGCCGTTCTCCAGCAGGCCGGGGCCTTTGCTGTAGAAGCTGACGGTATCGTCGTGCGCAGCGAACACCGCTGCCTGCGCCTGCGGCATGAAGCGCTGGAAGCTGGTGCCGAGTTCGGACTGCATGTCAGCTGCGGCAGCATAGAGTTCATACAAAGCCAGCGCCGCATCGACCGGTGTGCGGATGACGGATTCGCCATCGCCTTCGAGGCGGCTGGTGAACTGGCCGTCCTTGCTGGTGAATTGCTGGATGCCTGTATTGGCTGCCTGCCGCTGGCCAGCGGC
>Ga0187845_1001269_pt1 | contig 14500 bp, 11 predicted proteins | sample SpaLakP09_SKY_68_FD_134515 | JGI IMG/M metagenome (GOLD analysis project Ga0187845, IMG submission 134515) | Oligotrophic lake water microbial communities from Sparkling Lake, Wisconsin, USA - SP09_SKY_68 | ecosystem: Environmental > Aquatic > Freshwater > Lake | place: USA: Sparkling Lake... | reverse complement strand
GCCGCGCGGCCAACCAGCAAGCGATGCCGGCCGGTTTGGCAATTGCAGCGATTTCCACCACTGCCTATGCTGGCATACTGGTGGGGCCGGCCTGCATGGGCTTCATTGCCAAGCTGGCAGGGCTGCCTCAGGCATTCTGGCTGCTGGCGGCGCTGCTGGCCTGCGTGCCGTGCTCGGCGCTGTGGCTGGCGCCGCGGCGGCAGGAGACTGCCTGAGCACCCGTTGTACAGTGCCGGAACGCCAGTCCTGCCTAGCCGGTAACGGGCTCATGGTGAACGACACACAGCTTGTTACCTTCCGGGTCACGGAAATAGGCGCCGTAGTAGTTGGCGTGGTAGTGCGGCCGCAAGCCCGGCGCGCCCTCGCAGCTGCCGCCATGGGCTAACGCGGCCGCATGGGCAGCATCGACGGCAGCGCGCGACGGCGCCATCAGCGCAGTCATCTGGCCGTTGCCTGCCAGGGCCGGCTGGCCATCGTAGGGATGGCCGATGATAAACAGAGGGCGGCCGCCTTCGGCCGGCTGCCATGCAGCCCACGGTCTGGCTTCGTCCTTGAAGCGCAGGCGGGTGGGCAGCGGCGCCAGTACCGCAGCATAGAAGGCAAACGCCTGCCCGAAGTCATTGATGCCGATGTAAATGTGTGAAAACATGGTGGTCCTAGGCGTGATCCGCGATACTCGATAGTACATGCTGTTTGAAGGCAGCCGCCAGCGGCGAGAGTTTTTTGCTGGCCGGATGGACGATGTGCCATGCCGACGGCAGCGGGAAGCCGGCCACATTGATCACGCTGACGCCGTGTTCCTTCTGGTAGCCGTGCAGCGCATGGCGCGACACCACGCCTATGCCCAGGCCGCCCGCGACAGATTCCTTGACCGCCTCATTGCTGCCCAGTTCAAGCCGTATATTGGGACGGAATTTCTCGGCGCGGAAAAACTGGTCGGCCGCCATGCGCGTGCCGGAACCGGATTCGCGCAGGATAAAACGGCGCTCGGCCAGATCCTGCAGGGCCACCTTGCGCCGCCGCGCCAGCGCGTCATCGCTGGCGACGATCACCACGATGGGGTTGGGCATGAAAATCTGGTCGCGCAGTTCCAGTTCGGCCGGCGGCATGGACATGATGTAGAGGTCGTCGAGATTGTCGCGCAGGCGCTGCACCACACCGTCGCGGTTGTGTATCTCCAGTGCTACGTCGATCGCCGGATGGCGGTTGCAGAAGCTGCCGATCAGGCGCGGCATGAAATATTTGGCGGTACTCACCACGGCCACCCGCAGCTTACCGCGCGAAAGGCCTTTGATGCCATCGACCTGCTGTTCGAAACCGTCCCAGCTCTGGGCAATGGCGCGTGCCGTTTCGGCCAGTTCGCGGCCCACGTCTGTCAGATGGACTTTTTTGCCGATCACGTCGTACAGCGGCAGGCCGATCGATGCGCTGATCTCCTTGAGCTGCATGGACGCGGTGGGCTGGGTCACGTGCATGGCACGCGCTGCCGCGCTGACGCTGCCTGTTTCAGCCAGGGCCAGAAACAGGCGCAATTGCCGGAAAGTGATATTCATAGAGTTTTATCTATGTATTTGGATATGAGAATCGATTTTACACGATACCGGGCTTTCCCTAGAATTGGCGCCAAGGAGAAAAACCATGCAAAACATCCTCGATCCCGCGATTCTGTTCTTTGTGTTCGGCGTGCTGGCTGGCGCCGTCCGTTCCAATCTTGAGATTCCCCCTGCGATTTCACGTTTCCTCTCGCTTTACCTGCTGATGGCGCTGGGCCTGAAGGGCGGCTTTGCGCTGTCGCATTCGGGCCTGACGGCCAATGTCGGCCTGAGTCTGGGCGCCGCCGTGACGCTGGCCATCGCCGTGCCGCTGATCGGCTACACCATCCTGCGCCAGTTCGTGTCCGGCTTCGATGCCGCTGCCGTGGCGGCCACCTACGGCTCGGTCAGCGCCGTGACTTTTGTCACTGCCGTGCAGTATCTGGAAAACCAGCAGGTGGCGTATGGCGGCCACATGGCCGCGGCGATGGCACTGATGGAATCGCCGGCGATTATCATGGCCATCGTGTTGGCCAACAGCCTGCGCCAGCAGGCCAGTGCCGGCGCCGTGCTGGCCGCTGGCGGTGCAGCCGTGCTGGCCGCTCCGGCAGCGCTGCCCGGCGCTGGCGGCGACAAACGGCAAGGTGTTTCGGTTGGCAAGATCCTGCACGAATCGTTCACCGACGGTGCGCAGTTGCTGTTGCTCGGCGCCATGGTGGTGGGCATCGTCACGGGCGATGCCGGCAAGGCCGCCATGCAGCCGTTTTCCGGCGATCTGTTCAAAGGCATGCTGGCCTTTTTCCTGCTCGATATGGGCTTGATGGCGGCGCGTAATCTGGTACAGATACGCGGCAAATCCCCCGTGCTGGTGGCATATGCCATACTGGGGCCGCTGCTGCACGCCGCGCTTGCGCTGACGCTGGCCGTGCTGCTGCACCTGCCTGGCGGCGACGCAGCCCTGCTGATGGTGCTGGCTGCCAGCGCTTCCTATATTGCCGTGCCGGCCGTACTGCGCTACGCCATGCCGGAAGCCACGCCTTCGCTGTACTTCGGTTTGAGTCTGGGCGTGACTTTCCCGCTGAATATCCTGTTCGGTATTCCGTTGTACGTGGCGCTGGCCCGCAGCGTGCTGGGCTAGGCCAGCACAGCGGAGAATGGCGGCGCCGGCAACGGGCGCCGTTTCAGGGGCGTTGCTGGCGGTAGCTGTGGGCCAGCAGCAGCGCCAGGGCAGCGGAGGCGGTGCGCGAGTCGGCCGGATCGGCGCGGCTGGTCAGGGCGATCGGCACGCTGGCACCGAGCACCACGCCGCAGGCGGCGGCGCCGGCCAGATATTCGAGCTGTTTGGCCAGCAGATTGCCCGCTTCCAGATCGGGCGCGATCAGAATGTCGGCGTGGCCGGCCACGCTGGAAGTGATGCCTTTGGCACGGGCGGCAGCGGGCGAAATGGCATTGTCGAAGGCCAGCGGGCCATCCAGCTCGCCGCCCGTGATCTGGCCCCGTTCGGCCATCTTACACAGCGCCGCCGCGTCCAGCGTGGAGGGAATTTTCGGCGTGACGGTTTCCACCGCCGACAGGATGGCCACCTTGGGCGAGGGCGTACCCAGCGCATGTGCCAGCGTGATGGCGTTCTTGATGATGTCGGCCTTGTCGTTCAGGTCCGGATGGATGTGCAGTGCGCCGTCCGAGATCAGCAGCACCTTGTCGTACATCGGCACTTCCAGACGGAATACATGCGACAGGCGCGATTTGGTGCGCAGCGCCGGTTCGGCCAGCACGGCGCTGATCAGTTCATCCGTGTGCAGGCTGCCCTTCATCAGCATTTCGACGTCGCCGCTGGCGGCCAGCTGCACGGCACGCGCTGCCGCCGCATGGCTATATGGTACATCGATGAGCTCCACCCCCTGCAGCGACAGACCGGCTTCGTCAGCCACGGCTTGTATCCTGGGCTGCGGCCCGATCAGCACCGGCACAATCAGGCCTTTGTGGCTGGCTTCGAGCGCACCGCGTAGCGAGGCTTCGTCGCAGGGATGCACCACGGCGCAGCGCACGGCAGCCAGTCCGGCCACGCTGGCGAACAGGCTGGTGTACTGGTGGCGCGAAGGCATGTATAGCGGCGGCAGCTGGGTGCGCGGACGGCGGACCTTTTCCGTCGGGGCGATCACGGTCGCCAGGCCGGACAGCACTACCGCGCCATTCTGGTTCTTGATTTCGCAATCGAGCGTGACGTGCTTCTTCTCGTCTTCCTTGCTAGCCACAGTGGCCGTAATGCGCAGTTCGTCGCCGATGCGCACAGGCTTGAGAAATTTCAGGGTCTGGCCCAGATAGATGGTGCCGGGGCCGGGCAGCACCGTGCCCAGCAGGCGCGAGATCAGCGCCGCACCCCACATGCCGTGCGCGATCACACCGTGGAACAGGGTGTGATCGGCGTATTCGGTATCGACGTGGGCCGGGTTGATGTCACCCGACACGGCGGCGAATGCGGCAATGTCGTTTTCCGTCAGGGTGCGGCACAGCCGCGCGCTCTGACCGACGCTCAGTTCTGCGTAAGTGATGTTCTCGATGATGTCCTGCTGCCCTTGAGTCTCATTGCCTGCATCATTTACTGGGTCGGTCATTGCGTCGCCTTTCGTAAGGCCGGATCAGTGGGTCATCAGAACCGGCAGGTTTAATTGTTTGAGCACATCGCGCGTGGCGCCACCCAGTGCAATTTCACGCAGGCGCGAGTGGCCGTAGCCGCCCATCACCAGCAGGTCTGCCTTCAGTTCGGCGGCCAGCTCCAGCAGTGCCGTGCCGATAGGCTGTTTGGTGGTTTTCTGTACCACTTCCACATTCACACCCTGGCGTGCCAGATAGGTCGCCATATCGGCGCCCGGCTGCTGGCCATGGGCCGCATAGTGTTCGGTGCCGTTGAATACGGCCAGCGTGGCTTTGCCGGCGCGCTGCAGCAGCGGCAGCGCAGCGTTGATGGCGCGTGCAGCCTGTTGGCTGCCGTCCCATGCCAGCAAAGGCGCCTTGCCTATTTGTTCGACCTTGGTCGCGGTGGGCACGATCAGCACTGGTTTGCCGCCGTGCAACATCACGTATTGTATTACGGCCGACGGCGTGCCGCTGTCGTCGCCCTGCGGCATTACCAGCAGGTCGGCGTAGCGGGCCTGCATCACCAGCGCATAGTCCGGCGTATCGTCGATGCGCCGGGTTTCGTAGGAGGAAACGCCATAGCCTTGGGCCTGTTTGGCAAAAGCCGCCAGTTGTGCATCGGCTTTTTCCGTCAGGACGCTCATATCGGTGGGCAGAGCTACCATGCCGGCCACGGCAGCATTGCACTGGGCGATGGCCTGATCGGCGCCGCTGAGGGCGAAGCCCACCAGATGTGCTTCATAGTCGTTGGCAAGCTGGGACGCCAGACGGATGCCGTTGGCGACTGCGTCGGGTAAGTCGGCTTGTACCAAGATGGTCTTGTAAGACATGACATTTCCTTCCGTGAGTGGTGTGGACGAAGGCGGGACGCTCCGCTCACATGCCACTATCGTAGGTATTCTGGTCAAAAAAATGATTGATTTAGATCAAAAATATCAAGTTTCGTCAACCTTAAGCCATTAGCGTAATGGTCTTGCGGAAACGTGCCAGCGCCGTGCCGAACAGTGCGGTGCCGATCGCTGTAATCGCCAGCAGCTGCGGCCAGATTACGTCCAGCCCCGCACCGCGGTACAGCAGGGCTTGGCCTGCGGCAACGAAGTGTGTGGTCGGCGCGGCCAGCATCAGATCCTGCACCAGTTGCGGCATGCTTTCGCGCGGCGTGCTGCCGCCCGATAGCAACTGCAGCGGCAGCAGCACCAGTACCAGCAGCATGCCGAATTGCGGCATGCTGCGTGCCAGCGTGGCGAGGAAAATCCCCATCGCCGTGGTGGAAAACAGATGCAGCGCCGCCAGCAGTGCGAACAGGGCGATGGAGCCGCGGATCGGCACATGCAGTGCTCCCTGTACGATGAAAAGCAGGGCGCCCAGCGCGGCGATCAGCACCACCAGACCCATGGCCCAGATTTTCGACAGCATGATTTCCAACGGCGTTACCGGCATCACCAGCAGGTGTTCGATGGTGCCGTGTTCGCGCTCGCGGATCAGCGCAGCGCCGGTCAGCACGATGGACAGCATGGTGACGTTGTTGATGATTTCCATCAGCGAGCCGAACCAGGCCTGCTCCAGATTCGGATTGAAGCGCATGCGCAGCGCCAGATCGACCGGCGCAGCCGGCGCTTCCTGCTGGTGGCGCAGGAAGTCGCCCACTTCGCTGGCGATGATCTGCTGGATGTAGCCGTTGCCGGTAAACGCCTGGCTCATGCGGGTGGCATCGATATTCAGCTGCAGCGCGGGCTGGCGGCCGGCCAATGTATCGCGCTGGTAGTTGGGCGGGATGTCGAGCACAAAGGTGTAGTCGCCTGATCGAGCCCGGCATCGGCATGGGCCGCATCGATCATCTGCGGCGCCTTGAAGTGGGGCGGGTAGAAGGCCGAGGCGATGCGTGCCGACAGCGGCGAGGCATCCTGGTCGATGATGGCAATGGCGGCATTGTGCAGACTCTCCGGCATGGCAGTGGCGGCGATGTAGATGGAGAAGCTGAAGGTGTAGACGATCAGTACCAGCATCATCGGGTCGCGCAGCAGGCTCCAGAGCTCTTTTACGCCGAGGCGGTAGATATGATTGAGGCGCGTATTCATGCTAGCGCTCCTGTTTGTGTAGCAGCAGCACCGACAGCACCACGATGACCGGCACGGCCACGGCCAGCGGCCAGAAGGCCGAGCCCAGGTGGGCCAGATCGAGCGCCTTGTTGAAGACGCCGCGGCTGATGGTTAGGAAGTGCGTGGCCGGATAGATTTTGCCTATCATACGGCCAGGCCCTTCCAGTCCAGAGACGGGATTGAGCAGGCCGGAGAACTGCACGCAGGGGATGATGGTGCCTATCATGGTGACGAACAGTGCGGCGATCTGGCTGCGGGTGAAGCTCGATGCCAGCAGACCCAGGCCGGTTGCGCAGATCACGTACAGCAGTGCCCCCAGCGTGATGGTCAGCAGGCTGCCTTTGAGCGGTACACCGAATGCAGTCACGGCCAGTATGGTCATCAGGCCAAAGTTGAACATGCCCAGCGCGATGTAGGGTAGCTGCTTGCCAAGCAGGAATTCGGCGCGCGTCACCGGGGTGACGTACAGGTTGAGAATGGAGCCGAGTTCCTTTTCCCGCACCACCGAGAGGGCGCTGAGCATGGCCGGTATCATCATCAGCAGCATGGGAATGACGGCCGGTATCATGGCCGGCAGGCTCTTGACGTCGGGGTTGTAGCGGTAGCGGGTTTCGATGTTGCCTGCGCTGGTGAGATGCATGCCCAGCCGGTGCACGGCCATATCGGCCAGCCAGCTCTGGTGCAGCGAGAGCAGATAGCCGCGCGTGGTTTCGGCACGCAGCGGCATGGCACCGTCTATCCATGCGCCCAGCTGCACGGGGGCGCCACGCTGCAAATCGCGGCCGAAACCGGCGGGGATCTCGATCGCCATGGCCAGTTCGCCATCGCGCATGCGCCGGTCCAGATCGTTGTAGTCCTTGATGGGCGGGTGTTCGATGAAGTAGCGCGAACCGGCCAGATTGAGCGTGTAGTTCTGGCTCAGGCCACTCTGGTCGTGATCGAGTACGGCATACGACAGGTGTTCGACATCGAGATTGATGCCGTAGCCGATGATGAACATCAGTATGGCCGTGCCCAGCAGGGCCAGTGTGGCGCGCACGGGATCGCGCCGCAGCTCCAGCGTTTCGCGCAGCGTGTAGCTGTAGCCGCGTGCCAGACTGGCGCGCCAGCCGCGCGTGGCGGCGGCAGGCGAGTGGCTGGCGGTAGACGTTGGCGCTGGCGCTGGCGCTATCGCAGACACGCTGGCAGCTGTAGTGGCAACGTCAGTGGCAACCTTAGTAGCAACCTTAGTAGCAACATCGGTGGCAACCTCAGTGACAGCCGTCGTGCCAGCCTTCGTGGCAGCGACAGCAGCGGAACTGGCGCCATTTGCCGCCGCCGTTGTGGCAGCGGCATTGGCGCCCGTCGCATCCTGCAGATAGGCGATGAAGGCCTGCTCCAGCGTGGCGCTGCCGCGCGTGCGCACCAGTTCCTGCGGTGCAGCGCTGACCAGCACCCGTCCCGCGTGCATGAGCGAGATGCGGTCGCAGCGTTCGGCCTCGTTCATGAAGTGGGTGGAAATAAAAATGGTCACGCGGTCGCGCCGTGCCAGTTCTATCATCAGCTCCCAGAACATATCGCGCGCCACCGGATCGACACCCGAGGTGGGCTCGTCGAGTATCAGCAGTTCGGGACGGTGCACCATGGCGACCGCCAGCGACAGGCGCTGGCGCACCCCCAGCGGCAATTGCTCGGGCATGGAATCGAGCACGCCATTGAGGCCGAAGCGGCTGGCCATATCGGCCACGCGTGCAGCGATTTCTCCGTCCGGCACGCTGAACAGGCGTGCATGCAGTTCCAGATTCTGCGCTACGGTCAGCTCGGTGTAGAGCGAAAAAGCCTGCGACATATAGCCGACGCGGCGCCGGGTTGCCATGTCGCGCGGATCGACCTCGTGGCCGAACAGGCGTGCTGTACCGGCCGTGGCAGGCAGCAGCCCGGTCAGCATTTTCATGGTGGTGGACTTGCCGCAGCCATTTGAGCCGAGGAAGCCGAAAATCTCGCCGCGGCGGATGCGGAAATCCACCCCGTCCACGGCAGTGAAATCGCCAAAGCGCATGGTCAGCCCCTGCGCCTCGATGGCGATATCGTCCTGTGCACCAGGTTCGAACGGCGGCACCACCAGCTGATGGTGGCCGCGGCGCTTTTCTTCCGGCAGCAGGGCGATGAAGGCTTCTTCCAGTATGTCGCTGCCGCCTTGCTGGCGCAGTTCGGCGGGCGTGCCGGTGGCAAGTATGCGGCCGCCATCCATCGCCACCAGCCAGTCGAAGCGGTCGGCTTCTTCCATGTAGGCGGTGGCCACCAGCACGCTCATGGCCGGACGCTCCAGCCGGATGCGGGCGATCAGCTCCCAGAACTGGGCGCGCGACAGCGGGTCCACGCCGGTGGTGAGTTCGTCGAGTATCAGCAGATCGGGATCGTGGATCAGGGCGCAGCACAGGCCCAGCTTCTGCTTCATCCCGCCCGACAGCTTGCCGGCCGGTCGCGCCAGAAATGGCCGCAGGCCGGTACTGTCGGTCAGCTGGTCGATGCGGCGGCGCCGTTCGGCGCCATCGTGGCCGAACAGGCGGCCAAAGAACTGCAGGTTTTCTTCCACCGACAGGGTGGGGTAGAGATTGCGTCCCAGCCCCTGCGGCATGTAGGCGATGCGCGGGCAGACGGCGTCGCGGTGGCGCCGCTGCGCCATGTCGCCGTCCAGTACCTGCACCAGCCCCTGCTGCACGGCACGCGCGCCGGCCAGCAGCGACAGCAGGCTGGATTTGCCCACGCCATCAGGGCCGATCAGCCCCACCATGCAGTTGGCTGGAATGTTCAGGCTAACTTGATCCAGCCCGACGGCTGCCCCGTAATGCAGGCTGACGCCTTCAACCCGTGCAACCGGCGGCTGTTGCGCCGGACCGTTCACTTGCTCACCCGCACTTGCAGTTCGCTAGGCCATGCCGCTTGGCCATCGAGCTTGACCCATGCCACCCCGGGCAGGCCGGTTTTCACCTGGGTCAGATGCTGCTGCAGCAGGCTGCGGTCGATCTGGGCTTTGACGCGGAACATCAGTTTCTGGCGCTCGCTGGCCGTCTCCACGGTTTTCGGCGTGAACTGGGCGGTGCTGGCGACGAACGAGACTTTGGCGGGTATCACCATGCCCGGCGCGGCGTCGAGCCGCAGATGCACTTCGCTGCCCAGTGCCAGCTTGCCGGCCACCTGCTCCGGTACGAAGAAAGTCATATACACATCGCTCAGGTCGACCAGATTCAGCACCTTGCCGCCGCCCCCCAGTACTTCGCCCGCCTGGGCAATACGGTACTGCACCCGGCCGGCGCGTGGCGCCTTGAGCGCACTGTCGCTGATATCGACACCGATACGTTCGATGGTGGCCTGCGCCGCCGCCACAGCCGAGGTGGCGCCGGTAACCTGCGTGCGCGCCGCTTCGATGGCGCTGCGCGCCGCTGCTGCCTGTGCCTGCGCGGCGCGGATGGCCGCCGTGCTGCTGCGCACGCGGCTGCGGTCATCGTCGAGTTCCTGTTCGGACGAAGCCCCTTCCGCTACCAGCGTCTGGGAGCGGCGCAGACGGCGTTCGGCGGCATCGAGCTCGCTTTCGCGCAGGGCGACCACGGCCAGTGCGGCCTGATAGTCGCCTTCGCGCACCGCCACCATGGATTTGGCGCTGGCCACGCCGGCTTCGGCATGGGCCAGATTGGCGCTGGCTTCGGCGCGCTGGGCTTCCAGTGTCAGCACCTGCATATGGCCGAGGATCTGGCCGGCGTTGACGAAGTCGCCTTCGTTGACGAGGATGTCCTGCAGGCGGCCCGGCAGCTTGGCGGCGACATCGATTTCGGTGGCTTCGATACGGCCATTGCCGCTGGCGAAAGCCTCGCCGGGGCCGCTGTTGTGCAGCTGGTTCCAGCCGTAATAGCCGGCCAGCAGGGCAGCGCCGGCCACGCCGGCGGAAATCAGTTTGGTACGGAGAGTGAGCGTCATGAGCGTGGCGTAGGTAAGAGTTCGGGAGGTTGTGCAGCGTCCGGTGCGCCGCCCAGTGCGGCATACAGGGCGATGCCGGCCGAGAGCAGGGCGCGGCGGGTCTGCACCAGCTGCTGTTCGGCGCTGAGCAGATCGCGCTGGGCGTCGAGCACGTCCAGATAAGGCGCGGCGCCGTTATCGAAGCGCAGCTGGGTCAGTCGGGCGCGTTCGCGCTGCACTTCCAGCGCGTGGCCGGCAATGCCGACCTGCTGGCCCAGCCAGCGGCGTGCCGACAGGGCATTGGCAACGTCGCGGAAGGCGGCCTGCACAGCCTTGTCGTAACTGGCCACGGCACTGTCGCGTTTAGCCTGCATCAGTGCCAGATTGGCGTCGCGCCGGCCGCCGTCGAACAGGGGCAGGGTGATATTGGGGGCGAAGTTCCAGCTGCCGCTACCGGGTTTGAACAGGCCATCGAGGGTGGCGCTGGCCGTACCGCCCGAAGCCGTCAGGCTGATGGACGTGAAATAGGCCGCGCGGGCGGCGCCGATATTGGCATTGGCCGCTTGCAGCTGCAGTTCGGCGGCGCGCACATCGGGGCGCCGTTCCAGCAGGGCTGCGGGCAGGCCGGCTGCCAGTTCCGGCAGCTCGCCCAGCGCGCTGTCAGGGCTGCTGCCGGCCTGCCATACGACGGGCTGGCCCACCAGCAGCTGCACGGCCTGCAGGGCGGCGTCGCGCTGCTGTTCCAGCTGGGCCGCCAGTGCCTGCGCCTGCGTGAGCAGGGTTTCCACCTGGGTCAGATTGAGCCGCGAGGCCGAGCCGGCGGCCACGCGGCGGCTGTAGATGCGGAAGCTTTCCTGCCGGCTGACCAGCGTACGCTGGGCCAGCAGCAGGCGCTGGTCGGCTTCGCGCAGCGCATAATAGGCATCGGCTACCTGCGCAATCAGACCCAGCGTGGCGGCCTGGCGGGCCGCATCCGTGGCCAGATACTCGGCCCGTGCGGCATCGCGCAGGCTGGCCAGCTTGCCCCAGAAGTCCAGTTCCCATGCCGCCATGCCCAGCCCCAGCTGGTACTGGCTGGTGATCATGGGCTGGCGCGTCAGACTCAGATCGGCCGGCACGTGGGTGCGGTCGCTGCCGCCCTGTGCGCCGATCACGGGCGCCAGCGCGGCCTGCTGGTAGCCCAGCGCAGCGCGCGCCTGCTCCACCCGCAGGGTGGCGCTGCGCAAGTCGCGGTTGTGTGCCAGCGCCTGGGTGATCAGGTCCTGCAGGGCGGGATCGGTAAAGTAGTGCTGCCAGTCGGCCGGCATGGCGCTGGCGGCGGGTGGGCTGCCGGCGGGATAGCTGGCGGCGACGGCCAGCGGCGGACGGCTATACTGGGGTGCCATGGAAGCGCAGGCAGTCAGCAGGCCCAGCGTGGCCAGTAGCAGTGGCAGCCGCCGCAGGTGCACGCGCGCGCTAGTGGAGTAGGTAATGTTGGTCATGCGCCACAGTTTATTGAGCGGAATCAGAAAATTGTTTGATGTAGATCAAACATTAACTTTCTTGGCTTGCACGGTGGTCTTAAAGAGGAATTTGATTCAGATCAATTACGTGCTTGCGCACGGTCGTTCATAATTTGTTCATCTATTGCTAAGGAGTGACTGTGAGTTCATCGCCTACTATCAAGCCGGCAGGGTCGGCACGCACCACGCCGGCCCGTGCCAGTAAAACCGGCGGGCCGGCCGCAACGCCCAGCCAAACGCTGGATCTGTTCGTACAAAGCCAGATGGCCAAGCTGACGGGCGGCGTGTCGCCCATCGGCATGGGGCTGGCGTTCATGGACTGGGCCTGCCATCTGGCCACCTCGCCCGGCAAGCAGATGGACTTGCTGACGCAAGCCTATGGCGTGCCCGTGACGGCAGACGGCCAACTGGCGGACGGACGTTTTTCCGGTCCGGACTGGCAGCGCTGGCCGTTCCAGCAATATGCACAGAATTTCCTCCAGTGCCAGCAATTCTGGGAACAGGCCACCACCGGTGTGCGCGGCGTTGCGCCGCACCATAGCCAGGTGGTGAATTTCACGGCGCGCCAGCTGCTCGATATGCTGGCGCCGTCGAATTTTGTCGCCACCAACCCGGAAGTGCAGCGTGCCGCCATGGAAAGCGGTGGGCGCAGTCTGGCCGACGGTGCGCTGAACTGGCGCAAGGATGTTTGCCGCAAGCTGGCGCCGCCGGGCATGGCGGTGCCGGAACCGGCCGACGCCAGCTACCGCCCCGGGGTGGAAGTGGCGCTCACGCCGGGCGAGGTGGTATTCCGCAACGAACTGATGGAACTGATCCAGTACCGGCCGCAGACCGCCACGGTGTACCGCGAGCCGGTGCTGATCGTGCCGTCGTGGATCATGAAGTACTACATCCTCGATCTGTCGCCGGAAAATTCCATGGTGCGCTATCTGGTCGAGCAGGGCCATACGGTGTTCATGGTGTCGTGGCATAACCCCGGTGCGGCCGAACGCAATCTGGGCATGGACGATTATCTGGAGCGCGGGCTGTATGCGGCGCTCGATCAGGTTGCCGCCATCTGCAACCAGGCGCCTGTGCATACGGTGGGCTACTGCTTGGGCGGAACGCTGCTGGCGATAGGCGCGGCCGCACTGGGCGCGCCTGATAGCGCACCGCATGGCAAGCTGGCCTCGGTGACGCTGCTGGCAGCGCAGACCGATTTCAGCGAACCGGGCGAACTGGGCCTGTTCATCGACGATAGTGAACTGGCCTTCCTCGACGCACTGATGTGGAAGCAAGGCTACCTCGATGGCGATCAGATGGCGGCCTCGTTCCAGCTGCTGCATGCGCGCGATCTGGTGTGGTCGCGCATGATGCGCGAATATCTGCTGGGCCAGCGCTCCGCGCCCAACGACCTGATGGCCTGGAATGCCGACGCTACCCGTCTGCCGTTCCGCATGCACAGCGAATATCTGCACAGCCTGTTCCTGCGCAATGATCTGGCCGAGGGCCGTTATCAGGTCGGCGGCAAGGCGATTGCGCTGGCCGATCTGGCCGGGCCGCTGTTCGTGGTGGGTACCGAGCGCGATCACGTGTCGCCATGGCGTTCGGTGTACAAGCTGCATTTGCTGACGCCGGCCACGATCGATTTTGTACTGGCTTCGGGCGGCCACAATGCCGGCATTGTTTCCGAGCCCGGCCACGCGCACCGCAGCTACCGCCAGCTCGCAGCGTCGCAGAGCAGCGGCGGCTACCGCAGTCCCGACCAGTGGCTGGCCGAGGCGGAACTGCAGCAGGGGTCGTGGTGGCCATGCTGGCAGCAATGGCTGGCGCAGCATTCGACCAGCAAGCAGGTCAAACCGCCGCAGGTGGCGCGCAATACCTCACTAGGGCCGGCACCGGGCCATTTCGTGCTCGACGCCTGAGCAGCAAAGACTACGCCGCGCCTGGCTCAGGCGCGGCGGGTCCAGCGTTCGATCACACCGGCAAATGCGGCCGAGGTGAACGGTTTGGTCAGGTAGTCGTCGGCACCGGAAGCAATGCAGCGTTCGCGGTCGCCGTCGATGGCGCTGGCCGTCAGCGCTACTACGGGCGTGCGCGGCAGGCCTTGCGCCACTTCCCGTGCGCGCAACTGCTCGGTGGCCTGATAGCCATCCATCACCGGCATCATGCAATCCATCAGCACCATGTCGTACTGGCGTTCGGCCAGCGCATCAAGCGCCTGCTGGCCATCGTGCGCTTCATCGACTTCCCAGCCGAGACGGGTTAATAGTATGCGCGCCAGCTGGCGGTTCATTTCCGTATCTTCCACCAGCAGTATGCGGCCCTGCTTGCCGTCCGGTGCCCCCGTACTGGTAGCAGAGGTGGCGGCAGAGGTGGTGGCGGAAGGCGTAGCGCTGGCAGGGGTAGGGACAGCAGTGTGCTTCATGGTGATACTTTCCACTTCAGGTTGATTGGCTGATGCCTGTCGCAAGTGCTGCGACGGTACGTCGACGATAAAAGTAGCGCCGCAGCCAGTGCTGCTGCGGCAGGAAATGGTGCCGCCCATCAGTTCGACCAGGCGTTTGCAGATGGCCAGCCCCAGCCCCGTACCGCCGTAATGGCTGCTGGTGTTGTGTTCGGCCTGGCTGAAGGGTTCGAACAGCCGCTGCTGGCCTTCCGGGCTGATGCCGATGCCGCTGTCGCTGACTTCGAAATGCAGCCGCCAGCGGCCGCTGGCATCGCCGGGCGGAGTGGCGTTCAGGCTGATGCGGATGGTGCCGGCCGGGGTGAATTTGATGGCGTTATTGAGCAGGTTGCCCAGAATCTGGCGCATGCG
>Ga0187845_1001265_pt1 | contig 14528 bp, 11 predicted proteins | sample SpaLakP09_SKY_68_FD_134515 | JGI IMG/M metagenome (GOLD analysis project Ga0187845, IMG submission 134515) | Oligotrophic lake water microbial communities from Sparkling Lake, Wisconsin, USA - SP09_SKY_68 | ecosystem: Environmental > Aquatic > Freshwater > Lake | place: USA: Sparkling Lake... | reverse complement strand
CGCCTACAGCGTGCGTGACGAATCGCTGCAAGAAGCGTTCGGTCAATTCGGGACAGTGACCTCCGCAAAGGTCATGATGGACCGCGAAACCGGTCGCTCCAAAGGTTTCGGTTTCGTTGAGATGGGCTCGGACGCCGAAGCCGCCGGAACGGCCACCGCCGCCCCCGAAGCCACCCGGGCTCTCTTCACGAGGACGAGCCTCGTTGACAACGATCGCGCGGCCTTCCAGGGCCTGACCGTTCATGCCATTGATGGCGGCCTGCGCCTCGGCGTCAGACGCCATTTCGACGAAGCCGAAACCCTTGGAACGGCCCGTTTCACGGTCCATCATGACCTTCGCGGAGGTCACCGTAACAAATTGACCGAACGACTCTTGCAGCGATTCGTCACGCACGCTGTAGGCCAGATTGCCCACATAAAGCTTGTTTCCCATGGGGAAGCCCTTCTCTACTCAAAACCAAAAAAACCATGTGGAGCTTCAACCCATCGTGAACCATTCAGTCGAAGGTGCGGCGTCCAGACACAGGCGAATCATTATGGTGGCGGGGTAAAGAATTGCACGGCGGCCCTCCGGCAAGTGTTGTTTTTCAGAGCTAGCACAAACCCTGGCGGGCCCGGTTTCTCATGGCCGCGTCATCGCTACCATCCCGGCCCAATGACTTTCCCCCTGCTGCCCGCCCTCTCCCGCGTCCTTGCCAGCATCGACGCGCCCCGCAATCTGCGTGCCCTCTATGCGTTGCTGGCGGGCTTTTGCATGGCCGGCCTGCTGCTGGCCATGGCCCAGTCGTCCCTCGCACGCGGCCAGGAGTTGCTCGGCGCGCTGTGGCTGGGCCTGGCGCTGGCTGTCGCCTTTTTCGGCGTCAACACGACCGGCCTGATGCTGATGGATCAGGCCCGCGGCGTGCCCGTGCGCGACCCACAGGACGCGCTCTCCGACGCACTGCGCAGCGGCCACCGCGTGCTGCTGGCCCTGCTGGCCTGCGTGGCGCTGGCCGCCGCCGGGGTGGCGGTGCTGGCCGGGCTGCTGTGGGCCACGCGCTGGCCCTGGGTGGGCGCGCCGTTGCTGGCCGTGGTGCTGCCGGCCGGCGTGCTGCTGCTGGGCGGGCTGGCGTTTGTCGTTGTCGTCCTGGTCGGGCCGCTGGCCGGGCCGGCAGTCTGGGCCGGCCAGCGCAGCACGGGCGTGCTGGCCTTCATGCGCGAGCGCCTGCGCCACGGCTTGCCGGAAACCGCCCTGTTGATGGCGACGGTCTACCTGCTGGTCGCGCTGACAACCGCTGCGGTCAGCTTTGTCGTCGTCACCGGCGGCAAGCTGCTGGCGGGCCTGGCCATCCTGGGCGCGGGCATCGAGCTGCCGGCGCGCCAGTTGCTGGCCGGGGTCATGGGGCTGGGCCCGCGGACCTTGAGCGCCAGCGGCGTCGCGTTGGAAGGCGGCAACCTGGGCCTGGCCGCGCTGATTGGCGGCGGCGCCGTGTTCGCGCTGGCCCTGGTGCTGCCGACGCTGGTGTGGCTGCGTGGCTGCTGCGCGGCCTACCTGGCGTTGACCGAGGCGGAATGAGGCCGCAGCGAGCCGAGCGCCGGGCCGCCCCAAGCCGGCTCGGCATCCCCTCGGGGGATCGGTTGGCGTACCCGCCGACCAAGGGGCCACGTATCGCGTCCCTGGTGCCGAGCGCCACCGAGACGCTTGCAGCGTTGGGGCTAGGCCCGTTTCTCGTCGCGAGGACCGGCTTCTGCATCCACCCGGCGGTGGCGTTGAGGGACGTGCCCAAAGTCGGCGGCACCAAGGACGTGAATCTTGCCAAGCTGCGGCGGCTGGCGCCGACGCACGTCATCGTCAACGTCGACGAGAACCGGCGCGAGACGGCCGACGCGCTGCAAGCGTTCGTGCCCGAAGTCATCGTCACCCACCCCAGCCGACCCGAGGACAACCTGGCGCTGTTCGAGCAGCTGCGCGCCGCGTTTGCCGACCAGCCGGGCGTCAATGAGCGCGCGGGGGCGCTGTCGGCCGAGTTCTCCGCAGCGCTCGCACGCTGTCGCGCACAGGCCTGGCCCGGCGAGAACGTGCTCTACCTGATCTGGCGCGAGCCCTGGATGACGGTGGCGCGCGACACCTACATCTCGACGCTGCTGGCCGAGGCCCACTGGCGCACCTGGCCCGACGTGCTGGGCGGCGAGCACGGCGCCGGCCGCTACCCGGCGCTGGCGGGTGACGAAGCCTGGCTGCGGCAGATCGACCGCGTGCTGCTCAGCTCCGAGCCCTACCGCTTCGGCGCCCAGCACATCGCGCAGGCGCAGGCGCTGTGCCCGCAGGCACGGGTGCAACTGGTCGACGGGGAGTTGCTGAGCTGGTGGGGCGCGCGTGGCGCGGCGGGGCTGGACTATCTGCGCGAACTGGGCGCCGTCGTTTCCTGAGGCCGGCGCGCCACAATCGCCCGCCATGGACATCTACAAGCCCCTCGTTGCGCTGCTGGCCATCGTGAACCCGGTGGGCGTGGTGCCCTTCTTCATCCACTTCACCAGCAGCCTCTCGCGCGAACAGCGGCGCAAGACCATTCTCGTGAGCTCCTGCACAGCGGGCATCGTCATTGCGCTGAGCGCGCTGTTCGGGCTGAAGATCATCGAGTTCTTCGGCATCTCGCTGGCCAGCTTCCAGGTCGGCGGCGGCTGCCTGCTGTTGATCAGCTCATTGCAGATGCTCAACGCCCAGCCGGCCGAGGCGCGCAAGGAAGAGGTGAGCGAGGGCAACAGCAAGGCCGACGCGGGCGCCAGCATCGCCGTGGTGCCGCTGGCCATCCCCTTGCTGACCGGCCCTGCAACCATTTCCACCATGGTCATCTACGCAGACAAGACCCGGCACTGGTGGGAACTGGCCATCCTGTGCGGCTATGGCGTCGTCGTCACGGTAGTGACCTTCATCACCTTCTCGGCCAGCAGCAAGATCGCCAAGGTGCTGGGCCAGACGGGCATCAACATCATGACGCGGCTGATGGGCCTGATCCTCGCCGCGCTCGCCGTCGAACTGCTGGCCGACGGCTTGATCAAGCTCTTCCCGGTGCTGGCGGCCCGGACGATAGGCTGAAGGCTTGGCGACCATCCTGCTGCTGGAGGACGACCCCGCCATCGCGGACACCGTGCAGTTCGCGCTGCGGCGCGAGGGCTTCACGGTGGAGCACCGGGCCTGGCTGGCCGAGGCGCGTGAGCGGCTGCGCGCCGCGCCGGCCCCCGAGCTGCTCATCCTCGACATCGGCCTGCCCGACGGCAACGGCCTGGACCTGTGCCGCGAGCTGCGCGCCGGACTGTTGAAGCACCTGCCCGTCATCATGCTGAGCGCCCGCAGCGAGGAGATGGACCGCGTGCTGGGCCTGGAGCTGGGCGCCGACGACTATCTCGCCAAGCCCTTCAGCCCGCGCGAACTTGTGGCACGCGTGCGGGCGCTGCTGCGGCGCGCCCAGGCTGCCCCGGCACCGGCCGCAGGCTTCGCCGTCGACGGCTCGCGCGTGCGGCTGGACGGCGCGCTGTTGAACCTCACCAAGCTGGAGCTGGGCCTGCTGCTCAAGCTTTTGCAGGCACCGCAACGCATCCACTCGCGCGAGACGCTGCTGGACGCCGTCTGGGGCGCCAGCGCCGACAGCAGCGACCGCACCGTGGACACGCACATCAAGACGCTGCGCGCCAAGCTGCGCGAGGCTGCGCCGGGGAAGGACCCGATCAAGACGCATCGGGGCATGGGCTACTCGCTGGAACATGAAGCCCCTCGCCCAGTCCCGCCCCGCTGAACGCGGGCGCGCCCGGTCGGTCCCCCGTGGGGACGGCGATGCACGCGGCATCAAGCCGCATGCACATCGCCAACGCGGGCCGGCTTGGGAGCGGCCCGGCGCTCGGCCCGCAAAACCCGCCATGTGCGCCTGACCATGCGCCTGGGCCTGCGCGTCTTCTTCGGCTTCTTTCTCATCGCCGGCCTGAGCGCCGTGCTGCTGCTGAAGGTCTTCCTGGCCGAGGTGAAGCCCAGCGTGCGCGAGGTCATGGAAGACCTGATGGTGGACACCGCCCACCTGCTTGCCGAGGTGGCCGCCGATGAGCTGGCCGCGGGCACGCCCGCGCCCGACGGCCAGCTCGGCGCCCAGTTGCAGCGCTATGTGAAGCGCGATGTGGACGTGATGATCTGGGGCCTGCGCAAGCAGAGCCTGGACCTGCGCATCTACGTGACCGATGCCAGCGGCCGCGTGGTGCTGGACTCCGGCCAGCCCTCCGCCGTGGGCCAGGACTACTCGCAATGGAACGACGTGGCCCGCACGCTGCGCGGCCACTATGGAGCGCGCGCCAGCCTCTACAGCGCGGGCGACGACCGCAGCACGGTGCTCGTCGTCGCGGCGCCGGTGCGCAAGGACGGCCGCACGCTGGGCGTCGTCAGCGTGGCCAAGCCGGTGGCCAGCGTGCAGCGCTTCATCGACCGCGCCGAGCGGCGCGTGTTCTGGGCTGGCGCGGCGCTGCTGGCGGCCAGCCTCGTCGTCGGCGTGGCGGTGACGCTGTGGCTGGTGGCCTCGGTGCGGCGGCTGCGCCGCTACGCCCAGCAGGCCCAGGCCGGCCAGGCGATTGCGCCGCCCGACATGCCCGGCGAGCTGGGCGACCTGGCCCATGCGATGGACGACATGCGCCGCCGTCTGGAGGGCCGCGAGCAGCTGGAGCACGATGTGCGCGCGCTGACGCATGAGCTCAAGAGCCCGCTGGCCGCGCTGCGCGCCAGCGGCGAGCTGCTGCAGGACGAGCTCCCCGCCGCCGACCGCCAGCGCTTCGCCGCCCAGGTGCTGGACCAGACCGCGCGCCTGCAGACGCTGGTGGAGCGCGTGCTGGGGCTGTCCCAACTGGAGGCGCAGGTGGGGCTGGGTGAACGGCAGCGGCTTGCGCTGGTGGATTGGGCCGAGGAACAGCTGGGCCGCCAGGCGTCGCGGCTGGCGCAGAAAGACTTGCGCATCGTCTGGACGGCGCGCGACGACGTGGCGGTGGACGTGGATGCCGCGCTGCTGGAGCTGGCCTTTGGCAACCTGCTCGTCAACGCCATCGACTTCGCGCCGGCCGGCTCTGCGCTGGAGGTGGCCGTCAGCGCGTCAGCCACGACGGCGCGGCTGACGCTGCGCGACCATGGCCCGGGCGTGCCGGCGGCGGGCTTTGCGCAGCTCGGCAAACGCTTCTTCTCCACGGCACGGCCAGGCAGCCTCGTCAAGGGCTCGGGCCTGGGACTGGCCATCGCCCGGCGGGTGGCGGAGCTGCATGGCGGGCGGCTGGGGTTCGAGGCGGCTGAGTCGGGGCTGAAGGTGAGCTTGGTCCTGCCCGCTTCACGCTGACTTCACACAGCTCGTCGTGCCCTCACATCGCCTGGCGATGCTGGCGGCATGAACAAGCACCTCTTCATCAAGCTGGCCATCCTGGCCGTCATCACCGTCCTCATCTGCATCGTGCTGGCCCAGATCGGCGGCCTAGTGCGCGAACGCCAGGATCGACAGCGCGAAGCCGCGCAGAGCGTTGAGCAGTCGTTGGCCGGGCCGCAGGCGCTCGCCGGGCCGCTGCTGGTCCGGTCCTGCAAAGAGTCCTGGACGACACGCAGCACCGACGGCAAGACCGAGATCGCCGACTCGCGCGACTTCTGGCTCACGGTCACGCCCACCACGCTCAAGATCAACGGCATGCTCAGCCCCGAGGTGCGCCACCGAGGCTTGTTCAAGGTCAACACCTATGCCGCACAGCTCAATCTGGAGGCGAGCTGGGACACGCTGGGGAGCCTTGTGCCCAAGGCCGAGCATGCCAACGGGAAGCTGGTCTGCAGCGATCCGGCCGTGGCGGTGAAGCTGAGCGACACCCGCGGCATCCGCACCGCTGAGCTCAAGCGCGACGGCCACGCGCTGAGCGTGCAGGCCGGCACGCTGCACCCATCGCTGCACAACGGCCTTCATGCGCTGCTGCCCGCCCTGCGGCTGGACGAGCCACTGACCTTGGCGATCAAGCTCCATGTGGTGGGCAGCCAGCGGCTGGGGCTGGTGCCCGCAGCGGGTGATACGCAGGTGAGCCTGCAGTCGAGCTGGCAGCACCCCAGCTTCACCGGTCAGTTCCTGCCGCTTGAACACCAGATCGGCGTCAGCGGCTTCTCGGCGCGCTGGCAGGTCTCCTCCCTGGCGAGCAACGCTGCGGCGGACCTCCAGGCCGGCAATCCGCTGCCGACCCTGACCCCGGACGACAGCCTGCCCTACACGCCAACACCCGCGCCCCGGCCAGAAAGGACGCGCAGCCTCGACGTCCTCGCCGTCGAACTCATCGACCCCGTGAACCCCTATGTCATGAGCGACCGCGCCATCAAGTACGGCCTGATGTTCATCGCGCTGACCTTCGTCACCGTGGGCCTCACCGAGCTGCTGACGGGCCGGCGCGTGCACCCCGTGCAATACCTGCTTGTGGGCCTGGCGCTGAGCCTGTTCTTCCTGCTGCTGCTGAGCCTGTCGGAGCACCTGCCGTTTCTCGTGTCCTACCTGATCGCGGCCGGCGCGGCGGCGGTGGTGCTGACGCAGTACGCCGCCGCCATGCTGGGCGGCTGGCTGCGCGGTGCAGCGTTTGGCGGCGGCATCGCGCTGCTGTACGGCGCGCTCTATGTGCTGCTCAGCCGCGAGCAGACGGCCCTGGTCATCGGGGCGGTGCTGCTGTTCGCGGTGCTGGCTGTCGTCATGACGCTGACGCGCCGGCTGGACTGGTACCGACTGACGTCAGGCAACCAGCAGGGTGAGTGAATTACGCTCGGCCCATGGCAAAAGAAGGTTTCGACTACATCATCGTGGGCGCCGGCACGGCCGGCTGCCTGCTTGCCAACCGGCTCACGGCCGACCCGAAGAAGCGCGTGCTGCTCATCGAGGCCGGCGGCAAGGACGACTATCACTGGGTGCACATCCCGGTCGGCTATCTCAAGTGCATCGGCAATCCGCGCACGGACTGGTGCTACAGCACCGAGCCCGAGCCGGGCCTGAACGGCCGCAGCCTGCGCTACCCGCGCGGCAAGGTGCTGGGCGGCAGCTCCAGCATCAACGGCATGATCTACATGCGCGGCCAGAGCCGCGACTACGAGCACTGGGCCGACCTGACCGGTGACGACACCTGGCGCTGGGAGCGCGTGCTGCGCGCCTTCCGCCGCCACGAGAACCACTGGCGGCTGGACAACCCCAAGACCGCGCCCGAAGGCTTTGCCGATCTGCATGGCTACAAGGGCGAATGGCGCGTGGAGCAGCAGCGGCTGCGCTGGCCCATCCTCGACGCGTTTGCCGCCGCTTGCAGCCAAGCGGGCATCCCCGCCACCGGCGACTTCAACGCCGGCACCAACGAGGGCGTGGGCTATTTCGAGGTCAACCAGAGGAAGGGTCTGCGCTGGAACACGGCCAAGGCCTTTCTGCGGCCCACATGCTTGGGCCGGCCCAACTTCGAGCTGTGGACGGGCGCCCAGGTGCGCCGCCTGCGGCTGATGCATGACAACACGGGCGCAGAGGGCCTGCGCTGCAGCGGCGTGGAGGTGCTGACGCCGCAAGGCGTGGAGCAGCCCTGGCTGAACGCGGACGGCGAAGTCATCCTTTGCGCCGGCGCAGTCGGCACGCCGCAGATCCTGCAGCTCTCCGGTCTTGGCCCGGCCCCGCTGCTGCAGGGGCTGGGCATCAAGGTCGAGCAGGACATGCCTGGCGTGGGCGCCAACCTGCAGGACCATCTGCAGATCCGCGCCGTCTACAAGGTGCAGGGCGCCAAGACGCTGAACACGCGCTCCGCCTCGCTGTTCGGCAAGGCCATGATCGGCCTGGAATACGCGCTGCGCCGCAGCGGCCCCATGAGCATGGCACCTAGCCAGTTGGGCGCCTTCACACGCAGCAGCCCCGACAAGACCTGGCCCGACCTGGAGTACCACGTCCAGCCGCTGTCGCTGGACGCCTTCGGCGAGCCGCTGCACGGCTTCGACGCCTTCACGGCCAGTGTCTGCAACCTCAACCCGACCAGCCGCGGGACGGTCCACATCACATCCCCGGACGCGGGCGTGGCGCCGGCCATACGGCCCAACTACCTGGCCACCGACGCCGACAGGCAGGTCGCCGTCGAAAGCCTGAAGCTGACGCGCCGCATCGTCGCCCAGCCGGCGCTGGCCGGCTTCAAGCCGGTGGAGCACAAACCGGGGCCGGAGCACCAAACCGACGAGGACCTGGCGCGGCTGGCCGGCGATATTGCGACGACGATCTTCCACCCCGTGGGCACCTGCCACATGGGCCGCAAGGACGACCCGGACGCGGTGGTGGACTCACGGTTGCGCGTGCGTGGCGTGTCGGGCCTGCGCGTCGCCGACGCGAGCGTGATGCCGACGATCACGAGCGGGAATACGAACTCGCCGACGCTGATGATTGCGGAGAAGTTGGCGGGGTGGCTGACCAACTGAGGCCAGACGGGGGAAAACGCCCGTCGCCGCTACCCTGATCAACCGCTCATACTCTCGCCGACTTTGACCCTCCTCCTCTGCGCCACCAACCGACGCAAGCCATGTTTGACACATCGAGAGTCGGCCTGGGCAAGGCCTCGGCATGGGCGTTGTGCCTGGCCTTGGCCCTCTGTGCGGCCCTAGACGCCCGCGCCCAGCCCGCCTCGGCGCCCGCTCCGGCGCGCATGGCGTACCGCTACTGGGACTGGGGCGCCACACCCAAGCGCGACGACTACCAGTTCGCGCTGCTGACCCTGGCCCTCGAAAAGACCGTCAAGGACTACGGCCCCTACAAGCTGTCCCGCGTGGTGCAGAGCTACTCCACCCCCAGGCTGAGGCGCGAGATCAACCGTGGCGACGTGGTGAATGTGCATGCCGGGCCCTGGCGGCCGCTGGAGGTCAGCGAAGACAAGCTGCCGGAGCGCAGCCTGCGCGTCAACATTTCCCTCTTCAAGGACTTGTTGGGCTACCGCAAGCTGCTGATCCGCCGCAGCGATGTGGAGCGCTTCAAGGGAATCACTCATGCGGATGAGCTGAAGCGGCTGGTCGTCGGGCAGGCGAATGGCTGGGTCGATGTCGACATCTACCGCAGCAATGGCTACGCGATGAACGACACGCCAACGCCGGCCTCGCTGTTCGAGATGCTGGCCAGGAAGCGCATCGACTACATCCCGATCAGCCTGATGGACGCCGAGACCGCGCTGGCCAACCGCCCGGAGGTGGCCGGCGAGTTGATGCTGCTGCCCGACATCACGCTCTACTTCCCGCTGCCCGTCATCTTCTACGTCAACGTCCATGAACCGCAGATGGCTGAGCGGCTGGAAAAGGGCCTGAACCTGGCCAGGCAGGATGGCTCCTTCGAGCTCCTCTTCAAGAGTTCCTTTGCGGACGAGTTGCGGCTCATTCGCGAGGGGTCGCCCAAGCGCTTCGTGCTGAGCAACCCCTTCGTTCCCAAGGAACTGGCCGACGAGAAGCCCCTTGAACACGCTGAGCGCGACATGCCGGCGAAGGCGCACCCGAAGGTGCGCTAGGACAACGCCGCGCACTGTCCCGGTGGGCGCGCGCCACCCATCGGCAAGCCCCGACCCGCCCTGCCGCGACAATTCCGGTCATGTCGTTGTCGTCCCCACGCGTGCTCGCCGTAATCCCGCCGATGACGCAGCTGAACACGCCCTACCCGTCCACCGCCTACCTGACCGGTTTCCTGCGCTCGCGCGGCGTCGAGGCGCGCCAGGTGGACCTGGCCTTGGCGCTGGTCCTGGAGTTGTTCTCTCGCGATGGCCTCACGCAGCTGCACGCCGCCGTCCAGGCCCTACCCGAAGCGAAGCGCACACCGCAGACCGCCTGGTTTGCCGCCGAGTTCTCGGCAATCGCCGCCGCCACGCCGCGCGTCATCGCCTTCCTGCAGGGGCGCGACCCGACCGTCGCGCATCGCATCAACACGCGTGCCTTCCTGCCCGAGGGCGCGCGGTTTGCCTCGCTGGACAACTACGTCGATGAGGACGGCGGCGACCCGCTCGCCTGGGCGTTCGGCGCCCTGGGCCTGCAGGACCGCGCGCGGCACCTGGCCACGCTGTTCCTGAACGACCTGGCCGATGTGCTGCGCGATGCGGTGGACGCGCGCTTCGAGTTCGTGCGCTACGCCGAGTCGCTGGCCGCCGCGCAGGCACATTTCGATCCGCTGGCCGAGGCGCTCGCCGCCGCGCCCAACCTCGTCGACACGACGCTGCAGCGGCTCACGCTGGCCGCGCTGGACGAGCACCAGCCCGACGTGGTGCTGCTGTCTGTGCCCTTCCCCGGTTCTGTCTACGCGGCGCTGCGCATCGCGCAGACCATCAAGGCCGAGCGGCCGAATGTCGTCATCGTGCTGGGCGGCGGCTACGCCAACACCGAGCTGCGCGAGCTGGCCGAACCGCGCGTCTTCGACTTCGTCGACTACGTGACGCTGGACGCCGGCGAGCGGCCGCTGCTGGCGCTGCTGGAGCACGTTTCGGCCAAGCGCTCCAAGACGCGCCTGGTGCGCACGTTCTGGCGGGACGGTGCGGAGGTCAGGTACACCAACTTCGTCGAACCCGACATTCCCTTCGACGACGTCGGCACGCCGACCTGGGACGGCCTGCCGCTGGACCGCTACCTGTCGCTGCTGGACATGCTCAACCCCATGAACCGGCTGTGGAGCGACGGGCGCTGGAACAAGCTGACCGTGGCGCATGGCTGCTACTGGAAGAAGTGCAGCTTTTGCGACGTGAGCCTGGACTACATCTCGCGCTACGAGGCCGCGAGCGCCGAGGTGCTGGTGGACCGCATCGAGGCCATCGTCAAGGAGACGGGGCAGACGGGCTCCCACTTTGTCGACGAAGCCGCGCCGCCCAAGGCGCTGAAGGCGCTGGCCGAGGAGCTGATCCGGCGCGGCGTGGCCATCAGCTGGTGGGGCAACATCCGCTTCGAGAAGACCTTCACGCCGGAGCTGGCCCAGCTGCTGGCCGACAGCGGCTGCATTGCCATCTCGGGCGGGCTGGAGGTGGCGAGCGACCGGCTGCTCAAGCTGATGAAGAAGGGCGTCAGCGTCGAGCAGGTCGCGCGCGTGACCAAGGCGTTTGCCGATGCCGGCGTGCTGGTGCATGCCTACCTGATGTATGGCTTCCCGACGCAGACAACGCAGGACACCGTGGACGCGCTGGAATACGTGCGCCAGCTGTTCGAGAACGGCTGCATCCATAGCGGCTTCTTCCACCGCTTTGCCTGCACGGTGCACTCACCGGTGGGCATGAATCCGGCGGAATACGGCGTCACGCTGCAGCCGCTGCCGGCGGATGGCCGCTTCGCGAAAAACGACATCGCCTTCATCGACCCCACGCCCACCGACCACGACGGCCTGGGCCAGGGGCTGAAGAAGGGCCTCTACAACTTCATGCACGGCATCGGCGTCGACAGCGACATCCGCAGCTGGTTCCCGGTGCGGGTGCCGAAGACGACGGTGCCCAGGCACTTTGTGGAACGCGCCCTGACCACCCACCGCTGATGTTCACCTCCACCTTCACCTTCGCCAAGGGCGACTACGACGCCGAATTCTTTGCGCTCGACGAGCGCATCGCCGAAGTCGCCCGCGCCATCCCCGGCTACCTGGGCGAAGAGGCCTGGGAGAACGCCGCCACGGGGCTGATGTCAAACGTCTATTACTGGGACTCGATGGAAGCCCTGCAGCAGCTGATGGGCCACCCGACCCACCGCGAGGCCAAGCAGGCCCAGGCGCGCTGGCTCAAGGGCCACCAGGTGGTCATCGCTCAGGTGCTGCACACCTACGGCGACGGCGGCATCGCCCATCCCCTCAAAAACCACGCACCCGCCAGACCCGCCTGACTTTGCTGCAGTGCACAATTGCTACTTCCCAACGGAGGTAGCGGCGATGCGGCGAGTCGTGTTCAACCAGAAGGGTGGCGTGGGCAAGTCCACGATCACCAGCAACCTGGCGGCGATTGCCGCGGCGCAGGGCCAGCGCGTGCTGGTCATCGACCTGGACTGCCAGGGCAACACCACCCGCTACCTGCTGGGCGAGGCGGCCGATGAGGGCCATGCGGGCTCCGCCGCCTTCTTTGCCGAGACGCTGAAGTTCAGCGTGCGCGAGACCGATGCGATGACCTTCATCGTGGAGAGCCCCTGGGAGAACCTGCATGTGATGCCGGCCTCCGCCGAGCTCGACGAGTTGCACGGCAAGCTGGAGAGCCGCTACAAGATCTACAAGCTGCGCAAGGCGCTGGAGCTGTTGCAAGACCACTACGACGAGATCTGGATCGACACGCCGCCGGCGCTGAATTTCTACACACGCTCGGCGCTGATCGCGGCCCAGGGCTGCCTCATCCCCTTCGACTGCGACGACTTCTCGCGCCGCGCGCTCTACGGGCTGCTGGAGGCGGTGGACGAGATCCGTGCCGACCACGCGCCCGAGCTGAGCGTCGAGGGCATCATCGTCAACCAGTTCCAGGCCCGTGCGTCACTGCCGCAGCGGGTGGTGCAGGAGCTGGTGGACGAGGGCCTGCCGGTGTTGCAGCCCTACCTCTCGGCCAGCGTGAAGGTCAAGGAATCGCACGAGCTGAGCCGGCCCATGATCCACCTCGACCCGCGCCACAAGCTCACGCAGGAGTTCGTGGCGCTGTACGAATCACTCGGCGGCTGAGCGAATCTCCGGCTTGCGGCCGATGGCTTCAAGCTGAGGCACGACCTTGGCCTTGTCACCCACGGCCACGACGATGAGCTGCGCCGGGTCCAGGTGCGCTTTGGCCGCCTGCAGCGCAGCCGCCGAGGTGACGGCGCCGTACTTCTTGGGCAACTCGGTGATGGCCGTCAGCGGCTGGCCGGTGGACCAGTTGGCGGCGTAGCCGGAGACCACGGCCAGGTTGGTGTCGAACAGGCCCGGCAGCGACAGCAGTTGCGCGTTGCGCACACGGCCCAGCTCGGCCGCACCCATGGGCTTGGCGCGCATGCCTTCGATCTCCTTCCACATGTCGGCGAGCGCAGCGCCGGTCACGTCGGTGCGCACGCTGCCGCGAATGCCGAATTGGCCGCGCTCGCGGCCCATGGTGTAGCCGGAGAAGATGCCGTAGGTGTAGCCCTTGACCTCGCGCAGCTGGTTGTTGATGCGCGACGTGAACAGGCCGCCCAGCGCAGCGTTCATCACCTTGATGGCCGGCGCGTCGGGCGCCGCAGCGAACGGCCCGGGCGCGACGACAGCCAGCGCCGTCTGCGGCGCGCCGGGCTTGTCGACGACGACGGTGCGCACGGCAACGGGCCTGGCGGGTGGCAGCGGCGCCACAACCGGCGCTGCGCCCTGGCCCTTCCAGGCGCCGAACAGCGGCTCGACCAGCGCGCGCAATTCGGCCTCGCTCAGGTCGCCGGCTACCACCAGCGCCGCGCGCTCGGGCCGGTAGTGGGCCTGCCAGAAGCCGAGCAGCGCGGCGGCCTCTACGGCCTTGATGCTGGCCTCGGTGCCCAGCGCGTTCTCGGCCAGCGGGTGGCCTTTACCGTAGGTCACGCGGTTGCCCACGGCGTTGGCCAGCAGCGGCGCCTCCTCGCGCTGCTGCGCCAGCGCGGCCAGGCGCTGGGCCTTGAGCCGTTCGATCTCAGGTGCGGCGAAGGCCGGGTTGAGCGCCAGGTCGGCCAGCAGGCTGAAGCCCTCCTTGACAGCGGCCTTGCGGCCTGAGAAGTCGACGCGCGCCTCCTCGGGGGCGGCCTGGGCGGTCAGCGTGGCGCCCAGCGCGGCGATGCCCTCGGCGATCTGCTGGGCGCTTCGGGTCTTGGTGCCCTCGGGCAGCATGGCGGCGGTGAAGCCGGCCAGGCCCGGCTTGTCGGCCGGGTTCTGGGCCTGGCCGGCGCGCAGCACCAGGCTGGCGCTGACCAGCGGCAGGCCGGGCTTGGGCGAGTGGATGACGGTCAGGCCGTTGGCCAGCGTGAAGCTCTGCGCGGCGGGCAGCGTCAGCGCCTTGGCCTTGGCGGCGCCCGGCGGCTTGTTGCGCCAGGCCTCCGGCGCGTTCAGCGCCTCGCGCTCGCCCTTGGCCGCCTGGGTCGGCATGGGCGGCGTGGCCACCTCGGGCGCCAGCACCTGCTCGCCCGGCTTGGCCAGCACGACGACGCGCCGGTCCTTCGTCAACCATTGCGCCGTGGCGGCGCTGACGGCGGCCGGCGCGAGCTGGGCATAACGGGCCAGGTCCTGGCCCAGGAAGCCGGGGTCGCCAGCCATCTGGTTGTAGTGGTTGACGAGGTCGGCCAGCGACGTGACCTTCTCCATGCGCTGCAGCACCTGGGTCTCGATGACGGCGCGTGCCTGGGCGACCTCGGCGGCGCTCGGAGGCTCCTTCGCGAGCCGGGCGATCTCGGCGTCCACCAGCGTCTCGATCTCGTCCAGCGACGCGCCGGGGCGGGCGACGATCTCGATGCTGAACACCGAGCTGAGCGACTGCGAGCCCTGGCCCACCTGCACGCTCTGCGCGAGCTGCTTGTCGCGCACCAGCAGGCCGTAGAGCCGGCTGGCCTTGCCGCCGCCCAGCACGTG
>Ga0187845_1001260_pt1 | contig 14585 bp, 12 predicted proteins | sample SpaLakP09_SKY_68_FD_134515 | JGI IMG/M metagenome (GOLD analysis project Ga0187845, IMG submission 134515) | Oligotrophic lake water microbial communities from Sparkling Lake, Wisconsin, USA - SP09_SKY_68 | ecosystem: Environmental > Aquatic > Freshwater > Lake | place: USA: Sparkling Lake... | reverse complement strand
GCTTCAGGTGCGGGAATGCGGTAGGCATTGGGTAGCAAGCCCGCCGGCACGGCACCGATCGGTGCCACGGCCTTGCCGCCCCGCTCGGCGTCGGTCTTGATCGTATTGATCCGCAGGTCGACCGGCGCGCGCTGCGACAGGGCCGCCATCTCGTCGCGGACCGTGCCGCCGAAGGCGCGGGCCAGAGGCGGCTCCAGCCAGTCGGGATAGTCGCCCGCCACCGGTCCCGGAGCGTCCGACAGCGAGGCCGGCGCCGAGAGGACCTTGAGTTCGGAGTCGGCCAGGGCACCGGCGCCGTGCTCTTCGGCCGCGGCCTCGGCCACCCGCTCCGGCGACCAGCCCCAGACATGGGCCAGGACGCCCAGCACCACGCCGCGTGCGCTGCTGTCGCCCATCATGAAGCCCAGCGAGCGCTTGCGGCGCAGGGCGTCCAGAACAAGGCCCGAGACAAAGGCCCGGTCCTTGGAGCCCGCATAGCGCGCGCTCTCGCCCCAGCGCTTCAGCGCCATCTTGACTGGAAAATGCCGCGCCTCGATCTCGGTCAGAACCTCGATCGCCGCTGAAACCCGTCCACCATCGCGCATGCGGTCAGACCACCATGGCCACGAGGACCATCCCGAGACCGATCATCGACACGACCCAGACAAGGCTGCGTACGACAGGAACACCAAAGGCATAGAGCGGCAGATAGACCGCCCGGGCCACGACATAGACGAGAGCCCCGTGCGCCGAGAGCGAACCGATCCGGCCCGCCAGGTAGACGACCAGGACGGCGGCGGCGAACAGCGGAAACGTTTCGCGAAAATTGGCCGACGCCCGTCCCAGCCGGCCGGCCATGCCGGTCAGCACGACCGGGGTATCGCGCGGGCCGACATTCCACTTCAGCCCCCGCTGCGGCTGCGCGGCGACGCTGGCCCACACCAGGTGGATCAGGCCAAGGACGACCGCGACGGCGAGGAGCTGAAGTTCGATGGCGACCCGCATCCGCTAGACCGCGCTCGGATAGTTGGGCGCTTCCCGCGTGATCATCACGTCGTGGACGTGGCTTTCGCGCAGGCCGGCCCCGGTGATGCGCACGAAACGGGCGCGATCCTGGAACTCGGCGATGGTTGGCGCACCGACATAGCCCATGGCCGCGCGAAGACCGCCGACCAGCTGGTGCAGCACCGGGGCGATGGCCCCCTTGAAAGGCGTTTGCCCTTCAATGCCTTCCGGCACGAGCTTGAAGCTGTCGGTCACTTCCTTCTGGAAGTAGCGGTCGGCCGATCCGCGGGCCATGGCCCCCACCGAGCCCATACCGCGATAGCTCTTGTACGAGCGGCCCTGGTACAGGAACACCTCGCCCGGAGCCTCTTCAGTGCCGGCAAACATCGAGCCCATCATGACCGTGCTGGCCCCGGCGGCGATGGCCTTGGCCAGATCGCCCGAATATTTGATGCCACCGTCGGCGATGACCGGCGTGCCGCTTTCGCGGGCGGCGCGGACGGCCTCCATGATGGCGGTCAACTGCGGCACACCCACACCGGCAACGATCCGGGTGGTGCAGATCGAGCCAGGCCCGATACCGACCTTCACCGCGTCGGCACCGGCGTCGATGAGAGCGCGGGCGGCGTCATAAGTGGCGATATTGCCGGCCACGATCTGGACCCGGTTGGCTTCGCGCTTCAGGCGCGAGACCGCCGCGGCGACCTGGCTGGAGTGGCCATGGGCGGTATCGATGACCACGACGTCGACCCCGGCATCCACAAGGCCCATCGAGCGCTCGAAGCCGGCGTCGCCGACCGTCGAGGCCGCGCCGACCAGCAACCGGCCCTTGTCGTCCTTGGCGGCCAGGGGGTGAGCCTGGGCCTTCTCGATATCCTTCACCGTGATCAGGCCGACGGCGTGGAAGCCGTCGTCAACGACGATCAGGCGCTCGATCTTGTGCTTGCGCAGCAGTTCGCGCGCCTCGCGCGGATCGACTCCCTCGCGCACCGTAATCAGGTTCTCGCGGGTCATGATCGCCGAGGCGGGGACCTTGTCGTCGCCCTCGAAGCGCATGTCGCGGTTGGTCAGGATGCCGACCAGCTTGCCCGAGCCGCGCTCGACCACGGGAAAGCCCGAGATCTTGCGACGGGCCGTGATCTCGCGGACCTCGGCCAGGGTCGTGTCAGGGTGAATGGTCAGCGGATTGATGACCATGCCGCTTTCGTAGCGCTTCACTTCCCGCACATGATCGGCCTGTTCGTCGACCGTCAGATTGCGGTGCAGGATACCCATGCCGCCGGCCTGGGCCATGGCGATGGCGAGGCGGCTTTCTGTGACCGTGTCCATGGCGGCGGACACGAGCGGGATGTTCAGACTGATTTCACGCGTGAACTTGGTCTCGGTCGTCACCTGGGTCGGCATGACGTCTGACGGACCGGGTTCGAGCAAAACGTCGTCGAAGGTGAGCCCTTCGCGAATCTCCATGGGAGTCTCCATTTTGCGGCGCTCGTATAGCGGCGAGGTCAGGACTTGTCGAGGCAAGCCTTGAGATTTCGGCGGGTTCCGGTCGCGTTTCCGGCCTAGTCGGCGATCGCGCCCAGTCCGGGCCGGCCCAGCCGGGAGACCACCAGCAGTCCGTCCCCAGGGCGCAAAACCTCCTCCGCAGAGGGGCGCTGCAGAACCACGCCATTGCCGCGATCGATGCGGACGACGAGGATTCCCCCGCCCCGCCGTTCAAACTCGGCGACCGTGACGGCGCGAGCCCCGAACGAGGTAGGAGCCACCAGAACGCCGAGATCCAGCCCCAGCCCTGCCAGAGTCTCGCTGAGACCCGCCTCATCGGTCTCCGTATCCCGGATCTGCTGGGCCAACTTGGGAAACAGGATCAGCTCGGCGATCCGCTCGGCCCCGATATGGGTGGGCAGGATCACCTTGTCGGCCCCAGCCTGGATCAGCTTGCGCTCGGTCGACGGGCGCTCGCCGCGCGCGATGATCTCCAGGGTCGGATTGAGGCTGCGGGCCGACAGGGTGATGAACACATTGGCCGCATCATCCGGCAGGACGGTGGCCAGGACGCGAGCCCGCTCGACATGCACCGCCTTGAGCACGTCCTCGTCAGTCGCGTCGGCATGACGACAGAGATAGCCGAGCTCCCGCGCCTCCTGGCAGCGCGGTTCCTCGCGCTCGACCACGACAAAGGTCTCGCCCGCCGCGGACAGCTCCGCCGCCAGCATCAGGCCGATGCGGCCGAAGCCGCAGATGACGATATGGCCGTCGAGCCGTTCGATGTCGCGTTCCACGCGCTTTCCAAAAAACTGTTCGAGCTGGGACTGGGTCAGGGCCTGGACGAGCGCGCCGGTCACGACGATGACGCCCGTACAGCCAAACAGCATCGTGGCCATGGTCACGCCATGCAAGTAGGCGCCGTCGATGGGACGGACTTCGCCGTAGCCGACCGTGAAGATGGTCAGGGTGACCATGTAGAGGGCATCGCCGAACGACCATCCGGCGGCCATATAGCCCCCGACCGACGCGATCGCGACGGCGAGGACGAACAGGATCGCGATCAGCAGGTTGCGGAACGGGCGTGCGGTCAGGCCGGACCATGCGCGCCCCGAACCGCTCACCGCCCCCGGAACCCCGTTGCGACCAGGAAGACCTCCGAGCTGTCGGCCCGGCTGGCCTTGGGCTTGTAGTGCACCACCTTGTCGAAGTGCTTCTTGAGGCGGGCGATCACGTCCGAAGTTTCGCCGCCCTGGAAGGCCTTGGCGACAAAGGCTCCGCCGGGCTTGAGCACCTCAATGGCGAACTCGGCCCCCATTTCGATAAGGCCGACGATCCGCAGGTGATCGGTCTCGCGGTGGCCCACCGTGTTGGGAGCCATGTCCGACAGCACCACGTCCGGCGCGCCCCCGAGCAGCTCAATCAGCTTTGGCGGGCAGGTCGGGTCGGTGAAGTCCATCTCCAGGATGTGGGCCGGGGCGACCGGATCGACGGGCAGCAGGTCCACGCCGACCAGCTGGCTCACACCCCGCTCGACCGCAATCTGTAGCCACCCGCCCGGGGCACAGCCCAGATCGATGACCCGCGCGCCCTTCTTGAAGAAGTGAAACTTCTCGTCGATCTCGCTGATCTTGAAGGCTGCGCGGCTGCGATAGCCCATGGCCCGGGCCTTGGCCGAGAACGGGTCATTGATCTGGCGCTCCAGCCAGGCCTGCTGGCTGGGCGTGCGGCCATAGGTCTTCTTCAGGCGCGCCGGCTTTGTGCGCCCCTCGTCACGCCCACCGACCGGCGGCTTGACCATTCGCTTGCGGGGCGGGTCTTCGTCGCTCATTCGGATACCGGCTTGGACTTGGACGCACCGCCACGGCGACGCCGGCGCGGGCGTCGCTGCTGATCGGACATCAGGGACATCAGGAGCCCCTCTCTAAGCCCTCGATCGGCCACGCGCACCCGCGAACATGGCCAAAGCTCCTGAACGGCCTGAAGAATCGCGGCGCCGGCCAGCACCAGATCGGCTCGGTCACTGCCGATACAGGGCTCAAGGGCCCGTTCAGCCGCGGTGAGACCCAGCAGCCGGTCAGCCGCGGCTTCGCAGTCGCTACGGGTCATCCAGAGCCCGTCCACGACGTTGCGGTCATAGCGGGGCAGGCCCAGGTGGAGACCCGCAAGGCTGGTGATGGCCCCCGACGTGCCCACAAGATGGGCCCGGTCCTGCTGGAACAGCTCGCGCATCGGCTCGGCATGCGGGAAGCCATCGATGCGGGCCTTGACGTCGTCGACCATGGCCCGGAACCAGCCGGCCTCGGCCCGCTCGCCCTCGGGAAAGCGCTCGGCCAGGGTCACGACCCCCACCGGGATCGACAGCCAGGCCTTGATGGGGAGCTTCCACGCCGCGAACTGGCGCGGCTTGGCGTCAAGACCCCCGCCCTTGAGGTCGACCCAGGAGAGCTCGGTTGAGCCGCCTCCGACATCGACCACCAGCGCCGCCTCGGCATCGCGGTCGAACAGGCTCATGCAGCCGGCCACCGAAAGCTGGGCTTCCTCGCGGGGCGTGATGATCTGCAGGCGCAGACCGGTCTCGTCCGCGACCCGCTGGACGAACTCTGCCCCGTTATCAGCTCCGCGACAGGCCTGGGTCGCAACGGCCTTCACGCGGATGGCCCGGCGACGGCGGATCTTTTCGGCGCAGACCTTGAGCGCGGCCATGGAGCGGTCCATGGCGGCATCGGACAGGCGACCGCTGGCCGACAGCCCCTCCCCCAGACGGACGATTCGCGAATAGGCCTCGACGACGCGGAAACCGCGTGGCGAAGGCGTGGCCACCAGCAGGCGGCAGTTGTTCGTCCCCAGATCGAGCGCCGCATAGCACGACACCTCGACCGGCGAACGCCGACGCCGCACACGCTCTCCACCCGGAGAGGGCGACGCGTCGGGCGCACTCGGCGCCTCCGACATGGTCTTTCCACCTTGTCTCGCAGGTTTCGCAGATCGCGAACCTCACTTCAGGGTCGAACATAGCAACGGGACCGACGCATCGGAAGGCTCAGCCTTGTCATCAGACGACGGAAGCCTACGTTCAGCTTTCAGTCAGGTGCTTTTGCTATCGTTTCCCGCATGAATTCGAGACACGCCAAGTTTGCGATCGGCCAGGTGGTCAAGCACCGGATCTTTCCGTTCCGGGGCGTGGTGTTCGATGTCGATCCGGTGTTCGCCAATACGGACGAATGGTGGGAGTCGATTCCCGAGGATATCCGGCCGACCAAGGACCAGCCCTTCTATCACCTGCTGGCCGAAAACGACGAGAACACCTACGTCGCCTATGTCTCCGAGCAGAATCTGCTGGCCGACGAGACCGGTGAGCCGGTGCAGCACCCGCAGACAGCCGTGATCTTCGAGTCCTTCGACGACGGAGCCTACAAGCTTCGACCCCGAATTTCCCACTAGACGCACGGCCTATCCGGACAAACCGCAATTTCGCGCAAAGTCCGAACGATATTTGCCACGCACGAGGCGTAACGTCGTCGCATGAGCGCAGACGGCTTTTCCGCATCGCCCCCGCCCGGAGCCCGGGCCGACTGGACCATCGACCAGGGCTGGGAGACCTACAGCCCGGCCGAGCACGAGGTCTGGATCACCCTGTACGAGCGCCAGACGGCCCTGCTCCGCGACCGCGCCTGCGACGCCTTTCTGAAGGGTCTGGATGCGCTCGACCTGCACCGCGCCGGCATTCCGGATTTTGCCCGCATCAATGAGGAACTGCAGCGCCTGACGGGCTGGAGTGTCGTGGCCGTACCCGGCCTCGTCCCCGACGACGTCTTCTTCGACCATCTGGCCAACCGCCGGTTCCCCGCCGGCCGTTTCATCCGTAAGCCCGATGAACTCGACTACCTGCAGGAACCGGACATCTTCCATGACGTCTTCGGCCATGTGCCGATGCTCACCGATCCGGTCTTCGCCGACTATATGCAGGCCTATGGCGAGGGCGGGCGCCGGGCGCTCGACCTCGGCGTTCTGGCCAACCTGGCGCGGCTCTACTGGTACACGGTGGAGTTTGGCCTGATGCAGACCCCGCAGGGCCTGCGGATCTATGGAGCCGGCATCGTGTCGTCGCGTAGCGAATCGATCTTTGCCCTGGAGGACACCTCCCCCAACCGCATCGGCTTTGACCTCGAGCGGGTGATGCGCACCCCCTACCGGATCGACGACTTCCAGCAGGCCTATTTCGTCATCGACTCGATCCAGACCCTGCAAGAGGTCACGCTGCAGGACTTCGCACCGATCTATGAGCGCCTGGCGGGGGCTGCCGACATCGGGATCGCCGAGATGCTTCCAGGCGACAGCGTACTCACCCGGGGAAGCCAGGCCTATGCCGCAAACGGCGGACGGCTGGCCCAGACCTAAAGCAGCAGACCCATCAGGATGTCGTCCTCGAGGCGGCCATCAGGATAGCGTCCGCGCGAGACCTGCCGGCCTTCCTGCCGGAAGCCGAGGCGCTCATAGAGCCGCACAGCCCCGGGATTGCCCGCACCCGCCGCCAGCTCGATCCGCAGGATCGGTGGATCCATCGTCCGGGCATGGCGATCAGGGCCTCGAACAGACTGGACCCGATCCCCAGCCCCTGACGATCCGGGTGCACGGCCACGGTGAGACTGGACAGGACGTGGGCGAACAGGGCCACGCTCTCGCGACGGCCGTGGATCTCGCCCCAGATCGAACCGTCCGGCCCGACCGCCACAATGCTCACCGCACCGGGAGCGGTCAGCGCGTGTTCGACATAGTCGCGGGTGACCTCGTCCGGCCGGCGCGCCAGGCCGTCGGGCTTGGCCGCTGCAGCCTGATGCAGGGCGACGACCGCTTCGATGTCGTCACGGGTCGCCAGACGGAGAGTCGGCACCTGGGTCACGCCGTCCTCTGGAAGGGATAGAAGTCGCTGCCGAGGTTGAGGATGCCGGTCAACTCGTCCAGGGCCTCGCGGCTCTCGGTCAGCAGAGCCGGATCCACCAGATCGGCGGGGGCCAAACGGTCGCGGTAGCGGCGTCCGATCCAGTCGGCGAGCCGGGCCTGCAGCGCCGCATCAAACCGCTGGGCCGGATTGGCCGCCGCCAGTTCGGCCTCTGTCAGGACCACCCGAAGCCGCAGGCAGGCCGGTCCGCCGCCGTTGCGCATGCTCTGGCGCACATCGACATACTCGACACGACCAATCGGACCGTTCGAGGCCGCCAGGCTTTCAGCCACGGCATAGGCGCGCGGATTGTCCCGCGTCTCGGCCGGGGCCAGCAGCACCAGCCGGGCCTCACCCGGGATCACCAGCAGTTGCGAGTTGAACAGGTAGCTGGCCACCAGATCGGCCATCGGCAGATCGGCTTCAGAAATCTCGACAAAGGCTGGTTCGAACAGGCCTTTTGCCGCCGCGCGAACCTCAGCCTCCATGGCCGCACGATCTTCAAACGCGCGCTCGTGGAAGAACAGGCACTCGCGGGTCCCGACGCAGACGACGTCATTGTGGAAGGCCCCGCCATTGATGGCGGCCTTGCCCTGACGTGGGAAGACGCCACGCGCCGTGCCGTGGCGGCGCTCGACCGCTTCAAAGGCCTCACGGGTCTGGCGGGCCGGAAAGTGCCCGTCCCAATGCTCCCAGGCGCCGCGGCCCCAGACGAACAGGTTGACCCCGGGGGCCCCGTGTTCCGCGCAGAGGCGCACATGGTTGGCCGCGCCCTCATCGGCAAAATAGGGCTGGGCCGGCAGAGGGTCGTGGACGGCGAAGTGTTCGGGGTCGGGGAACAGCCGGCGCAGGCTGCGGGCCGTCTGCGGGCCTTCCAGGCTGCGGTGCAGGTTGGTCAGCAGGTTGGCCGGGGTGAAGTGAACGCGGCCGTCGGCGGCATCGGCACTGGGGGTCACCGTCGCGGCGTTGGCGGCCCACATCGGCGAGGCCGAGCAGGCGGCGGCCGCCAGGGCTGGAGCCGTCGTCCAGGCCTGTTCGAGAACTGCACCATCGGATCCCGAAAACCCCAGGGACTTCAGCAGGCTTATGTCCGGACGCTCATGCGGCGGCAGCACGAACTGGGGCACACCCCAGTCGGCCAGTTTCCGCATCTTGCCCAGCCCCTCCAGGGCCGCACCCCGGGGATTGGAGACCTCGCCGGCATTCTTCTGGCTGGCGAGATTGCCAGGCGACAGGCCGACATAGGAGTGGGTCGGCCCGACCAGGCCGTCGGAATTGGCTTCCTGCGCTGAGATCATGCCCGCAAACCCTTGATATCCTGAAGGGTATCCTGGACCCCATCAGCTTCGAAACTCGCCACCGGATAGGCGCAGTAGTCGGCCGCATAGTAGGCGCTGGGGCGATGGTTGCCCGAAGCCCCGAGCCCGCCGAAGGGCATGGACCCCGCCGCGCCGGTCGTCGGCCGGTTCCAGTTCACCACACCCGCGCGGATCCGGTTGAGGAATGTCGCCCAAAGCTTTGAATCATTGGACACAAGTCCGGCAGACAGGCCGTAGCGCGTGGCATTGGCGGCGGCGATGGCCTCCTCGAAGCTGGCGACCCGGCGCACCTGCAGAAGCGGCGCAAACAGCTCCTCGTCCGGCACATCAATCCCCGTTACGTCGACGAAGCCCGGCGAAACGAAGGCCTCGCTGAGGCCGTCGATCGCGCCCAGGGTTCGGATCCTGCGGCCACCCATGGCCTCGGCCCCGGCGCGGGCGAGGCTTGCGGCCCGCGCCGAGATCAGGGGGCCCATGAAGGGTTCGGCAGGGCCGTTCCAGGGTCCGGCCGTCAGACGGTCCGACAGGGCCGCCACGGCCTCAATCACCGCAGCGCCGGCCGCATCGTCCGAGACGATCAGGCGACGCGCGCAGGAGCAGCGCTGCCCCGTCGTGATGAAGGCTGACTGCACGACCAGGGCCGCTGCCGCTTCGGCGTCGCCGGCGTCCCAGACGATCAGCGGATTGTTGCCCCCCAGTTCCAGGGCCAGGATCACATCGGGCCGATCGGCGAAATAGCGCCGGAAGAAGGCCCCGGCCTGGGCCGAGCCGGTGAACAGCAGGCCGTCGATCTCCTCGGCGATCAGGGCCTGACCGGTTTCCCGCCCGCCCTGGACGAGGTTGATGACACCCGCCGGAACACCAGCCGCTTCAAGGGCTTCGACGAGCAACTGACCCGTATAGGGCGTCTCTTCGGAGGGCTTGAACACGACCGTGTCGCCGGCCAGCAGGGCCGGAACGATGTGGCCGTTGGGCAGGTGGCCCGGGAAGTTGAACGGGCCGAGCACCGCCATCACCCCATGGGCGCGGTGACGCAGCACGGCGCGGCCGAAGGGCATGGCGTTCTCGAACCCGCCGGTGCGCTCGTCGTAGGCCTTGATCGACAGGTCGACCTTGCCGGCCATAGAGGCCAGTTCAGTGCGGGTTTCCCAGAGCGCCTTGCCGGTCTCGCGGCTCAGGACCTCGGCAAAGGCCTGGGTCCGCTCGACGAGGATCTCCTTGTAGCGGCGAAGAATGGCGATGCGCTCCTCGCGCGGCCGGTCGGCCCAGGCCGGAAAAGCCTTGCGGGCCGCCGCCACCGCTGCAGCGACATCACCCTGCGAGGCCGTGGCCTCGCGCCAGATCGTCTCGCCCGTGGTCGGGTCGATGGAGACTGCCTCGCCGCCCGCGCCGGAACGCCAGACGCCGTCGATAAATCCCCCGCCGCTCATGCCTTCACTCTCACCATGTCGCCTTCGGAAAGTCGCAGCGCCTGGGCCGCATCGCGCCCCAGGATCGCCGTTTCGCCGTCGATCAGGACCGGTGCCCGCACGGCCCGGAACTGGCCGATCTCGCCGGTGGACACCAGGGCCTCCTCGCCATAGGCGTCCTCGCCGAGCTTCAGCCGCAGGCGCCGCGCATCGCGGACCGTCTTGATGTCATCGCGCCGCGCCGCGACGGTCGGGCCGGCATCGAAAATGTCGATCAGGCCCTGATAGCGGAAGCCCTCGGTCTCCAGCATGGCCCGTGCGGCCTCGCCCTCGCGGTGCACGCGGCCGATCACCGCGCTCGCCGCCTCCGGCAGGAGTTCGGCATAGATTGGATGACGCGGGGCCAGGTCGAGGATGAACTGGCCGTCGGTCGACGCGCTCATCATGTCGGCCTCGTCGAAATTCAGCCGGAAGAACTTGCTAGCGACATGGTCCCAGAACGGGCAGCCCCCGTCTTCGTCGAACCAGCCCCGCAGCTCGGCCAGCACCATCTCCGCAAAGCGCTGGGGCTCCAGACCGATCAGCATGTAACGCGACTGGGCCAGCAGACGCCCTGCCCCGCCCTTGCGACGCTCGGGACGCAGGAACAGCGAGCCGACCTCCGACCAGCCGGCGCACTCATTGACCAGCACCAGGGCGCGGTGGTCGAAGCGTTTGTCGAGGGTCGGTGAAGACTGGGCCAGGGTCACGACCCGGAACGAGAAGTGCGGGCGCTTGAGCCCGACCCCGGCCTTGACGCCGGCGACGCCGATCACGTCACCGGCCTCGAGATCCTCCAGCATAAGGGTGTACCAGGCCTCGGGTGCCGCAACCTCGGCCCGGAAACTGGCGGCCGACAGGTCAAGCCGCGAGCGCAGGGTCTGCTCATCCTCGGGCAGGCTGGTGAAGCCGCGCCCCGAGAGAATGGCGAGCTCCATCAGGGCGTCGATGTCGGAAGGACCGGCGGGACGGACAACAAGCATCAAGCAGTCTCCAGGGGGGCAGTCATGGCCGCGTGGATCGACCGTCCGTCGATCTCGCCGCTGGCCAGTTTCATCAGGATCAGAGCGGAAAGCTGGGCGCGCTCGACGAAGCTTTCAGGCCAGGCGTGTTCGGCCTCGCTGTGGATGTCGCCGCCACGAACGCCGAGGGTGTCGACATTGGGCAGGCCCGAGGCAAACAGGTTGTTGCCTTCGCAAACTCCGCCCGAGGGCTTCCACGCGATATCCTGGCCCAGCAGGGCCCCGACATCCCGGACCGCCCCGAACAGGGCCTGTTGGGCCGCGTTGAACGGCTTGGCGCCGCGCGTAATCAGGCCGTGCAGGTGCACATGCAGTCCATGGCGCGGTTCGGCGACGATACGGGCCACCTCGGCTTCGAACCAGGCCGCCGCCTCCGCATCCGGGAAGCGGACGTTGAACCGGGCGATGGCGACGTCGGGGACCATGTTCAGCGGCGAGCCGCCGTCGATGCGGGCGATGTTGACCGTCACCCCGTCCCGGCGGCCGTTCAGACCGTGCAGGGCCTCGGCGATCCGGGCCGCCCCGATCACCGCATTGTGGCCGGCGGCAAAATCACGCCCGGCATGGGCGGCCTTGCCGTGGACCACGATGTGGAAATTGCCCGAGCCCTTGCGCGACGAGGCCAGGGACCCATCGGCCAGGGCCGGCTCATAGGTCAGGCCCACATGGCCCAGTCGGGCAAACTGGCTCAGGATCGGAGCCGAGGCGATGGAACCGATTTCCTCGTCGGGCGACAGCAGAACCCGATAGCCGACCTTGTGGGCCTCGGGGTGCTGCTCGAAGGCCTCGAGGGCCGCCAGCATCACGCTGATGCCGCCCTTCATATCGGCGATCCCGGGACCGTGCAGGGCCCCGTCGGCACGCGTGACCACGGTCTGGAACAGGCTGCTCTCCGGATAGACCGTGTCGTAGTGGCCGGTCAGCACGACCTGCAACGGGGCGTCCGGACGGACCACCACGGCCACCGCGGGCGGGTGGGCCTGCTCGCCGACCCGACCGTCGGCTCCGATCTCTTCGGAATGGCCGAGCGGGATCTCGGTGGGCGCGGCCGGCAGCACTGACACGGCGTCGAGCAAAATCTGCCTCTGACGCTCAAGGCCTGCGAGATGGCGACTTCCGGAGTTAATGGCGCACCAGGCCACAGCCCGGTCGATAATCCGGGGGCCTTCGCCCGCGATGGCGTCCAGAACCCTACGGTCCTGCGCGTTCAGACTTAGAGACATGCCGATCCTCCCTCAGTCACAATAAACCAAGGGCCGCGGGTAAAACGTGCTTCCTCCTGGGAGGAAACCGGGCGCCCGCGCAACAGCCTTGCGCTACTGATAGTCCTTTCGCCAGCGGACGGAAAGCTTTGCGTCGCCCTGACCGCCAATTCTCGACACCAGCGACAGGGTTTTGCGAATCCGCCACTCGACCTGGGCCTCCGGCCCCTCGCGGCCACCGCCGATGATTTCGAGATAGACGTCGTCGGTCACGTACTTGCCGCCGGCGACCGTCATGCCGGTAGCCCCCTCGGCAAAGGCCAGTCGATCCAGGCGCGCGAGGCTGCGCAGGTTGCCGATCACGTCAAAGCCTCCGCCCCCGGCGAGGGCCGCAAGGGCCGAGGCCAGCTGAGCGGCCTCGATCGGCGACAGCTGGGCGGCTGAGGCCCCGAACAGCACCTGGCTGAGCACCTCGTCATTGGGCAGTTCCGGGGTCGAGGTCAGGGTGATCTCGGGCTTGGCCGCCGTGCCCTGGATCCTGACGACGGCCGTCAGGGCCGTGTCCTGGCGACTGGCGCTGAGATTGAGTCGGATGCGGTCGAGCTGGGTCGCCAGGGTGACGACGCCGCTGTCGTCGAACTCAAAGCGCTTGCCGGCAAAGTCATATTCGCCCCGGACGACCCGGGCTGTGCCGTCGAGAATCGGCGAGAACGAGGTCCCCCCGACATGGGCCTCGAGCGAGAGTTCGACATCGAGGCCCCGCCCCCGCACGAAGACCCGGCGCGGGGCCTTCAGGGTAATGTCCATGGCCACCCCGCCGCCCGGACTGGCCCGGCGCGGCTGGACGCCCTGGTCCAGCTCCGGCGGCCGGTTGCGCTCGACCACGTCGAGACTGACCACGCCGGCCGGGGTCTTGCTCTGCGCCGAGACGTCGGCACGATCCAGGACCAGGGCCCCGGTGAGCTTGATCTTGCCGTCGGCCGAGCGATTGATCGTCGCCTGGCCGGTCGCGCTGGCCGAGGCCAGGTCGTTGTCGATGAGCTGGAAGTTGCGCAGCTCCAGCTTGAACCCGCTGATCCCATCGCGGTTCAGACTGATCCGCCCGCCCCCGAACACGGTGCCGCCCTTGCCGTCCTCGCCTGTGGCCTGGCTGACGTCGATAGCGTTGTCCGCCAGGGCCAGGCGCAGGGTCATGTTCTTCAGTCGAAGGCCGGTCTGCCCCTCTTCGAAGGCCCCGCCGTCGAGGGCCGCACGCCCGACGATGCGGGGATCGGCGAGGGTCCCGGCCAGCGAGCCCTGGGCGTCGATCTTGCCCGACAGCGACCGCTCCGGCCCCAGCAGCAGGTCCCACAGCGGCTTGATCTCGCCCTGGGCCAGGAAGGTGCCCTGCATGGCCTTGCGCCGGTCGATGGCCAGCCGCAGGGGGCGTGCCGAGGCTTCAGTCGGCAGGACAAGATGCGCCTCGGCCTTCAGGCCCTGGGGGTTTGAGCCGTCGGCGTCGATCGACAGCAGCCGGTCCTTGAGGTTGCCCTGGATCCGGGCGTCCAGCGACTGGTTGAGGCGCGCGCCGCGCTCCCGGGCCCCGGTGAGCCGGGCCTGGAAATCGCCGTTGAGCACGTCGCCCTGGCCCCGCAGGTTGAAAGCCCCGTCGATGTCGCCCGCGAGATCGGGATCGAAGGCTGTCAGGCTCACGCCCGTCAGCCTGGCAATCAGTTCGGCGACCTCACCGCCGAACTCGGCATCAATATCAGCCTGGCCGTCGCCGACCGCCAGCCGCCGCTTCGCCCCGGTCTCGGCACCGCCGAATCGCAGGCGCGCCGTTTCGCGGGTCTTGATATCGGTGCGGCCGAGCTTGCCGGCTGCATCGAGAGCCAGGGTGAATTCGTCGCCGGTCTGGGAGAGATTGCCGCTGCCGCCCAGCCGCCAGCGTCCGTTCGGAGCCACCCCCTGGGCGTCGAGGGTCAGCGGCAGGCTGGCCATGGCCCCGTCGGCGCGGATCCGTGCCGTCCGAACCTTCCAGGACCCGGCGCTGAGGTCCTCGGCCATCAGGTCGAGCTTGGCCGAAGCGCCACCGGGCGCGTCGACGATCCGCGCCGAACCGGCCACCCGTCCCTGGGTCAGGAAGGCACCTGGCCCGACGGCGAGCTGCAGATCGGCCGACGCCGGTCGTCCCCGCCGGAGCG
>Ga0187845_1001259_pt1 | contig 14610 bp, 14 predicted proteins | sample SpaLakP09_SKY_68_FD_134515 | JGI IMG/M metagenome (GOLD analysis project Ga0187845, IMG submission 134515) | Oligotrophic lake water microbial communities from Sparkling Lake, Wisconsin, USA - SP09_SKY_68 | ecosystem: Environmental > Aquatic > Freshwater > Lake | place: USA: Sparkling Lake... | reverse complement strand
GTTCATTACAAGCCGCCTAAGCCAGCGGCCAAGGACTTAAGCAGACCAGGGTTAACTGCTTAAGTCCTTGGCCGCTGGCTTAGGCGGCTTGTAATGAACCAGCTGTGTGCCGGCCAGTACGTCATGCCAAAACTGCCTTTTCGGCGCCAGCCCGCTGCTGCCGGCCCAGGCTGTAACCCATAGCAAAAATACCAGTACTTGAGCGCCCGCAGGCAAAGCCGCTGCCCAGGCCAAGGCTAAGGGCGGTATTACCCACACCCAGGACAGTGCGTAACGCAGTAAGGCTCGACGGCGGGAAACCAGTACGCCGCGCATATCGACGACGCGAATATGCCAGGTCTTCATCGCCAGTGTTTGCCCGCGTGTCCAGAAAATGACGAAATAGGCACTGAGGGCCACAAATAAAAAAACCTGTAGCGCGGTCCGGTTGTCCATGGCATTGCGCGTTTGGGTCAAGGTGCCAAACAGGTAGCCGGCGATAAATACGACACCAAAAAGTAGCATGCCTTCGTAGAACCAGCAAGCCATGCGCCGCCACAAGCCAGGCGTTAGGTAGGCCGGATTTTCTAGGGTAATCGGATCAGACATCAGGTCGGTGCGAAGCGGAAAGGTCAGGATTTATTGCATGCATTGCTGGCAATCTGCGCACTTTGCTGTTGTTGGTGGATGCTGCGGTTTGCAGCCAGGCACAGCAAATACATTAGTTGGACGCCGCGCTGTCCTTTTTTGGAAGCAAGGTGTAGCGGTCAATCGCGGGCCGCGGATTGGACGAGGCCTTCACCTGCTCGGACGTTTTGCGGGTCACCGGTACCTCTGCCAATTTTCTGGGCGCGACAGGCTTGGCCGCAATAGCCGCGCCGCTAGGTTTTTTCGGAGCTTTATCCAGCAAAACACGTCGTTCGTCTTCGGAGAGCGCTTGATAAGCCTCCCAAGTGGCCGCGCGGGCATCGGGCGGAAGCTTCTTGGTCTGCGCAAAATTCAAGCGGGCCTGTTCCCGCTCTTTGGGCGTTAATGCGGACCATTCGGCCATTCGACTTTTTAACTTTTCTTGGTCGACTTCGCTCATAGCAGCATAATTTTTAGCCAGTGCCAGCCACTTGCGCCGGTGGGCTTGGGATAAGCTGCTCCAGATTGACGCAAGGGGTTGAAGTGACTGCTGCTCAGCGGCGCTAAGCTGCTCCCAACGTGGTTCTGAGTCAGCAATAACCGTGCCGCTTACCAGTGCCCCATTGTTTACAGCCTGTGCGGCAGCTGCGCCTGTAAGCAAAATCAGCGCGCAGGCGCCTAGCCAAGCAAGCAATGAATTTTTGAAGTGTGCCAAAAAGTACATGGGGACGTTTAGTCCCCGATTCTATTCCTGTGCAGCCTTTTTCAGGTACTGCAGAAAGCCGGGATCGGTGTAGGCGGTCGGCGGCAAATCGGCTGTCAGCAACTCGGCATCGACCTCAGCCAATTCATAGGCCCGTTCCTGGTCTTGCAGCGCTGCGATGGTCACTAAACCCAAGACCAGGGCCAGAAAGGGCAAAAGGGCGGAGGCCCGAGTCCAAAAACCCGGCGCGTGTGCACCCATAGTTTCAGTCGTACTTTGCGCACCGGCCAGCACAGGCGCTAGCTGGAGCTCGGTGACGCGGCGTTTTGCCAGCGCCTGCATCCGACCCGCACGCAGACGTTCGGCAATACTGCGGGGCAGATCCAGCGAACCCTCTTCCAGGCGAGCGGCGATCCGGGCGCCGAAGTTCGCCTCAGTGGGGCTAACCGTGTCGGTCGGCTCGGTGAATATTTTCATGGATCAATCCCCTTTAATCGTAAAGCTTTGGCCAATGCACTGACCGCCCGGGAACAGTGCGTCTTGACACTCCCCTGGGAGCAGCCCATGGCGGAGGCGGTTTCCGCCAGATCCAGCTCCTCCCAGTAACGCATCAGGAAGGCCTCCCGTTGACGTGTGGGCAAATTTTGAATTTCTAACTCTATCGCGTGCAAAGTTTGGGCACGTTCAGCCTGAGACTGGCTGCTTTCCTGCTGGAGATTGTCAGAATTGGAGACCAAAGCTTCCAAAACGTCGAATTCTCCGTCGCCCATTGCGCTGTCAAAGTCGCCTAAGGGTGTGAAAAGTGCGTTCCGGGTCTTTTGGCGCCGGAACCAGTCTAGGGTCGTGTTGCTCAGGATGCGCTGGAATAGCATGGGCAGTTCTTCGGGCGATTTGTGCCCATAGTGCTCTGCAAGTTTCATCATGCTGTCCTGCACGATGTCTAGCGCAGACTCTTCGTTACGCACATGATAAAAAGTCCGCTTGAACGCCCGTTTTTCAACGCCACGCAAGAACGCATCGAGTTCGCGTTCAGTTGCCAAAAGGCCCCCCATGCGAGCGCCGACAAGGTGCTTGTAGGGTCGTTTGCTTGCGGGTAAGTCTCATGAGCGTACGCAAATTATCGCACTGCGGCAATGTTCTGGATTTGTCGGTCTGGTGCGACTCATGATTGATGCCATAATGCGCCTTTCGTTCAAAAAGCAAACGGGTTCTGGTCCGGCGCAGCATTCAATGCGTCCATGGCCAAAATCTTAAGTCCCGACGAGGCACCAAAAGTGTTTGCGAAGGGGCACCCAAGGTGTTTCGTCAGAGAAATTCGCAAAGGTTCATCATGGAAATATCCAAGGCCGAATTGGCCTCTGCTGCTGCTGCGGCAAATCCCAAATCCACCAGCGTCCCAGAATTGCGCGGCGCTGAAATTTTGATCAAGGCCCTTCAGGCCGAGAATGTCCAGTACGTCTGGGGCTATCCCGGCGGCGCCGTACTCCATATTTACGACGCGTTTTATAGGCAAAATACGATTCAGCACGTGCTGGTGCGCCACGAGCAGGCGGCGGTGCACGCCGCTGACGGCTACGCCAGAGCGACCGGTGAGGTCGGCGTTGCTTTGGTAACGTCGGGGCCGGGCGTCACCAACGCGGTAACGGGCATTGCCACCGCCTACATGGATAGTATTCCCATGGTCATCATCACGGGGCAGGTGCCAACCCACGCCATCGGTCTGGACGCTTTTCAAGAGTGCGATACCGTGGGCATCACACGTCCTATCGTGAAGCACAACTTTTTGGTGAAAGATGCCCGCGATATGGCGGACATTATGAAAAAGGCCTTCCATATTGCGCGCAGTGGTCGTCCCGGTCCGGTCGTAGTCGATATTCCCAAGGATGTGTCCTTCAAGAAAGTAGCCTACAAAGGCTACCCAGCCAGCGTGGAAATGCGCTCCTATAACCCGGTCCGCAAAGGCCACGGCGGGCAGATCCGCAAAGCTTTACAGCTCTTGCTTGCGGCCAAGCGCCCCTATATCTACACCGGTGGCGGCGTATTACTCAGTGATGCCTCAGCCCAATTGCGAACCCTGGTAGATATGCTGGGCTACCCGTGCACCAATACGCTGATGGGCTTGGGCGCTTACCCGGCTTCAGACCGAAAATTCCTGGGTATGCTGGGGATGCATGGCACGATTGAAGCGAACAATGCCATGCAAAACTGCGATGTTTTGTTGGCTGTCGGTGCTCGTTTCGATGACCGAGTGATCGGCAACCCCAAGCATTTCGCGCAAAACGAGCGCAAGATCATCCATATTGATATTGATCCATCCAGCATTTCCAAGCGGGTTAAGGTCGACATCCCCATTGTTGGTGATGTCAAGGAAGTGTTGAACGAACTGATCGCAATGATCAGGGAGAGCCCGGTCAAGCCCGATGCCCATGCGCTGGGCGCATGGTGGGACACGATTGAGGGCTGGCGCGCGCGCCAGTGCCTGAAATATGACCATGGCAAAGGCGATGTGATCAAGCCCCAGTTTGTGGTTGAGACTTTGTGGAATATGACCAAGGATGGCGATACCTACATCACATCCGATGTCGGGCAGCACCAGATGTGGGCGGCGCAGTACTACCGCTTTGACCAGCCCCGGCGCTGGATTAATTCGGGTGGCTTGGGCACCATGGGCGTGGGCATTCCTTACGCGATGGGCATTAAGCTGGCTAAGCCCGAGAGTGAAGTGTTTTGTATTACGGGTGAGGGCTCGGTGCAAATGTGTATTCAGGAGCTTTCAACCTGTTTGCAATACAACACGCCTATCAAAATCGTCTCATTGAACAACCGTTATTTAGGCATGGTGCGCCAGTGGCAAGAGGTAGAGTATGAAGGCCGCTATAGCCATAGCTATATGGATGCCCTGCCCAATTTCGTAAAACTTGCCGAGGCTTACGGCCATGTGGGGATGCTGATTGAGCGCCCGCAAGACGTGGAGCCGGCTTTGCGCGAGGCACGGCGCCTGAAGGATCGCACTGTTTTCATGGATTTTCGGACCGACCCGACAGAAAACGTCTTCCCCATGGTGCAAGCGGGCAAGGGCATCACCGAAATGCTGCTGGGCTCGGAAGACCTGTAAGCGCCAAGGATGGCATTTAATTAACTATTAACTGACAAATCTATTGCTTGCCAAGCCTGTGCGTTACCGCGCATAGGGGAGGGCGGCGAAAAGAGGCGTCTATTTGTATGAAACACATCATCGCTGTTTTGCTGGAAAACGAACCCGGCGCCCTGTCCCGTGTGGTCGGCTTGTTTTCTGCGCGTGGGTACAACATTGAGTCATTAACGGTGGCGCCCACCGAAGACCCCAGCTTGTCGCGCATGACCTTGCAGACCAATGGCTCAGACGACGTGATAGAGCAGATCACCAAACATTTGAACCGCCTGATCGAGGTGGTCAAGGTGGTGGATTTGACCGAAGGCGCTTACATCGAGCGCGAACTCATGATCGTGAAGGTGCGCGCAGTTGGCAAAGAGCGCGAGGAAATGAAACGTATGGCTGATATTTTCCGCGGCAGAGTTATCGATGTGACGGATAAAAGTTACACCATAGAGTTGACCGGAGACCAAGCAAAAAATGATGCGTTTTTGCAGGCGATAGAGAAGGACGCTATTTTGGAGACAGTGCGTACCGGTGCTAGTGGCATAGGGCGCGGTGAGCGGGTGTTGCGAGTTTGAGTGAGAGCGCCTCGCTGCGTTTGAGTTAACGCGTTGGGCGGCCCACAAGGTTTGATTTTGTAACTTGGCGTAGGACGCCATTATTTTTCGGAGAAAAGCATGAAGGTGTATTACGACAAAGACTGCGACCTGAGCCTGATTAAAGGCAAAACGGTAGCCATCATCGGTTACGGGAGCCAGGGACATGCCCACGCCCAAAATTTGAATGACAGCGGTGTGAAAGTCGTTGTTGGCTTGCGTAAAGGCGGCGCATCTTGGCCCAAGGTGGAAAAAGCGGGCTTGAAAGTCGCTGAAGTAGCAGATGCCGTGCGCGCAGCCGATGTGGTGATGGTTTTGCTGCCCGATGAGCAAATCGGCACGGTTTATACCCAGGATATCGAGCCCAATATTAAATCGGGCGCGTCGCTGGTGTTTGCCCACGGATTTAACGTGCATTACGGTCTGGTCAATCCTCGCGCCGACTTAGATGTCTGGATGGTTGCGCCCAAGGCGCCCGGCCATACCGTGCGCGGAACCTATGCCCAAGGCGGCGGCGTGCCCCATCTGATCGCAGTGCACCAGGATAAATCGGGCCGCACGCGCGATATGGCGCTGAGCTACGCCATGGCCAATGGCGGCGGCAAGGCCGGCATCATTGAAACCAATTTCCGCGAAGAGACGGAGACGGACCTGTTCGGCGAGCAAGCGGTGTTGTGTGGTGGAACGGTAGAACTGATCAAAGCTGGTTTTGAAACCCTGGTGGAAGCTGGTTATGCGCCTGAAATGGCCTATTTCGAATGCCTGCACGAGCTCAAATTGATCGTCGATATGATTTACGAGGGCGGCATCGCCAACATGAATTATTCGATCTCCAACAATGCAGAGTACGGTGAATATGTCACTGGTCCGCGTATCGTGACAGACGCGACCAAAGCGGCTATGCGCCAGTGCTTAAAGGACATTCAAACCGGTGAATACGCCAAGAGCTTTATCTTGGAAAACAAGGCGGGAGCCCCAACCCTGCTCAGTCGCCGCCGTTTGACTGCTGAGCACCAGATTGAGCAAGTCGGCGAGACCTTGCGCGCGATGATGCCTTGGATAAAGAAAAATAAGCTAGTGGACCAAACCCGCAACTAATCCGGCTCCGCATCAGCGGAAACGGCGTCCAAAGGCCACTGCGGTGGCCTTTGGCATTTGAAGAGATATGCCGTCCGGGCTGCCTCAGCGTACACTGCACCTTGCGGGCGGCTGCACTAGCGCGCTGCGCACTTCCTATCTGAATTACACCAGGATCAATGCATGGATGAAAACACGCAGGCTGAAGGCGACGAGGCGGTTTTTGTGCGCAAACGGCGCAAAGGCATTTATGTCCTTCCCAATTTATTTACTTTAGCGGCTTTGTTTGGCGGCTTTTATGCGGTGGTCATGGCCATGCAAGGGCATTTCGATCAGTCCGCCATTGGCATTTTTTGCGCCATGGTGTTGGACAGCTTAGACGGGCGCGTTGCGCGCATGACTAACACCCAAAGCGCCTTTGGCGAACAAATGGATTCATTGTCGGACATGGTGTCCTTTGGCGCTGCGCCGGCCCTGGTGTCCTACGAATGGGTGCTTAAGGGGTTGGGTAAATGGGGTTGGTTTGCTGCTTTTGTGTATTGTTCCTGCGCGGCTTTGCGATTAGCCCGTTTCAACGTGAATACCCATGTAGTGGATAAACGCTTTTTCCAAGGGCTTCCGTCGCCCGCTGCGGCGGCCTTGGTCGCCGGCTTTATCTGGTGGTGTACCGACCTGGGCATTGCTCCGGCTTCGGTCGCTTGGTTTATGTTCGCCTGGGTGTTATACGCTGGGCTGACCATGGTGACCAATGTTCCGTTTTACAGCTTCAAAGACGTCAGCATGAAGCAAAGCGTGCCCTTTGCCGTGATTGTTTTGATCGCCTTGGGGATTGCCATCATCAATATCGACCCACCGACTGTGATGCTTGGAATTTTTGTGGTGTATGGTTTCAGCGGCTACGTTGTCTACGGCATACGGAAATTCCGAGGCGTGCCAGTCAGCGTGATCAGTACCTCAACGGATGAGCCCGATGAGCGCGGGATGCATAAATAAATTGCCGTACCACTGCGTCAATCCCGCATAGGCACACCCAACGGCTTCGCATGGTAGGTACGTATTTGAAAAACAGGGGCTACAAGGTCAACGTAACCTGCTCGCGCCCGGATATTGGTGAAGCCTCTCCGAAAGCTTACTTGAGCGCCCTCAATCAGTCGCAAAACAAGTTCCGGCGTCCAGCAACCCAGGCTGAGTGGTAGGTTTACATGAATTTGCATCATGTTTCTCATGTAAGTGCTTGATTTGTTAGATTTTTTAATTAAAATAAGTTTTTTATTGACGTGAACGTGGTTTTAGCGCTCAAAAAGTCGTATTCGGTGCACATTGGCTAAAAAACTTTTAACTTTATTGTCACTTTTGCTTTGCTTGGGCATGGCCTTTGCCGCGCAGGATGTCAAGCGTAAGAGCCGCGTGGATCCCCCCCGCCAGCAAATAAAGAGCAAGTGGGTTAAGGCGAAAAATTTCGGGAAAGCGCCTGTGAAGAGCAAAGCCAGCAAACAGGTGGCGAAAAAGCCAAGTTTTGGCGATGTAGCCGGCTTGCGCCGCGCCCCTGATGCGCTGGCGCTCAAATCCAGTGTGGCTTTCGTCATTGACCAGGACACCAAAGAGGTCCTGTTGCACAAAAATGAACTGGCAGTGCTCCCGATTGCCTCGCTCACCAAATTGATGACGGGCGTGCTGATCAGCGAAGCGCGTCTTCCAATGGATGATTTAATCACCATTACGCAGGATGACGTAGATATGGAAAAGGGCAGCCGTTCACGCCTGACGGTAGGCACCAGGCTTAGCCGTGGAGAATTGTTGCATTTAGCGCTAATGTCTAGCGAGAACCGCGCCGCCTACGCGCTTGGCCGAACCTTCCCCGGAGGAATGCCTCATTTCGTAAGCCTGATGAACGCCAAAGCCGCAGAGTTGGGCATGGCCGCTACGAGCTATGTTGAGCCGACCGGTCTCTCTAGCAAAAACCAATCAAGTGCCAAAGACCTTGCTACCTTGGTCAACTACGCCTATGCCGACTCCATCTTGCGGGAGTACTCCACCTCGCCCGGCCACCAAGTGGAGGTGGGGCGGCGCACCTTGCAGTTCAATAACACTAATCGCCTGGTAAAAAATCCTGACTGGGATATCGGACTGCAAAAAACCGGGTATATCTCTGAGGCTGGTCAGTGCCTGGTGATGCAGGCCAAAGTGGCTGGTCGCAAAATCATTATGGTTTTTCTGGATTCCGCTGGCAAGCTTAGCCGTATTGGCGATGCGGAGCGGGTGCGCCGTTGGATGGAGTCCGCACCTATGGGTAGTACCCGAGTGTCCCCGGTTGCCGCACTTGAAATGCCGAGCAAGCCAATCAGGCAGTAAAACCTGGACTAGTCTCTGGATTGTTCTTAGACGCCCTCCCAAGCCGGCGGTCGTTTAGCGATCGCTAAAGCCCAAAGTTTTGGAAATTGCTTTCGCCGTTTCTTTGAGGCGCGGCATCCAACTGTCCTCCATCCGACTGGACGGTGAAGAGATCGACAAACCAGCGATGAGTTTGTCCTGGTCATCATAAATGCCTGCGGCCATACAGCGTACACCCAACTCTAACTCTTCGTTGTCGCTAGCCTGGCCATACTGACGCACCCGGGATAACTCGCGTTCCAGCGTAGCCAACTCGGTAATGCTGTTTTTAGTGTGGCCCTGCAATCCGGTGCGAGTCGCATAAGCGCGTAAGCGCTGCGGGTCGTCTGCGGCGAGGAATAGTTTGCCAACAGAGGTGAGATGCAAGGGTGCCCGTCCACCGATGGCCCGTACGACTTGCATGCCAGAGCGCTCGCTGTAAGCGCGCTCCACGTAAATGATTTCGTCGCCCTGGCGCATACTCAGGTTGACCGGTTGCTGAGTCAGCTTATGCAGCTCGCGCATGGGCGCAATTGCTGCATCGCGGACATTGAGACGACCTTTAACCAAGTTGCCTAATTCAAGCAAGCGCATACCCAGGCGATAGCTGCCCGGCTGCGGGCGGTCCGCAAAGCGGCCCAGCACCAGGTCGTTCAAGATGCGGTGCGCGGTGGAGGGGTGCAGACCGGCTTTGTCACTGATGTCCTTAAGTGTCATCGCCTCTTCGCGCGATGCCAGTACGTCTATCAGCGTAAACATGCGCTCGATGACTTGTACCGATGGCGCCAAGGGGCTGTTGGAGTCTTGTTTGGTCATGGGCAGCGAATTGGAAAACCTGATTTTGCGCTATGGCAAGGGCCGGCTAACAAATAGCGGGAATCTAATAATTTTCACCTCGATTCGCTAGGCAAAGAAGCACTGTCCTGCCAGCGACCATCGATCAAGATTTGCGAGGGTGCGAAACGCATTTTGTAGTTCATTTTCTGACTTTGCGCTATCCAGTAACCCAAATACAGATAAGACAAGCCGAGCGACTTGGCCTGTTGCAATTGCCAAAGTACGTTGTATGTGCCAAAGCTCGCATCGGCCTGCGGTTCGTAAAAGGTGTACACCGCTGAAATTCCGTCGTCCAGCACATCCAGGATAGATACCATTTTCAGTGTGCCGACGCTTTGCCCCTCTCCAGGCGCGCGGAATTCAACCAAGCGTGAATTGACCCGACTCTGCAGTAAAAACTGCGTGTATTGGCTCACGCTGTCTTCCTCCATGCCACCGCCGGCATGGCGCCGGTGCTGGTAGCGCAGATACAACTCATAGTGCTCTTGTGAGAAGCCCAGGCTTTGCACCCGAACTTGCAGTTGGCCGTGTTGCGAGAGCGCCCGACGCTGGCTGCGGCTGGGGGAAAACCGGGCCACCGGCACACGCAAAGGCACGCAGGCTTGGCAGCCATCGCAGTAGGGGCGGTAGGTGAACATGCCGCTGCGGCGAAAGCCGTTTTCCACCAGGCCTGAATAGGTGCTGTTATCTATCAAGTGGCTAGGCGTGGCTACTTGGGAGCGTGCCTGGCGAGCGTCCAGGTAGCTGCACGCGTACGGTGCGGTAGAGTAAAACTGCAGGGTCTGCAGCGGCAGATCGTGAAGATGGGTCATGGCGGCTGGTCAGTGGGCTTGCGTCAAATGCTTCCAGCTCTCGGCGGCAAATTCCCACCTGACGGGAGTTTGCGCCCTAGCAGCTTGCATGGTAGCAAGGAATTGCGCACGCTGCACCGGGCGCGCGCCCAAGCGCGACAGGTGGGCGGTAGTTTGCTGGCAGTCCAGTTGTGGCACCTCGTATGCGCGGCAGTGGGCAATCAATGCGGAAAGCGCAATTTTGGAGCCATCGCGCATCTTGGTAAACATGGATTCGCCATACACGGCCCGCCCTATTGCCACGAAATACAGGCCCGCCACCATTTCGCCATCAACCCAGGTTTCCACGCTATGGGCATAGCCTGCATGGTGAAAGTCGATATAGGCTTCGACCATGGCCGGGACAATCCAGGTACCGTCTTGCCCATGACGCGGCGCTTTTGCGCACTGGCGTATGACGCCGGCAAAATCGCTGTTCATGCGGACCTCACAACGCGTATCTTGTTGAAAACGGCGCAAGGTTTTTTTCAGCGAATCGTGAACCTTAAATTCACCTGTAGCCAACACCATGCGGGGGTCCGGGCTCCACCACAGCGTAGGCTGGGTTTCGTTAAACCAAGGGAACACGCCACGCGCGTAGGCATCGCGCAAGGTTTCCACGTCCAATGCGCCACCCGCTGCTAGCAAGCCCGGCGCATCGCTGCCGGTCCCCCAGGCCCTACTTAAGGGGGGAAACGGGTCGCCAGGTAGCATCCAGGTCAGTTCAGGCGTGCTCATCGAGGATCCGTTCACGCCGCGCGGCGGCGCCGCGCAGCCCAATGCAAAATAGGCAGGAGGTTAGAATGCGCAAGTCGGGGCGTAGCGCAGCCTGGTAGCGCATCTGGTTTGGGACCAGAGGGTCGAAGGTTCGAATCCTTTCGCCCCGACCAATTTACTTGCCAAAGCATTGCCTTTGGCTTTTTCATTTGCGCTGCTGGAGCGTATTTCTGTCCGTAGCTCAGTTGGATAGAGCAACAGCCTTCTAAGCTGTAGGTCACAGGTTCGATTCCTGTCGGACAGGCCACTTTCATCTGCATCATCTTAGGGTAAAAACAAGGCGCTGGCGCGCAGACTTGGCCCGCCTACCCGCCAATCGCGAAGCGCTCTGTCTAGTAACGCCGGGTCGCCGGTACTCCAGCACTGCGTATCGGGGGACGCGGGCGCCTGGGTTGTCACCATGCCTACAGCTTGCAGCAGATCGGCCGCTTCTAATACCTGGTGCGTGCGCCGCGCGACCGGCTGTCCCGCTTCCAGCAACTGGATCTGCGGTCCCCAAAGATGCCCCAGTGTGTCGCCGATCAGTGCGTAATGCGTGCAGCCTAGCACCACAGTATCAATATGCGCACCGCCATTCGGGTTCTGCAGCAATGCCTGTATGTAGCGCTGGCTCAAGGATTCAATAGCCTGGAGATCGGCTTGTTCTATGGCTGCTGCCAAGCCGTCACAGGCTTGCAGGATAAATCGTACTGAAGGTGGCTGTACGCTGAGCAGTGTTTGAAACTTATCGCTGGCCAGCGTGCTGCGGGTTGCCATCACCGCCACCACGCCGTTAGCGCTTTGCGCCGCCGCAGGCTTGAGCGCCGGTTCAATGCCGACGATCGGTAGCTTCGGGTGGCGCGCTCGCAGGTCGGCCACGGCGGCTGCGGTGGCGGTATTGCAGGCTAGCACCAGGGCTTTGGCTTGGTGTCTGGTGCATAAGTAATCGGCCAGCAGTTGCGAGCGCTTGAGCACATGCGCAGTATCGCGCTCGCCATAGGGAGCGTGGCCAGCATCGCCGATATAAACGAACTGCTCCTGCGGTAGCTCGCGTCGCAGCGCTGCCAGCACACTGAGGCCGCCGATCCCACTGTCAAAGACCCCGATAGGACTGTTAGCATCTGCGGCGCTAGGCATCAGACCTCAGCCCGCTTGGACAGCGATGGTTTTAAACTCGCCGCTGGCGATTTTTTGTTGCCAAAGCTTCGGTCCGGTATTGTGGACGCTAGTGCCACCGGCATCCACGGCCACAGTCACCGGCATGTCTACCACGTCAAACTCGTAAATCGCTTCCATGCCTAGATCGTCAAAGGCTAGGACTTTGGCGTGCTTAATGGCCTTGCTGACCAGATAAGCCGCACCGCCGACGGCCATCAGGTAGGCGCTTTGGTGTTTTTTGATCGCTTCGATGGCGACCGGACCGCGTTCGGCCTTGCCCACCATGGCAATCAGGCCGGTCTGTGCCAGCATCATCTCGGTAAAGCCATCCATTCGCGTCGCGGTAGTGGGGCCGGCCGGACCCACGGCTTCGCCGGCTACCGGATCGACCGGTCCCACGTAATAAATGACCCGGTTGGTGAAGTCCACCGGCAATGGCTCCCCCCTGGCCAACATGCCTTGGATGCGCTTGTGCGCCGCGTCCCGCCCGGTGAGCATCTTTCCATTGAGCAGCAAGGTCTGGCCTGGCTTCCAGGCCGCTACATGCGCAGGCGTCAAGCTGTTGAGGTCCACGCGGGTGCTCTTCACGTAGTCGGGCGTCCATTGAACCGAAGGCCATAGGTCCAGAGACGGTGGCGTGAGGTAGGCTGGCCCGCTGCCATCCAGGACAAAGTGCGCATGACGGGTGGCCGCGCAGTTGGGGATCATGGCCACTGGCTTGCTAGCGGCATGGGTGGGGTAGAGCTTGATTTTCACGTCCAGTACCGTGGTCAGGCCACCCAAGCCCTGGGCGCCAATGCCCAGCGCATTGACCTTGGTATAGAGCTCCAGGCGTAGCTCCTCGGTTTGGGTGAGAGCCTGTCCAGCCGACGATTTGGCCAGCAGGTCATACATATCGATATCGTCCATGAGGCTTTCTTTAGCCATCAACATCGCTTTTTCCGCGGTGCCACCGATGCCTATGCCCAGCATGCCTGGCGGGCACCAGCCCGCGCCCATGGTGGGCACAGTTTTGAGCACCCAGTCCACTACTGAATCGCCCGGGTTGAGCATCACCAGCTTGCTTTTGTTTTCCGAGCCGCCTCCCTTGGCTGCCACCGTGACTTCCACGGTATTGCCGGGCACCAGTTCGGTAAAGATCACCGCTGGCGTATTGTCCTTGGTGTTTTTGCGATCAAATTCGGGGTCGGCCACTACGCTGGCGCGCAGCGTATTGTCAGGGTGCAGATAGCCTTGGCGCACGCCTTGGTTGACGGCCTCGTCCAAAGAGCCGCTAAAGCCGGCAAGCCGCACCCCCATCCCCACTTTCAAGAACACATTGACGATGCCGGTGTCTTGGCAGATCGGTCGGTGACCGGTGGCGCTCATTTTGCTGTTGGTTAGGATCTGGGCAATCGCGTCTTTAGCGGCCGGGCTTTGCTCGCGGTCATAAGCGCGGGCTAGGTGGGCGATGTAATCCGCGGGGTGGTAGTAGCTGATGTATTGCAGGGCGGCCGCGACCGATTCGATGAGGTCGTTTTGGGTAATGGTGGTCATGGTGTTAGGCAGGCGGATAGGCCCTGAGTTTAGCCGCTGGCGTTTTCAAGCCAGTCATACCGACAGCTTGTCCCAGCGCAAATTTGGCGTCAAAATCTGCGCTGTTTGGGCCCCAAGTCAGTGCAATGTAAGTGCTACCCTTGAAGATTGCCCTCGCATTTCGAACACCACAAGGAGATAGGTTTTATGAGTTCGTCGACATCCGCCATAGAGTCCGTACTGGTTGAAAACCGGGTTTTTCATCCCAGTGAGGCGAGTCAAAAAGGCGCCCGCATTGCCGGTATGCCGGCTTACCAGGCCTTGTGTGACGCGGCAGAGAAAGACTACCAGGGTTTCTGGGCCCAACTGGCGCGGGATAACCTGAGCTGGTCTAAGCCGTTCAGCCGCGTACTGGATGAATCGAATGCACCGTTTTACCAATGGTTTGATGACGGTGAACTCAATGCCTCGGCCAATTGCCTGGACCGCCACATGGGCACGCCGGTAGAAAACAAAACCGCGGTGATTTTCGAGGCCGACGACGGCGCAGTGACGAAAACCACTTACAAAGAACTGTTGGCGCGGGTCAGTCAGTTTGCCAACGCACTGAAGGCCGCAGGCATCCAAAAAGGTGACCGCGTATTGGTCTATATGCCCATGACGCTGGAAGGCGTAATTGCTATGCAAGCCTGCGCGCGCATCGGCGCTACCCACAGTGTCGTCTTTGGCGGTTTTTCCGCCAAAGCCCTGCAAGAACGCATCATCGACGCGGGCGCTGTCGCCGTCATCACCGCAAACTACCAAATGCGCGGTGGTAAGGAGCTGCCGCTAAAAGCCATTGTCGACGAAGGCCTGGCCATGGGCGGCTGCGAGTCGATCAAAACCGTGTTCGTTTATCAGCGCACCGCTACGGCTTGCAATATGCTTGCGGGCCGCGACAAAACATTTACCGACGCATTGGTGGGTCAAAGCAGCGTTTGTGCCCCCGTGGCCGTGGGTGCTGAGCATCCACTGTTTATCTTGTAT
>Ga0187845_1001255_pt1 | contig 14631 bp, 13 predicted proteins | sample SpaLakP09_SKY_68_FD_134515 | JGI IMG/M metagenome (GOLD analysis project Ga0187845, IMG submission 134515) | Oligotrophic lake water microbial communities from Sparkling Lake, Wisconsin, USA - SP09_SKY_68 | ecosystem: Environmental > Aquatic > Freshwater > Lake | place: USA: Sparkling Lake... | reverse complement strand
GCTGGTCGTGCCCGAGGTGAACCCCGATGCAGTGGATCACCTGCCCAAGAACATCATCGCCAACCCCAACTGCTCGACCGCCCAGCTGGTCGTGGTGCTGAGCGCCCTGCACAAGGAAGCCAGGATCCGCCGCGTCGTCGTCTCGACCTATCAGTCGGTGTCGGGCGCGGGCAAGGAAGGCATGGACGAGCTCTGGGACCAGACCAAGGGTGTGTTCGTGCTGGGCGCGCCGCCGCCCAAGAAGTTCACCAAGCAGATCGCCTTCAACGTCATCCCCCACATCGACGTCTTCATGGACGACGGCTTCACCAAGGAAGAGTGGAAGATGACCGTCGAGACCCACAAGATCCTCGATCCGGCCATCAAGCTGGTCGCCACCTGCGTGCGGGTGCCGGTCATGGTCGGCCACTCGGAGTCGGTGAACATCGAGTTCGAGACTGCCCTGGACGAAGATGATGTCCGCGAGATCCTGCGCGATACCGACGGCGTCGTGGTCGTCGACAAGCGCGAGGACGGCGGCTACATGACGCCGAAGGAAAGCGCCGGCGAGTTCCCGGTCTATGTCTCGCGCATCCGCAACGACCCGACCGTCGAGCACGGCGTGGCCCTGTGGTGCGTGGCCGACAACCTGCGCAAGGGCGCGGCCCTGAACGCCGTGCAGATCGCGCAACTGCTGCATGAGAAGGGTCTCATCAGGCAGAAACTCCCGGCCTAAGACTCCCGTCCGCAAATAGCGGGTGGACGTTTCAGGGGCTCCCGGGACCTAAGGGTTCCGGGAGCCCTTTTCGATTCTGACCAAAGGACGACGCCATGTCGGCGGATGTGACCAAGACCCCTGACGAGAGCCGGACCGCGCTGATGGCGGCCGTGGGCTGCTACACCCTGTGGGGCTTCCTGCCGCTCTATTTCCACGCCTTGGCCCTGCAGGGCGTCGGCCCGTGGGAGATGATCGCGCACCGTACCCTGTGGGCCGCGCCCTGGGCGTTTCTGGCCGTGCTGCTGGCCCGGCAGGCGGGGCAGGTGGCGGCCGTGCTGCGCCAGCCGAGGACCCTGCTGATCCTGGCCTGCTCGACGGCCGCCATCTTCATCAACTGGTCGATCTATGTGCTGGCGGTCAATGCCGGGCACGTCATCGAGGCCAGCCTCGGCTATTACATCAACCCGCTGATGACCATGGCGGCCGGGGCGGTCCTGTTCCGCGAGCGCATCAGCCGCGAGGGCGCGATCGCCATCGGTCTGGCCGCGATCGGGGTGGCGATCCAGACGGCGGCCCTCGGCCACCTGCCGTTGGTCGCCCTGGGCCTGGCCCTGAGCTTTTGCCTCTATGGCATCCTGCGCAAGCAGGTGAAGGCTGACGCCCAGACTGGCCTGTTCATCGAGTGTGCCTATCTGGCCGTGCCGGGCCTGATCTATGTGCTGCACCTGCAGTCGACCGGGGCGGGCCATTTCGGCGCGGGCACCGGGGTCAGCGCCTTGCTGCTGCTGGCCGGGCCGGTCACGGTCGTGCCCCTGGCCCTGTTCGCCTGGTCGGCGCGCCGCATGCCGCTCAGCGCCATGGGCTTTCTGCAGTTCATCGGTCCGACCCTGCAGTTCGGCATCGGCATCGCCCTCGGCGAGGCCTTCACCCCGCTGCGGGCCCTGTCCTTCCTGTTCATCTGGGCCGGGGTGGCGGTCTTCGCCTACGGGGCCTGGAAGCGGACGAGGACGGTGGCGCAAGCGGTCTGACGGCGCCAGTCTTCGGAGCCTGATCCGGAGACCCCATGCCGACCCGCCGCACGCTGCTGACCGCCGTCGCCGCCCTGGGCCTGGGGGCCGGGACGCCCGATCCCTATGACCGACTGCTGCAGGGCGAGGGCGACCTGTCTGCCGCCCTGCCGGCCCTGGCCGGCGTCCGGTTCCGGGGCGGGGTCGTGCAGAAGTCCGTGGCCCGGGGTCTCGCCGATGTCGTCGGCGGACGCGCCCTGTCGCCGGCCAGCCCGGCCCGCATCGCCTCGATCTCGAAACTGGTCACGGCGCTGGGCTTCATGACCCTGGTCGAGGCGGGGCGGGTGGGGCTGGACGATCCGGCCTCTGACCTTCTGGGCTTTGATCTGCGCCACCCGTCTTTCCCGAAGGCCGTCATCACCCCACGACGTCTGCTGTCGCACACCAGCGGCCTGCGCAACGGACCCAGCTATCCGGTCGCCTTCGGCCGGCCGCTCAGCGCCGCCCTGACCCCGGGCGGGGTCCAGTGGGATGACGGTGCGTGGTTCGGGCCGCCGGACCAGCCGCCGGGCGACTGGTTCGCCTATGGCGACGTCAACTATGCCGTCACCGCCCAGATCATCGAACGGATCAGCGGCGAGCGCTTCGACCGGTTCATGCAGCGGGCGGTATTCGCGCCTTTGGGTCTGACCTGCGGCTTCAACTGGAGCGGGGTGCCGCAGGCGGCGCGGGACCGGCGCGCGGTGCTCTATCGCAAGGCCCTGTCCGATGCCGGCCCGTGGGATCCGGCCGGCCCCTGGATCGCCCAGCAGGACGAGACAGTGCCGGCTGCGCCCCTGCCGGCGGTGCGGATCGCGCCAGAGGCCGAAAATCGTCCGTTGACAGACTACGTCCCCGGCGAGAACGGCTTCGTTTTCGGGCCGCAGGGCGGGCTGCGCGCCTCGGTGCTGGATCTCGCCGTGATCGGTGCCGTTCTGACCCGTCGCGGCGCGCCGCTGTTGCGTCCGGAGAGCTTTGCCATCCTGGTCGAACCGGTCTGGCGGCTGGACCCCCGCCGCCCCAATGGTGACGGCTATGGCGGCCTGATCGCGGCCTATGGCCTCGGTGTCCAGACCCTGACCGGCGGGGCGGGTGACAATCCTTTCGACGGTTGTGAGGGCTGGATTGGCCATGCCGGCGACGCCTATGGCCTGAGCTCGGGCCTGTGGGTCGATCCGCGCTCGGGTCAGGGCCTGGCCTGGCTGCTCACCGGCCGAGCCGCCCCGCTTGAGGCCCACCTCGGCCGCTCGCGCCTGACCCGCCAGGAGGAGCGCCTGGCCGGACTGCTGCTAGAGCGGGCGATTTGATGGCGTCATATCACCCGCTCTAGTCTTCTGTTTTCCCGCGCGTTTCATTCCGAAAACCGGTTGCCACTTTTCGGAACGCGCTCTGGGAGCCTAAAGCCCGGCGTAGGCCGCCTCGATCAGGCGGACGGCGCGTGGGTCGCCGATCAGGGCGCTGCCCTGCTTGTTCATCACATAGGCTCCCGAAACCCCCCGGGCCGGATCGGCGAAGGCGCAGGAGCCGCCCCAGCCGGAGTGGCCGAAGGTCTCGGGATTGGGGCCATAGAAGAAGTTCGGCGTATTGCGCATGAAGCCCGCGCCCCAGCTGATCACGAACGGCAGCACCAGGTCCTGGCCGACGATGCGCTCGGCGGTGGCGGCGCGGATGCCGGCCGGGGTGATCAGCGAGCGACCATCGAGCGTGCCGCCGCAGGCCAGGGCCCCCATCAGCCGCGCCAGGGCCGGGGCGGTGGCATGGCCGTTGGCCGAGGGGATCTCGACCCGCCGCCAGTCGGTCGTGCCGCGCCCGCCGGGGGCCGCCCAGGGGGTCAGGAAGGCGGCCTTCACCGCGTCATTGATCTCGCCGAACCTGGGCAGGGCCGACGGCCGCATCAGCTCGGCGCAGCGGTCGTGCTCGCTGTCGGGCAGGCCGATCCACAGGTCCAGGCCCAGTGGCACGCAGAGATCCTCGCGCAGGGCCGTGCCCATCGTGCGGCCATCGACCCGGCGGAAGATTTCCCCGGCCAGATAGCCGTAGGTCACCGGGTGGTAGCCGCTGGCCGAGCCGACCGGAAACAGCGGGGCCATGGCCGCCAGCTTGGCGCAGGTGGCGTCCCAGTCGAACCAGATGGCCGGATCGGTCTCGTCGGGAAAGCCCGACAGGCCCGCCTGGTGCGACAGGGCCTGTTCGACGGTGATGTCCTGCTTGCCGGCCTGGGCGAACTCGGGCCAGACGTCGGCCACGGGCTGGTCATAGGCCAGGCGGCCCTCGTCGACGAGGCGGGCCACCATCAGGGCGGCGACCGCTTTGGTGGTCGAGAACAGGGCGGTCAGGGTGTCGGGGCCGAATGGCACGGTGCGCTTGCGGTCGGCATGGCCGCCCATCAGGTCGATAACCACCTCGCCATCGACGGCGAAGGCAAAGCGCGCGCCCAGCTCGCCGCCGTCCTCGAAATTGGCGGTGAACACCTCGCGCACGGCGGCGAAGCGGTCGGGGCAGACTCCGATGATTTCGATGGTCATAACGGGTCTCAGGCCAGGCGCTCGATGCGCACGGTGGGCGAGGTCTGCTTGATCCGGGCCCCCATGGCCACGATCGGCAGTTCCGGGGCGTTCCAGATATTGGCGGCGGTCACGGTCTCGGCCACGCCGCCGACGGCCCGGGCCAGGCCGTAGGACAGGGTCTGGCCTTCGAGGATCGAGGCGGCATAGAGCGCGGTCAGCAGGTCGCCGGTGCCGTTCGGGGCCCGCGTCGCCTTGGCGTGGGCGGCCAGCCAGGCCTCCTTGCGATCGGCCAGAACGACGCCGATTTCGGCTCCTCTGTGCACGGACGATACCAGGGTGGGCTTGTTCAGCAGGCGGGCGGCGCGCATCGCCGACAGCGGGTCGCGGGCATCGGCCCCGGTCAGCTTCTGCAGCTCCCAGGCATTGCAGGCGACGATATCGGCGCGGGGGATCAGCTCGGCGATGATGGCCTCGGCCACCTCCTGCGGCACATAGAGCCCCTTGCCGGCGTCGCCCATGGTGGGGTCGATGATCACCGAGGGCCTGCGGGTGGCGGCCCCCTCGCGCGGCGCATCCCGCACCGCGTCGATGGCTCGCGCGGCGGCCCGTACCTGGGCAGCGGTGGCGAAATAGCCTGTGATCACCAGATCGGTCAGACCAAACAGCCCGTTGGCCTCAATGCCGTCGAGCATGCCCTCGACGACCTCGATCGGGGCCGGGGCACCGCCCGGGATCCCCCAGCCGGGATGGCGGCCGAAGAGGACGGTCGGCACGACCATCGAGTCGATCTTGAACTGCACAAGGGCTGCAGCCTGGGCCGACGCGCCCACGCGGCTGCCGGCGACATGGCTGGAGATGATCAGGGCTAGCGGCATGCAAGCGGCTTAGCCGAGCAGGGCGGTCTTGAACAGGGCGTCACGACCACGGCGGGATCAACCCTGCACGTTTTCGGGGCCAGACGGCCTTGGGGCCCCTGCCTGGGCCAGGACCTCGCCCAGGGGTTCGCCAACCTGACCGGCGACAAGTGAGGACCATTCGGCCGGCGCTTCATCGGCCCCCGACAGCTGCAGTTGCATCACGCACTGCACGCCCTGGGGCAGATAGTCGATCCGCGCCTGCCCGCCGTTTTCCTGACTGAAGGTGCGGGCGATCAGCCTGGATCCAAAGCCCGTATGGCGAGGCGGTGATACGGACGGCCCGCCAAGCTCTCGCCACAGCATGTTGACCTGGCGGGCCCCCAGCTGGGTGTGCGCCAGGTTCCAGGTCAGCTCGACCTGGCCGCCCTGCGTCGACAGGGCGCCGTACTTGAGCGCGTTGGTCGCCAGTTCGTGCAGGGCCAGGGCCATGGCCACGGCCTGCTGCGGGCTGAGCCAGACCAGGGGGCCGTCGATCCTGAACCGGCTGTGTCCCCGATGATCATGATGCGCCACGGCCTGTCGCACGATGGTACCGAGGTCTGCGCCGGCCCAGCTCTCGTTGACCAGAACATTGTGGGCATCGGACATCGCCATCAGCCGATCGGTCAGCTCCCGACGTACCCTGGGATCGACCTGGGCGGCCCGCAGGGTCTGTTCGGCGATCGACTGGACCGTGGCCAGGGTGTTCTTGATCCGGTGGTTCAGTTCGTTGAGCAGCAGGACCCGCTGGTCCTCGGCCAGCTTGGCCGGGGTCTCGTCGCGCAGGATCTTCATCAGGCCGGTCAGCTCGGGGCTGAAGATGCCCATGGTCATGCCGTTGCCCCAGAACCGCGAGCCGTCCTTGCGCAGATGCCAGCGGGTATCTTCGGCGCGCCCCTGCTGCTTGGCGTTCTCGAGTTCGTGCCGGTCGGCCCGGGCCTCGCGGTCGGGGGGCGTGAAGAGCTCGCCGAAGTGCAGACCGATCGCTTCGGCCCGGCTGTAGCCGAGAATCTGCTCGGCCCCCCGGCTCCAGCTGGTGATCTTTCCGTCGAGATCCATCGTGAAAATGGCGTAGCCGAGGGCGTTCTCGAGGATCAGGGCGGCGAGTTTTGCGTCGTGTTCATTGGACATGGGCGGCTCCTGGCACCCCATCAACGTCACAGCGACCCTGTCGGGCCCATCGAACAGCGTCCAAAACGAAAAAGGCCCGCCGCGTTTCCGCGAGCGGGCCCTGTCCGGTCGCCGTGAGGCGATCCTAGTAGCGGTAGTGATCCGGCTTGAACGGGCCCTTTTCCGGCACGCCGATATAGTCGGCCTGGTCCTTGCGCAGGGTCGAGAGCTTGGCCCCCAGCTTCTCCAGGTGGAGGAAGGCGACCTTCTCGTCGAGGTGCTTGGGCAGGGTGTAGACTTGGTTCTCGTACCGGGCGCGGTTGGTCCACAGCTCGATCTGGGCCAGGGTCTGGTTGGTGAACGAGGCCGACATCACGAACGACGGGTGGCCCGTCGCATTGCCCAGGTTCACCAGCCGGCCTTCCGACAGCACGATCAGCTTCTTGCCGTCCGGGAATTCCACATGGTGGACCTGCGGCTTGATCTCGTCCCACTTGAAGTTGCGCAGGGCGGCGATCTGAATTTCCGAGTCGAAGTGGCCGATATTGCAGACGATGGCGTTGTTTTTCATCATCCGCATGTCGTCCAGCGTGATGACGTCCTTGTTGCCGGTCGCGGTGACGAAGATGTCGGCCTTGGCGGCGACGTCCTGCAGGGTCTGGACCTCGTAGCCTTCCATCGCCGCCTGCAGGGCGCAGATCGGGTCGATTTCGGTGACGATGACGCGCGCGCCGCCCTGGCGCAGCGAGGCGGCCGAGCCCTTGCCCACGTCGCCATAGCCGCAGACCACGGCGACCTTGCCCGACAGCATGACGTCGGTGCCGCGACGGATGGCGTCGACCAGGCTTTCGCGACAGCCGTACAGGTTGTCGAACTTGGACTTGGTGACGCTGTCATTGACGTTGATGGCCGGGAACGGCAGGTCGCCTTTGGCGGCCATCTGGTACAGGCGGTGCACGCCCGTGGTGGTTTCTTCCGACACGCCGGTGATGGCATTGCGGATGGCGGTGTAGAAGCCCGGCTTTTCGGCCAGATATTTCTTCATCACCGCATAGAGAGCTTCTTCTTCCTCGTTCTGCGGGTTGTCGAGAAGGGTCGGGTCCTTCTCGGCCTTGGGGCCCAGCACGCAGAGCAGGGTGGCGTCGCCGCCGTCATCGAGGATCAGGTTCGGGTAGCCGCCGTCGTGCCACTCGAAGATCTTGTGGGCATATTCCCAGTACTCGACCAGGTTCTCGCCCTTGAAGGCGAACACCGGCACGCCCGAGGCGGCGATGGCCGCAGCGGCATGGTCCTGGGTCGAGAAGATGTTGCACGAGGCCCAGCGCACTTCGGCGCCCAGGGCGGTGAGGGTCTCGATCAGCACGCCGGTCTGGATGGTCATGTGCAGGCTGCCGGCGATGCGGGCCCCCTTCAGCACCTGGGCCGGGCCGTATTCGGCGCGGGTGGCCATCAGACCGGGCATTTCGGTCTCGGCGATGGCGAGTTCCTTGCGGCCGTAATCGGCGAGCGAGATGTCCTTGACGATATAGTCGGCCACGGTCGGCTCCTGCGGTCGGATGATGTCTTGACCGCCTTATAGCCCCGCGAGCCCTTCCGGGCAATTAACGCATAAAGATATCTTTATGTCATGCGCCAGAAGGGGGTTTCCGCGCCGAGCGCGTCCCGGGCCTTGCGGGCGGACCGCAGGGCGACACCGGTCTGCTCCGGCAGCGGAGCCGTCAGCTGGCCTGCCACGAAAGCCGCGTCGGCATCGCCGTGGGCGACCGCGACCTCGTGGGCCAGGGTGGCGGCGCGAGCCTGGTCGTTGAGGGCCCCGAGGGTGTCCTGCACCGCCTTGGCCGCTGCCAGGAACCGCTCGACCCGGCGGGGGTGGTCGGGAAACAGCGCGGCCAGGTCCTCGACGGCATAGCGCAGGGTCTTGACCTTCAGACGCAGGCGGTGCCGCGCCGCTGGTTCGAGGTCATCCAGCCGCTGGGCGACTTTTAGGGCCTTGGCGAGGCGGTGGTCCAGCAGCTCGGCGGCGAAGGCCATGGCCGGCTGGTCGCGCAGGGCGGACAGGTCCGGATCGCACGTCCAGGGGCCGGCCTCCAGCCAGGCGGCGGCCTCCAGCAGCAGGGCGCGGGCGGCCGGGCCTTCCAGCGCCGCCTCCATGTGCAGATAGGCCCGGGTCTGGGCCGCCAGCAGGGCCCGCCCGAACGCCGCCAGCGGCGGGGCGGGGGCCGCATCACTGGCCGGCCGCCAGACCTCGGCGATGAAGACATCCAGCTCGCGGGCCGCGTCGAGCTCGCCGGCCAGGGCATCGAGCGCGCTGTCGAGGGCGCGGGCCTCGGGGTCTCTGGCCAGGGCCTTGAAGGTCTTCAGCAGCGACCGCAGCCGCCGGATCGCCACCCGCAGCTGGTGGACCTGATCCGGGCCGGGGCGATCGCGCAGGGCCTCGCTCGCTGCGCAGAGGTGGGACAGGGCCTCGCGGCCGATGGCCTGCAGGGCGGCTCCGACCCGCATGGCCGGATCGAGGGTCGCCGCCGTGCGGCGCGGCGCGCCGGCCTCGGCCGGCATGACCAGGCCGTATCCACGCTCGGCCTTGCTGACCAGCGAGAGGCGCAGCGGAACCTGGTGGGCCAGTTGCCGGGCCAGGTCGAACAGGGCCGACGGCGGCCCGGATTTCAGTTCCAGCTCCAGCTCGCAGACGGCGGCGCGGCCGGTCGCGGCGATCAGCTCGCCCCGGTCGACGACCGCCTCAATGACGGTATCGCCCAGGCGGATCATCCGGACCTGGCGCTCGACCCGGGTAGTGAAGACCGGGGCCAGGACCTGGCCGCCCAGCAGGCCGGCGGCCGGTGTGGCCGCCAGGGCTGCCTCGTCGGGACCGGGCCCGGCGATCACCGTCTCCCACTCGCCGCGCGCAAAGATACCGCCGGCCGAGGCCGATTTCAGGGTCTGTTTGCGGCCGCCCTCGCCGTCGCGGACCCTCAGGCCAAACCCCGCCCGGCGCAGGGCGTGATCGGCCGTATCGAAATAGGTGGCCGTGAGGGCGCGAACCGCTTCCTCGCCCTGCAGGAACGACAGAATCCCGTCGGCCGCCTCGGGCGCGATCAGGAATTTCAGCTCGATCTCGCGGTCCATCATCAGACCCTAACCCCGCGCGCGCTACATCGCTCCATCGCCTATGAGGCCGCGACGACGACTTGCCAAGCCTGATCGGCCGGTTCAAACGTGCGCGCCATGACGCAAATCAACGCCGCCGAGCCCCGCCACGACTGGACCCTGCCGCAGGTTGAAGCCCTGTTCGACCTGCCCTTCATGGAGCTGGTCTACCAGGCCGCCACCGTTCACCGGGCCCATTTCGACCCCAGCGAACTGCAGTTGTCGCAACTTCTGTCGGTCAAGACCGGCGGCTGCGCCGAGAACTGCGGCTATTGCAGCCAGAGCGCCCATTTCAAGACCGGCCTCAAGGCCGAGAAGCTGATGGAGACCGACGAGGTCCTGGCCCGGGCCCGCGCCGCGCGCGACGGCGGGGCCCAGCGCTTCTGCATGGGCGCGGCCTGGCGCGAGCTGAAGGACCGCGACCTGCCGCGCCTGGCCGCCATGATCGGCGGCGTCAAGGCGCTCGGCCTCGAGACCTGCGCCACCCTCGGCATGCTGACGGCCGACCAGGCCAAGCAGCTGAAGGACGCCGGGCTCGACTACTACAACCACAACCTCGACACCGGTCCGGAATACTATGCCGACGTCGTCACCACCCGCACCTATCAGGAGCGGCTGGAGACCCTGAGCCATGTGCGCGATGCGGGCATGAGCACCTGCTGCGGCGGCATTGTCGGCATGGGCGAGACGCGCCGCGACCGCGCCAGCCTGCTGCACCAGCTGGCCACCCTGCCGGTCCATCCCGACAGCCTGCCGGTCAATGCCCTGGTGCCGGTGGCGGGCACGCCCTTGGGCGACAAGGTCAAGCGGGACGGCGAGATCGATCCGGTCGAGTTCGTGCGCACCGTCGCCGTCGCCCGTCTGGTCTGCCCCCGCGCGATGGTCCGCCTGTCGGCCGGTCGCGACGACATGAGCCGCGAGATGCAGGCCCTGTGCTTCCTGGCCGGGGCCAATTCGATCTTCGTCGGCGGCAAGCTGCTGACCACGCCCCTGCCGGGCCAGGACGAGGACAGCCGTCTGCTGGCCGACCTCGACATGCGGCCGATGGGCTCGCGCCAGGCCGAGGCCGTGGCGGCGGAGTAGGGACTGGGGGGCGGGGTCACTCGCCCCCACCGGACCGCTGCACGGTCGTCCGCCCCCAAAGGGGCGGATGGGTGAGGGGGCCAGTTAGGCCGCCCGGCGCGCCTTCTTGACCTTGGTGATGGCCCGGTCGCGACGCAGCCGCGACAGGTGGTCGATAAACAGCACGCCTTCCAGGTGGTCCATCTCGTGCTGGATGCAGACGGCGAACAGGCCCTCGGCCTCCTCGACCACCGTCTCGCCCTGGTAGTTCATGTAGCGCAGGGTCACCTTCGAGGCGCGCTCGACCTCGTCATAATAGTCGGGCACCGACAGGCAGCCCTCTTCGTAGCCCTGCGTCTCTTCCGAGCTCGACAGGATCTCGGGATTGACGAAATAGCGCGGCGCGGGCTCGTCGCCCTCACGGGCCAGGTCCATGACGATGACGCGGACCGGCTCGCCGATCTGCACGGCGGCCAGGCCGATGCCGGGGGCGTCGTACATGGTCTCCAGCATGTCATCCATCAGATGGCGCAGATCATCGGTCACCGCCTCGACGGGGGTGGAGATCTTCTTGAGCGTCGCCAGATCGGCGGCGTTATCGACGGTGAGGATGCGACGGATAGCCATAATGGGTGTCAGGTAAGGGGCTCATTCCCGAGCGTCAAGGTGGGGGATTGTCCCAACTTCTCTTCAGCCCTGTTGCTGGATCAACCCGATGGTCATCCAGAACAGGGCTCCAATGCCTCCGGCGACGAACAGGAGGCCCGGTCCAAGTCCCCGAACCCGCACCGCAATCACGCGTTCAAACCGCTCGGGGTCGATCGCGCGCTCGATCCGGGCGGCCCCGTGCGACTTGCTGATGATCACGCCGGTGCGACGGGCCCTGAGGATGGTGAAGCCCTGGGTCGTGAACATGTAAAGGCCGGCTATGATGGCGCCGATCTCCGCGAGAAAGACCATGCAGCAACCCTAGGGCGTAAGGCGGGGCACCGCAAGCGGGTCGGCCTCGGTCACCGGCGCAGCCAGCTTGTTCAGGGCCCGCACACCCGATTCCACCGGTACGAGTTCCGGAATGTCCTTGCCCTCGTGGTCGACCGAAAGGTCTTCGAAGCGGCGGGCCTGGGTCAGGACCTGGCTCTCCAGCGAGCCGACGAACTGGTTGTACTTGCCGACTGCCGACTCCAGCGCCTTGCCGACGGCCCCGGCATGGGCCCCCACCACCGCCACCCGCTTGTAGAGTTCGCGGCCCACGGCGACGATATTGGCGGCGTTCCTGGCCTGGTCTTCCACCCGCCAGCCATAGGCCACCGCCTTGCACAGGGCGAACAGGGTTGTGGGGGTCACCAACAGCACCCGCTTGTCCATGGCCTCGGTCATCAGGTCGGGCAGGCGCTCCAGCGCGGCGGCCAGGAAGCTGTCGCCGGGCACGAACATGGCCACGAAGTCGGGCGAGCCCTCCGAGGCGAACTGGTCCCAGTAGGCCTTGGCCGACAGGCTGGTCATGTGGGCCCGCACGCTCTGGGCGTGGCGCAGCAGGGCGGCCTCGCGCGGCGGGTCCTCGGTCAGTTCCTGGGCTTCCAGGAAGGCGTTCAGCGAGCACTTGGCGTCGATCACGAACACCGCCCCGCCGGGCATCCGCACCTTGACGTCAGGCCGGCGGCGACCCTCGTCGGTGTCGACGCTGAACTGCTCCTCGAAGTCGAAGCGCTGGTTGAGGCCGGCGGCCTCCAGAACGTTGCGCAGGGTCTGCTCGCCCCAGCGGCCCTGGACACCGGCCCCGCGCCGCAGGGCGGCTGACAGCTTGCGGGCCTCGGCCTGGGTGGCGGTCGAGGCCTCCATCAGGGCGGTGATCTGGGCCTTCAGTCCGCCGGTCTCCTCGGCGCGGGCCTTTTCGACGGCCGTGACCTGGGCCTCGAACTTGGCGAGCGTTTCGGCCACGGGCTTGAGCTGGGCCTCCAGGCGCTGCTGCGACAGCAGCTCGCGGCTCTTGAAGTTCTCTTCGGTACGCTTGATCAGGGCCTCGGCCACCGTATTGGCCGTCATGGTCGCCTGTTTGTCGGCCTGGGCCCGGATCAGCTCGGCCTGGGTGGCGGTCTGGTCTTCCAGCAGCCGGGCCCGCTCGTCGGCCTGGACCAGCCGCGCGTTCAGCTCCCAGGCCCGGGCGTCGGCGGCGGCGGCCCGCTTCGCGGCGGCCAGGGCCCAGAGGGCGGCCGCCAGTGCCATCAGCGCAAAGACGAGGGTCAGGATCAGGAACGGATCGGAGAGGGTCATCTCCCGGTGGTAGTCGGAATCGCGGTTCTGCGGAAGCCGGGACGCCGCCGCAGGCCCTGAGCCTGCGACCGGTTCTGACGTTGCCCTATTTGCTCTCGGCGTAGTGGGCCTTGGCATCCTGGCGCACCAGGCCGCGCGTGGCGTCGGCCACGCCCACCATCACGAACTGCACCGCCAGGGCGCAGAGGATCAGGCCCAGCACCCGCACCACGATGCTCATGCCGATCCGGCCGAGCGCCCTGCTGATCAGGGGCGAGGCCCAGAAGGTCAGCACCGTCACCAGCGACACGGCCGCGATCACCGCCACCCCGATCCCCATGCCGGCCGCGCCGAATTCCTTGGCCTCGGCGGCATAGATGATCACCGTCGAGATCGAGCCGGGCCCGATCAGCAGCGGCATGGCGAACGGCACGATCAGGCGCTCGAAGCGGGCCTTGGCATAGACGCGCGGTGACTGGCCCTCGATGCCCTCAGCCGCGTCGGCGAACATGGTGGTGAAGTCGTCACGCACCATGTCCAGGCCGAGGATGAACAGGATGATGCCGCCGGCGATGCGGAAGGCCGGCATCGAGATGCCGAAAAAGGCCAGCAGGCCCACGCCGGTGAAATAGAAGAAGACCAGGAAGGTGGCCATGAACAGGCCGATATAGACCGCCACCATCCGGCGGCCCGCAGCGGCTGCGCCGAGGGTGGCGGCGGCGAACAGCGGCACATTGCCGATCGGGTCGATCAGGGCAAACAGGGCGACGAAGAAGTTGACGGCAAGATTGGCCTCGGTCATTCGACGTCCCTACCTTTTCCAACGCGTCCGGTCCCGGCCCCTTCGTAGGGTGATCGGCCGCGCGCGCCAACCCCCGGGGACCCGCCCATGACCGCCGATCCGCGCCTGATCGTTCCTCTGGACCTGCCGACCGTCGACGAGGCCCGCGCCATGGTCGAGCGGCTGGGCGAGACGGTCAGCTTCTACAAGATCGGGCTGGAACTGCTGGCCACCGGCGGCATGGGCCTGGCGGGCGAGCTGAAGAGCCAGGGCAAACAGGTGTTTCTGGACTGGAAGCTGCACGACATCGGCGCGACGGTCGAGCGCTCGGCCCGGGTGCTGGCCGGGGCGGGCTGCGATCTGCTGACCGTCCATGCCGAGCCCCAGGTGATGCGGGCGGCGGTGCAGGCGCGCGGCGGCTCGGACCTGAAGATCCTGGCCGTGACGGTGCTGACCAGCCTGACCGACGCCGACCTTGTCGAGATGGGCTATGCCTTCGGGGCGCGCGACCTCGTCGAGCGGCGCATCCGCCAGGCCATCGACTGCGGGGTCGACGGGGTGGTCTCCAGCCCGCACGAGGCGGCCCTGGCCCGCGAGATCGCCGGCCCCGGCTTCCTGGTGGTGACCCCCGGCGTGCGCCCCTTCTGGTCGGCCAAGAACGACCAGGCCCGCGCCGCCACCCCGGAAGCGGCCCTGCGCGCCGGGGCCAGCCACCTGGTCTGCGGCCGTCCGATCACCTCGGCCAATGACCCGCGCGAAGCGGCCCTGAAGGTCATCGCCGAGATGGCCGGGGTCTGACCCTCCGGCGCCCGCCGCGCGGAAGGGGCCGTGACGCGGTGCAAGCCGGCCAGCACCGCAGGCCCCCACCTGACCGGCTGTCGCCGGTCGTCCTCCCTCCGTTCGGGGGCGGATGAGATCCTCTTCCCCCTCCGGGGGAAGACGGCTGCGCAGCAGCCCGTAGGGGGCAAGTGTCTCACCTTTCCACCGTCATTCCCGCCCTTGTGGCGGGAACCCCTCTGTCCGCCGCAGGTGCAGGCGGGGCGAAGTGCGCGCGCACTTCGCCGGCATTTCACGGCTCAGCTGAACCAGGGGTTCCCGCCACAAGGGCGGGAATGACGGGAGGGTATGGGGATAGGCG
>Ga0187845_1001254_pt1 | contig 14633 bp, 11 predicted proteins | sample SpaLakP09_SKY_68_FD_134515 | JGI IMG/M metagenome (GOLD analysis project Ga0187845, IMG submission 134515) | Oligotrophic lake water microbial communities from Sparkling Lake, Wisconsin, USA - SP09_SKY_68 | ecosystem: Environmental > Aquatic > Freshwater > Lake | place: USA: Sparkling Lake... | reverse complement strand
GGTGCGCGGCGTCGTCTCCAACGGCATGCTCTGCTCGGCCTCCGAGCTGGAAGCCGCCAGCGAGAGCGACGGCATCATGGACCTGCCGGGCGATCTGGCCGTCGGCACCCCGGCCGCCACCGCTCTCGGCCTGGAAGCCGTCATCGACTTCGAGGTCACCCCCAACCGTCCCGACTGGCTGGGCGTCGCCGGCATTGCCCGCGACCTGGCCGCCGCCGGGCTCGGCACCCTGAAGGACCTGTCGATTGCCCCCGTGGCCGGCACCTTCCCCTGCCCGATCTCCGTCAAGGTCGACGGCGAGGCCTGCCCGGTGTTCGCCGGTCGCCTGATCCGCGGCGTCAAGAACGGCCCGTCGCCCCAGTGGCTGCAGGACCGCCTGCTGGCGATCGGCCTGCGCCCGATCAGCGCCCTCGTGGATATCACCAACCTGATCAGCTACGACCGCGCCCGGCCGCTGCACGTCTATGACGCGGCCAAGCTGTCAGGCAGCGAGATTTCGACCCGTCTGGGCCGCCACGGCCAGAACGGCGACGAGCACCTGATCGCGCTGGACGGCAAGACCTACGAGCTGACGCCCGACATGTGCGTGATCGCCGATGCCGCAGGCGAGCGCCCGATCGGCCTCGGCGGCGTCATGGGCGGCGAAAGCACCGGCTGCTCGGACGAGACCACCGACGTCTTCGTCGAAAGCGCCTGGTTCGAACCGATCCGCATCGCCCAGACCGGCCGCACCACCGGCATCAACAGCGACGCCCAGTACCGCTTCGCCCGCACGGTCGACACCGGCTCGGTCGTGCCCGGCGTCGAGCTGGCGACGAAGCTGGTCCTCGAGCTCTGCGGCGGCGAGCCGTCGGAGATCGTGGTCGCCGGCACGGCTCCGGCCGCGCCGACGGGCTTTGGCTTCGAGCCCGACTATGTCGAACAGCTGTCGGGCCTGGCGGTGACACCGGAACGCACGCGCCAGATCCTCAGCGATCTGGGCTTCGACATCCAGCTGGGCTCGCCCTGGACCGTGACCCCGCCCAGCTTCCGCCGCGACGTGGCCGGCAAGGCCGATCTGGTCGAAGAAGTCGCCCGCATCGCCGGCTACGGGGCCCTGCCCTCGACGCCCCTGCCCGAGGTGCCCCGCGCCGTCGGGGGCATCCTGACGCCCAGACAGGCCCGGGGCCGGGTGGCCCGGCGCGCCCTGGCTGCGGCCGGTTATGCCGAGGCCCTGACCTGGAGCTTCACCAACCAGAAGACGGCGACGCTGTTCGGCGGCGGTGCTGCCGAGCTGGTGCTGGCCAATCCGATCGCCTCGGAACTGGACTGCATGCGTCCGTCGCTGCTGCCCAACCTGATCGAGGCAGCCGGCCGCAATGCCCGCAAGGGCTTCCCGGATGCAGCCCTGTTCGAGATCGGTCCCACCTTCCACGGCGACCGTCCCCAGGACCAGCGGACCATGGTCAGCGCCATCCTCGTTCCCCGCGCCCCGCGCGGCTGGGACAAGGCGGCCCAGGACGACCTGTTCACCCTGAAGGCGGACCTGCTGGCCCTGCTCGAAGAGCTCGGCGCGCCGGTCGACAAGCTGCAGACCGCCCAGGGCTCGGCCTCGACCTGGTGGCATCCCGGCCGCTCGGCCCGGCTGCAGCTGGGCCCCAAGGCGGTGATGGCCGAGTTCGGTGAACTGCATCCGGCCGTTCTCAAGGCGCTGGACGTGACGGGTCCCGTCTATGGCTTCGAGATCACCCTGGACGCCATTCCCGAGCCGAAGAAAAAGGCCACCAAGGGCCGGCCGGCGTTCTCGCCCTCGCCCCTGATGCCGCTGACCCGCGACTTCGCCTTCCTGGTCGAAAAGGCCAGGCCGGCCGGCGACCTGGTGCGCGCCGCGGCCGGGGCCGACAAGGCCCTGATCGCCGCTGTCCGGGTGTTCGACGTCTATGAAGGCCCCGGCGTGCCGGACGGCTTCAAGTCGGTCGCCCTGGAAGTCGTCGTGCAGCCGCGCGAGGCCACCCTGACCGAAGCCGAGATCGAGGCCCTGTCGGCCCGCATCGTGGCCGCAGCCGAAAAGGCCGGCGGCAAGCTGCGGGGGTAGATCGAAGACTCGCCCCCTCCGGATGCTGCGCATCCTCCTCCCCCATAGGGGGAAGACAAGGTGCGCGACGGTCCTCTTCCCCCTCTGGGGGAGGGAGCGCCGCAGGCGCGGAGGGGGCGAGTGCTCAACGAGGTGGCAACGTCGCCGGACATTCGAACAAATCGCCCCTAGCCGCGGCCAAACGCCTCCTTCGCAGGCAAAGCCTTGCGCAACCGCCCTGCCCACGCTACCTTTTAGAGGCACGCTCGGAGTTTCCACCTCACCATGGCCTCGCAACTCGTCCTCAACATCGCTTTTGCGACCGGCTTTGCCGCCGTCGCTGCGATGTCGTGCGTCGCGACCATGATGTGGACCCAGATTAAAACCGTTCCGGTACGGACGGGGCAACGGCGCGCGAGATAACCAAACCGCAGCCGACAGATCGCAAGATCTTCAAAAGCCCCGCTTCCGAAAGGAGCGGGGCTTTTTGTTGCGCGGTCTGTCGGTCTTTCCAAACCCAAGGGGGACCGAACCATGAGCTACCTGCCATCACCACCCGCCTTCAACAGCGACGCCGACGGCGTCACCGTCCACCAGTTGCTGCTGGCCGCCCAGGACGCCCATAGCGCCCTGGACGCCGTGCGCCAGGGTCTGGCCGACAGCGGTGCCGAGCTGTGCGCCTTTACGCTGAAGCCTGTCGGCCAGATCGTCGAGGCCAGCCTGCGCGTCCGTCACCTTGGCGACCAGGCAGCCCGTCTGCTGGCCCGTGACCTCGCCGCCTGGCCCGGCGTCAGCTCGGCCAGCGTCGAGCATCAGAGGGTCCGGCCATGAAACCGGAGGACGACAAACGACGGCTCTTCCTCGTCACGGCCGAGGACACACCCGACGCCCTGATGCGGGTCCTCGGCGTGGCCAGCGTCCAGCAGGCCCGCCTGCGGACCCTGACCGCCGCCCCGGAAGGCCAGTCCCTGGCCATCCGACTCGAGATCGATGACCAGGGCGACGAACGGGCCGAGGTCCTGGCCTCGCGTCTGGCGGCTTGCCCGTCGGTGCGCGGCGTCGGATTCGGCTGGCGGGCGTAACCAAAGCGCCCGCCCGTCCGTATCTGATGCAAAGGCCCAAAGCTTCGGGCCGCTTCCGGGACCCCAAGATGCGCCGCCTTCTTAGCCTGATCACTGCCGTTCTGCTGCTGACCGGCCTGCCCGCCCTGGCCGCCACGCCGCCAAAGCCGGCCCCAAAGACCGCGACCGTCGTCTTCGCGGGCGGCTGCTTCTGGTGCATGGAGCACGACATGCAGGGCGTGCCGGGCGTGCTCAAGGTCGAGAGCGGCTATACCGGCGGCCATGTCGACCGGCCCACCTATCGCGACGTGACCAGCGAGCGCAGCGGCCACTATGAAGCCGTCCGCGTCACCTATGATCCGGCCAAACTGGACTATGGCTTCCTGCTCTATCGCTACTGGAAGCTGGTCGACCCTACCGACGACAGCGGCCAGTTCTGCGACCGGGGCCCGTCCTATCGTCCGGCCGTCTTCGTTGACGGGCCCGCCCAGCGCGCTCTTGCCGAAAAGTCCCGGGCCGAGGCGGCCAAGCGTCTGAAGACCGGCAAGATGGTCACGCCGGTCCTTGACCTGAAGACCTTCTGGCCGGCCGAGGAATACCACCGCGACTACGCCAGGCGGAATGCGCTGAACTACCAGGCCTACCGCATGGGCTGCGGCCGCGACCTGCGGCTGAAGCAGGTTTGGGGCGGGTAAGAGGCGGTGCCACAATCCCTTGCCCCCTCCGCGGCTGCGGCGCTCCTCCCCCTGAGGGGGAAGATGAGGTCGGCGCTTTTCCTCTTCCCCCTCAGGGGGAAGACGGTCGCGTAGCGACCCGTAGGGGGCCAACGGCGTCTGCCCTACTTCCGAAGACCCCCCGCACGACGCGCCTCGACTTCGCCTCATTCCCATATAGATTTACGATCATAAAATGGGAGATCACCGATGACTCGTCGCGCGCTTCTGGCGACCGCCGCCCTGGCTCTGATCGCAGGTCCGGTCCATGCCGCCCAGACGGGTCCCGACCTGTCGGTGACCATCTACAATTCCGACCTTGCCCTGGTCGAAGACGCCCGCACCCTGGACCTCAAGGCCGGTCGCCAGAAGCTGGAGTTCAAGGACGTCTCGGCCGCCATCCGCCCAGAGACCGTCAGCCTGTCGGCCCCCGGCGTCAGCATTGTCGAGCAGAACTTCGACTATGACCTGCTGACCCCCGACAAGCTGATGGAAAAGGCGGTCGGCCAGCAGGTGAAGATCGTCCGCACCAATCCCGGCGACGGCAAGGAGACCACCGAGGTCGCTACCGTCCTGGCTGCCAATGAGGGCGTGGTCCTGAAGATCGGTGACCGCATCGAGGTGCTGCGCGACGACGGCGTGCCCACCCGCGTGATCTTCGACAAGGTGCCCGAGACCCTGCGCGCCCGCCCCACCCTGTCGGTGACCGTCGACGCCGAGAAGGCCGGGCCACGCGGCACCAAGCTCAGCTACCTGACCTCGGGCCTCGGCTGGAAGGCCGACTATGTGGCCCTGCTTGACGAGAAGAAGCAGGCGTTGGACCTGCAGGGCTGGATCACCCTGACCAACAACTCCGGCACGCCCTTCGAAAACGCCCGCACCCAGCTGGTGGCCGGTCAGGTCAACCAGCTGAACAACGGCGGCTATCGCCCGCAGCCGCGCTCCATGGTTTCGGCCGGAACCGAGAGCGGCACCGGTGAACGCGTCGCCGACTACTACATCTACCCCCTGCCCCAGCGCACCACGATCGCCGCCAATCAGAACAAGCAGGTCGGCTTCCTGTCGGCCCAGGGCGTGGCGGCCAAAAAGGTCTATGAGATCCGCGAAGCCTGGTTCGGCAGCGAGGAGAACCCGACCTCCGCCACCGTGGCCATCCAGTTCAGCAATGCAAAGCTGGCGGGCCTGGGCAGCCAGCTGCCAGCCGGCGTCATGCGGGTCTATATGCGCGACCAGGCCGGTGATCCCAAGTTCATCGGCGAGAACGCCCTGGACCACACTCCGGCGGGTTCGGAGCTGTCGATCAAGACCGGCGAAGCGTTCGACGTCACCAGCCAGGCCACTCTTGTGAGTCAGGAAAAGGTCTCCAAGACCCGCTCGCGCTACGAGATGAAATACCTGGTCCGCAATGCTCGGCCGGAGGCCGTGACGGTGGAGCTGCGCCAGGCCGGCCTGTGGCGCGACGGCGAGGTCAAGGCCGAGAGCCTCAAGAGCCGCCGCATCGACGCCCGCACCCTGGGCTGGAGCGTGCCGGTGCCGGCCAATGGCGAGACGGTGCTGACCTTCACGGTCGAGACAGGCTGGTGAGCAGAATATTCCGCTCATCCCCGCGAAAGCGGGGACCCAAGCTGAGGTCGAACGGCCTGCGTCATTGGGGAGCCGCCCTCGCATGGATCCCCGCTTTCGCGGGGATGAGCGGCTTTGGGTTATCCGCCCAGGCCGACACCATTGCCTCATCGGCTCCGGAAAAGCTGTCCATCACCCTCTATCGGGATGGCGACGGACCCTTCCAGGCTCTGGACGAATGGCAGCGCGAGGAAGCCCGCAAAAAGGGCCTGATCCTGGTCACCGAGACCCGGACCATGGATCTGCCGGCCGGGCGACACACCCTGCGCTTTGACGGCGTTGCCGAGGGTCTGATCCCGCAGAGCGCGGCGGTCGAGGGCCTGCCCGGCCCGGCCGTGGAGCGTAACTATGACTACGCTCTGCTCAGCCCCGGCACCCTGATCGAACGCTCGCTGGGCCAGCCAATCAAGGTGGTCCGCACGGACCGTCGCACAGGGCGCCAGAAGAGCGCCGACGCCGTTCTGATCCAGGGCCCGAGCGGTCTGATGGTCCGCACCGCCGAGGGCGTCGAGGCCCTGGGCTGCTCCGGCGCCCCCGAACGGCTGGTTCTGGCCCGCGCGCCCGACGGCCTGACCGACAAGCCCAGCCTCTCGACCATCGTCGACGTGCCCGAGCCGATGCGGGCCAAACTGACGGTGTCGTACCTGGCGCTCGGCGTGAACTGGCAGGCTGACTATGTGGCGCGCATCCATCCGGACGGAAAACGGCTGGACCTGTCGGGCTGGCTGACCCTGGTCAACAGCGGCGGCAGCCAGTTCGCCAACGCCCCCGCCCAGGCCGTGGCCGGCAAGCTGGCGCGGGAAGAGGTCGAGGTCAGCCGGGGCGAGGCCAAGGCGATCAGCCGCGCCTGTTGGCCGATGGACACGACGCATGTGGGCAAGCGCCTCATGACTCCGCCGATGATAGTGCCCCCGCCATCACCACCCGACATGATGGTGATGGCCCCCGCCCCCATGGCCCGAGCCGAAGCTGAGGAAATCGTCATCACCGGCGCCCGCGCCAAGCTGGCCGAGCAGTCCGATCTGGGCGACTACAAGCTCTGCTCCCTGCCCGAGCCGGTCACGCTCAATCCCCGCCAGACCAAGCAGGTGGCCTTCCTCGACCAGAAGAACGTCGCCTTCCAGCGGCTCTATGTCGTCGGGGTCAATGTCTGGACGCCCTACCAGGACGACGCCGCCCCGCAGGCACCCGAGGTCGTCCTCCGCCTGGAAAACAAGGCCGCCAACGGCCTGGGCAAGCCCCTGCCCTCAGGAGCCCTTTCCGCCATGGAGACCGCCGACGGCCGCCCGACCTTTGCCGGCGAACAGGCCGTGCGAGACGTTCCGGTGGGCGAACCGCTGGATCTGGTCATCGGTCGCGCGATGGACGTGCGGGCCCGCCCTAGGCGCGTTGAACTGAAAGCGTTCAAGAACAACCAGGTTCGCAGCACCTACGAGGTCGACCTGTCGAACGCCAAGACAGTGCCGGTCACCATCGAGATCCGCCAGGACCCGAGCCCGGCCTTCTTCAAGGTTTTGTCTGAGCCCTCCCGACATGACATCCGGCAGGGCCAGGTCGCGTGGAGAGTCACCCTGGCTCCTGGAGAGACCCGGACATTCCGCTACCGGATCCAGTACGTTGACTGAGGGCACGAGCGACTTTCGAGGCTGTGCCCCCTAGACTAGCTCTCGGCTGTTTGGGCGTCCTGACCTAGAGATCGTCATCTCCAGTCGCTAGAACGGCCGGACGTCGGGAGACCATGATGAAGAAGCCTGCCCTGGAAACTGCACTGGAACGCGGCCTGTTCGCCTCGCGCTGGCTGATGGCCCCGTTCTATGTCGGTCTGGTCATCGCCCTGGCCGCCTTGCTGGTGGTCTTCTTCCAGGAGCTGTTTCGCGAGCTGCCGCACATTCTGGCGATGACGCCAGAGGATGCGATCCTGATGGCCCTGACCCTGATCGACCTGTCGCTGGCGGCCAACCTGCTGGTGATCGTGATCCTGTCGGGCTACGAAAACTTCGTCTCGAAGATCGACACCGCCAGCCACGAGGACCGCCCCGACTGGATGGGAACGGTGGACTTCTCCGGCCTCAAGATGAAGCTGATCGCCTCGATCGTGGCGATCTCGGCCATCGCCCTGCTCAAGGCCTTCCTGAAGCTGACGGAACCCGGCATCGCACTCGACCAGCCGCGTCTGTTCTGGCTGGTCGTAGTTCACCTGTCCTTCGTGGTCTCCGGCGTGCTGCTGGCCCTCATGGACTGGCTGAACAGCAAGGTCAAAGCCGGCTGAAGCCCGCCAGATTCCACCTAGAACGGCAGGACCTTGCGCTTACGGCTATAGCCCAGATAGCCGACATTGGCCCCCAGCCGCAGGCCGACGCCGGCGCGGATCGGGGCCAGGGTGATGTCGTCGGCGCGCTGGTAGTTCACGCCCAGACCGCCGACCAGATAGGCCGTGCCTTCGACCCCCGGGAAACGGCGATAGATGGCGTCGCCGTACTGCAAGTTATAGCACAGGGTGAAGACCCGGCTGGCATTGCCGCCCCAGTCCCAGCCCACCGAGGGGCCCTGCCAGAACACTTCCTGGGTGGGCCGGCCCTTCATGTAAAGCAGGCCCCGCCCGTAGCGCAGGCCGACGCCGACCGCGCCCGAGCCTTCCTCACCGGCGATATAGCCCGTGGGCTGGCCCTTTTCGCGGAAGATCCGTTCGATGGCTCCCCCGGCGGCTTCGGCCGTGACGCCGAGGAAATCTGACGTGGCCCGGATCATTTCGTCGGCCGAATAGGTCGAGGCCGCGCCCGTCGGATAGCTTGCGCCACTTCCGGGCGCCGAGGCCGGCTCCTGTCCGAAGGCGCTGGACGCCGCCGAAGTGCCTGCAGCAGCCATGCCGGAAATGATCAGCTTGCGACGGTCCATGGTTGGCCTCTCATAGGATTCGTTGCGCTACTGTTGCAGCCCATTGGGACCGGTTTGCGGCGGCCGCCTTTAAGGCTTGGTTAAGCATGAGGAAACACCGCCTCAAGCCCCCTCGCGAAACGGCGCAAATGTGCTAGACGCGGGCGCATGACCTCTACCCCGCTCGACAAGATCAGAAACTTTTCCATCGTGGCCCACATCGACCACGGCAAGTCCACGCTGTCGGATCGCCTGATCCAGGAGACCGGCGGCCTCTCCGCGCGCGAGATGACCGCGCAGGTGCTGGACAATATGGAGATCGAGAAGGAACGCGGGATCACCATCAAGGCCCAGACCGTGCGTCTGGAATACAAGGCCGATGACGGCGAGACCTACATCCTCAACCTGATGGACACCCCCGGCCACGTCGACTTCGCCTATGAGGTCAGCCGCAGCCTGGCCGCCTGCGAAGGCTCGATCCTGGTCGTCGACGCCTCGCAAGGCGTGGAAGCCCAGACCCTGGCCAATGTCTATTCGGCCATCGACAACAATCACGAGATCGTCCCGGTCCTCAACAAGATCGACCTGCCCGCCGCCGAGCCCGAGCGGGTGCGGGCCCAGATCGAGGACCTGATCGGCCTCGACGCCAGCGACGCCGTGCTGGCCAGCGCCAAGTCGGGCCTCGGCATCCACGACGTGCTGGAAGCCATCGTCACCCGCCTGCCTGCCCCCAAGGGCGACGAGAGCGCCCCGCTGAAGGCCCTGCTGGTCGACGCCTGGTACGACGCCTATCTGGGCGTCGTGGTGCTGGTCCGCGTCTTCGACGGCCGCCTGAAGGCCGGCATGAAGATCAAGATGATGCAGCACGGCTCGGTCCACCTGATCGACCGCGTCGGCGTCTTCAAGCCGAAAAACACCCCCGTCGAGAGCCTCGGCCCCGGCGAGGTCGGCTTCTTCACCGCCCAGATCAAGGAAGTGGCCGACGCCGCCGTCGGCGACACCCTGACCGAGGAAAAGCGCCCGACCGAAAAGGCCCTGCCCGGCTTCAAGGACGTGCAGCCCGTGGTATTCTGCGGCCTGTTCCCGGTCGACGCCGCCGACTTTGAAGACCTGCGCGCCGCCGTCGGCCGCCTGCGCCTCAATGACGGCAGCTTCACCTACGAGATGGAGAGCAGCGCCGCCCTCGGCTTCGGCTTCCGCTGTGGGTTCCTCGGCCTGTTGCACCTGGAGATCATCCAGGAGCGCCTGTCGCGCGAGTTCGACCTCGACCTGATCGCGACCGCCCCCTCGGTCGTCTACAAGATCCACATGCGCGACGGCACCGAGACCGAGCTGCACAACCCCGCCGACCTGCCCGACCCGATGCACATCGAGAGCATCAGCGAGCCCTGGATCAAGGCCACCATCTTCACCCCCGACGAATATCTCGGCGGCGTGATCAAGCTGTGCCAGGACCGCCGTGGCATGCAGCGCGAGCTGTCCTATGTCGGCAGCCGCGCCATGGTCGTCTATGACCTGCCGCTGAACGAGGTGGTCTTCGACTTCTATGACCGCCTGAAGTCGATCTCCAAGGGCTATGCCAGCTTCGACTACCAGGTCGAGGACTACCGCAAGGGCGACCTGGTCAAGATGTCGATCCTGGTCAATGCCGAGCCCGTCGACGCCCTCTCCATGCTGGTCCACCGCGACCGCGCCGAGAGCCGCGGCCGCGGCATGTGCGAGAAGATGAAGGACCTCATCCCGCAGCACATGTTCGTCATCCCGATCCAGGCGGCCATCGGCGGCAAGATCATCGCCCGCGAAACCGTCCGCGCCCTGCGCAAGGACGTCACCGCCAAGTGCTACGGCGGCGACGCCTCGCGGAAGCGCAAGCTGCTGGACAAGCAGAAGGCCGGCAAGAAGCGCATGCGCCAGTTCGGCAAGGTCGAGATCCCGCAGGAAGCCTTCATCGCGGCGCTGAAGATGGACGAGGATTGATCGGCAAAAGATGGTTGCGGCAAAAGATCTTAGCTTCCGAACCTCGATAAATTCCGAGGTTAACGATGCGCTGCGAGCGCTCGATGCAGGTTTCATTGCCGTATCGGAACCTGTCGTGGGACTAATATCTGCCCTAGCGTCGTATAGCGAAGAGGGCGATAACTTAACGCCTACTGTGTTTATTTTCAAATCAGCAGCTGAGATGGTTCAGAGAGCTGGGTACGGCGAATATATCTATCTTGGAACTAGCGACATAAGTTCTTCTGTGAGTGCTGAGATACTAAAACGCGCAGCGCCACTCGCAAAATCTCAATGGCGCATATTTGTTGAGTGGTCCTCTGGAACTCGTTGCCGCTACGGGATAATTTCCGGATCTGCGGATCCGGCCGCCCTGACAATTGAAGATGCATCGTTTGATTCAAGCGACGCAACATTTCCTGTAGTGATGATAAGGCAAACTTCGAGAAACAAAGTGTCGTTTAAGACGACATCCGGAGCGGAAATAAATTTCCTTTTCAATGCAGATCAAGATCAGCCCCAGACTAACACGAGTCAACACGTACAGAAATTGGCCAGCGCAATTTGTAGCGGCGTCGAGAGTGGTAGAGATAGCTTCTCTATATATATTCGAAACGTTTTAGAATCGTCTCTCAGAAAATGCCATGGCAGTTTGATCGTCGTTGTTGACGAGGATAGGCATGACCTGAAAGGTCGATTAAACGAACGCGTCCCCACGGATCCCGCCCTTGATCTTGCCACAAGATTTCACGAGCACGAGGCGGCTCCAAGCGCAATTACGCTAGGAAAACTACAGGCCGCCTCCGACGTTGTTGGTGGCTTTATCAACAGCGACGGCGTCACTATATTCTCTACAAAGGGCAGCGTACTGGGCTTTCGCTGCCTTGTTGACACCACTGGCATCGCAGGGGCGAAGCACGGTGGAGCGAGAACCAAAGCGTTTTTGGCGCTAAAAGCTGCCATAGGCACCGAAATGTGCGCTGCATATTTCCAATCGCAAGACGGTCGCACCGACTTCGCGTCGGAAGGTGAATGATGAGCACAGCTTTATCCCCGTGGACAGAGTCCAACAAACCGATCGTTCCGGCAAATGCCCGGAAACCGGCCGAAATCGTTCTCTACGCTGCGCAGCTAAGCCCTCGCGACAAGCAGCAAATAGTAGCTGGATTTAAGTCCGGAAGCTACGAAATGACTGCAGGCTTCATATTGAAGCGCACGCTTTCTACCCTCAAGAGACAGCTATCCAGCCTGGGAATGTCGTTCATCGGCGAGATGCTCGGTCGATCCGATATCGATGAAGACTCTAGCGCCAGCATATCCATATCTGATTTTGAAGCTATAACTCTCGCTAGAGAGCTTGGCATAATATCGTCGATAGATGCTAAACGCCTTGTTCAACACGTTGAGCTTCTAGCGTATTTCGATGAGTCTCTGCCGAACGACTTTGAGGCACCAGAAATGGATGCCGATGAGGCGAAGATTACTCTGCGCACATGCGTGCAGTCTATACTTGGCAAGGATAATGTAGAAGCTCCGATAGAATTTCGTGAATTTAGATCGGCTCTTGAGGAGCGCCCACTTAAGTCTACTGATACTGATGTTTCGGCACTCAGCAATTCGCCATATTTCTTTAAAAAGATCACGTTAAGCGTACTTTTAGCGGGCGCGAAGACGCGAACTGGGGCAAAATTTGAACACATACTGGGAAATATACTGACCATTGTTCCCTTACTGTGGCCAACTTTAAACGACCCCGAACGCTGGGCTGTCGGCCAATCTTATGCAGAGGCAGTAAACAGTGGCAACCGAGCCGCTTCGGTTGCCCTTAAGAAGGCGCTGTCTGAAGTAAAGGGCTTTGACTTCGTTCCTGAAACTTTAAGATCTCAGGCCTTCATGACTGCGGCCGGAGCGATTCTGGAAGTGCATGGTGCGTACAATAATTTCTACAATGAGCCTCCGCTAATGAGCGCATTAGCCAAACTCGGATCGACAATTCCATGGCCAGCATTTCCAGTATGCATGTCAGCGACACTAGCTGTGAAGCTCGGAAATCGTTATGGCATTTCTCATGCCGCACAAGATAGTGCAGATGTAATTCTGCAAAGACTTACCGATAACCAATGGGAATATTACTTAAATAAGTGCCTAAGTTCAGATGAGCTTATTCTTTATAAGCTTGCCTGGAGTGAAGGGCCGGCAGACCGCTGGGCGAAAATTGTTGACGATTTCAACCTAAAAGCACGCGCCGTCAAAAGCTCTCACGTGAAAACTATCGTGAAGGATGCTGCAGTGCGCGCTAAGCTGAAACCTGCGGCAGAACATCTCTGGAACTCGGCAAGGGGATAGTCCTTATTGGACACCCTAAGCCCCGCCGAGCGCAGCGCCCGCATGGCCCAGGTCAAGGGCAAGGGGTCGAGCGCCGAGATGACCGTGCGGCGGCTGGTCCACGCGATTGGCTACCGTTACCGACTGCACGGCGCGAAACTACCTGGGCGGCCCGACTTGGTGCTCCCCGGCCGCAAGAAGGCGATCTTCGTCCACCGGTGTTTCTTGCATCGGCATCCCGATCCCGACTGCAAGCTGGCGCCCCCCCCAAATCGCGGCAGGACTTCACACATCCCCAAGCTGGAGGGCAATTCGCGCTCGCGATCTGCGCCCGCTTTCGGAGCTCAAGGCCCTGGGCTGGAGCGCGCTGATCCTCTGGGAATGCGGGCTCAAGAACGAGGCTTCCCCAGAGAACGAAATTAGAACATTCTTGCAACCATGAAGTCAATCGAACTCTTCGCGGGCGCTGGCGGGCTGGGCATGGGCCTGTGCAAGGCTGGCTTCAAACCGGCCAAGGTGGTCGAGTGGGATCGCTATTGCCGCGAGACCATCGGCCAGAACCGCGTGCGCGTCGCCTCGCCCATGCACGGCTGGCCCCAGGTCGAGGGCGACGTGCGCGGCGTCGACTTCCGGGCCCTGGCCGACACGGTCGATCTGGTCTCGGGCGGGCCGCCCTGCCAGCCGTTCTCGCTGGGCGGCAAGCACAAGGCCTATGACGACGCGCGCGACATGTTCCCCCAGGCCATCCGGGCGGTGCGCGAGACGCGGCCCAAGGCCTTCATCTTTGAGAACGTGAAGGGCCTGACGCGGGCGACCTTCCGCAACTATTTCGAGTATATCCGGCTGCAGCTGGAACACCCCGAGGTGATCGCCAAGCCCGACGAGGACTGGGCCGACCATCTGGCGCGCTTGGAGCGGCATCATCTGCACGGGTCGCGCGACGGCCTGAGCTATCGTCTGGTGTCGCGGGTGTTGAACGCCGCCGACTATGGCGTGCCGCAAAAGCGCGAGCGGGTGATCTTCGTCGGTTTCCGCGACGACTTGGACGTGGAGTGGAACTTCCCGGTCGAAACCCACTCCGCCGACGCCCTGCTGTGGGCGCAGTATCGCAACGGCGCCTATTGGGACGCGCACAAGGTGGCCAAGCGCCATCGCCCGGACGCTAGCGACGCGCCGGTGCGCGCGATGCGGCTGGACGAAAAACCCTCGACCATCCCTTGGCAAACCGTGCGCGACGCAACCGCTGACCTGCCCGATCCCGAACATGACCCCGAGGGCGCCAGCGCCTTCGCCAACCACCGCTTCCAGCCCGGCGCGCGCAGCTATGTCGGCCACACCGGCAGCCCGCTGGACGAGCCCGCCAAGACCCTGAAGGCCGGGGTCCACGGCGTGCCCGGCGGCGAGAACATGCTGGCCCGCCCTGACGGCACGGTGCGCTATTTCAGCGTCCGCGAGAGCGCCCGCCTGCAGACCTTCGCCGACGACTTCGTCTTCCACGGCTCGTGGAGCGAGACCATGCGCCAGCTCGGCAACGCGGTGCCGGTGCGGCTGGCGGAAGTGATTGGCAAGGACGTGGCGCGCAAACTGAAATATGCCGCATGAGCAAGTCAGCCTCACTCGACGCCGAGGTAGCGGCACTGCGCGAGCGGGTCGCCGCCCTGACCGCCCTGGCCGAGAGCGCCCCTCCGGCCCCCATAGCCCGCAAGCGGGTCGACAGCGAACTGCGCGGGCTGATCGAGACCCTGGAAGCAGCCCTGCGACGGCTGGATCCCATCGCCATGCCGCGCTCGGTGTTCGATCCCAGCAATCCCAAGGTGATCGGCCGCTTCACCGCCCTGGCGATGGTGGCGCAGGAGCTCGTTCCGTTGGCCGATATCGGCCAGTTCTACGGCTCGGGCGTCTACGCCATCTACTATCGGGGCACCTATCCGCTCTACGCGCCGCTATCCGGCTCGGAGACGCCGATCTATGTCGGCCAAGCCGCGCCGG
>Ga0187845_1001252_pt1 | contig 14648 bp, 16 predicted proteins | sample SpaLakP09_SKY_68_FD_134515 | JGI IMG/M metagenome (GOLD analysis project Ga0187845, IMG submission 134515) | Oligotrophic lake water microbial communities from Sparkling Lake, Wisconsin, USA - SP09_SKY_68 | ecosystem: Environmental > Aquatic > Freshwater > Lake | place: USA: Sparkling Lake... | reverse complement strand
CGGCTGGACCATGCCGCCATCTACGTCTTCATCGCCGGCAGCTACACGCCGTTCACGCTGGGCGTGCTGCACACCGGCCCGGGGGTAGCGCTGCTGATCGCGGTGTGGGCCGCCGCCGCGTTCGGCGTGGCGATCAAGCTGCTGAACCGGCTCAGGCACCGCCTCGTGTCCACGGGGCTGTACCTGGCGATGGGCTGGGTGGTCGTTTTCGCGGCAGGGCCGCTGGTGGCGCGGCTGCCGGCGGCGGGCCTGGCGCTGCTGGTGGCCGGCGGGCTGAGCTACACGCTGGGGGCGTTCGTCTTTCTGCTGGACAACCGGGTGCGCTACTCGCACTTCGTCTGGCACCTGTTCGTGCTGGGCGGCAGCGTGTGCCACTTCTTCGCGGCGCTCTGGTACGCCTACGGCTGAGGCGCAGAAGAGCCGTTCACGGCGGCGGCGTCGAACTCCATGTCCGATCCCGGCCAGCGCGCCGGGACTGCCGCTGCTGCAATGCCGCCCATTCCGCCATCGAAAGGGCCCCATGCAAGCCGCGCCGCAGAAGTTCATCGTCCGAGGCATCCCCACCGAGCACGCCTACGCGCTGCGCTCCGGCGGGCATGACGCCCACGGCCAGCCGCCGCTCGCCGCCGTGGCGCAAGGCCCGGGCAACCCCTGCCGGCATTGCCTTCAGCTCATCCATGAGGGCGACACCAAGCTCGTACTGGCCTACCGACCGTTCAGCGAGCCACAGCCTTATGCCGAGACAGGCCCCATCTTCTTGCACCAGTCGGCGTGCGAGCGCTACGAGGCCGACACCCTGCCCACGTGGTTTGCCTACCTGGCGCCGGCGCTGGTGCGCGGCTACGGGGCCGACGACTGGATCGTCTACGAAACCGGCCGCGTCGTGCCGGGCGCCGAACTGGCCGACGCCTGCCGCGCCATCCTGGCCCGCGACGACGTGGCCTACGTGCACATCCGCTCCAAGTTCAACTGTTTCCAGTGCCGCGTGGAGCGCGGCTGAGGGGCTCGGCGGGGCGGAGGTGATGATTTACTACCGCCCCAGTTCACCTTGCGCAAGCCCCGGGCGACCGCAAGGTCGCCCTTGGCGTGTAAAATCCCGCCATAGATTCGCACAAGACCGTTTTCTCAAGGTCTTATCTGCAGCCCCGCTGGCCATCCCCTGGCCCGTTCTCGCGAGCGGCTCGCTTCAGCAACTCCCGGTGAGTGTTCTTGAGTGTTTCTGTCTCCGCATGGCATGTTGCCGGCGGAGTGTTCCTCCATTCCAAAATCCCAAAGGAAACACCATGACTACAGAAATCGGCACCGTGAAGTGGTTCGACGACGGCAAGGGCTTCGGCTTCATCACGCCTGACGGCGGCGGCAAGGACTTGTTCGCCCACCACAGCGAAATCAAGAACAGCGGCGGCTTCCGCTCGCTGGCCGAAGGCGCCAAGGTGGAATTCGAGACCAAGCAAGGCCCCAAGGGTCTGCAGGCCTCGAACATCCGCTCGCTTTGAGCAACCCGGGCGCCCTGTGGCGCCCGAACCGCAGCGGCCTACGCGGCCCGCTGCGGCGCATTCAAAAATAAGAAAATGCACAAGAACAACAACAATATCGAAGTGGGACGCTATGTCGTCTCCCCCATGACCCAGGCTCGCAACGGCGGCGGCTTCGACGCCCTCGTGTCGATCCGGTCCGGCCAGGGTATGGCCAGCGTGGACCGCGTGATGCAATTCACGCCGCGCTTTCAAAGCCCGACGGCAGCCTTGCGCTACGCCCGGGCCGAAGGCCTGGCCTGGGCGCATTGCCACTGACCGCGCGCGGCCTTGACGGGCCGCATTCGTCGCCGGCACGGCCTCGTGCTCGGCCTCCCGTCAAATTTTTCGCAACGGAGCCCAACACTTGGCCAAAGAAGAACTGATCGAAATGCAGGGCGTTGTCCACGAAGTCCTGCCCGACTCGCGCTTTCGTGTGACGCTGACGAATGGCCACCAGGTCATCGCCTACACCGGCGGCAAGATGCGCAAGCATCACATCCGCATCCTGGCCGGCGACAACGTGTCGCTGGAGATGTCGCCCTATGACTTGAGCAAGGGCCGCATCACGTTCCGCCATCTGGAACGCCGCCCCGGCCCGCCTCCTGGCGGCGGCGGCTCGGGTCGTAGGTAAGGCCTCGCGGCCTTTCAAGCCCTTCAGCTTTCGTTCAGCCCCTTGAACCCACATTCATCGGGCCCCCAATCGGTCGCCACGGCATGCCCTGGCGGCCGATTGCTTTTTGCGGGTCGCATCCAGTGCGGCGCGCGCCGCGTAGGGTGGGCATGAATCTGCCCAAGCTCGGCCTTGCCCTGCTCGCCGCCGTCGCGCTGACGGCCGTGCTGGCGGCGTTGGCGCCGGCGATGGTGCTGAACGCGCTGGCGTCCAGCAATACGCACACGGTGAGCCACGGCGCGTCCTACGGGCCGGGCGCGCGCCAGTTGGTGGACGTCTACCGCCCGGCTCGCGCCGCGCCGCGCGGCGGCTGGCCGGTGGTGGTGTTCTTCTACGGCGGCTCGTGGAACAAGGGCGAGCGCGCCGACTTCGCCTTCGTCGGCGAGGCGCTGGCCTCGCGCGGCATCCTGACCATGGTGGCCGACTACCGCCTCTACCCGGAGGTGCGCTACCCCGAGTTCCTGAAGGACGGCGCCACCGCAGTGGCCTGGGCGCTGACCCACGCCGACCGCCTGGGCGGCAACCCGCAGCGGGTGTTCGTCATGGGCCACAGTGCCGGGGCCTACAACGCCGCCATGGTGGCGCTGGATGCGCGCTGGCTGAAGGCGACGGGCCACGCGCCGCGCGAGTTGGCCGGCTTCATCGGGCTGGCGGGGCCTTACGACTTCCTGCCCATCGAGAACCCCGACGCGCAGCCGGTGTTCTTCCACCCCGACTACCCGCCCGGTACGCAGCCCTTGCAGCACGCCAGCCGGGGTGCGCCACGCAGTTTTCTGGGCGCCGCCGCCAGCGACAAGCTGGTGAACCCGCAGCGCAACACCCAGGCGCTGGCCGCCAAGCTGCAGTCTCTGGGCGTGCCGGTGACGGTGCGGGTCTACGAGCACGCCAGCCATGTGACCTTGATCGGCGCCTTCGGTGCGCCGCTGCGCTGGCTGGCACCGGTGCTGGAAGACGTGGCGGCCTTCGTCAACGGACCGCCGGGCGGCTGATCAGCCCACCGCGCGCCGCAGCGCGGCGACGGCTTCGTCGTTGCGCCAGCCGTCGGCGGCGTCGCCGATGACGATCTCCACCATCGCGCCACCTTCAACCACGTGCGACGCCACCGCCCGCGCGCCGAGCCAGAAGCCCTCATGGCGGGCCACCGCCAGCAACGCTTCGCGCAGCCGCTCCGGGCCCATGGGCAGATGCAGCTGGAAGGCGTTGACCTGCGGCACCTCGGGCGCCACGCGCCAGCCGGGCTGGGCGGCCAGCAGCTGTGCCAGCGAACGCGCCCGCTCGCGGTACTCGGGCATGCGCGGCAGCTGGGTGCGCAGGCCATGCAGCGCGCTCAGCACGAAGGGGTGCAGCGTGAAGACATTGCCCGCCAGGCGGGTCTGCCAGGGCGCGGTGGCGGCGATGAAGTCCTCGCTGCCCGCCAGCACGCAGCCCGCCAAGCCGCCCAGGCCCTTGTAGAAGGACACATAGACCGAGTCCGCCAGCGCGGCAATCTCGGCCAGCGGCCGGCCGTAGTAGGCCGAGGCCTCCCAGAGGCGGGCGCCGTCGAAGTGCAGCGGCACGCCCGCCGTGCGGCACCAGTTGCTGAGCCGGGCGAGGTCATCCCACTCGGGCAGCAGATAGCCGCCACGACGCAACGGCAACTCCACGGTGACAACGGCCGGGCGCTCGTGCGCGGCCATCAGGTCCTCGATGTTGGACGGCCGGTCGGTGCGGCCGACGCGCAAGCCCCGCAAGCCCATCAGCGCCTCGAAGGCCTCGGCCTCGTCGATGGCGATGTGGCTTTGCGGATGCAGCGCCACCGGGCCATCGCCCGCGCCGCAGTGCACGCGCAGCGCGGCCAGCTGCGCCGCCACGCCCTTGTGCATGAAGCGCGCCGCGGGCTTGCCCAGCAGCGCGGCCACCTGGGCCTCCAGCGCCTGGATGGCCTGGCCCTGGCCGTAGACGTCCAGCGGCAGCTCGGCCTCGGGCACCTCGGCCAGGGCCAGCAGCGACTCGCGCATGGACAGCACCGGCCGGTGGCCGTTCAGCCAGCGGGTGCAGCGGTTGCGCAGGTCGACGTCGGCGTCGGGGGTCGTGTTGGAGTAGCCAGCCATGAGCTCAGTGATCCGGGCAGAGATGGATTTCAATCGTCGCGTGCACGACCTCCTCGCGCACGCCCAGCCAGTCGCGCACCTGCCTGGGCGTGAGACCGGCGTCATGCGTGACAAGGCTGAGCGCGCAGGCGTAGCTGGCGCGTCCGACGCGCCAGACATGCAGGTCGGTGATCACGGTCTCGGCGGCCGCGCCGCGTCGGGCGATGACCTCGCGAATCTCGTCGACAACGGGGTGGTCCATCTCGCGGTCCAGCAGCACGACGGCGGTGTCACGGATCAGGCCCCTGGCCCATAGTGCGACGACGATGGCGCCGGCAATGCCCATGGCCGGGTCCAGCCAGGCCCAGCCCAGCCACCAGCCGCCGGCCAGCGCGGCGATGGCGGCCACCGACGTGGCGGCGTCAGCGGCGACGTGCAGGTAGGCGGACTTCAGGTTGAGGTCGTGGTGATGGTGTTCGTGTGCGTGATCATGGTCGTGCCCATGGTCATGGCCGTGATGGTGGTGCGCATCGCCCAGGATGAAGGCGCAGACCAGGTTGACGGCCAGGCCAAGCACGGCCACCACCATCGCCTCGGGGTAGTGGATGGGCTCGGGCTTGAGCAGGCGCTCGACCGAGCCGTAGACCATCAGCGCCACGACGACGAGCAGGAAGATGGCACTGGCGAAGCCGCCCAGGATCTCGATCTTCCAGGTGCCGAAGGCGTAGCGCGAATCACCGGCATGCCGGCGCGCAGCGGCGTAGGCGGCAACGCTGAGGCCGATGGCGATGGCATGGCTGCTCATGTGGAAGCCGTCGGCCAGCAGCGCCATCGAGTTGTAGAACCAGCCGGCGGCGATCTCCACCAGCATCATCGCGGCGGTGATCCACAGCACCCGCCGCGTGCCACGTTCGCCGGCAGCGTTGCCCGTGTCGAAGACATGCTCGTGGCGCCAGGCGGCGAGGTCTTGGGAGTGCATGGGGATTCCTTGAATCTGATGGCCGCTTCGGCAAGGCAGGAAAGAAAGCTGCACCCATCTCCCCAATCTCGACGATGACTCCACAGGCCTGACCGAGTGCAATCCGCCCGATTGTCCCGTGCGGGCGCCCGTGACGACCGAAGATTCACCGATCAGGAGTCCCCCTTGTCAAGCTTCACCATCACCGAAACTGCGACGTTGAATTCCCTCCTCCGGAAATACGAGGAGCTCTCGCCCGAACTGGCGGCCGCCTGCAAACGCCTCGGGGCGAGCATGCGCGGCCGGTACCTGAAGATCGCCGCCGCTCTCGAATCCGACGACTACATCGAGGCAGGTTCCACGGCGTCCGAGATCACCGATTCCGAAGTCGTGACCGGGTTGACGGCCCAGTTCTACCACCTGCGGGAACGAATCATGGCCCTGCGGGACGAACTGGGGCCGTGGGCCAAAGTCATCTTCGGCTTGACGATGGGCGCGGCGGGTTACTTCCTGGCGCCGGAAATCGGCATCGTGCTGGGCGCCATCATGATGGTGGGCGGGTTTCTCTATGCCATCGCCAAGGCGAAGGAAATCATCTACCGCAAAGGCATGGAACGCGCGGCGGCAAACGACCTGTGATTGCCACACCCGCCACCGAGGTTTCGACGAGGGGCAGATCATGAAGACGCTTGATCCAAAAAAGCTTTCCGATCCCGCGCTTGAACAGGAGATACGCAGCGCCGAACGGTGGGCCAAGGAAGCTGCCGAGGCGCTGAGGAGTACCAGCAACCGCACCACGGAAGACGGCATCATCTATCTGACCGAGCAGAGCCACGATTCCCGGGCGTATCTCAGCGCGCTGCTGGACGAGCGGGAGAAAAGAAAGGTCAGCGGCAAATTTCAGCCGTCAAAGACCACGCCCACCAAAGAAGTGACCCTCAAGAAAAACACCCCCAAGCCTCCCGAGAAGGCCAAAGGCGCGGATCCGGATGAAGAGGCCGAGCAGGTGCCCATCATTGTTTTCGACAAGGGCCTCCCCAGGGCTTGGCGCAAGGGCGACCCCATCTATTGAATGCAAGGGCCGGGTGTGATCCGGCCCGCCTAGCCCACCCGCCCCGGCTGACTTGGCTCAGTGGGCGGCCACTACCGGCACAGGCTGCCGGCAACACCACCCGCGGCGCCGAGAAGGCCGGCAGTCGGCGTTGTCCATCAACGGGAGATCCCGGTTCGATCAAGGCCATGGGTGGGGCCCGAGAAAGTCGAGCAACGGGTCACGTGAGTCCGCCAGACCCCGCGGCGTGTTTCCCAGGTTGTCGATTCGTTGCGGCGCGCGGGAGCGGGCCGAAAGCGGCTTGGCATCGGGGTTCACTAAACTCTCGCCCTTTTTCCTCGCGCGCCCGCAAGGGCGCGGCGCCTCCATGCCAGCCACCCCGACGCAGCCCCTCGCACCCGAGCCCCTGGCCCGGCTGCTGCTGCAATGGGGCGTGGCGCCAGTGCGCACGGCCCCCGTGGCCGAGCGGCTGGGCGGCTGGCTGGGCTGGGCGGAGGCCATAGGCCTGTCGCAGCTGCTGGCCACGGCACCGGCGAGCGGCAGCAACCCCGCCGCGCGCCAAGAGGCGCAGGACTGGGCCGCCGCCGCGCTGGACCGGCTGCAAGTCGACCTGACCGCCGCCTTCGACGACGCGCTGCTGGCACTGGACGCTGCCGAACCCGCGCCTGCAGGCGTGCCGCTGGCCGACCTGCTGGCGCCGTTTCGCCTGCACCACGCCCAGCAGCAGCGCAGCATGGCCGCAGCCGCTCGCGCAGCGTGGCGATGCGCGAGCGGCTGCGGCCGCGGCTGGCCGAGATCTCGGGGCCGCTGGCGCGTCTGGCGGAGCTGGACGCGGTGCTCGAACGTGCCGTCGTCCTGCATGAGCGCCAGGCCCTCACCGGCCTGCCCGCGCTGCTGACGAAACGCGCCGAGGCCCACCACGCCGCCGACCCGCGCCACTGGCGCCAACGCTTCTGGGCCGACCTGCAGCGCGCGCTGCGGGCCGAGCTGGACCTCCGATTGCAACCGGTGCTGGGCCTCATCGAGGCCTTGCAGCAAGCTGATTCCTGATGAACCGTTTCCTGAACGCCCTGTACCCCCTCGCGCTCGTCGCTGGCCTGGCCGGCATTGCCGGCGCCGCGCTGGCCGCCGCCCGCCACCACCCGGTGGCGCTGGCGATGACGCTGCTGATCGCCGCCTTCTTCGTGCTGGGCGCGCTGGAGCTGCGCGCGTTTCGCCGTGCGGGCCGGGAACTGGACACGGCCCTGGGCGCAGAGCCGACGGAGGGCTGGGTCGCCACCGTCCCCGCTGCGCTGCGCGCCGCCGTGCAGCAGCGCCTGGACGGCCTGCGCGTGGCCCTGCCCGGCCTCGCACTGGCGCCGGCGCTGGCCGGCCTCTTGGTGCTGCTGGGCATGCTGGGCACCTTCATCGGCCTGGTCATCACCCTGAGCAGCACGGCCAGCGCGCTGGGCCAGACGGCCGACCTCGCTGCGCTGCGCAACGCCTTGGGCGCTCCGGTGCAGGGCCTGGGCCTGGCCTTCAGCGCCAGCGTGGCCGGCGTGACGGGCTCGGCCATGCTGGGCTTGATGGTGGCGCTGGCCCGCCGCGAGCGCGTGGCCGTGAGTGCCCGGCTGGACGTCGCCTTGCTGGGCCGCCTGCGCCCGCTGACGGCCGCGCACCGCCGCGCCATCGAGCAGCAAGCCGCCGAGGCCGCTGCCGCTGAGACTGCAAGGAAGAACCAGCTCGAACTCGTCGCCCAGCTGCAGACATTCGCCAAGGCGATGGCCGACCAGCTCGCCGCGCAGAACGCGCAGTTCCACGGCGAGACGAGCAAGGCCTACACCGCGCTGGCCGCCAGCGTGGACGGCACGCTGCGCACCAGCCTGACCGATGCCGCCCGCCTGGCCGGCGCAGCCATCCAGCCCGCCGCCGAAGCCGCGATGGCCGGCATCGCCCGCGAGGCCGCCGCACTGCATGAGCGCGTGGGCACGCAGGTGGGTGAGCAGCTCACGGCCTTGAGCACGCGCTTCGAGGCCGGCGTGGCGCAGATCGCCCAGCAAGGCGAAGCCGCCGCCCGCGCTCAAGGAGAGGGCCTGGCCCAGCAACGAGCGGCCGCGCTGCAACTGCTGGCCGACACCAGCACCGCCACGCAGCAGGCAATGGACCGCCTGGGCGAACGCTGGGCCGCCGAGGCCCAGGCCCTGCTCGCCGCGCAGGCCGAAGCCGATGCCGCGCGGGCCAGTGCTCTGCGCAACCAGCTCGACGCGTTGGCCGAGCAACGCGCTGCAGCCCAGCAGACCCTTGCCCACACCGCCGACCGCTTTGCCGCCCAGACGCAAACCCTGCTGGACCGCGCGGCCGAGGCGCAAGACCGCCAGCAAGCCGCCTACGCCGAGCTGGACGCCCAGCGCCGCGCCGAGGCCCGGGCCGACGCCGACGCGCTGGCCCAGCAACGCACCGCCAACGAGCAGCTGCTGGCCGCCCAGCGCGAGGCCGCGCAAGAGCTGCTGGCCGACAGCGGCGCCCGTGCGCAGCAGGCGCTGGCAGAGCTGACCAGCGGCTTCGCGGCGCAGACCAAGGACTTGCTGGAACGCATTGCCGACACGCAGACCCGTCATGCGGCGCTGCAGGCCGAGCTGCAGGCTCAGGCGCGCGCCGAAGCCCGCGCCGAGGCCGACGCGCTGGCGCAGCAGCGCGACGCCAACGACAAGCTGCTGGCCGCCCAGCGCGACGCGGCGCAGCAACTGCTGGCCGCCAGCGGCCAGCGTGCGCAGGACGCCCTGGCCGAGCTGACCGCTCGCTTCGGCGCGCAGACGCAGGCGGCCATCGCCGCGCTGGCCGACTCGCACACGCAACTGCAGGCCGTTCACGCCAGCAACGATGCCGAACGCCTGGCCGCCTGGCGCGCCGAGCTGCAGGCCGCTGGCGCCGCCCAACTGGCCCAGCAGCAGCAGCTCGCCGACGGCCTGCTGAGCCACACGCGCGATCTGGTCGCGCAGACCGAGGCGCAGGCCAAATCCACGCTCAGCGAAGCCGGCGCGCTGCTGCAGGCCGCCGGCGAGGCGCCGCGCGCTGCCGTCGAGGTAGTCGCCGCGCTGCGCGAGCAGCTGGCGCAAAGCCAGGCGCAGGACCGCGCCGCCTTGGCCGAGCGCGCCGAGCTGATGCAGACCGTGTCCACGCTGCTGGCCTCGCTGCAGCAGGCGGCGGGCGAGCAGCGCGCCGCCCTGGATGCCTTGCTGGGCGGCGCCGGCACGCAGGTCAGCGCGCTGCTGGGCGGTGCCGCGACGCAGGTGAGCGCGCTGCTCGATGGCACCGCGTCCCACGTCAGCGCCCTGACCACGAGCGCCGCGTCGCAGGTGGAGGCCCTGGTAGGCAGCTCCGCCACGCAGCTCGAAGCGCTGGGCCAGCGCTTCACCGAACAGGCCGGCGCGACCGGCCAGGCGCTGGCCGACGCGGCCACCACCATTGCCGCCAGTGCCGCCGAGATGGGCAGTCTGGGCGAGGGCTTTGGCGCGGCGGTGGAGCAGTTCCAGGGCGCCAATGCGACGCTGGTGCAGCACCTGGCTGCGCTGGAGGAGCGCCTGGGCCAGGCGATGACGCGCAGCGATGAGCAGCTGGGCTACTACGTGGCGCAGGCACGCGAGGTCATCGACCTGTGCCTGGGCTCGCAGAAGGCCGTGCTGGACGCACTGCAGACCACGGCGGCCGCCAATGGATGAGCAGCTTGAGATGGAGCAGGAGGGCGTCGGTGCGCCGGCCTGGGCGGCGTTCGGCGACCTGATGGCCGGCGTGCTGGGCGCCTTCGTGCTGGTGCTGGCCGCCGCGCTGGTGGGCCAGCTGGACCTGGCCAACAAGCTGGAGGCCGAGGTGCAGCAGCGCCAAGCAGAACAGGCCCGCCGCGAGGCGCTGGAGCGCGCGCTGGCCGGGCCGCTGGCGGACGGGCGCATCACGCTGGTGGAAGGCCGCATCGGCATCAGTGGTGCGGTGCTGTTCGCCGTCGGGTCGGACCAGCTCCACGCCGACGGCCGCGCGCTGATCAAGAGCCTGGCCGTACCGCTGCGCACCTACCTCGCCCAGCGCGACGAGATCCTGATGGTCAGCGGCTTCACCGATGACCGCGGCCTCATCACCGGCAAGGGCGCGCCGAAGTTCGCCGACAACTGGGAGCTGTCGGCGCAGCGCGCCCTCAATGTGGCGCGGGCGCTGATGGCCGAGGGCCTGCCGCCCGACGCCGTGTTTGCCGCCGCCTTCGGGCCGCAGCAGCCGGTGGCGTCCAACGACGAGGCGGCCGGCCGCGCGCTGAACCGGCGCGTGGAGATTGCGCCCACGCCACGGCCCCGTCGCGCCGCAGCCTCCGCCCCGTGAACGCGCTGGACGACCCGCTCGCCTGGCTGCAGGCACGCGCCGAAGCCGACCCGGTGCGGCTGCGCGTGCTGCAGGGCCTGGCGCGGCGCGCGGCTGCGCAGTCGGGCGCCTTGCGGGAGCGGCTGGTGAGCAAGCTTGTGCAGCGGGCCGAAGCGACTCCCGTCGCGCTGCCAGCTCGGCAGCTTGCGGGCGCACCGTGCCCGCTGGCCGAGCTGGTCGCCCAGTTGCAGGCCGGCCCGGAGCTGCGCAACGTCACGGCCCACCGCCGCACCTGGGGCCAGTTGCGCGTGCAGCGCCGCATGGCCGAGGTCAGCGCGCCGGTGCCTGAGCACCTGGGCCCGCTGAACAGCCAGGTGCTGGTGAGCCGCGCGCTGCAGCAGTTGCAAGGCCTGTCGCCCGACTACCTGCAACGGCTGCTGACCCAGCTCGACACGCTGGCCGCGCTGGCGCCGCTGCAGGCGGCCGCCGAGGCCGAAAAACCCGCGCGACCGGCGCCCCGGCCGGCCGCGAAGAAGGCCGCACCGCGCAAGCGCTGAATCAGGCGTCTGGCCGGCCGCAAGCGCCTTCCTGGGTTTGCCGCCACCTGAACCGGTCTCAGGAAATCACCAATTGGAACGGCGTTCCAAAACAACGAAATTCCGTTTCGTTCGGTGCAATACACCGTTTTGGATACCTCGACCGTCAATGCTGACGGGCAGGAGCCGCTGTCTAACTCCCCCGCTTTGCCCTTGCCTGTTGGATGCCTCCAGGACTCGTTGTCGTTGCGCTGACGCCCGGCAGCCGCATCCCGCTGCTGCTGAACATCAAGAGCAAAGACTGGAGACAAGGAATGAACGGTTTCTCGACGACGCGCCGCCTGTGGCGCGGTTTTCTGGGCCTGGTACTCGTGGCCGTGGCCGGCACCGCCGCCGCCGCGCCGGGCGTGCGCACGGTGCCGGCCTGCACCAAGGTCAACATCAGCGCCACCATCAACGTGCCCGCCGGCACGACCTGGGACGGCGTGGCCAAGTACGGCAAATGGGTGTGCCTCGTGGGCACTGCGTCCAACATGAAGGGCACGCAGAGCGAGAGCCAGGTGCCGATGTTCAAGCTGAACAACGGCTCGACGGTGAAGAACGTCGTCATCGGCGACGGCTCGCTGGGCAGCGACACCAACCTGGCCGCCGGCGGCGCTGACGGCGTGCACTGCGATGGCCAGTGCAACATCACCAACGTCTACTGGGCCGACGTGGGCGAGGACGGCGCCACGCTGCTCAAGCCCAGCAGCGGGACGGCCAAGCTCACCATCAGTGGCGGTGCCGCCTTCAAGGCCAAGGACAAGCTGTTCCAGCACAACGGCAATGGCACGCTGGTGATCCAGGACTTCTACGCCGACAACATCGGCAAGCTCTACCGCTCCTGCGGCAACTGCTCGACACAGTTCGCCCGCAAGCTGACGGTGAGCGGCGTGCGGCTGGGCAAGGTCAACTCGGCTGGCATCGGTGTGAACAGCAGCTACGACAGCAAGTCCGGCATCGCGGGCCAGGCTGACGTGGCCACCATCACCGACCTGGTCTACAGCGGCACCAAGGCCAAGTGCGAAGGCTATGTCGGCACCGGCAAGGGCAACGAGCCGGTGAAGGACAGCAACAGCGCCAATGTGGCCCGCGCCTGCGTGTTCAAGTGAAGAAGAACTCCCGCCAGCTGGCCGTGCTGCTGGCGGCTGCGGCGGGCCTGGGGGCGCTCGCCCTCGGGCAGCCGCCTGTCGAGCCGGCCCCGGCGGCGCCGCAGGCCGCACGCGGCCCGGTGCTGCAGATGATCGGCCTGGCACAGCCCACCGCCGACGCTGGCGAAGCGCCGGCGCCGGACGTGCCAGGGCTGGACCGCTGGATGGGGCAGCGCGAGTTCCCGCAGGCCGTGCTGGCACTGCAGCGGGCGCCGCTGGCCGCCGAAACCCGCGAGCAGCTGCTGCAGCAACTGCTGGCCCGTTGGGCCGAGGTCGCGCCCGAGCAGGCCGCGCGCTGGGCGCTGAACACGCCCGGCCAGGCCGACCTGCTGGCGCCGCTGCACGACCGCTGGCTGCAGCAGGACGCTCGCTCGGCCACCGTCTTTGCCAGCATGCTGCCTGCAGGCGCAGAGCGCCAAGCCATGCTGGAGGAAGGCCTGCTGCGCTGGACGGCCCAGGACGGCGTTGCCGCGCGCGACTGGCTGCGCTCCTACGCGCCCCAGCCCGAGTTGGACGCGGCCATCGCCCGGCACGCCGGCGGCGACGAACTGGCCCGTTACGCGCCCCACGAGGCGATGGACCTGGTCGCCCGCATCGCCGCGCCCGAGCGCCGCTGGCAGGCCTGGCAGGCGCTGGCCCGGAGCCTGCACGACATCGACCCCGAGGGCGCGGCGTCGCTGCTGGCTCAAGCGCCCGGGCTGCTGCCGGCGGAGCGCGCCCGGCTGCTCGACGAGCTGCGCTGAAGCACCGAGACTGCGCGCCATGCCGCCCATCCTCTACTTCTCCCGCAATCCCAACCCGCGCCTGGCCGTCGCCGTGGCAAAGCACTTGGCCGCGCCGGTCGTCTACGAGTTCGCCGAACCGCTGGCGCCCGGCCAGGCCGACAAGTACCGCCACCTCAACCCGTCGCTGCGTCTGCCCATCCTGGCCGAGGCCGGCGGCGCGCTGTTCGAGGCCGATGCCATCGCCTGCCGGCTGTCGCAGCTGGTGGGTTCGGAGTTCTGGCGCACGGGCGCTGAGCTGCCGGACATGATCCGCTGGGTCAGCTGGAGCCGCGACAACTTCATGCAGGCCTGCGACATGGTTCACTTCGAGCGCGGCACCAAGCTGCGCTACAGCCTGGGTGCGCTGGACGAAGCCACGGTCAAGCGCGGCCTGGACCGCTTCCACGAGACCGCCGCCATCCTCAACGCCCACCTCGCCCGCCAGGACTGGCTGCTGGCCAGCGGCCTGAGCTATGCCGATTTCCGCATGGGCGTGTTCCTGCCCTTCAACGACGTGGCCCGCCTGCCGCTGGGGACTACCCGGCGCTGGCCGCCTGGCAGGCGCGGCTGCTGGCGCTGCCGGCGTGGGCCGATCCGTTCGAGGGCCTGAGCGCGCCGCAGCTGCCGCCCATCCCGGCCTGAAGCCCCAAAGGCTACGGGCCATCACCTGCCGGCATACCCGCTGCGGCGTCGGTCATGGCATCGCCGGGTTGACGAGCGGACGGCGGCCTCGTGTGCGCTGCAACAATCCGGGCATGAAGTTCCTGTCCCGCGCCTTCGCCGCCGCAGCAGCGCTGCTGCTTGCCGCCTGCGCCAGCCCGCCCACGTCGCCACCTGCCCGCGCCCCTGCCCCGGCCGCCGCCGCGCAAGCGCCTGCTGAAACGCCTCAAGCACCGTCCACCGCCGTGCGCCCGCCGCGCATCGACCGCAGCTACACCTCGCAGAACCAGGACAGCCGCAGCCTCTTCATCGTGCTGCACTACACGGTGCTGGACTGGGAGAAGTCGCTGAAGGTGTTGACGACCGGTGGCCAGGTGTCCAGCCACTACCTGGTGCGCGACAACCCGGCCATCAGCTACGCGCTGGTCGACGAGAACCGCCGCTCCTGGCATGCCGGCGCAAGCTTCTGGGGCGGGCATTCAAACCTGAACTCGTCGTCCATCGGCATCGAGATCGTCAATGCCGGCTTTGTCGACACGCCCACTGGCCGCGTCTACGCGCCCTTCCCGCAGGCGCAGATCGACGAGGTCATCGCGCTGGTGCGCGACATCCAGCAGCGCCACAAGGTCAAGCCCGAGCGCATCATCGGCCACGCCGACATCGCCCCCGGCCGCAAGCAGGACCCCGGCCCCAACTTCCCGTGGAAGCAGCTCGCGGACGCCGGCCTCATCCCCTGGCCCGACGGCCCGCTCGTGACGCTCAAGACGCTGGAGCACGAGGTGGCCCCGCGCAACGTGGCCTGGCTGCAGGATCGCCTGGCGCGCATTGGCTACAACGTGTCGCGCTCGGGGCAGATGGATGCGCTGACGAAGGAAGTCGTCGCCACCTTCCAGATGAAGTACCGGCCGCG
>Ga0187845_1001251_pt1 | contig 14656 bp, 15 predicted proteins | sample SpaLakP09_SKY_68_FD_134515 | JGI IMG/M metagenome (GOLD analysis project Ga0187845, IMG submission 134515) | Oligotrophic lake water microbial communities from Sparkling Lake, Wisconsin, USA - SP09_SKY_68 | ecosystem: Environmental > Aquatic > Freshwater > Lake | place: USA: Sparkling Lake... | reverse complement strand
CGGTGAGTACCGGGGTTCGAATCCCCGTGGGGACGCCAAGTTTTGGAGCGGTAGTTCAGTTGGTTAGAATACCGGCCTGTCACGCCGGGGGTCGCGGGTTCGAGTCCCGTCCGCTCCGCCAACGTTGTTGTAATTAAAGCCCTCAGGGGCTTTTTTTACTTTTACATACCATAAAACATACCAAAGAGTTTCATTTTCATGTATTAGACTTTTCTCTCCTGAGGGTATCATTGGTTAATAACTATAGGGATTCAAACCATGGATACTGATAGCTGGATAGATGTTTATGTTGCACAAATTAATAACGCACATAGGTTTAAATTTTATAGAGACCAAGGGCTTGATATTTCAAATCTTAGCCAAGTCAATGAGTGGCTTGTGAGAGATGGATGTAAGCCTTTAGACGAAGCTCGTCATCAAGTATTATTGAATTCAAAAGAGTGGGGTACCCCATGATGATTTACGCTAACTCGACCCCCACTGTACCCCCACCCCCCCCAAATTGGTTTGATGGTACCTAATCTTGATATACACACTAATCTGTTCAAACGATTGAAATTTTTTATGATGAGTGTCTAATATTTGACATATATTTATGTGAAATGTGTTGCGCAGTTTGGGCAGCAAAGATAATTGCTACCTGCGGAGCTTGGAAAAAACGAACTCTTACCCCCACTTAATTTACAACTTGGGCAGTAATATTCTTTACCATCAGATTTTAAGTAATCTAAAAATTGAGTGTGCGCACTACACTGCGGACATTTTCTATATAAGTCTCCAGCTGAGCTTTCTAAAAAATTATTTGGTGAATTTTGATATTTGCAACTCCCACACTTTATATGTCCATCAGGAAGTGTGGCTGAGGTAGTTATCTTACGAACTTCCTTCAGGGCTAGATGTTGATTTACTTTTTCAGGTTGCTTTATAGATTCATTGGTTGAGGGGTAAGACGTATTATCAAAAGAAGTCTCTGACTTTGTCTTATTTTTTTTAAGTGACTGATGAAATTTATATCTATAAGATTTCCTTGCTCGGTCTTTTTCATCCTCGTTTAGGCTCCAGACACCAATGAGTACCACAGCTATAAAAATAGCATCACCAATTAAGAGATAACTGCCGAGTTGTTTGATTACCCCATTTCCCCATAAAAAGAAACCAAACCCAATAAATGCAATCCACTTTGCGATTGGAAAGTGCCCCATTACAGCCCAAATACCTCTAAGTAACTCCAATAATTTCTCCTTAAATACAGAGCTTAAGTGCTTCCGCCCATACCCTCGATATACGTATCTAAGAAATCACGTATCTTAATTGCAATGCGTTCAACAATCGACTTACTCTCAATGACCCTTGGTTGATAAGTTAATGCGCTCTTAATAACGTTCTTTCTCGGAAACTTATTGGCAAATTCATACTCATGAATAATTTTTTCAAGATTATCTGGCGCAATGTTTTCTTCAGCGCAAAGCTTCTTAAATACAGAGGTCTTGTGTTCACCCCAGTAAGTTTCAAACTTTGAAATAACGTTTTCGTTTGCTTTAAGTGCTGGCAGAGTCTTCTCAATAAATTCTTCTATTAGCTTACGCTTGCTTCGTAACTGAACTTCTCCAGCAACAAGGTCAAGGATTTCTTTCTGCCGTTTTTTAGCTTCATCAGGCTCAAGCTTATCAAGACTTACCAGTAGGTTTAGGTTATACGCTACGTTAATTTCATCACGATGGATAAGACTAATCTCAAAATCAATTTCCTCAAGAACTGAAGCTTCCTCAGGTTTATCTCGCTTATTAACTTTATCGTAGATATCTAGGTATTTGCTTTTGTAATCTTCAAAAGATTGTTCGCTAATGCCGAGGTCTTCTGGCTGGTAATCTGAGAAGCTAGTGATGATATTTTTAATACGAAGCATTTCTCTGAATTTAGTTACAAATGCAAGCTCTGCATTCTCGTCTGGTAAGTCATCAACGCTACTAACGGTGGGTGTTAGCGATAAAAGTTCTTCAGTAACCCTATTGAAGTTGGCAACATAATCCTCATACGGCTCTAATAGAACAACCTCCTTGGCATCTTTGTTTGAGAAAAGGGCGATGGCTTCATCCGTAGCTTCTTTAAGGTTCCTGAAGCAAATAATGTTACCTTGCGATTTCTTCTCATTAAGAATACGGTTAGTTCTTGAAAAGGCTTGTACTAGGCCGTGATACTTCAAATTCTTATCAACATAAAGAGTGTTAAGTCGAGGGCTGTCAAATCCAGTTAAGAACATATTCACAACGAGCAATATGTCTATTTCACCGTTCTTTACACGTTTGGATATATCTTGGTAGTAGTTGTAAAAGGACTGACTATCATTGTTGAGTAGCTGGTCTTGAACATACCGTTGTAGTCTTGGATAAATGTATCAAGCTTATCTCTACTATAGTGATTGACTGGACCTTCAATCATTGGATTTTCTTCAGCAATTATGCCGTTTGCGCTAGGGTCTTCTTCATTCGCTGCATAACTAAAGATTGTTGCTATCCTGAGCGGTTTTTTAACTTCAGCTTGAAGTTCTTTAAAGATTTCGTAATATGCGATTAATGTTTTGACACTACTGACGCAGAACATGGCAGTAAAGTCAGGGTGCTTGGTTTTATTCTTATGGTTAGTAAGTATGTATTCGGCAATCTTATTTAGGCGGTTGGGGCTATCAAGTAGCGCCTTGGTATCAATTGCTTCAACTTCAATATCTAACTCACTACCAGAGTTGACACGGCTATATTTACCTACGTAATCCACCGCAAACCGTAAAACGTTTTCATCCTTAATCGCATCAACTATCACGTACTTGTGTAAACATTCGCCAAATAAGTCTTTTGTGGTTCTTTGATGACCGACACTACCTGAAGCATTCTCAGCTAGGATTGGAGTTCCAGTAAAGCCAAACATCTGGCAGTTTTTGAAGAAGTTTTTTATGTTCTGGTGGGTATCACCAAACTGACTGCGGTGGCATTCGTCAAATATGAATACTACTTTCTGCTCTTGGAGATGCGCTATCTGAGGTAAGAACCGTTGGTTATTAATGGCGTTATTAAGCTTTTGAATAGTTGTAAGTATTAGCTTAGTGCTTGGGTCGTTGAGTTGTTTAACTAGGGAACTGGTATCAGTCGTTGCATCAACACTACCTTTAGCAAACCCATTAAATTCACGTGCAGTTTGATAGTCTAGGTCTTTACGGTCAACCACAAACAAAACTTTGTGAACCTTTGGCATACGACTAATGACCTGACTAGCTTTAAATGAAGTAAGAGTCTTACCTGAGCCTGTTGTGTGCCAGATATAAGCATTGTCGTTACTAACCTTGACCTTTTCAATAATCGCCTCTGTTGCATAGAACTGGTATGGACGAAGTATCTTGATGACTTGTTCTTCGGTGAGAACGGTGTATTGCGTAATCATCTTGGCTATATGGCAAGGCTTTAAGAACTCTTCACTGAACTCGTTTAAGTTGGAGAAGCGATTGTTTTCCTTATCAGTCCAGAAGAAGGTTTGCTTGAATGAGGCTACTTTATTATTTGAGTAGTACTTAGTGTTGACCCCATTGCTGATGATAAAGACCTGAACATACTGGAATAGACCGTACCCAGCGTCATAGGAGTCATGATGGTAGCGTTGTATCTGATTAAATGCCTGCTTAAGTTCTACACCTCTTCGTTTTAATTCAATCTGTACAAGCGGTAAGCCATTAATGAGGAGGGTGACATCATAGCGGTTCTTTCTCTTGCCATCGATGGTGATTTGGTTGGTAACTTGAAACTCATTTAAGCACCAGTCATCCATGTTAATAAAGTCAACATATGCAACAGAGTCGTCATCACGTTTTAGTGCAAAACGGTCACGAAGAACCTTGGCTCTTTCAAATACTCCGCCAGTATTAAGATGATTCAATATACGGCTAAATTCGTTATTGGTGAATGTGAGTCGGTTATGTATTTCCAACTGACTTTTCAAGTTGGCGAGCATGCCAACTTCGTTATCAATGACTACACGTGAATATTCCATCCCCTCTAGCTGGGAAAGCAATGACTCTTCTAGTGCGTATTCAGATTGTGTATTCATTAGACAAACATTTGTTGTAGTAAGCCTTGCTTATATTGCTTGATGGCTTGTAGTTGTAATTGATTATTTTCTATTTTTTCATCAATAGCTGACAAAAAATTGGCTATTTTGGTTTGTTCAGATGTCGATGGGGTGGGGCATTCTATCCCCTTAATATCAGCTCCACTAACGGCGGTAAAGGTGCTGCCTTGTTCAATTGATAGCCATTTGAATGATTCATACCATACAAGAAGCTGATAAAGATACTCTTTAGATGTATTCGCCATTGGAGTTATTGCACAAACGCCTCTCCCGATACATGCTTGAATATTTGACTTTGCCACTGCGCCGACTGGTGCTCTTACAGTAAGGATAATGTCATTCTCACTGCAATGTTTTGTTGGTTCCGAAGTCCAGGTCCTGGGAGTTGTTACCCTGTTTTTTATATCAGCATTACCTTGAATCAATGGCGTCCCATTTCCTTCAGAGTTATATGAAGAAGAGTTAGGTGATTGACCCATGTTTATGAATGCAATCTGCTCTAATTTCTTCTCTTCCCAAGAAGGGTAATCAATGCCATCATCAGCTTTAAACCTAAGCTCTTTGCTAAATATCTTCTGCATCACACCTTTTTTATATTTAGTTAGGAGATTATTTTTCTCAGTGAGCTGGGATATTTTTTCATCTACGGCTGACAGGAAAGATGCGATTTTTTGTTGTTCTTCTGGGGTTGGAAAACTAAATAAAAATTTATTAAGGTTTCCAGTAGTTATTTAGTTAATAGTTGCGCCGAGATTGACTTGAATTTGCTCATGGTATTTTTCAGTTCTAAATAGGTGTTCAACAAATCCGTTATTTTGGCTTCTAAAGATGGACATAAATGCACCAAAAACTATCGGGTTATCGATACTTCTTAGCCTAATATTTTTACCAATTAACCGTTTACTGCCATTTCTTGTACAAATCAAAATATCACCGTTTTGAACAAATATTTTTTTTGGGATTGATGTTTTGACTCTAACAATATCAGTTAAATCTAATCTATCATTTTGAATATTTGACGAACGCAATACAATTGGGAACAAATCATCTTTTGTAATATCTTCTGGAGAATAGGTTAAGCCGATAATATTTTCACCAATATCACCAAGTTTTTTCTCTTCCCAGTTGTCAGTAAACTCTTTAAATCTTAACCTTGGTTGCATTACTTGACCTCAAAGGGTGGTTCAATTCCAAGTTCTTTACAGAACGATGCAATAGTTTTATCTGTTTCAACCCCACTAACGTCAAGTGTATTGAGTTCGCGCGCTATCGCTTCAAGATTAATCTGTTCTTCGGCTTCAAAAGTATCAACATAACGAGGGATGTTCAGGTTGTAATCATTGGCTTTAATTCTTTCAAGACTCGCCACCTTGGCATATTTTTCGATGTCTTTTCTTGCTAAGTAGGCATTAATAATCTTGACAGTATCCTCTGGTCGAATAATGTTTGTTGTTTTAACCTTCTCAAAGTCATTGCTGGCATCAATGAATAGGATGTTATCTGGATTCTTGCGGCACTTCTTAAAGATTAAAATACAGGTTGCAATATCTGTAGAGTAAAAAATTTTTCCAGGTAAACCGATAACTGCATCTAAGCAGTTCAGTTCTTTAATTAGATACTGTCTAATGTGTCCTTCAGCACCACTTCTAAATAGAGTACCATGAGGCATAAGAACAGCTAGAGTGCCCTCTTCAGACAAGTGATAGACCATATGCTGAACAAAAGCTAAATCTGCAGTTCCTTTTGGAGCCAATCTACCATAAGCACTAAAACGGTCATCATTCATGAATAATTGATTGGCACTCCACTTTGACGAGAATGGTGGGTTTGCTACGATTGCATCAAACTTCAGACCTAAATGTTGGGGCTTTTCTAACGTGTCTTCTTGCTTAATGTCAAAGTCAGAGAAGTGAACATCGTGCAGAATCATATTCATACGTGCTAAGTTGTATGTTGTTCTGTTTAGCTCCTGACCATATATCTTTCCAACTTGCCTCGCTTCTTTCTTCACTCTCAATAACAATGAGCCAGACCCACACGTCGGGTCATAAACTGACTTTAAGTTTTTATTGTTTGCTGTTACGATTTTGGCAAGAAGGGCGGATACAGGTTGTGGGGTATAGAACTCACCAGCTTTTTTACCTGCACCACTAGCAAACCCACCAATCAAGTACTCATATGCGTCGCCAAGTACGTCAGCAGTTGCATCTGATAAATTGAAGTCAATTGCGTCAAGGTGAACCAAAACTTTGGAAATGAGGTCATTTTTTTCTTTTTCTGTCTTACCTAGTTTGGATGACGTGAGGTCAAGGTCTTCAAACAGATTTGCAAACTCGTCTTCACTTTCTGTACCTAAAGTGCTTTGCTCTATGTTTTTTAGAATTTTGGTTAAGTCACCTAGGATGAAGTTGTGACTTGTACCTTCATTGTTTGAGTCGTTCTGATTGCTTCCCTTTGTTGCAATGTTGTGGAAAAGTTCAGATGGCTTTAAAAAATAGCCAAGTTCATCAAGGCAGGCATCTTCCAGAGCAGTGATGTATTCGTTATCCTTACCTTCTTTTAGGTCAGAATACTTAAGGCTCTCTTGTTTAAGCTGTTCGTCAGCAAAGCGCTGAACCTTTTCGGATAGGTACTTGTAAAAGATAAAGCCAAGGATATAGTCCCTGAACTCATCAGCACCCATCTTGCCACGTAAAGTGTTGGCGATATTCCATAGCTGGGTCTGTAACTGTTTACGCTGTTCTTCCGACATTTTTGGCTTTTTAGTTGATTTAGCCTATTTTAGTCATAGAATTTTGAATTACTCTTTAATCGTGTTAAGTTACAACGACGATTAGGCTTAAAGAGGATATATGCTTAAATTTAGGATTCTTTCTGTAGTTGTCTTGTTTACTTTTTGTAACCTTGTATATGCCCAAGCATATTGGGATATTAGAGGAATTGCTAATTCAAACAACACAAATTTATCCTTAACGCTATCAGATAAAACTCCATATCTGAATATTCAGGTAAGTCAAGCTAAAGCAATTATCGAGATAGTAGATAAATATAGCGCTTATCTGGCATCTATCCAAAAGTATATTTAAGGCAGTCTAAAGAGTTAAATGCATTTGCTTACTTTAATGATGGAACTCCATTAGTAGTTATTGATAAGCCAATGTATGACCTACTAGTTAAAGATAGAGGTGCAGCAGCGGCATTAATAGGGCATGAAATGGCTCATTTATATTTTAAACACAGTGATGCTCGCGCACAGGTAAACGCTAATGCAGAAGCTGCAGGGATATTGATTGGAAATGTCTTAGAACTTTTTTTTATTGGGAGATTTGGCGTTGTGGGTCTTGGAGCAAATCTTGGTAGCGCACTTAGTTCAGGTATCAGCGGGGCATACACCCGCCCTCAGGAGAGTGAAGCTGATAAGCAGGGGGTGATATGGGCTATTCAAGCTGGGTTTGACCCGAATGGTGCTATTAGACTATTTACCGCAATTGAGAAAAAAACTGGAAATAGTCTTGTGCCATTTTTAAATAGTCACCCTAATCCTTCGGAACGAATTGATTCTGCCAAGATGGTCGCAGATTTATATGGTAAATATAAAAATCTTGAGCTTTTAAGCTCTCCTGAGCTACAGGCGCTTAATAGAAAAATTGATGAAGATAGAGAAAGGCAACTTCCTAAATCCGAAGCTAGTAAAGCGGGTGCAATTGCGTTTAGTAAAAATGATTACGCTACTGCAAAAATACATTACGAAGAGTGCGCAAAATCTGGTGAGATGGCTTGTGCTAATGATTTAGGGGTTTTGTATCAATTTGGGCTCGGCGTATCGGTAGATAAAAAGAAAGCGGTTGAATACTTCAAGCAAGCGAGTGAGAAGGGTTCTGGTCTGGCAATGCACAACTATATTGTATTGTATGCGGGTGGTAATGATGGTCAGGTTGACACTAGCAAAATAATAGCCCTTAATAAGGAAGCATCAGAGAGAGGCTCAGCGCAATCGATGGGAACACTAGCGGTGTCAGCATTTATGACGCAATCTTTTGGTTTTCCACGCGAATGGCAGAACAAGGTCGATAGTGAGCTACCTAAACAAACGACTTTGCTCAACTATGCAAAGGCAGCGGCTATGCGAGGTGTTAAAGATGGTCAAACTGCCTTGGGATATTTCTATCTAAATGGCTATGGGGTTACAAAAAATATTGATTTAGCAGAGAATTATCTAATGCTTGCATCCAAATCTAATGATATAAGAGCGGATGCAGCTTTAGTGGCGCTTTACGAAGATGAGAAGATTGACCTAGAAAAAGCGAAAAGGATTAAAGATAAGTACAAAAATAATCCTTCAGCTTCAGCTGCTTTGTCGGCTCTCATGGCTAATTATTACTGTAAAGCAACCGCTTCTCCAGAAATCAACTCGAAGTGTTTTGATTTAGCCAAAAAAGGAAGAAGTTTTATTTATGGTCCTGTCATTTATGGATACATACTTACCGAGGGTATAGGCACCAAAAAAGATGTTGTAGAGGGAAATGCGTGGCTTCTTTATGCAAAAAATAAGACGGGACATAACTTTGCCTCATGGGCACATGAGAGAAATATCGAAAAGCTTAATCAAGCAGACGTTACTCAAATAGTTGCCCGTGAAAAAGAAATAGCACTAAATCCTAATTCCCAGCCCTAATTGGGTAAATCCGAACGAGTATGATTTGTAGGTTTAAACAATTAGGTTCAATCTCCTTTGGTAGATTTTAGTACAGCCATAGCAAGCTGAGTTGGGTCATTTAAGTCGAGAGCTTCCCAGCCAGTCGGCTTTCGACCTCGAGTTCGTGGCGAGCCTTCACTAAACATCTTGATGTGATGACCGATTTCTTCTAGTGTATGTAACCGCAGTAGTGTTTTCTGGTTTTTCTCAATTGATTCTTTCGTCTTTTGACCATGCCTATATTGCGGATGGTTGACGCCTTGTAAAGTGTTGCGTGACTTGTGAGCGCCATGCATCCTACAGCTTTTACAACCAAAGGCTGCTGGATTTTTACATCGGGTACCAGTTCTTTTACATTTAACAGCACATCGCGCCGCACCATTGACAACTGAGGGTAGTGGCATTTGTATAGTTCCTTAGGTTAAGTTACACCATATGTAGGGGGTCTTTTGAGGGCGATTTTTTCTTTAAACGCTATACCTATGCAAACGGATTGTTCCTGAAGAAGAAAAAGACACTAAAGACAGATAAATTCAAGAAAGTTTCGTAGTATTTTCAGACCTCTTTACGGGTATATTTTATTTTTTAAAAATAAGTGTCTTATCTGTCCGAATCTTATAAAAGAATGATTTCATTTGATTTATTTTAGATGTCAATCTGTCGACCGCTCGTCTTATGTGTCTTTTATTCGTCATAGCCATACCCATCCCCCCAATCAATTACCCCACCAATTGCCCCTTCAAATTCTTTTCTAGCATCTTCGACTGTAGGCAATGAGTACCCTCTGGCTTCTTTGCCATGTTGTGCCTTCCCCTTATCTTTTATAGCACTTGGACAAAGTTTTTTTAGGCTCTTGGCGATGTTTCTACTTTGAAATGCCCCATATTTTTCTGCGTTTTTGTTAAATGTTTTGTAGTTTGATATAAGAGATTCAGTGGTTACGAATCGTGCATCACTCCAATCATTAAATGAACTTTCTATACAGCCAAGGTTTTTAGAGTGAAGAACCTCGAACCAATATCTTTTCAAAACCGTCCAATGATTGTAGTTTTTGGTTTATGTGCTCATTAGTCTTGGGTCTTAGCCTAGGGTTAAATTTTGATAGGTCAATTTGTAGTAGGTCGTAAACCATTGCACTAATAACAACTTCATCATCTAAGAGCTTGTGAATTGCATCAAAATATTCAGGATTACATTTTTGGCTGTCGGCAATTTTTAGAAATACAAACCTACGGTCATCTTTTTCGATATGAGCGAACTGGTCGCTATTACTGGCCGCAAAAAATCTATGGAAAGAGGCGATTGTTCTTGAAGGTTGGTATTTCTGTTCGATACGAAGCATGGGTTCAGTAATTAGTGACTTTAAACGCTCAAGTTTTTTTCTTTCACCGACGAATAGCGCTTCGTCCATACAAACTACGTAGTTTTGTTCAAGAACGGCGTTAAAATTTCCCACTACATGGTCAATATCGTTTACTTGAAGAGTTGTTCTAGACCAAATTTTTCGAAGTAAGTTGAAGAAGGTACCTTTTCCTGTTCCTTGAGTACCGAGAAGAACAATGATGATTCCCGGTTTTTTCTCGGGGTACTGAAGCATATGTGCCAAGAACCATATAAGGTATTCCGAGCACTCTTTTGAGTTATCACAGATAATTTGTTCAATAAACAATCGAAGTTGAGACCAGTCACCTTTTTTTGGTTCTATAAGACTGTTTACCCAAAAGTTTAAGGTTGTGGGTGGTGTCGGTAATGGGCTAAATGCAAGCCACTTGTATTCAATTGTGTTGGGGCTTATCCAAAATTGGCTGATGATAGTTTTTGGGTCTGAAGATACTGCTAAACCCTCTAAAAAACGCCTCGCTTTAATCTCAGCAGGTCCTTTTTTATAGAAAGAGATATCCTCATTTGAAGCACCTGATTAAATCTTTTCTATTTGCTCAAGGTCTATCAACCATATTTCACCAGATGAATCAAACAGCGCAAAGCGTTTTTGAAGGTCTTTAAGCCCCACGCCAACCCCCATCTTCTGCAAGATATCTAATACTTCCAATTGAAGGGCAGTTGGGTCTAGTTAAGTCAAACCCATTAACTAAATCCCAAAACACCTGCTCATTGAATCTTTCTAAGCATGTTCTACTCCAATCATATGCAATATCCTCAGCACAAACCCATTCGGTACTCAAGATTGCCCAAACAACTCGTCGATATACGAAATATGAACAATCGGCGGATATAAAACGGAGCATCTCTTTTAGTTCAGCAATTTTTCTTGGTGTTTCGTCTGGTGGTATTTTTGCTAAAACTACTCTGTAGAGTGGACATTTCTTAATGCTGGAAAGAGTGGATGCTTGAGACAGTGTTTTTTCTACATCAACTATTTCCCCATCAAAATCATAAAATGCTGCGCCCTTCGGTGGCGTATAGATTGGTTGTTCAAGTTTGTAAACCGACTCGTCAAACTTAATTTTCCCCAGCCCAATACGCAATTCAATCGTTTTCTGAATCTGTTTACAAACTATCCCGCTTTCTTCTGCATTAACTGCTCGACTTAGGGCGAGTATTGCCCGAGCTCTTGGGTTGCTTGGCGTATGGCTCCATGTTTCATAACCAAATCCATGATATTTCGCTAGAAGCTTGAGTAGTTGCTGGTATGTTTCTGGTGAATTAACCCAATCAAAGTCAAAAGCTATGAACGCTCGGGGTTGTGCTAGGTCTTTGCTTCGATAATGAGCAACGTCTGGATATTTTTTTGTATCCTTATGCCTACCCTTATTAAATGCTGAGGTAAAGTAAGTAGAACCTTTATTAAGGCTCCTAAGCTGACCTATCAGCTCTTTAAATGAACTAAAGTCATTAACAACTATTTGCTTGGGACAGTTATCAAACTTGTTGGTTCCGATTGAAAGGGTTAGCTTCATATGATTTCTCCAACAAATTCCTGAGAAAAGTCTCCTGAGCTAACAGTTTTCACTAGGGCTGTGTCTATAGCGAATAAACGATTGCTGTTATCTACGACCATAATTACAACTACTGCAGTCCCGTACTTAAATGCTTCTTCTTTGAATTTGTTTAGCAAGCCTAATTCAATTGTCGTCATACTCCTAAATACTTCCGAACGTATTAATTCTTCGCGCTCCACATCATTTTGAAGTTGGTCATAAACACTATAAATATTCTTTAGTTGTTGATGTGCTTTGAAGGTGCGGAAACTTGGATTTATCCAATTACATCCAATCACTCGTAATTTGTTAGATGAATCCTTTCCGATAACGATGAAAACAGCGCTGTCTAAACCTGATTGAGGTGCTGATAAATAAAGACCCGGTTCGCCCCTATGGCTTTCTAGTGGTTTTAGGGGGCAAAGCTTGTCTAATGCTTTGAAAAGCTTATCTTCGGCATTGTTTTTGGAAATCCATTCAAAAATAGGGTGGGGCTTGAAAAAAATATGGCAACTTTTATCTTGTGCAATGTCAAGCTCATAACCAAAAATACTATCAGTTTTGAGTTTTTTCCAGATGGAGTTCATGCCGACCCCTTTAAGTTTGCGTTTGTGCGATTCTTTTCCCACTCCGCAAGTTCGCTATTTTTCCAAGCAGTTACCCCAGCAGTAAGCTTGTATGGTTTAGGGAAGGTGCCTTGTTTAGCCCACCGCCAAATACTCTTTGTAGTTGTATCGTAGCGTTTAGCTACTTTTTCGACTCTTGTGAAGCCCTCAATTGATGCGTTTATATTCATTAATTTCTCCATTCTGATTCGTGGCATATAACGAAATGTTCTGCCATTTATAGAATCGTAAAACGAGAAATTTCCGTTAAAACGTACCTTTTAGGAATTTTTGACGCAGCAAATACTCTTGTGAGTTAACTGGTAAGTGTTTAAGGTTGTTTTGGTTGTTTATGGTGGCATTTTTTAATGCGAGGAACGTGCTCTGCAGGTCTTTAGCAACTAGCCATAGTGCAGTTTTCTGTAGTGTGATGTTTTTTCGTTTAAGTATAGGTTTGATATCAACAACCAACTTGGACGTTTGCCTATCGCCAAGTAAGCGTCTTAAAGCAATATCGCTTACATTTGGGGCGTTGTATGGACTAAGTAATGTATTTTCATATGCTTTTATCAGGATGTTTAATGCATCGCATGCTTTTTTTCTTTGCCAAGAGCCTCTTTCTCCTGAATCCGCAAAGTTATCCCAAATTTCAACTGTATAAATGCCTAATATGCCTTTACCTAATGGGAAAGATTCAAGGGGTTCAGGCTTAGGATATTTTTTTCTAGGCACTTACCTTTGTCCTTAGCTTAAGAACTTTTGCTTGTTGCTTCGCACTTGGTTTATCCAAGAAGTTTGCCCATTCAACCATTAATTTTCTGCGCTTCTCTAGCAAGTCAGTACGTTGATATGACTGTTGTACCGCATCGCCCACTCTATGCCCACTTGCTGCCTTCCTAATCTCATCAGGATAAGCAGTTTGTTCTGCAGCCCAGTCTCTAAAGGTACTTCTGAATCCGTGCGGAACTGCGTGTATTTTTAAGTCCCCAGTAGCTCTCATGTCACGCATAAGTTTGGAAAGTGTATTGTCAGAAAGGCTCTTACCTTTTGGACTTGGGAATATCTTTTTATTGCCAGTTATTTTTGGAACTTTCTTTAGTAGGGCTATAGCCTGAGCCGATAATGGCACACGATGTTCTTGCTTTGTTTTAGTATGTTCGGCTGGTATATTCCAAGTCATATTTTCAAAATCAATTTCTTGCCATTCGGCTTCACGAACTGAACCAGACCTTACCGCAGTCAAGATTAAAAACTGTGAGGCTTTTGCGCTAATACTGTCTTTAGACTTTAGCTTAGTAATGAAGTCACCAACATCTTTATATGGGATTGCTGGTTGATGTGTGATTTTTGAAGTTTATTGGGAGCAGATAATTGTGTTTCAAGATAGCCTGTCCAAACAGCGGGATTAATAGCTGTTCTATATTCATTAACTATTGCATAGTCAAATACAGATTTAATCCTTCCTTGGATTCTTGTTGCAGTTTCGGTTCTTTTTTCCCAAAGTGTGCCAATTGTTTTTTTAGTTTTTATGTCTTTAATCTGCTGTGTTAAGACCTTCTTAACATCTTGCATGGTTATATTTGCTACTAAAAGATTGCCAATTATGGGGTATGCATACGTTCTTAGAGTTGTTTCCAATTGTTTGCGGTGTTTGTCGCTTGAATAGTCAGCTGCATGAGCGAGTAAATAAGCTTCTGCACACTCTTTAAATGTTTTACTTTTCACCTGTGAAAGTAGGGCTGCGCTCTTAATTGCTTTTCTTTTTGCTCTTGGGTCGGTACCATCTTTAACGTCTAAGGCGATTTTTCGAGCTTGTTCCCTTGCCACTTCTAGGGATGTATTAGGATAGGAGCCAAGTCCCAGTGGTACTCGCTGACTTCCAATCTTGATACGCATAATCCAAGACTTCGCATCTGGAGCATTTGGTTGACTTGTTTCCCGCACCTGAAGTAGAAGCCCAGCAACGCCTCCTACGGCATGCCAGCCAGTGGTTTTTATTCGGGATACTGCTAAAGCCGTTAAGGGTTTAACTATTTTTGGCATACCATCCTACATATCATAAAATGTAAGATTCTATGTTACTTTATGTCTTTATAGGTTGCAACTATTCCATTTAAGTAATTGATTATATTGTTTTTTATTTCACAAGGTGTCTCTGGATGAGGTTCTAGAGTGGCAGACGTCCGCTCCGCCAACAAAAAAGCCCTTGTCATAAGACAAGGGCTTTTTTTATACATCTTCAGCTGTTTTACGAAGACGCACTACCTTTACTAGGGCCTCTAGCTGGGCCTTTAGAAGGACCT
>Ga0187845_1001246_pt1 | contig 14675 bp, 16 predicted proteins | sample SpaLakP09_SKY_68_FD_134515 | JGI IMG/M metagenome (GOLD analysis project Ga0187845, IMG submission 134515) | Oligotrophic lake water microbial communities from Sparkling Lake, Wisconsin, USA - SP09_SKY_68 | ecosystem: Environmental > Aquatic > Freshwater > Lake | place: USA: Sparkling Lake... | reverse complement strand
TACTCAATCGGCAGGCGCTGCTTGTCCGGCAGGGTCTGCAGCAGCTGCCCCAGGTCGCGCCGCGCCTCGGCGGCCTCGCTGTCGCTGCTGGCAAACAGTTCGTCCGCATCGTCCAGCGGGTCGTTGCGCGCCTCTTTGGCGGCGTGCGAGCGCAGCCAGTCGATGAGCTTGTAGCGCGCAATCGCATGCGCCCAGGCCGTCACCGGCATCTCGGGCCGGTAGGTGTGGCGCTGGTTGTGCACGGCCAGCAGCGTCTCCTGCATCAGGTCCTCCACCTCGTCGGGCCGCTGCGCGAGGCGGCGGCGCAAAAACGCACGCAGGTGGGCGCTCAGCTCCTTCAGAAAGCGCTGGTAGGCGGCAGCGTCCGCATCCAGCCCCTGCAGCAGCAAGGCCCGCAAGCGCTCTTCCACAGTCTCCATGGTGTCTCCCTGCAAGGTATTCGTCTCCAGAGGCCCACGGGTTACAGGCAGCGCAAAAAATCTTTGCGTTGCCGCCGCCGCGATCTTTTTTTTGCGCAGCGCTGTAACCCGCCCGCTGCGCAGCGCGAATTACAACGCAGATCGGGCCGCTGAAAGCCGCTTTCGCGCAGCACCCCGGTCGGATTCAACCCTTACCCAACCTTCGGAGAACCGCACCATGACCACCCGCACCCTCAGCCTTGGCGCCCTCGCCCTTGTTGCCCTCACTTCTGGTGCCGCCATGGCCCAAACCAGCTCCGCGCCCATGGATGGCGCCAAGCCCGCCATGGAGAAGTGCTATGGCGTGTCGATGGCTGGCAAGAACGACTGCGCCGCAGGCCCCGGCACCACCTGCGCAGGCTCGTCCAAGGTGGACTACCAGGGCAACGCCTGGAAGTTTGTGCCCGCAGGCACCTGCGCCACGATCAAGACGCCCAAGGGCATGGGCTCGCTGACACCCGCCAAGGCCTGACCCATGGCTCCGCACCTTCTCACCGCTGGCCTGGGCCTCAAGCCCCAGCACTATGGCGAGGCACTGCATTGCAGCGCCCCTGGCCTGTGGTGGGAGGTGCACCCCGAAAACTACCTGGCCGACGGCGGCCCGCGCCTGGCCTGGCTGGAGGCCATCCGCGCACGCCACCCCGTGGCGCTGCATGGCGTGTCGCTGTCGCTCGCGGCCGACGCGCCGCCCGATGCGGCCCACCTGGCGCGCCTGGCCGCCCTGGCAAAGCGCGTAGAGCCCGCCATCGTTTCAGAGCATCTGGCCTGGTCCACCTGGCGCGGGCAGTACCTGCCCGACCTGCTGCCGTTTCCGCGCACCCACGCCGCGTTGCGGCGCATTGCCGACAACATCGCCCGCACGCAGGATGTGCTGCAACGCCCCATCGCCATCGAGAACCCCACGCACTACCTGCACATCGACGGCCACGACTGGGCCGAGACCGAATTTCTGGCCGCGCTGGTGCAGCGCACCGGTTGCGCCCTGCTGCTGGATGTGAACAACGTGCACGTCAGCGCCCACAACCTGGGTTTTTGCGCGCAGACGTACCTCGACGCGTTTCCCCTGCATGCCGTGGCCGAGATCCACCTCGCAGGCCACCATGCCGACCCGGTGCATGGCGATGCCTTGCTCATCGACAGCCACGATGCGCCCGTGGCGCCAGCCGTGTGGGCGCTGTACGAGCAGGTGATTGCGCGCACCGGCCCCGTGCCCACCCTGATCGAGCGCGACGAGCACCTGCCCGCGTTTGGCGAACTGATGGCCGAACGCGACCAGGCGCACCGCGCGCTCTCGGCCGCGCGCACAGCGCAGCCCGAGGAGGCCGCATGCAGCTGAGCACATTCCAGGACGGCTTTTCTGCCGCGCTGCGCGGCCAGGCCGTGCATGCGCCGTGGCTGTCCGCGTTGGAGGCCCAGCCGGGTTTTGCCGTGTACCGCAACACCGTGCTCAAGGGCTGCATCGACGCGCTGCAGGCCAGCTACCCCACGGTGTGCCAGCTGGTGGGCACCGACTGGTTCCGCGCAGCGGCTGCCGTGTATGCGCGCGTGCAGCCGCCCCGTGATGGGTTGCTGATGGACTATGGCGATGGGTTCGCCCACTTTCTGGACCAGTTTGCGCCCGCGGCCGATCTGCCTTACCTCAGCGCCGTGGCGCGCCTGGACCGCTGCTGGACCGAATGCCACCTGGCGGCGGACGCCACCGCCGTGGGCCGCGACTGGCTGGCACAGCAGGCCCCACACACCTTGCCCCAGGTGCCACTGCGCCCCCACCCTGCCGCGCGCTGGGCCTGGTGCGATGCGCATCCCGCGTATGCCCTGTGGCAGCACCACCGTGCAGGCCTGGCGCTGCCCGATGCGTTGGACTGGTCTGGCGATGGGTCCCTGCTCACCCGGCCCAACGCCGAAGTGACCTGGCGCCCCTTGCCCCGCGCAGGGGCGGCGTTTCTGGACGCCTGTGCCCAGGGCCTCCCGCTGGAGGCCGCAGCCACCCGCGCCCTGGAGACCGAGCCCGGCACCGACTTTGCCGCCCTGATGGGCAGCCTGCTGGACGCAGGCGCCCTGACTCTCACCGATTCACGCGCAGGCTGAGAACCTGTTCAAAGGAGCCCCCCATGCACACCACCACCCACTTCCCCACCGCCCCCGCCAAAGGCCCGCGCGTGCTGCTGGCCCGTCTGGCCGATGCCGCCACCTGGCTCACGCCCCACAGCCTGCTGGCCCTGGTGAACCGCGTGGCCATCGCGGGCATCTTCTGGCTGTCGGCACGCACCAAGGTCGATGGCTGGTTCACCATCTCCGACAGCGCCTACGCACTGTTCCGCGACGAATACAAGCTGCCCCTGCTGCCGCCCGAGCTGGCGGCGCAGATGGCCACCGTGGCCGAGCACCTGTTCCCGGTGCTGCTGGTGCTGGGCCTGTTCACCCGCCTGTCGGCCCTGGCCCTGCTGGGCATGACGCTGGTGATCCAGGTGTTTGTGTACCCCGACGCCTGGCCCACCCACCTGTCGTGGGCGGGGCTGATGCTCTACCTGGCGGGGCGCGGCGCGGGCAATGTGTCGCTGGACCGGGCGCTGGGGATTCGCTGATACCGGTATGCGTTCAAAAACATAAGTCCGTTCACGCCGAGCCTGTCGATGCGCCGCGCGAGGCTTCGACAGGCTCAGCCCGAACGGTTCTTGCGGATTGAATGCAAGCTGGCATGAGGCCTTGGGTCTTATCCCGCCGCCGTGCGCACCCAGCGCACGATGTCCGCTGCGCCCAGCGCGCCTGAAATGCGCGCCACCTCGCGCCCCTGCTGGAACAGGACCATGGTCGGGATGCTGCGAATGGCATAACGCGCAGCGATGGCCTGCTGGTCTTCAGTGTTGAGCTTGGCCAGACGCACACGCGGCTCCAGTTCGCGGGCGGCCTGCGCAAAGGCAGGCGCCATCTGGCGGCAGGGCCCGCACCAGGGCGCCCAGAAGTCCACCAGCACGGGGATGTGGTTGCGCGCCACCTGCTTGTCGAAGCCCGTGGCATCCAGCTCCAGCGGGGCGCCCACAAACAGGGGACGGTGGCAGCTGCCGCAGTCGGGCGCACTGCCCAGCTGGGCGGCCTGCACGCGGTTGGTGGTGTGGCAGTGGGGGCAGACGATGTGCAGGGCTTCGGTCATGGGCAGGCTCGGGTTTCTCTCACAAACCACATGGCGGCCACAGCGTGGCGTTTCAAGGGCGAACTACAGCAGCTTGGTCAGCAGGCTCACCACAAAGCTCAGCAGCAGCGTGGACGCGAGCGGCACGTCCCAGTCGCGCCCCAGCCACCGGAACCGGAAGTCCCCCGGCAGGCGCCCAAAGCCCAGGCGGCGCAGCAGCGGCGACAGCCAGCTGATGAGCATCAGGGCCAGGAAGATAACGAGGAGCCAGCGGAACATGGTGCGCCGAGTGTAGGCGCCACCGCATTCGGCTAGGCGATGGCGGTTTCGGCCAACTGGGCCAGCGCCTGGGCATGCAACTGCGGCGTGGCAGCAGCCACCACTCGCCCATCCGAGGCCACCGTGAGCGCGCGACCCTGCCAGTCGGTAATGCGCCCGCCTGCGCCTTCCACCATGCAGACCAGCGAGAGGTAGTCGTAGGGCTGCAGCCCCGCCTCCACCACCAGATCCACATGCCCGCCCGCCAGCTGGGCATAGGCATAGCAGTCGCCGCCAAAACGGCGCAGCGCGCACTGGCGGCTCAGCGCATCAAAACACTGCCAGTCGGCCGCACCAAAGGCGTCCGGCGACGTGGTGTAGATGCGGGCTTGCGCCAGTTGCTCACACCCGCTGGCCCGCACGGGCTGGCCATTGCATTGCGCCTGCTGGCCTGCCAGCCCCGTCCAGCGCTCACCCAGCACCGGCAAATCCATGAGCCCCAGCACAGGCCGGCCCTGGTGCAGCAGTGCCACCAGCGTGCCCCACAGCGGCGATCCGGTGATGAAACTCTTGGTGCCGTCGATGGGGTCGATCACCCACACGTACTCGGCGTCCAGCCGCTCGCGGCCATGCTCCTCGCCCAGGATGCCGTGCGTGGGCGCCTGCGCCTGCAGCACCGCGCGCATCGCAGCCTCGGCCTCACGGTCGGCAATGGTGACCGGGCTCTCGTCCGATTTGGTCAGCACATCCAGCGGGGTGCGGAAGTACCGCAGTGAGTGGACGCGGGCCGCATCGGCCAGGGCGTGCGCCAGAGCGAGGAAGGGGGAAACGGGGGTGGGCAAAGTGTTCATGGGAATGGTCAAGGGAAGAGCTCCGGGCAGTGGTGGGGGCAAGGACGAAGGACCAACCGCTCGGCATGAACGGGTTGGCATATTTAGTGCTTGTGTATTTTCGTGCAAAAACAATAATTTGCACAAGTGCAATAAAACGCACAAATTTGGTGAACAAATCCCCTGACCTGCGGTGACCCCGCACTGTTTTTTGGCAACGCACCGTTCTGGAGAAATTCATGCGCACACGCTCCTCCCTCTTTGCCGCCCTGCGCCTGCTGCCCGTGCTGGGCGCGTTGGCCTGCGGGCTGACCACCGCCCAGGCGGGCACCGTCACGGCCTACACCGCGCTCGAAGAAGACGAGATCAAGGAATACCTTGCGGCGGCCAAAAAGGACCTGCCCGATGTGGATGTCAAAGTGCTGCGCCTGTCCACCGGTGACCTGGGCGCGCGCATCCTGGCCGAAGCTGCCAACCCGCAGCACGACGTGATCTGGGGCTGGGCACTGACCAACACGCTGGACCCGCGCATCACCGCCCTGCTGGAGCCCTACAGCCCCAAGGGCAGCGACAAGCTGGCCGCCAAGGACAAGGCCGCCGATGGCAAATGGTTCACCACCACCGGCTACATGGCCGCGTTCTGCGTGAACACCGAGGTGCTCAAGGCCAAGAAGCTGCCCATGCCCACGTCGTGGAAGGACCTCACCAACCCCGTCTACAAGGGCGAGGTGGTCATGCCCAACCCGGTGTCCTCGGGCACGGGCTACCTGCAGATTGCCGCGCTGATCCAGTCGCGCGGCAATGACGAGGGCTGGAAGCTCATCAAGGCCATGGACGGCAACGTGGCGCAGTACATCAAGTCGGGCTCGCGCCCCTGCAAGGCCGCGCGGGCGGGTGAGTTTGCGATTGGCACCTCGCTGGCGTTTGCGGCCATGCAGTCGGTGGACGAGGGCTACCCGGTCAAGATGGTGATCCCCACCGACGGCGCGGGCTATGAGCTGGAAGCCTCGGGCCTGATGGCCAGCGCCAAAAACAAGGCCGACGCCAAGCGTTTTCTGGACTGGACGCTGTCTCCCGGCGCAGCGCAGCTCTACACCAAGTACAAAGAAATCGTGACCGTGCCCGGCGTGCCGCAATCCAAGGCCGCTGCGGCAGCAGGCCTGCCCGCCGACCTCTCCAAGGTGCTCTACCCCGTGGACTTTGCCAAGTCCGCCAAGGAACGCGACGCGATCCTGGGCACCTGGCAAAAGACCATCGGCCGCTGAGCCGCATTCCTGAACCGCTGTACTGAACCGCACTCCCCGAGGACCACACACCATGTCCCTGCAGATCACCGACCTGCACAAGAGCTTTGACGGCCAGGTCGCGCTCGAACGCATCCACCTTGCCGTGGGTGCTTCGGAGTTCGTGTGCCTGCTGGGCCCCAGCGGCTGCGGCAAGACCACGCTGCTGCGCATCATCGCGGGGCTGCTGCCTGCCGATGGCGGCCGCATCACGCTGGGCGGCCGTGACCTGGCCACGCTGCCGGCGCGCGACCGGGGCTTTGGCATCGTGTTCCAGTCGTACTCGCTGTTCCCGCACATGACGGTGGCGCAGAACGTGGGCTACGGCCTGGCCATCCGCCGCACACCGCCCGACGTGGTGCAGGCGCGCACCGCCGAGCTGCTGGACATGGTGAAGCTGGCCGACTTTGGCGCGCGCTACCCGGCGCAGCTGTCGGGCGGCCAGCAGCAGCGCGTGGCCATTGCGCGGGCACTGGCGGTGAACCCTTCGCTGCTGTTGCTCGACGAACCCCTGTCGGCCCTGGACGCCCGCGTGCGCGCCGACCTGCGCCACGAGCTGCGCGAGGTGCAGCGCCGCCTGGGCATTCCCACCATCATGGTCACGCACGACCAGGAAGAAGCCCTGGCCATGGCCGACCGCATCGTCTGCATGCAGGGCGGGCGCATTGCACAGGCGGGCTCGCCGCGCGAGCTGTACCTGGCGCCGCGCACCCGTTTCGTGGCCAACTTCATGGGGCACAGCAACCTGCTGCCGCCCGCCCAGGCGCGGCTGCTGCAACCCGCGCTGGGCGATGCGCCCGAAGGCATGGCGCCCGAATCCGCCCTGCTGTGCATCCGCCCCGAACGGCTGCAACTGCAGGCCAGCGCGCAGGGTGCGGGCCACGTCACCGGCACTACCTTCCTGGGCAGCATCCAACGGGTGCAGCTGCGCTGGAACGACCTGGACCTGCTGGCCGAATCCAGCAGCGCCAGCACCTGGGAGGTCGGCCAGAGCGTGGACGTTGCGGTGGGCGCACAGGACTGCGCCTGGGTGCACGCATGAGCACCGCCGCCCCCTCACCCCAAACACCCCACCTGCCGCCCATGCATGCCAGCGAGCGCTGGCTGCTGCGTGCCTGCCTGCTGCTGCCGCTGGCCGCGCTGGTGCTGTTCTTTGGCGTGCCCATGCTGGCCATTGCCTGGCGCAGCCTGGAGCAGGACACGGGTGGCATCGGCTGGGGCAATTACGCCGCGCTGCTCGACACCCCCGGCGTTTGGCGGGCCCTGGCCAACAGCCTGCTGCTGGGTGCCGTGACCACGGCCGTCACGCTGGTGCTGGCCTTTGTAGTGGCGTTTGGGCTGGAGCGCACCGGCATGCCGGGCCGCCGCTTTGTGGCCGGGGCGCTGGCCCTGCCCATGCTGGCGCCCTCGCTGGTGCTGGGGCTGGGGCTGATCTTTTTGCTGGGGCGCAACGGCATTGTGGGCAAGATGCTGGGTGTGCGGCCCGAGATCTATGGCTTTTGGGGCCTGCTGATTGCGGATGTGCTCTATGCGCTGCCGCAGGCCGTGCTCATCGTGCGCACCGCGCTGCGCCAGGGCGATGCCCGGCAGTACGACGCCGCCGAGGTGCTGGGCGCCACGCCGTGGCGGCAGTTTTGCGACATCACGCTGCCTCAGGCCCGCTACGGCCTGCTGAGCGCCGGGTTTGTGGTGTTCACCATCACCATCACCGACTTTGGCAACGCCGTGGTCATTGGCGGCAACTTTGCCGTGCTGGCCACCGAGATCTACAACCAGGTCAGCGGGCAGATGAAGTTTGGCATGGGCGCGGTGGTGGGCATGCTGCTGCTGGCGCCCGCCGCGTTGTCGGTGTTCATCGAACGCATGGCCGCACAGCGTGCCGGGGCGGGTGCGGAATCGGCCCTGCCGCCCACGCCCACCCGCAGACCGGGGCGCGATGCTGCGTTCTTCATCGCCTGCATGGGCATTGCGGGCAGCATCGTGGCCCTGGTGCTCACGGTGGTGGTGGCCAGCTTCATCCGGCTGTGGCCCTACCGGCTGGACCTCACCCTCAAGCACTACGACATCACCATTGCGGGGGGCTATGCGCCGCTGTGGACCTCGGTGTGGGTGTCGGCCCTGGCTGCCAGCGTGGGCACGGTGATGCTGTTTGTGCTGTGCTTTGGCATCCGCCGCCTGCCGGGGCGGCTGGCGCAGGCAGCCATGGCGCTGTCGGCCCTGCCGGTGGGTGTGCCCGGGCTGGTGCTGGGGCTGGCCTATGTGTTCACCTTCAACACGGCCACCTGGCCCTGGGGCATGCTGTATGGCACGGCCATCTTGCTGGCGCTGTGCAACTACTACCACTACCACACGCAGGGTTTCATGACCATGATGACCGGCATGCGCAACGTGCCCACCACGCTGGAAGACGCCACCACCGTGCTGGGCGGCAGCACCGCCCGCGTGCTGCGCGATGTGTACCTGCCCGCGCTGCTGCCTACGTTGCTGGCGGTGCTGGTGTTCTTGTTCATGCGCTCCATGGTCACGCTGTCGGCGGTCATCTTCCTCATCACGCCCTCGCTGCCCATGGGGGCGGTGACGGTGATGCGGCTGGATGAAGCAGGGCTGACCTCGCAGGCTGCGGCGTTCTCCACCTGCATCATGGCGGTGGTGGGGTCGCTGGCGTTGCTGCTGCACTGGGGCACGCAGCGCCGAAAACCAGGGTCCAAGCCCGCCTAACATCGCCACCATGCTGCAAGAAGAACGTTTCCTCCGCATCCGCACCCTGCTGTCCACGCTTTCGCGGGTGAGCACGGAGCGCATTGCACAAGACCTGGATGTGTCCCGCGAAACCGTGCGCCGCGACATCCTCGCCCTGGAGTCGCAGGGCATTCTGCGGCGCGTGCACGGGGGCGTGGTGGCCCAAGGGCCAGAGCCCGAACCCCCGCTGGCCGTGCGCCAGGCGGTGCGCGAGCGCGAAAAGCGCGCCATCGCCCGCGCCGCCCTGCAACTGCTGCAGCCGGGGCAAACGCTGTTCATTGATGCGGGCAGCACCACCACCCTGCTGGCCGAAGCGTTGTCGAGCCTGTCGGGCCTGACCATCATCACCAACGGGCTGAACGTGGCGCTCAAGCTCGCTGCGGCCGACGCCGGTCGCAGTGCGCGCAACGATGTGATCCTGCTCGGCGGCCGCACCGACCCCGCCGTGCAGGCCACGCACGGCGACACCACCGTGGCCGAAATCCACCGCTACCGCGCCGATGTGGCCCTGCTCTCGCCCGTGGGCATCAGCGTGCACAGTGGCGCCACCAGCTTTGAACACCACGAGGCCGCCGTCGCCCGCGCCATGGCTGCGCAGGCCAAGGAGCTGATCTTGCTGGCCGACCACAGCAAGGTGGGGCAAGCCAGCCGCGTGACTTATGCCAGCCTGGCCGACGTGGGCACGCTGGTCACCGACGCTGGCGCCCGGTCACTGCCCGCCTTCTCGGCCCTGCAGGCGGCAGGCTGCCACATCGTGGTGGCCTGACGAATTCACAGGGGGCAGAGCACACCATGGCGTACCAGCACACCATCGGCGGCCAGCGCTGGCAGTTCAGCGACCTGCGGGAGGTGATGGCCAAGGCCACGCCGCTGCGCTCAGGCGACGCACTGGCGGGCGTGGCGGCTACATCGGCCGTGGAGCGCATGGCCGCGCGGCTGTGCCTGGCCGACATCCCCCTGCCGCGCTTTCTGAGCGAGGCGCTCATCCCCTACGAAAGCGACGAGGTCACGCGCCTCATCCTCGACACGCACGACGCCGCCGCGTTTGCGCCCATCGCCCACCTCACGGTGGGCGACTTCCGCAACTGGCTGCTGGCACACGGCACCGATAGTTCCGTGCTCGCCGCCGTGGCACCCGGCATCACGCCCGAGATGGCGGCGGCCGTGAGCAAGCTGATGCGCAACCAGGACTTGATCGCCGTGGCGCGCAAATGCCGCGTGGTCACCCGCTTTCGGAACACCATCGGTCTGCCCGGCCACTTGGCCGTGCGGCTGCAGCCCAACCACCCCACGGACGACCTGCGTGGCATTGCGGCGTCGATGATCGACGGCCTGCTGTATGGCGCGGGCGACGCGGTGATTGGCGTGAACCCCGCCACCGACAGCATTGCGGCCCTCACGGGGCTGGTGCACATGCTGGGCGATGTGATCGAGCGGCTGCAGATCCCGACGCAGTCGTGTGTGCTCACGCATGTGACCAACACCATCCAGATGGTGGAGCAAGGCGCGCCGGTGGACCTGGTGTTCCAGTCGATTGCGGGCACCGAGGCGGCCAACGCGAGCTTTGGTATTTCACTCGCTCTGCTGAAGGAAGCGCGCGAGGCAGCACTATCGCTTCACCGTGGCACATTGGGCGACAACGTCATGTACTTTGAAACCGGCCAGGGCAGTGCCCTGTCGGCCAACGCGCACCACGGCGTGGACCAGCAGACCTGCGAGGCGCGGGCCTATGGCGTCGCCCGCGCGTTTGCGCCGCTGCTGACCAACACGGTGGTCGGCTTCATCGGCCCGGAATACCTGTACGACGGCAAGCAAATCATCCGCGCGGGCCTGGAAGACCACTTCTGCGGCAAGCTGCTGGGCGTGCCGCTGGGCTGCGACGTCTGCTACACCAACCACGCCGAGGCCGATTCGGACGACATGGACACGCTGATGACGCTGCTGGGCACGGCGGGCCTGACCTTCATCATGGGCGTGCCGGGGGCGGACGACATCATGCTCAACTACCAGAGCACTTCGTTCCACGACGCGCTGTATCTGCGCGAGGTGCTGGGACTGCAGTGCGCACCCGAGTTTGGCGCCTGGCTGCAGCGCATGCACATCACCGATGCGGGTGGGCGCCTGCTGCCTGCCCGCGATCAACACCCGGCGCTGGCGCAGATGCGGCAATGGAGGCTGGGCGCATGACATCCAATCCAACGCAACACGGGGTTGCGCCTGACCCCTGGGACGACCTGCGCGCCCACACCCAGGCGCGCCTGGCCCTGGGACGTGCGGGCGCGGCCCTGCCCACAGCCGAACTGCTGCGTTTTGGCCTGGCCCATGCGCAGGCGCGCGACGCGGTGCACATTCCGCTGGACGCCGAAGCGCTGGCCACCCAGCTGCAGGCCCTGGGCTGCACCACGCACCCCGTGTACAGCGCAGCCCCCGACCGCGCCACTTACCTGTTGCGCCCCGACCTGGGCCGTCGCCTTGGCGATGCCGATGCGCAAACGCTGCGGGAATCCTCTGCCAACGGCAGCGCCTCCATCGACCTGCTGCTCGTGGTGGCCGACGGCCTCTCGTCCCTGGCCGTGGCCCGGCAGGCGCCGCCGCTGATCGATGCCATCCGCCAACAGGCGCCCGCAGGCTGGCAGCTGGGCCCTGTGGTGATTGCCCAGCAGGCCCGCGTGGCGCTGGGTGACGAAGTGGGCGCGCTGCTGGGAGCCCGCCTGGTGGCGGTGCTGATCGGCGAACGGCCAGGGCTCAGCTCGCCCGACAGCCTGGGCATCTACCTCACCTGGCACCCGCAGGTGGGGCGCCACGATGCGCAGCGCAACTGCATCTCCAACGTGCGGCCGGAAGGCCTGCCCCCCGCCGCCGCCGCTGCGCGCCTGTGGTGGCTGTGCCAGGAGGCGCGGCAACTGAGGCTGACGGGCGTGGGGCTGAAGGACCGCAGCGATGCGGTGACGCTGGCGGCCGGGGCGGGGGACTCAACCCCAGTGCAGCCCCGCATTGAAAACAAAGCCAGCACTCCTCCCGGCCACTCCGGTTGATTTCCCAGCGACCTCAACCAGCGCACTGAAACCCCCTCCCCCCTCGCGGGGGAGGGCGGGGGAGAGGGGGAAATGAGCAGCAGTGCCCTGATCGAAGCCCCCTCTCCCCAACCCTCTCCCACAAGGGGAGAGGGAGCAAGACCGCTATCGCCGCCTACAGCCGGTGCGAGCGGTCTCCGTGGCTGAACCCCAGCGGCTCCCACGCCTCGCCCGCCCCCACAGCCAGCACCTTGAACAGCTCGCCCATCTCGTGTTCCATGATTAATTTGGCCGCTGTCGCTCGCCCCTCTTGCGGTAGCTGCTCCATTTTTGGGAGCAACCCACAGTTGATGAGGAAATGCGCCTGCGTGGTGTAGCCCAGCACGTTCAAGCCCGCCTCCTGCGCGGCCAGCGCCATGGCGGTGAAGTTGACGTGCGCGGTGATGTCTTTGAGCCCCACCGCCACCAGCGGGTCGCCGTCGGCCAGGTGGCCCTGGTGGCACATCACGGTGCCCATGTGGCGCTGGGGGTGGTAGTACTCGCTTTCGCCAAAGCCGTAGTCCAGCAAGAAGGCAGCGCCGCGTGTGAGCCGGTCGGCCAGCATGCGCATGAAGCCTTCGCCCTGGGCATGGATCTCGGTCAGGTAGTCCTGCGGGCCTTCGATGTCGATGGGCGGGCGCAGGTCGGTGGGGCGGTCGGCCCAGGCAAAGTGGCCGTCTTCGGCCACCACCACGCCGCGTTCGTGCCACACGCCGTCCTGCTGCCCGCCGTGGCGCGCCAGCAGCTGCACGGGCATGGCGTCGAGCACCTCATTGCCCACCACCACGCCGCTGAATTTCTCAGGCAAGGCATCCACCCAGCGCAGCTTGTGGGCATGCGCCACCAGCTTGGCCTGCTGGCGCGCGCGCAGGCTGCCCGACAGATCGACGATGGTGTAGCTCTGCACCTGATCGCCCAACGCATCCAGCAACTGCAGCGCCAGCGCGCCGGAGCCCGCGCCGAACTCCCAGACCTCGTCGGTGCCGGTATGCGCCAGGGCTTCACCCACCTGCACGGCCAGCGTCTGGCCGAACAGGGGGGTCATCTCGGGCGCGGTCACAAAGTCGCTGCCGGACTCGGGCATGGCGCCGAACTTGGTGGAATCGTTGGCGTAATAGCCCAGGCCGGGGGTGTAGAGGGCCAGCGCCATGAAGCGGTCAAACCCCAGCCAGCCCCCTTCGGCGGCGATGGCCTGGGCGATGTGCTGGTGCAGGGCGGTCGTTAAACTGTCGGGTCTTTGGGTCACAGCCCGCATTGTCCCCCAGCTCCCATGCCTCACCCCACCCACCCGCGCACCGTTCTGGTCACAGGCGCCGCCAAGCGCCTGGGCCGCAGCATTGCACTGGCACTGGCGGCGGGGGGCTGGCAGGTGGCGGTGCACTACCGCTCGTCGCAGCAGGATGCTATGGATACCGTAGCTGCTTGCGCACAGCTGACGCGCGGTAGTGCCCTTTTTGATGCAGATTTCGAAGACGAGGCCGCCGTGCGCGGCCTGCTGCCCCGCGTGGTGGCGCAGTTTGGCCGCGTGGATGCGGTGGTCAACAGTGCCTCGCTGTTCGAACACGACAACGCCGCCACCTTTGGTTTTGCCGCACTCGAAAAACACCTGCGCAGCAACACCGCCGCCCCCGTGCTGCTGGCCCAGGCGCTGCACCAGCATGTGGCCGACCGCGTGGCGGCAGGCGAGGCCGATGCGCAGGGCGCCGTGGTCAACCTGCTGGACCAGAAGCTCTGGAACCAGAACCCCGACTTTGTGAGCTACACGCTCTCCAAGGCCGCGCTGGAGGCGGCGGGCACCATGCTGGCCCTGGCACTGGCTCCGCGCGTGCGGGTGGTGGGCGTGGCGCCGGGCCTCACGCTCACCAGCCACATGCTCAGCGACGACAAGTTTGCGCAGCTGCATGCGCTCTCCCCGCTGGGCCGCTCGTCCACCGCCGAGGATGTGGCCGCCACCGTCAAATTTGCGCTGGAGAACCGGTCGATCACCGGCACCACGCTGCTGGTGGACGGTGGCCAGCACCTGATGAAGTTTGACCGCGATTTTTCAATGATGTGAGCGCAAGCTCACGCAGAAAGCCATACCCCATGGACCACAACGCCGTCGGCACCCAGATCCTCACGCTCACCGGCCTGCGCTTCGACGCCAACCTGGGCATCCTCTCGCACGAGAAGACCGCCCCCCAGCCCATCCAGGTCGATGCGGAGCTGAGCCTGGGCGTGCAGCCGCTCGCGCCGCGCGACGACGACATCCAGCATGTGCTGGACTACCGCAAGGTGCGCCAGATCATCATCGACGAGTGCCGCGCCGAGCATGTGAACCTGCTGGAGAGCCTGATCGGCAAGCTGGCCAACCGCCTGATGCAGCTGCCCGGCGTGCTGGGCGTGCGGGTGAAGATCGCCAAGCTGGAGATTTTTGACGACTGCGAAGTGGCGATCCGCATGGAAACCGGGCAGTGGTGAGCGCCCCCCTGCCCCTGCCGCCACCACAGCGGGAATGAGACAATCGGGGGATGAGTACCGTCTGGACAGAAGCCGAATCCCCCGCCGTGGCCGCCCCTGCGCCACGCCCTGAGATCAAGATCGAGCGCGAAACCCACAAGCTCGAAAAGCGCCTGTGCCGCGAGGTGGGCAAGGCGATTGTGGACTTCAACATGATCGAAGAGGGCGACAAAGTGATGGTGTGCATGTCCGGCGGCAAGGACAGCTACACCCTGCTGGACATCTTGCTCAAGCTCAGGGCCCGCGCCCCCATCCACTTTGACCTGGTGGCCGTGAACCTGGACCAGAAGCAGCCCGGATTCCCCGAGCATGTGCTGCCCGAATACCTGAAGAGCACCGGCGTGCCCTTCCACATCGAGAACGAAGACACCTACAGCATCGTCAAGAAGCTGATCCCCGAGGGCAAGACCACCTGCAGCCTGTGC
>Ga0187845_1001243_pt1 | contig 14727 bp, 18 predicted proteins | sample SpaLakP09_SKY_68_FD_134515 | JGI IMG/M metagenome (GOLD analysis project Ga0187845, IMG submission 134515) | Oligotrophic lake water microbial communities from Sparkling Lake, Wisconsin, USA - SP09_SKY_68 | ecosystem: Environmental > Aquatic > Freshwater > Lake | place: USA: Sparkling Lake... | reverse complement strand
GGCGACGGCTGGGCGCTGAAGCTGCAAGGCGCCTTCCCGGCCAACTGCCGCCAGCGCGCGCCGCTGCAGCTGGTGGACCGGCAATGGCTGGTGACCACCACCGTGCGCCAGTTCTGGCGCGAGTTGGGCGGCACGCTTGCGCCGGGCGATGTGGAAGCCGCCGCGCCACCCGGCGCCGTCGTGCTGGCCACGCACCGCGGCCGGCCGCTGGCCGAGGTCCTGCGCGGCGTCATGAAGAGCAGCGACAACACGCTGACCCGCCTCATCTACCTGCAGCTCGGCGCTCAGGCTGCGCAGGCCGGTGAGCCCACGCTGGCGGCGGCCGACCGCGCAGTGCGTGACTGGTTCAAGGCGCATGGTCTGGGCGACCAACGCCTGGTGCTGGACAACGGCTCCGGGCTGTCACGCAGCGAGCGCATCAGCCCGGCCCAGCTCGCCGGCCTGCTGCGCGTGGCACACGCCGGGCCGCAATCTCCCGAGCTGCTGGCCACGCTGCCGGTGGCGGGCCTGGACGGCACCATGTCGCGCCGCCTGAAGAACACCCCGGCCGCCGGCCAGGCGCGGCTCAAGACCGGCACGCTGCGCGACGCGGTGGGGCTGGCCGGCGTTGTGCCCGATGCGTCCGGCAAGCCCTGGGTCTTTGTCGCGCTGCTCAACCACCCCGAGGCCGCGGCCAAGGGTCGGCCGGTGCTGGATGCGCTGGTGGAGTGGGTGGCGGGGCAGCAGCGCTGATTGCGGTGTTTGCGTGGAGTTGGTGGCGGGGGAAGTGCGGGGGCTGGGCTTCAGCGAGTGCGCCAAGTCGGCTGATTGGCCGCGAAGGGCTGTTGCCCGCCGGGAGCCCTCAGCTGCGAGCGGCTGAATTGCCAAGGCAAGCATGGCCGTTCGCCACAGGTGCGGTGGTCACGTCGTCGCGAGGGAAATTCCACCGTTGCGCCGGGTTCGAGCGGCTGGCAGAGTCGCGCCGGTGAATGCCGCTTTCCACATCAATTTAATGACGCCCAGTTCCGGTCTGCCGGACGATTTTCCTATGCTGCATAAGGTCTTAGCGTGAATCAAGTGGAGCTGGTTAAGCAGCAGTCGGTGGAGTTATGCAGCACGACGTGCTGGATAAACTAATAGTTAGGCATCGAAGTCATGCTGCTCGGAACCTTTCAAAGCGAACGCGAGTTTGATCGCATGGATCAACAAGTACGTCGGACCTACTTGCATGTCGGTCCGGGAGAGATTTTTCTCGCAAACATGCCTGAAACAATCCACATCAATCCCGAGTCCATTCGAAGGTCTGCTACCTGCTTGAGGGCTGCTGGGACGGTCACGGTGACAGATGCTTCTTTGCAATTTGTAAGAGGCGAACTGCGGACGACGTTGGTTCTCCGAGGAGAAGGCGACAACATCCGCATTTCAGACCCAAGGCAAGATGAATGGGGTGGCTTCGCGGGCGTCTATTCGAGAGTCGCTCCAGCATGAATGTGATCGCGCAGTCGATGCCTAACCATTCCATCGAGGGAAAGTCCAGCCGGCTTCGCCGTCTGGCCACCCCTCATGTCAAACGGTAGGCCGCAACAGAAGCTGACCCTGATGATCGCCACTAATTCACTCAGAGGCATCGCATCGATAGTTGCTGCACTCTTTCTAGCCGCCCACGCTCTTGGTTCCGAACCAGCACGAACTGCAACCAAAAAAGGATGCGGCCAGCATGTGCCGGCCACGCCGTACATCCCAACAGAGCGTGCAAAGGAGATCGGTGAGTTTGTAGTTGGGCGCGACCGCATCACCGACCCGCTTCAAGTAGCCGTATGGACGATGAATGAAGGCTTGGCCGCGCGTGCAATCGCAGAGGGGGCTGACCCTGACGGTACATTTCCTGGCAACAAGCAGCCACTTATCGTTATCGCCGCCATGCAAGGTAATCCACACGTGATTGCCGCATTGCTTTCTGCCGGTGCTCACATGGAGTCGTCAGATGGCAGCGGTACGCCGCTCTACTGGTCGGCAAGAGAGAGCCACCTTTCGGCGGTGAGGCTGCTCCTAGCTTGCGGCGCGAATGCGAATTTCCGTGCGGAAGACGGCGCTACGCCACTTCATATGGCTATCGGGTATCGCCACGATGTCAGAGTTGCAGAAGCGCTAATTGATGCGGGTGCCGACCTAGAAGCGCGACAGTCAGGCGAAACTCCCCTAATGCAGGCAGCACTCTTTGGTCGATTAGCATGGGTTGAACTCCTGATCAAACGAGGAGCAAATGTGAATGCAGTGGCGCCAAACGGAACCAACGTGCTTGGCTTCGCTAGGGCACTTGCAAACAATCCAAAGATCATTTCACTGCTCGAGGCAGCGGGTGCGAGATAGCACCGCCCGCTTAGCCCCATGCGCCGCGACGTTGCGGCCAAACCCATCCATCGAGCGGAAATGCAATGGCTGGCTTCGCCATCCGCTGTATGCCATTCATGTCGAACGTTCGGCCTCATGAACTCATCCCGGCGCAACTCTCTATGCCTCCTGACAGCGAGCGCGACATCATCAATCCTCAGCCGCAGCGCCATGGCCCAGCAATCGCAAGTCGTCGAGACAATTCTCTGCATACCTGGTGGTTGGGTTGATCGCTCCGACTTCCTCCGAAGAGTCGTTACTCACGAGCCCAAGGGCCGGTTCATGTTTGCGGGCTTGATACTTGCGGACGTGCAAGAGAAGAACCACGTCGGGCTCGAAGTTCACACCAGAGATCCTCAAATGAGGCGTGCGTTTGAGCTCGCGGGGCAAGGCAAGCTCACTGATCAGATTCTCTCCGCCGTCGACACTCATGCCAGCGTGGTGTACCTCCGAATTCCGCCAAACCTATCGGATGAACGAGCCAAGGTCGCGAAGTTCACAAAGCTACTTCAAGCTATTGGTGGCGCGGCGATCAAGGTCGAGTCGGCCGGCGTTGCCCACACTTGGGAGCGCTGGAACCAGTTGCTAGCAGGAACACCATTCGATCTCTACACCGCTGCCATCACCCTTGTTGCGGATCGCGACTACTTCTACTCCTGCGGTATGCACAACTTCTCGCTGCCAGACTGCGAAGTGTCACGGTCACTCGGGATAGAAGTCGCGGCTGAACTGATGAACAAGTTCAACCATTGGCAGTTGACAGAGAAACCAATGCTGCGAGATCGACACACGTTCAGCCTAACAAGCACGGCACCGCGCTACCGCGTGCTTCGCGTTCCCGACTCACGGCACGAGTCAGGTGAGCCGTTCTTCAATCCACGCGGTCTGTGGCGGCTGCATGAGGCCTAACCACTCGTCCAACATGACCCGCTACGGCAAGCGCCGTAGCGGGTCCGGTTAACTCGAACGGTGGAGCGGTTCCCTGTGAACTTAATTCTTTCGTGGTCGATTCTTTGGCGAGTTCTCGTCGTCGAGATGCTGTTGGCGCTTGCAATTCTTCTCATCGCAAGGGACTCAGCGCTGTTTACCGATGTGTCATTGGTCGTGTGGAAGCCCTCGGTCATCTGGGGACTTTTCAGCTGCGCGGTGGTCATTGGTCAGTTGACGCTGTCAAACGGACTTCTGCACGTGCTGTGGGGATCACGTCTGCGGCAGGACAGGCACTTTTGGCGCAGGCTCGGATATGGCACAGCGGGACTTGGCTTCGTTATCGCAGCGCTGAATTTGGCGATCATCAGCTTGGTGTCATTTGAGCAATGGGTCGGGCTGAAGACATTCGGGCCGATCCTGCTCGCGGTTGCCTTTGCATTTGCTGCACCCGCACTGCTGGTCGCGCGCCCCAACCCCTCGCTGCAGCGGACAGCTTCGCCGCCCGCTGAACTTTGACGGTTGAACCGCATGAAGCTGCACGTTGTCTACACCGAGGATGCGGTGCTTCTTTCGAAGCAGTCAGATTTGTCTTGGTCCGAATTGCAAGCTTCTATCCCCGGCTATAAAACTTCGCTCGGGCCATGGGGTCAAAACGAAGTCGTCGAGTACCTTGGCGATGAGTACCAGGGCCTTGAACCGGCAGCATCCGAGCAGGTGGATTCCTTTGTTCAGTCGCAAGCCTCCATTCAGGAGCTGACGTTTCGTGCGTAAGCGCATTCGGTTCACCCTTTTGCTGCAGCGGACGGCTTCGGCGCCCGCTGAACTCTCACGTTGAACGTCAGCTTTGGAGCGCCTCACCTGGCCTAGCGCTGCGCCTGCAACGGGTCGGCAGCAGCCGCCAAAGTGCCTCGCCGCGAATGACCGTGGCTGATGTCGACTTCCGCGTCGACCAAGGCAGTGCTGCCGCGATGAGCCAGTCCGTGATTTGAAGCTGCCCATAATCCTTCATGAAACTCATCGTGGCAGTTCATTTCGATGGCGCGCAGGCGAATGCTGCGGCAGCCCTGTTCGACGCCTGGGATGCGGCGGAGCCGATCAAGACGTTCGTCTCGCGCATCGCCCATGTCGAGAAGGCCCAGCGCGGAGAACTTGACCTGCGTGAGCTGCCCTGCGTGATGCAGTTGCTGCGCGAGCACAGCCTGGAGCCGGAGCTCATCGTGATCGACGGCTTCGTCCATCTGGATGCCGACGAAACGCCGGGCCTTGGCCAACACCTCTACCAGGCGCTGGGTTGCAGGGTGCCCATCGTCGGGGTGTCGAAAAAGAGCCGGCCGGGCCTGCCGGCGCAGTTCGAGGTCATGCGGGAAGAGGAAGCGCCGCCGCTGTGGGTGACGTGCGCGGGCCTGGACATTGGCGCGGCCAAGGCGCGCCTGCGCGCCATGCACGGCAGGAAGCGCGTGCCCACGCTCATGAAGCTTGCCGCCCGACTTGCCAAGGGTGGTGACTGAGGCGGCGCGCGCGGCCTCCTCCCGTCAACCCGGCCTTTCGATACCCGGCGGCACGCAGGCGCCGCTGCTAGTCTTCGCGCCGAACAGCGCCGCCGGTCCGGCACGCGCGTCGCCACACGGGAGCAGATCATGGCCAAGTCGCCAGCAACAGATGCGCAGGGCGCTGTCAGGGTCGCCGTCTTCAGCGGCGGGGCCCCTCTCGGCGACGGCGCTCGGCTGATCTCGGTGACCGTGCAGCGCGCCGTCAACCAGTTGCCGTCGGCGCAGCTGGTGTTCGCCGACGGCGACATGGCCGAGGCGGCCTTCCCTCTGAGCGACCAGGCGACGCTGATCCCCGGCGCCGCGATCAGGATTGCTGCGGGCTATGGTGACGAGGCGCAAACGATCTTCGAAGGCATCGTCGTCAAGCACGCCATCCGCATCGGCAGCGACAACGACTCACGGCTGATCGTCGAGTGCTGTGACCGGGCGGTCAGCCTGAGCCTGGGCCGCCGCAACGCCAGCTTCGCGGCGCAGCGCGACAGCGACGTGATCGCCGCGTTGATCGTGCGCGCGGGGCTGACGGCCGAGGTGCAGGCGACGACGGTCACGCATGCCGGCCTCGTGCAGTACGACACCAGCGACTGGGACTTCCTCGTGGCGCGCGCCGAGGCCAATGGCCAGCTCGTCATTGCCAACGGCGGCAGCGTGTCCGTCGCGGCGCCGGACACGTCCGCGCAGCCCGTGCTCCAGGTGACCTGGGGGCAGGACCTGCTGTCCTTCGACGCCGAGATCGACGCGCGCACGCAGCTGGCCTCGGTCATGGCCTGCGCCTGGGACCTGGCGTTGCAGCAGCAGGCACAGGCCAAGACCGCACCGCAGGCCTTGAACGCCCAGGGCAACCTCGACGCGCCGACGCTGGCCCGCGCCATCGGCCAGGGCGGCCTTTGCCTGCAGGCCGGTGTGCCGATGCCGCAAGACGCCCTGAGTGCGTGGGCTGCGGCCCGGCAGCTGAGGTCGGGGCTGGCGCGTGTGCGAGGGCGCATGCGCTTCCAGGGCAGTGCTGCGGCGCGGGTGGGCGGGCTGATCGAGGTGGCCGGCGTCGGCGCGCGCTTCAGCGGCGCGGCCTTCGTCAGCGGCCTGCGGCACGAGATCGTGGATGGCGACTGGGTGACCGAAGCCGAGTTCGGCCTGCCGCCTGATGCCCGCCCCGAGCCGGCCGCGCCGAGCCTGCCGCCGGGCATCACGGGCCTGCAGGTCGGCAAGATCGTCAGCCTGGCCGGCGACCCCGCTGGCGAGCAGCGCGTGCAGGTTTGCATTCCCGTCCTCGGCAGCAACGCCGCGCCGGTCTGGGCGCGGCTGGCGCAGTTCCAGGCTTCGAGCGGCTTCGGCGCCTTCTTCGTGCCCGAGATCGACGACGAGGTCGTGCTCGGCTTCTTCGGCAACGACCCGGCCCACCCGGTCGTCCTCGGCAGCCTCTACAGCAGCCGGCGCCCGCCGCCCTATGCGCTGGCGAATGACAACCGCACCCAGGCGATCGTCACACGGGCCGGGCTCAAGGTCGAGTTCGACGAGACCAACAAATCGATCACCTTGACCACGCCGGCCAATAACCGCGTCGTGCTGTCCGACCACGACCGGTCCATCACGCTGCTCGACCAGAACGGCAGCCGTGTCGAGCTGAACTCGGATGGCGTCACCATCGACAGCGCCAAGGACATCCATGTCACGGCCAAGGGCGCCATCACGCTGGACGCCGCCGGCGGCGTCAGCATCTCGTCGCCTATGGATGTCTCGCTGACCGGCCTGAATGTGCGCTGCGCGGCCCAGGTCGGTTTCACGGCCACCGGCAGCGCGACCGCCGAGTTGTCGGCCTCAGGGCAGACCGTCGTGCGCGGCGCCCTCGTCTTGATCAACTGACGCCACCAACGCCCTGGAGCCCGCCATGCCCCTAGCCGCCCGAATCACCGACATGCACGTCTGCCCGATGGTCACGCCGGGCTTGCCGCCCATCCCGCACGTGGGCGGCCCGGTCATCGGCCCGGGCGTGCCCACCGTGCTGATCGGTGGCCTGCCGGCGGCGGTGGTGGGAGACAACGCGGTGTGTGTCGGCCCGCCCGACGTCATCGTCTCCGGCTCGGCCACGGTGCTCATCGGCGGGCGGCCGGCGGCCCGCATGGGCGACGTGACGGCGCACGGCGGTTCCGTCGTGCTGGGGCTGCCGACGGTGCTGATCGGCGGCTAGCCCGGATGTTTCACGAGGTCGGCCCTGTTTGACCTGCGACACCGATGAGCGCGACGAGCGCGCCGTTCAACACCAGATCCAATTTTGATGAGGGCCTACGCGGGCTGGCGCGGCGCCGGGCTTGCCGGCTGACCCTCAACTCCTCGCCCATGCCCCGGCATGGGCTGCGGCCGTCTCGGGCCACCCTGCGGCGCCCAGCATCCACGCCAGTCCCGCGTCCCTCGTGAAATATCCGGGCTAGGCGACTGCAGCCCCCAGCAGCCGGATCGTCCCCGCGTCCGCATCCATTTCGGCCGGCGCCCCCACCGGCACCGTCAGCTTGCGCTTGATGTGGCCGATGGCCGCACCCCTGAAGACGGGCACGTTCAGCGGCAGGAAGTAGTCGTCGAAGACCTCGTCCAGCGTCAGGCTGCCATAGCCGTCGCCCGGCTCGCACTTGGTGAAGCGGCCCAGCACGACGCCGGCCAGCTGCGCGAGCGCGCCGTTCAGCCGCAGCGTGGAGAGGCAGCGGTCGATGCGGTAGATGTACTCGTTGATGTCTTCCAGGAACAGGATGGCACCTCGGCAGTCCGGGAAGTAGGGCGTGCCGGCCAGCGAGGCGAGCACGGTCAGGTTGCCGCCGATGAGCCGACCCTGGGCGCGGCCCGGGCGGATCGTCGTGATGCGCTCCTCGCGGGCGATGAGGTCGTCCGCCGGCTTCACCACCGGGTTGCGCAGCACGGCGGCCTCGGCGTTCATCGCCACGGCCTTGAAGCTCTGCACCGAGAAGTCGTTCCATTCCGAGCCGGCCACTGGGCTGTGGAAGGTGACGAGGCCGGTCTGGCGCTGGATGGCGTTGACCAGGCTGGTCAGGTCGCTGAAGCCGCCGAAGAACTTCGGCTTGGCGCGGATCAGCTCGTAGTCCAGCTTGTCGACGATGCGGTTGCAGCCCGAGCCACCCGTCAGCGCCAGGATGCCGGCAACCGAGTCGTCCGCGAACATCGCGTTCACGTCGGCGGCGCGCTGGGCGTCCGTCCCGGCAAACGGGCCGCGCCGCGCGGCGACGTGTGTGCCCGGCTTGACCTTGAAGCCCAGCGCCTGCAGCGCCTCGACCGCCATCTTCAGCGGTTCGCGTTCGAAGGTGGCGTTGGCGGGGCTGACCAGGCCGAGGGTGTCGCCCGGGCGCAGGCGGCGGGCGAGCAGCGTGCCGTCGGCACGGGCGGGAAGTGCTGCAGCCAGCAGGCCCGTGGCGGCGGCGCTGAACTGCAGGAGTTGGCGGCGGGAGGCGTTCATCGGGCCAGTGTCGCTGAGGTCCAATGCGCGCATGACCGACGACCTGCCGCCCCTGCCTCACATCGCCCCCGGGCGCTACCGCCACTACAAAGGCCTCGACTACGAGGTGATGGGCGTGGCCCGCCACAGCGAGACGCTGGAGGCGCTGGTCGTCTACAGGCCGCTGTACAACGACAGCGGCTGGTGGGTGCGGCCGTTCGACATGTTCACCGGCATGCTGGCCGTGGACGGCGTGGTGCGGCAGCGCTTCGAGCGTCTTGCTGACCAGGATGATCCGCAGGGGGACTGAGGGATGGATGAAGAGCATCAGGCGCTGGCGGCGCCGATTGCGGTCGAGCGCGAAGCCGCGAGGGGCGGCCTGGCCTGGCTGCGCGAAGGCGCACGCGTGCTGGCGTTCCGGGCGCCTAGGTGGACGGGGCTGGATGCGCGGCCGCTGACGGTGGCGGCACTGGTGCTGGCCGGCTACCCGCTCGCGCTGGTGGTGCAGCGGGCGCTGGTGGAGGGCGAGCCGAAGTTCTTTTGGAACGGCATCCTGAGCGGCTGGGTGGGCGTTGCGGTGATGGCCTGGCTGTGCTGGGTGGTGGCGAGGTCGAGCGCAAGAACGGCCCAAAGGACGGGCGCTGCACCGGTCGACCTGGCCGCGCTGTTCGCCGTGTCAGGCGCCGCCTGGCTGGTGCTCAACCTGTTCAACAGCGCCGTGCTGCTCGCGCTGCGGGCGGTGCTGGGCGCGGACGAGGACTGGCCTGCCGCGCTGGCCTGGACGGCCTGGCTGGCGCCCATGGTCTGGGCCTGGCTCGCGCAAGTCGTGCTGCTGTGCCGGGTGGCCGGCCCCAGCCCGGCCCGCGCTGCGGTGCTGGTGCTCACGGTCGTCCCGCTGGTCGTCGGCAGTTGGCTGGCGCCGGTGACCTTCTGGTGGACCGAGCCGCAGGCCGACAACGAGCCCGGTTACGCCGGCCTGCCGCTGACTGACCAAGTCGTCAGCGCGCAGCCGCAACTGCTTGACGACGCGCTGGACGCGCTGCAACCGCCCCGCCCCGACCGGGTGAATGTCTACGCCCTGACCTACGCGCCCTACGCGGCGGAGGACGTCTTCATGCGCGAGAGCGCCGTTGTCGCGAAGACGATGCGCGAACGCTTCGGCGCCGACGGCCGGCTGGTGGAACTGGTGGCCAACCCCGCCACCGTCACCACGCTGCCCTGGGCCACGCCGCTGAACCTGCGCGAGACCATTGCGCGCATGGCCTCGGTGATGGACCGCGAGCACGACGTGCTCTTCCTGCACCTCACGTCCCACGGCGGCGCCGACGGCAAGCTGGCCACCAACACCTGGCCGCTGCGGACCGAGCCCATGACGCCCGAACTGCTCAAGCGCTGGCTGGATGAGGCCGGCGTGCGCTGGCGCGTGATCTCGGTCTCGGCCTGCTACTCCGGCAGTTGGATCGCCCCCCTGGCCGGCGACGGCACGCTGGTGATGACGGCGGCCGATGCCGAGCACACCTCCTACGGCTGCGGCAAGCGCTCCGAGCTGACCTTCTTCGGCCGCGCGATGTATGAGGAGGAACTGCGCAAGACCTTGTCCTTCACCGAGGCGCATGCGGCCGCGCGCAAGGTGATCGAGGTGCGGGAGCAAGAGGCGGGCAAGAGCGATGGCTACTCCAACCCGCAGATCAGCGAGGGTACGGGTGTGCGTGGCGTGCTGGAGCGGCTGCAGGCCGAGCTGGCCAATCGTTGAGCGAGGCTCCGCTTGGAAGAGCTGTTGACCTTTGCTGCATGGCTGGTGGTCGAGCTGCTGCTGATCGGCACTGGCCGTGTGCTCGTCTCGCTTGCCAGTTTCGGGCGATGGCGGGGTGAGGAACTCGGCTCCCGCGAGGGCCGCGTTCATGGCAAGGCCGGCGCGCTCTCGTTCAAGCGCGACGGCCGACGCGTCATCACGCGAGTGGGCTTGTTGCTGACGGGCTTGGCTTTCTACGGCACTCTGAGCGTCGGGCTGATCGCGTGGGCATAGTCATGGCCCACCAAACGCCTGCGAGGCTCGTCCCGGCCTTGTCCGGTGGCCGTTGTCGTCTAACCCATGGGTCGTGTCAATGAAGTCCTATGCAAGCATCGCGCGCCGGGTCGTGCGCATCCTCGGCCACCCAAACAGTGGTTGGTCGCCGGCCGATCCGGACGACGACAACGCGCTGGAGATCGAGTTTCGCTTCGCGGTCACCGACGATGGCCACAAGAACTTCCTGCTGGTCTACCAATCCTTGGATGGGCGCTATGCCGCAGATTCGTGGCACGAGACGTTGGAAGAGGCGTTTGCCTGCGTAGAAGATGCATACGGCATCGTGCGGTCGGAATGGGCGCTGTCGGACGCCATTCCGTAGCTTTGCGCCACGGGGCCGCAGTGTCGGAGTGAGCTGGCCATCACGGGCTGGCTCGCGCCAACGATGTGCTGGCGCGTGATCTCGGTCTCGGCCTGCTGCTCCGGCAGCTGGATCGCGCCGCTGGCCGGCGACACCGCGCTGGTGATGACGGCGGCCGATGCCGACCACACGTCCTACGGCTGTGGCAGGCGCTCCGAGCTGACGTTCTTTGGCGGGCGTTGACCGGCTGGCGAGCGTCAGCCCGCCTGGTTGAGCGCCCTCGTCAGTGCTGCCACCTGCTGCTCCAGCGTCGCAATGCGCTCGTCCCGCTCGTGGATGGCCGCGAGCACGTCCGCCGCCTCGAAGCGCTGCGGGATGTGCTTGGGGCAGTTCACGTCCCAGGCCTGTACGTCGAACAGGATGACCTGCTCGGGCCGCGCCGCGTAGCCGGCCGGCATCAGCCGCGCCATCAGCTCGGCGTCGCCCTCGACGACGCGCGCCCGGCCCCAGATCTTGATGCGCCGCTGGCGGGCGTAGTCCATCAGGAACAGGAAGGCACGTGGGTTCTCGCTCAGGTTGCCCTGGGTGATGTATTGCCGGTTGCCGGCGAAGTCGGCGAAAGCGATGGTGTGTTCGTCCAGCACATGCAGGAAGCCCGCCGGCCCGCCGCGGTGTTGCACGTAGGGCTGGCCCTCGACGTTGGCGGTGGCCAGCATGACGCTGATCTGCGCCTCGATCTCGTCCTTCAGGTCCGGCGTGATGCGGCTCTCCCAGCCGCCGCCCTGCTCCATGCGGGCGTAGGCGTGGCGCGAGCCCTTGCGGGTCTGCAGCGCCTTCACGTTGGGGGTGAAGGCGATGTCGCTGGCGGTGGCATGGGTGTGGGTCATGGCTACAGCCCCAGGTCGGTGAGCGAAGCGTGGTCGTCCGGCCGGCGGCCTGCGGGCCAGTGGAAGAGGCGCTCTTCGGGGCGGATCGCCACGTCGTTGATGCTGGCGTGCCGCGTGTGCATCAGGCCTTGCGCGTCGAAGGCCCAGTTCTCGTTGCCGTAGCTGCGCCACCACTGGCCGTCGGCGTCGTGCCATTCGTAGGCGAAGCGCACGGCGATGCGGTCGTCGCCATGGGCCCAGATTTCCTTGATGAGGCGGTAGTCCTGCTCCCGGGCCCACTTGGCAGTGAGCAAGGCCTCTATCGCCGCGCGGCCGGTCACGAAGGTGGATCGGTTGCGCCAGCGGCTGTCCGGCGTGTAGGCCAGGGCCACGCGCGCGGGGTCGCGGCTGTTCCAGGCGTCTTCGGCCATGCGCACCTTCTGCACGGCGGTGGTCAGCGAGAACGGGGGGAAGGGCGGGCGTGACATGGCGGGCTCCTGGAGCGGTGACAAGGGGTGCGCGCCGCAGCGTGGGCTGCGGCGCGCAGGGCGGGCCGATCAGGCGGCCAGCGGCAGGGCTTCGGGGAAGTCGATGACGGTCTTGGCGACTTCGTTGATGTAGTTCGTCCAGGTGTTCAGCGCGACGTGCTGGACGATCTCGACGATCTGCGCGTCGTCGTAGCCCGCAGCGCGCACGGCGGCCACTTCGGCATCGGACACATGGCCGCGCTGCGCGGCCACGCTGGCGGCAAAGCGCACGGCGGCGTCGGCCTTGGCGTCGGTGGAGCGACCGTTGCGGTTGGCGGCGATCTCGTCATCGCTCAGCTTGGCGAGGTTGCTGCCCAAGTAGGTGTGGGCCGCCAGGCAATAGCCGCAGGCATTGATCTGCGCCACGGCCAGTGCGATGCGCTCGCGGGTCTGGGCCGGCAGGCGGCCCTTGGCCAGTGCACCGGACATGCTCAGGTAGCCCTCCAGCGCGGCCGGGCTGTTGGCCACCAGGCGGAACAGGTTGGGCACGGAGCCGAGCTGCTTGTTCACGGCTTCGAGCAGGGGCCGCGCGGCTTCGGGGGCGGCGGCGATGGAGGCGGGGGTGGCGATGCGGGTCATGGTGAATTCCTTGGGGTCTTGCTGGTTGGGTGGTGGTGTTCAGGGCCGGTGGCCAGCCGGTGACGAGAATGTAGAAACTTGCACCCAAAAGCACTAGACGGCAGGATTCGGAATCTTTCTACCGAAATATGGAAATATGGACCGCTTCGAGGCGATGACGGTGTTTGTGGCCATTGCCGATGCCGGCAGCCTGTCGGCCGCTGCGCGGCGGCTGGAGCAACCGCTGGCCACGGTCAGCCGCAAGCTCACGCTGCTGGAGGCGCAGCTCAAGACCCGCCTCATCGCCCGCTCCACCCGGCGCCTGGAGCTGACCGATGCGGGGCGCGACTACCTGGAGGCCAGCCGCCAGATCCTGGAGCAGGTGGACGAGGCCGAGCGCGCCGCCGCCGGCGCCTACGCCCGGCCGCATGGCCGCCTCGTCATCTCGGCGCCGGTCGTGTTCGGGCGGCTGCACCTGCTGCCCGTCATCGTCGAGTTCCTGCGCGAGTTCCCCGACGTGGACGTGCGTCTCATCCAGGCCGACCGCATCGTCAACCTGCTGGAAGAGCACGTGGACCTTGCGCTGCGCATCGGTGAGCTGGCCGACAGCGGCCTGGTCGCCACCAAGGTCGGCGAGATCCGCCGCGTCGTCTGTGCCAGCCCCGCCTACCTCGCCGCCTACGGCCGCCCCGAGGTGCCGGGCGACCTGGCGCGCCACACCTGCATCACCTTCGAGGGCCTGATGTCGGCCGGCCGTTGGGTGTTCCCCAAGGAGACGGTCGAGATCCGCTCACGCCTGACCGTCACCACCGCCGAGGCGGCCATCGCGGCGGCGCAGATGGGCCTGGGAATGGCCCGCGTGCTGTCCTACCAGGTGGCCAGCGCGGTGGAGGCCGGCACGCTGGAGCGGCTGCTGCAGGGGGATGAACCGCCGCCGGTGCCGGTCAGCCTGATCTACCCCGGCCAAGGGCGGCTGCCTATGAAATGCCGCGCCTTCCTCGACTACGCCGCGCCGCAGCTGCGCGAGCGCCTGCGGCAGGCATGAGCGTGCAGCCGAGGCCATCGCCCTCATGGCCCTCATGGCACTCATGGCCGAGCTGGAGATGCATCCGTCTGGGGGCGTGCCCGTCGCCGCTCACCCCACCCGCGTCCAGTCCATCGACCAATCCAGCACCCAGGTCTTGCCGCCATCCCGCGACGCGCCCTGCTGCCAGCGGCAGCTCGTTGGGGTAATGCGGTCCCAGACGCTGCGGTAGAGCACGGGCTTGCCGTCCTCTTCGGACTTCTCCTCGAAGATGCCCGCACCGCCTTCGAAGCTGCCCATCAGGCCCTGCGCGCCCAGCTCACCCGACGCTGCGTTGACCCAGAAGTCCGACCACTGCGCCTTCTTCACGTCCAGCAGGCGCAGGCCCATGCCGCTGAACTGCCGCGCCGGGATGCGCAGCTCCTCCACGCTGCAGATGCCGGCCAGGATGGCGTGGACGGTGGCCTCGCCTTCGAACGCATCCCACACCCCGTTGCGGCGCTTGTGGTTGAGGATCTTCCAGCGACCGGTCAGGAAGTCGAAGTCGCCGGGCTTGCCCGGCGTGCGCGTGGCCGGCAGTGCGGCGGTCATGGCCGGGCCGGGCTGGGGTTCGGCTGGCTGGGCGGTAGCGGTGCCGGCCAGGGTGAGGGCGGCGGCGGCCTGCAGCAGCTGGCGGCGCTCGGGGTCGGAGGGGGTCATGTCGTGCCTGCGAGTGGTGGAGGCCTCCATGCTGCGCGGTCAAAGCTGACAATGCATGTCATGTTTGACGGCTCTTGTTTGAAATGCGCGCCAGCCGGCTGCTGTCCATCCTGATCCTGCTGCAGCTGCGCCCGCAGATCACGGCGCCGGCGCTGGCGCGTGAGTTCGAGGTGTCGGTGCGCACCATCCTGCGCGACATCGACGAGCTCTCGGCCGCCGGCGTGCCCGTCTACGCCGAGCGCGGCCGCAACGGCGGCTTCAAGCTGCGCGAGGGCTTTGCCACGCGGCTCAACGGCCTGCTGGGCGACGAGGCCCAGGCGCTGCCGCTGCTGGGCCTGCCGGGTGCGGCGGCGGAACTGGGCCTGGGTGGGGCGTCGCAGCGCCTGCGGCTCAAGCTGCAG
>Ga0187845_1001240_pt1 | contig 14734 bp, 14 predicted proteins | sample SpaLakP09_SKY_68_FD_134515 | JGI IMG/M metagenome (GOLD analysis project Ga0187845, IMG submission 134515) | Oligotrophic lake water microbial communities from Sparkling Lake, Wisconsin, USA - SP09_SKY_68 | ecosystem: Environmental > Aquatic > Freshwater > Lake | place: USA: Sparkling Lake... | reverse complement strand
TCTTTCTTATCCTTGAAAGAGCTACGGTAAGCCTCAAGACTTTGATAGAACTGTGCAAACTGTGGATCACGCCCAAATGCTTCTGCATAAAGTGCGGTTGCTCTCGCATCACCTGAACCTTTAATCTTCTGTGCATCACGATAAGCCTCAGACAAAATCGTATCGCGTTGACGTTCTGCATTTGCGCGAATCTTATCCGATTCAGCAGCACCGGTTGAACGTAATTCATTCGCAACGCGTTTACGCTCTGCTTCCATACGTCGGTAGACAGAGTCACTAATTTCTGCCAATAGATCTACTCTCTTGAGGCGAACATCGACAATTTCAACACCAATATCAGATGCATCATCAGCTACTTTTTTACGAATACCCTGCATCACTTGCTCGCGTTGATCTGAGATGATTTCCCTAACCGTGCGTTTAGTAAATTCTTCATTCAAAGCAGAACGTACTAATTGTGTCAGCCGATCTTGTGCTAAACGCTCATCACCCTTAAAGCTCACGAAGAACTTACGGGGATCCACAATGCGCCACTTAACGTAAGAGTCGACCAAGAGATTTTTCTTCTCAGAGGTAATGAAGCGCTCTGCCTCAGGGGTATCAATTGTCAAAATACGACGATCAAAAAAGCGCACATTTTCAAAAGGCGCTGGATATTTTAATTGCAGCCCAGGCTGCTCTATTACTCTAACAATTTGCCCGAAAGCAAAAACTACAGCAAAGTTTCGCTGGTCTAAGACAAAAATACTGGAAGCCAGAACATACAGTAGAGCAATCAGACCACCGATAGCTGCAATGAGACGATTTGCGTTCATTATCTTGCATCCCCTCTATCACGGTTTCTCAGGCCGTCGCGTTTTTCGGAAGCGCCAATGCTTGGAGTATTGCTAGGGCTTAGATTAGTTGTGTTGTTGCTGAATGGAGCTGCTGGATTACCTGTCGCACCGCCTACCGTCACAGAGCCAGTTGGAGTGTTTCCAGATGTCTGGCCTGCTGCTATTTGAGCGCTTTCTGCAGTCACTTGAGCAACTAACTTATCGAGTGGCAAATACAAGAGACTGTTGTTCTTCGTTGTATCCACTAACACCTTGGTGACGTTGTTATACATTTCACGCATGCTGTCGATGTACATGCGATCGCGGGTAACTCCAGGCGCTTTTGCATATTCAGTGTGTACTTGCTTAAAGCGTGCTGCATCACCTTCCGCAGTAGCCATAACGCGCGCTTTATAACCTTCTGCCTCTTGAATGAGTCGATCAGCCGTACCTTTGGCACGTGGAATGATGTCATTTGCATATGCTTGACCTTCACTCTTGAGACGCTCTTGGTCTTGCCCTGCTTTTACAGCATCATCAAATGAGGCCTGTACTTGCTCTGGTGGTTGAACGTTTTGAACAGTCACACTCGTAACATAGATGCCTGTTTTATAGCTATCTAGAATTTTCTGTATTGAGGCAGCCAAATCAATCGCAATCTTTTCACGACCTTCGTATAAAACAGTATCCATCTTGCTACGCGCCACAATTTCACGGACCGCAGTTTCTGCGGCTTGCACCACAGTGGTATCAGGATCACGATTGTTAAATAAATAATCTGTTGGATCTTTTAAGCGGTATTGAACTGCAAAACGCACATCAATGATGTTTTCGTCTTCAGTAAGCATTGAGGTATCTTTTTGATTGGTTGCTTTAATCAAAATTGAACGACCAACCTCTACAGAACGTACTCCTGAAACATTGACAATTTGCTCGGCCTGCACAGGCCAAGGCATGCGCCAGTTAATACCAGGTCCTGCGGTGTAAGAGTACTTACCAAATGTAGTAACTACACCAGACTGGCCCTCCTGAATAATGAAGAAACCACCAAAGATCCAGATTAAGAAAACACCACCCGCAGCTAAGAGGACAGTGGCCTTAGAGCCGAACGGATTAGTGAAATTGAAATTCGGAGCATTGAAGCCACCACCACCGCCACCATTGCCACGCTGGGATGGTGGAGGAATATCTGTACTGTTCGGCTTATTGGATGGCTTGCTTGCAGTTGCGCCAGGCTTTTTCTTGCCACCAAAGATGCCACTAATGCGATCGTTAAAATCCCGCCACAACTCATCGAGGTCTGGGGGACCATCTGGTTTAGCTGGTTGATTATTCGGCTGTGGATTCTTGGGTTGAGTCTCTACTGGCTTATCCGCACCTGGATTACCTGGCTCTGTTTTAGGAGCTTGCTCATTCGCCTGACCATCTTTGGCATCTTTAGACCCGCTACCTGGGTGGCTATTGCCCCAGCCTGGATCATTGACTGAGAACAGCTCGAGAAATTTACGCATCATGGGGTGAATATTTTTGGTTAGGGATCGGATTAAATTCAGAAGTCTCTGGTCGTTCGGGTAAAGGAGCTAATAATTCGTCGGGGGCTATTTGAACCTTAGAACGATTTTGCTCGAACCTTATTCTATCAGTCATTTGAGAGCATTCGGCGAGGGCTAAGCGCAATAAATCAAGACCTAAGCCAGTCTTGGCAGATAGGAAAACCTGGCTCGGAATCCCCTCAGAATCGCGTATCAAGACCGCACCCTCCGTGAAGGTCTGGGGCATTTGGTCAATTTTGTTCATCACCTCAATTCGGGGGATGTCATCCGCCCCAATTTCTCGCAAAACATCCTCAACTTCAGCCTTTTGCTCACGTGCAACGGGGCTGCAAGCGTCAATCACATGCAAGATCAGGTCAGCATGAATCGTTTCATCTAGGGTGGCCCTGAACGCCTCCACCAACTGGTGAGGCAACTCTCTAATAAAACCTACGGTATCAGACACCACAATCGACCCCACTCCGTCCAAATGGACCTTACGTGAGGTGGTATCCAAGGTGGCAAAGAGCTGGTCGGCCGCATAAGCCCCCGCTTTTGTAAGGGAATTAAACAAGGTTGATTTACCGGCATTGGTATAGCCAACCAAGGAAACCGAGAAAACATCCTTACGATTTCTGGCTCTTCTTTGGGTTCTTTGCTGGCGCTGCAGTTTTTCTAATTCATTCTCTAAACGCTTGGCCTTGGTGGCTAACATGCGTCGATCAAGCTCCATCTGAGTTTCACCAGGACCGCCACGCACACCAATGCCCCCGCGCTGACGCTCCAAGTGACTCCAGGCGCGCACTAAGCGAGACATGCGATAACGTACTTGTGCTAGTTCGACCTGAGTTTTACCGATATGACTTTGCGCTCGTTGGCTAAAGATATCTAATATCAAACCTGTACGATCCATCACATGAAAGCCGATGTGGCGCTCTAAATTGCGCTGTTGTGTTGGAGACAGTGGATGATTAAAGATGACTAATTCTGCTGCTTGCTCTTCCATCACTTTTTTAACTTCGTTGGCCTTACCGGATCCGATGAATAAAGCAGGATCTGTTTTGCCCTTGCGTGCAATCACGCTAGCTGCAGGTATAGAGCCAGCACTCTCCGCTAAGAGGCTGAGCTCGGCCATACTATCCGCAAAATCCTCGCGTCCTGTATCCACTCCAACAAGGACGGCGCGCGCTGCATCTACACCGGTTTTAAACAGGGCTGGCTTCTTCCGTACGGAACTCCACTGCACGAGCAGGCACGATCGTAGAGATAGCGTGTTTATAGACCATCTGGGTCACGGTATTACGTAGGAGCACCACATATTGATCAAAAGATTCAATATTGCCTTGGAGCTTGATGCCGTTCACGAGATAGATAGAGACAGGAACATGCTCTTTGCGCAAAGCATTGAGAAAAGGATCCTGTAGTAATTGGGTTTTGCTGATATTCATATTGCTCCTTATTGGATTTTTATTTAAATTTTTATATTTTTTGGGAGTCTTGCTTTTTTATTCAATGAAATATGTACAACTTACTTCTAAGATAAGGGGCCTGATTTGAGAAAATCAAGCCCTTGGTCTAAAACACAACTGAAACTCTACGCTGATTTACTACTTTTTGCCTTTTTTACCTTTATCCCCGTCAACATACGGGTTTTTAGCAGTATTCATCTGAATACGTAAAGGGGTGCCTGTCAACTTAAAGACCTCTCTAAAGCGGCCCTCTAAATAGCGCTTATAACTATCCGTTACCCCACTTAAGGATGTTCCATGAATCACCACAATCGGGGGGTTCATGCCACCTTGATGGGCATAGCGTAATTTTGGACGTCCCATGCCCACACGCTTAGGCTGTTGATGCTCAATCGCTTCTTGCAAGATGCGGGTGAGTTTCGGGGTCGGTAATTTCGCCATCGCTGCAGCGTAAGCCAGATCAACGTCTTTAAAGAGCTCTTTTAGGCCGGTCCCTTTTTTAGCGGAGATGGGATGCACATTAGCAAAGTCTAAGAAGCGCAGTTTTTGAGCGATCTCTAAACGCGCACGTTCTTTAACGTAAGAATCTAGACCATCCCACTTGTTCACGGCAACAACTAAAGCACGACCTGCTTCCACAATAAATCCAGCGATATGTGCATCTTGCTCCGAGATATCTTGCTGGGCATCGAGCATCAAGATCACAACGTTGCAATCGGCAATCGCTTGTAAGGTTTTCACAACTGAGAATTTCTCAATGGCTTCAAATACTTTTCCACGACGACGCAGACCTGCTGTATCCACCAAAATATACGGCTTGCCGTTCCGCTCAAAGGGAACCTCGATTGCATCGCGGGTTGTGCCCGGCATGTCAAAAGCAATGACGCGCTCTTCACCGATCAATTTATTAATCAGAGTAGATTTACCCACATTGGGACGCCCCACCACCGCAATTTTCATGGGACGATTTGGATCGTTTTCTTGTTCTTCTGGTTCCGGCTCAGGAATCCCTAAAGAATCCAAGGCATCATCAAGCAAGCCACGCACACCATCACCATGCGCTGACGAAATCGGAAATGGCTCACCCAGACCAAGTTCATGAAAGTCCGCAGTCACAACACCGGCCTGCATACCCTCTGTTTTATTCACTGCCAATATGATCGGTCTGCCCGTCTTGCGCAAGAAATCCGCAATCACATGATCTTGTGGCGCCATACCCAAGCGGCCATCCACTAAGAAAATAATAATGTCGGATTCAGCAACGGCTTGTTTGGTTTGCTTTGCCATCTCGGCAACAATGCCGGTCTTAGCTACTGGCTCAAAACCGCCAGTGTCAACGCAAATAAATGCGCGCTCGCCAATACGACCTTTGCCATAGTGACGATCACGAGTGAGGCCAGAGAAGTCGGCAACCAAGGCATCACGTGAACGCGTTAAGCGATTAAAGAGTGTCGATTTACCAACGTTAGGACGACCGACAATCGTAATGACTGGATTCATTTTGGACTATACGCCGCTAGTTTTCCACCTTGAGATTGAACTAAGATGAGGCCATTCACCGCAATCGGCGCGGCAGTGATTGGACTACTGTCATGACGAATGCGTGCCAGCATTTCACCATTCGCTTGTGAAAGTGCATGCACATAACCTTGCGCATCACCAACTAGTAATACTTTACCAACCGCCATAGGTTCACCAACATCCCTAAAGGTCAGCTGCGTATTTTCCCAAGCTTGCGAGCCATCTTTCACCGCAAAGGCAGTGACATAAGATTTTTCATTGGAGGAGAAAACTAAATCAGGGCTTTGGGCTGTACCGGTATAACTTGAATAATCTTTGAACCACAATAAATTACCTGTACGCGCCTGACCGCAACCCACTCGGCCTTGATAAGACACTGCACAAATAATCTCGCCTTCCATGCTTGGCTTGGCCGTCACATCATTCAAACGCTCGATCTCAGAGAAGCCTTTCGGGAATGACACGGGCGTTTCCCAAACGAGGCCGCCGTTGGCAATCGCAATCATGCCAAACCGTCCACCAGCAAAGCCCGTCACAATGACCTCATTACCAATTGCTAGCATGCCGTAACCTACTCGCAAAGACAAAGCGGATTGTTGACGTTGGTAGGTCCATTTACGTGCGCCTGTTTGCGCATCAAAACCAATAAAGCGGTTATCTAATGCTCGAATGATGACTACGCCACCAGCGACTACAGGCTCAGATAACACTTCACTGCCAACACTGACATTCCAAATAGGCTTACCGCTATCGTTGTATGCATATACCGTACCTTTAGTTGTAACAACTGCGGTAGTGCGTCCATCTGATCCCGGACCAATCGAAAGGCGGTCAGGTACCGAGACTTCCCATAACTTATTCCCAGTCATTAAATCAATTTTGACTAAGTTGCCACGATGGGATGCTGCATACACTGCATCGCCTGCTACTGCAGGGTGAAAGTTAAATGGATCAGAAGCGCCAACGCTAGTTGACCATACGGGAGCCAAGTCAAATTGGTTGCTAACAGGAACTAGTTCAGCAGGCTTACGAACACGTGAGCCACCAGAACAGGCCGCTAAGGCCACTAGAACAGAACCCAATACAAGAGTTGTGCTTGCTAGCTTTGCTACACGTTTGTAATCCACCATTACTGAGCTACTCCCCCAACGGCATCCAATTTAACCTTGAGAAGGCGACGTGCCTCTTCAGGGAATTCTTTTGCTTGGTTTAACTGCACCCAAGCTGCTTCATAACTCTTACGAGCCTCAGCTGTTTTCTTCTGTGATAAATACCAATCACCACGACGCTCTAACCATAAGGCTTCAAATCCAGAAACTGGCTTTTCATTGAGGATAGTATCGGCTTCTGCAAAATCTTTTTCAGCGCCCTGCTCAATTAATTGCGCTGTCAAACGTAATTTTGCTAAAGCCAAAATAACCTTGGTCAGAAGCATTCTTAGTGGCCCAGCGCAAATACGCCATTGCTTTAGCGCTATCACCAGCATCTGAAGCAATCTTTGCAGCAACTAGGCTAGACATTGCTGCATACGGCGTTCCAGCAAACTGCTTTTGCAAATCATCGGCAGCGCGCAAAGTTTGATCTTTATCACCCTTGTTAATGGCGCTCACCATTGTCTCGTAAAGCTGAGAAGCTGCTGAAGCTTGGCTCGTGCGCCACCATTGATATCCACTATAGGCGGCATAAGCAAATAAAACAGCAGTCAGCACACCCGTAATAAGGTTGCGATATTTTTGCCAGAATGCTTTAAGTTGATCTAATTGTTCTTGTTCTTCTAGGTCTAGAGGCATGTCAATCCAAGCTAATAAATACAGTATTTAAATACGACTTTAATAATCGATCTTGTAATTCTATTCGGTGGCACCAACGATGGCATCAATTACTGCTTCTACAACGCTATCAAGCGGCACAGCCTTCTGCTCGCCACTACTTCGCAAATCCTTGAGTTGCACCTCATCCTTGTCTAATTCATCTGGTCCAATGATGATGGCATAGGCCGCTCCGCTCGCATCCGCTTTCTTCATTTGGGACTTAAAGCTGGCTGTTTGACCATCTGGAGGGCAAAACAAGATGGCATCGATCCCCGCACTACGAAGGCGCTCAGCAATAATCATGGCGGCAGTCAGAGTTTCGCCACCCTGATGAAGTACAAAGGCATCGCATTGAGCCAGGGCTTCTGGTAATGATCCGGAGACCTTCATTAATTCAAGGACACGTTCCATGCCCATTGCCCATCCACAGGCTGGAGCAGCTTTGCCACCCATGCGTTCGATCAAAGGATCATAACGACCGCCACCGGCAATGGTGCCTTGAGCTCCTAATTCTTCGGTAATCCACTCAAATACAGTGAGGTTGTAGTAATCCAAGCCACGCACTAAACGGGGGTTAATCTTGCAAGGAATGTTATTGGCTTTGAGTAAAGCCTGAACACCCTCAAAATGCTTAAGCGACTCTTCACCCAAGAAATCTAATAACTTCGGTGCACCTTCAATCAAATCCTGCATTACTGGATTTTTAGAGTCCAAGATGCGTAAGGGATTCGTTAATAAACGGCGTTGTGAATCTTCATCTAGTTGCGCTTTGTTCTGCTCAAAATAAATCACCAAGGCAGCGCGATGCTCGGCTCGTTCGTTCGCCTGCCCTAAAGAATTAATCTCTAAACGCACACCTTTCAGGCCGAGCTCATCCCACAAGCGCTGACCCATCAAAATGATTTCTGCATCAATATCAGGCCCCGCAAAGCCAAGTGCCTCAATACCAAATTGATGGAACTGACGATAGCGACCTCGTTGTGGACGCTCATGGCGAAACATCGGTCCGGTGTACCAAAGACGCTTTGGACCTTCGTACAACAAATTGTTTTCAATCACAGAGCGAACTAAGGCGGCAGTTCCTTCAGGGCGCAATGTGAGCTGTTCTCCATTAAGGCGATCTTCAAAGGAGTACATTTCCTTTTCAACAATATCGGTTACCTCACCAATACCACGCTGAAATACTGCAGTCGCTTCCACAATCGGAGTGCGCAAGAACTCATAACCATAAGCACGAGCAAGATCACGCAAGACATGGTCTAGATGCGCCCATTGCGCAGCATCAGCCGGCAAGAGATCATTCATGCCACGAACGCCATTGATCTTTTGAATCTTTTGAGCTTTAGCTAGGTTTACTGAATCAGTCATGGTGTGTACTTAAGGCGCCGTTCTTTATTGTTCTTATTGTGTGATGTTACTTTTGTTTGTTTCTAGTTTGTTTCTTGTTTTTATCTTTTACTTCGGCGCGTAATTGAGCTTGACATAATCATCCACGATCACCTGAAACTCTTGGGCAATATTGTCGCCACGTAAAGTCTTTACCTTCACACCATCAACAAAAACTGGCGCCGCTGGAGTCTCACCCGTACCTGGCAGAGAAATACCAATATTGGCATGCTTGCTTTCGCCAGGGCCATTCACGATGCAACCCATGACAGCAACATTCATAGCCTCTACACCAGGGTGCGTTTTCTTCCACACTGGCATTTGTTGGCGCAGATAAGACTGAATATTGGCAGCCAATTCTTGGAAAGTAGTGCTGGTAGTTCTGCCGCAACCAGGGCAAGCAATCACCATGGGTGTGAAATTACGCAATCCCATCGTTTGCAAAATCTCTTGGGCAACAATAATCTCGTTCTCACGGGGTGCACCTGGATCGGGAGTTAAAGAGACTCGAATGGTGTCACCGATACCTTCTTGCAACAAGATTCCCAATGCTGCTGTTGAGGAAACAATCCCCTTACTGCCCATGCCCGCTTCGGTTAAACCTAAGTGCAAGGGATAATATGAGCGATGCGAGAGATCACGATACACAGCCACTAGATCTTGTACGTTGCTGACTTTGCAAGACAAAATAATTTGATTGGCATTCATACCCAGCTCCACCGCTTTTTCAGCGGACTGCAGTGCCGACTGAATCAAGGCTTCAATCATGACTTCTTGAGCAGTCTTAGGAACTGCCAATGCCGCATTTCTGTCCATCACGCTTGCGAGCAAGTCTTGATCTAAGCTACCCCAGTTCACGCCAATCCGAATAGGCTTGTCATATTTACAAGCAGCCTCAATCATTTGTGCAAATTGCGGATCGCGTTTAGCGCCCTTCCCTACATTGCCTGGATTAATTCGATATTTGGATAAAGCCTTAGCGCACTCTGGGTAGTCATTTAATAAAGTATGGCCGTTGTAATGAAAGTCGCCGATCAAAGGTACCAATACATCCATCTTGTCTAACTGCTCACGGATGTAAGGTACTGCCGCTGCAGCTGCTGGGGTATCTACCGTAATGCGCACCATCTCTGATCCAGCGCGAGCCAATTCCTTAACCTGAATAGCAGTAGCGATGGCATCAGCAGTATCAGTATTAGTCATCGACTGAACGCGCACAGGTGCATCACCACCGATCGTGATGATATTTGTTTTCCAAGCCACTGTAGCTTGACGCGTTACACGCTTAGGCTCTGGGCCTAAGGCTAGCTTTGGAGAATTGTTAGATGAATTACTCATAAAAAATAGTGGGTTAAATTAGTCGTCTAATCTTTTAAGCCATTGCACTGAGTGCTGAGCTTGGTACTCTGGTCCTTCTTCATCAAGATCCTCTGCATCTGTATCTGCATTTAAATCTTGATCTTGATCTAACTTGATTTGACTGTTATGAACCGCACGCTCACGGACCCTAGTACGATCTACGACATCACCCGCTAGCTGACCACAGGCAGCAGCAATATCATCACCACGGGTTTTACGAACGGTTGCTACCATGCCAGCATCTAACAAAATACTGGCAAAGGCATGAATACGTTGCGCTGATGAACGCTTCAATCCAGACTCAGGGAATGGATTAAATGGAATTAAGTTCACCTTGCACTTAATGTTAGCCAACAAGCGTACCAACTCTTTTGCCTGAATGTCAGAGTCATTCACACCATCAAGCATGCAGTATTCAAAAGTTAAGAAATCCCTTGGCGCAAAAGGTAGATATCTTTCGCAGGCAGCCAGCAATTCTCTGAGGGGGTATTTGAGGTTGAGCGGAACCAGTTGATCACGTAATTGATCGTTTGGCGCATGCAATGAAACGGCCAATGCCACCGGGCAGTCTTGTGCCAAGCGATCCATCATAGGCACAACACCAGAGGTAGATACAGTGACGCGGCGACGCGATAAGCCATAAGCTCGGTCGTCTAGCATTAAGCGCAAAGCAGTCACTACGTTGTCATAGTTGAGTAGCGGTTCGCCCATACCCATCAGCACCACATTCGAAATCACACGACCCGTATGCTCCCAACCTGGCGTTGGATACGCTTCAATCCGACGGACCGCATTGGGATCATTACGGAGCAAGTGTTCTGTAAACCACAATTGACCGATGATTTCTCCGGCAGTGAGGTTGCGTGAGAAACCTTGATGACCGGTTGAGCAAAAACGGCAATTAACTGCACAACCTGCCTGAGAAGAAATACACAGCGTGCCGCGATCATCTTCAGGAATAAATACCGACTCCACTGCATTACCAGCACCAACATCCAGCAACCACTTACGGGTGCCATCTGCTGCATGCTCATCTTTAATGACTGGGAGAGAAAGTACTTCTGTTTTGTCGAGCAATGTTGCTCTAAAACTTTTTGCTAAATCACTCATGTCGTTGATGTCGGAGACACCCCGTTGGTGTATCCACTGCATGAGTTGCTTTGCCCTGAAGGGCTTTTCGTTTAACCCCGCGACATACGCTGCCATTTGGTCAGCGTCAAAATCTAAGAGATTTACGCGCGGGGAGGTCAATGCGCCTACTTATATATTCAATAGCTTGTTCGTTTTCAATCGCAGATTAACGATTAAAAACATTCATGCCAGCAAAAAAGAATGCCACTTCAACCGCAGCTGTTTCAGGAGCATCGGAACCATGAACTGCGTTTGCATCAATGCTGTCAGCAAAATCAGCGCGGATTGTGCCTTTGTCTGCTTTCTTAGGATCAGTAGCGCCCATCAAGTCGCGGTTCTTCGCAATGGCGCCTTCGCCTTCCAATACCTGAATCATCACAGGACCAGAGATCATGAAGCTCACCAAATCTTTGAAGAAAGGACGTGCAGCATGAACAGCATAGAACTGCTCAGCTTCAGCTTTTGACAAATGCGCCATTCTGGACGCCACAATCCTCAAACCAGCTGATTCAAAACGGTCATAGATCTTACCGATAACGTTTTTAGCTACAGCATCAGGTTTGATAATAGAAAGGGTGCGTTCAATAGCCATGTAAAACTCCAATAGTGATTTCAAAGATTTAAGCTGAAATGGCGCATAACTGGGCTAGGGGGTACCTCCTCCCAGCCTCCTACAGCGCGCTCCAATTTCAGCGACCCCCAAATTATACCTCGGCTGACCATATTTACCCTCATCTAAGAGAGCCTAAGCTATTGAATTTACAGGGCATAACCCTTCAATTTGTAGTCCTTTTCATGGGGGGCTTGAAATTTCAACATTTTGTCTATACTTATTGTCAACAGCCCCTCGAGGGCTCGTGTAATTACTATGAAGAAGGAGTCAATATGAGCGATCTTAACTCTTACGGCTTTGGGCAAACCGGCTCGATTAGCACCCCCCAGATACGCAACCGCGTACTGCGCAATACCTATGCCCTGTTAGCACTCACAATGGTGCCGACTGTCATTGGCGCATGGCTTGGCGTTGCTTTTGGCCTGAATTTCATGGCAGGCAGCCCGTTCCTAGGTTTTATTGTCTTTATGGCAATTGCTTTTGGTTTTTTCTGGGCAATTGAGAAAAACAAAGACACTGGTGCTGGCGTTCTACTACTCTTAGCGTTTACTTTCTTTATGGGCATCATGATGTCCGGCTTAGTGGGTTACACCCTCAATAGCTATAGCAATGGCGCTACATTGATCATGCTGGCTTTTGGAGGCACTGGTGCCATTTTTGCTGTCATGGCAACGATTGCTACCGTGAGCAAAAGCGATTTTTCCGGCATGGGTAAATGGTTGATGGTCGGTGTATTGCTCTTGATCGTTGCCTCATTGGCTAACATCTGGTTGCAGTTGCCTGCCCTCATGTTGACTGTGATGGTCTTAGCAATCGCAATTTTCTCTGCCTTTATCTTGGTTGACGTTCAGCGCATCATCAACGGCGGCGAAACCAACTACGTCATGGCTACTTTAGCTATCTACCTTGACGTCTATAACGTCTTCACCAATTTGCTCGCATTGCTGGGTATTGTTGGCGGCGACAGAGACTAAGCATTCATCTCCGTTTCAACAGAAAAGGCACCTGCGGGTGCCTTTTTCTTTACCCTAATTTCTCACGCGATCAAAGACTGTTACAGGTTTAATAGCTCTCCGAGTTACGTGAAATTTAGTATTCGTTCGATTACAATTAAGGTATGTAAACGCATAAAGAAACATCAGAATTCCAATGTTGGCTTGATGGCAATTGCGATCTCAAGACAAGAGTCCGACTAGCCAAACAGCAGACATTAAGGCAGTTAAGAGAATGCTAAAAAAGTTGGAGGAATCATGAAAGCCGTTAAAGAGATAAAGAAAACCAAGATCGATGCACTGCCTAACTTTGATATGGCGCGCTATTTAAATAACGATAAAGCAATTACGGAATACCTGAACCAGGTGCTAGAAGAAGGTGATGATGCATTATTAGCGGAGGCTCTTGGAGATATTGCCAGAGCGAAAGGCATGGCGCAAATCGCCCAAACTACAGGCATTACCCGTGAGGCACTTTATAAGGCGCTAAGACCAAATGCTAAGCCCCGTTTTGATACCATCAGCAAGGTTATCGGGGCTCTAGGCATCAAATTGGTTGCACAAAGAATTTAAATTTCTTCGGCCTTCCCTTTTCCTTACTCTCTCTAAACCTTCTACTCTTTTCGCATTCCTTCATTCCAACTCTGTATCCTTAACTACTAGCAAGATCAAAAACTGCAATAGATTCCACATGCGAGGTGTGGGGGAACATATTGATAATGCCTGCACTTGCGAGACCATAGCCTGCTTGATGGCACAAAATATCCGCATCTCTCGCTAAGGTTTTTGGATTGCAGGAGACGTAAACAATGCGTTTTGGTGGCAGTTCACTGCCCTGCTGATGCAGTTGTGCCAATGACTGGCAAATCTCCATCGCCCCTTCACGGGGTGGATCCATCAACCAGCGCTCCGCTTTTTCCCATGAGGCAATCGTTTCTGGTGTGACTTCAAATAAATTGCTTTGCATAAAGCTTACCGTGTCAGCTAATTGATTGTGTAGGGCATTTTCTTTAGCCCGAGTTGTTAGACTCTCTAATCCCTCAATACCCAAGACAGTCCTTGCTCTTCTGGCCAGCGGTAATGTGAAATTACCAATACCGCAAAATAAATCAAGCACACGATCGCTTGCTTGAATATCTAAGATACGAATCGCTCTACTAACCAAACCACGATTCATCATGTGATTGACTTGCGTAAAGTCTGCCGGCTTAAAGGGCATCTCGACATCAAACTCAGGTAAGCGATAGCAAAGCTTACCGGTCAAGGGATAGAACGGCGCAACCGTTTCGATACCCTTGGGTTGCAGCCAAATCCAAACATGATGCGCGTCAGCGAAATCTCTAAGGAGCTGTTCATCAGCCAACGTGAGGGGCAATAGATTTCGGAAAACCAGGGCGGTTACGGGTTTTGTTTTTCTAGGATCATCTGAATTTGGATCTTCGGGTTCACCCACGGCAACTTCAATTTGCGGCATGCGATCCACTATCGATAAGCCCATGACTAACTGACGCAACTCTGGAAGTAAATTAGAGACATGCTTAGGCAAAATTTCACAAGCAGTCATGTCCGCAACATAAGCACTTTTGCCCTCATGAAAGCCAATCAGAACCGTGCCTTTTTTAATAGAGCGATTGACTACACTTAAGCGCGCACGATGACGGTACTCCCATGCTGGTCCACCCATAGGGCGGAGAATTTCTTCAGGGACTACTTTGGCGATATGCTTAAGGTCATCCTCCAGCACGCGCTGTTTCATAGCCACCTGCGCCCGAATATCAAGATGCTGCATGGTGCAACCCCCGCAGACACCAAAAGCCTTGCACTGCGGTTGCGCTCTAAATACGGCAGGCTTGAGAATGTCGAGTACCTTGGCTTTACTAAAGCGGGCTTTATCTCGAGTGATAACGTAAGTAACTAACTCAGTAGGTAGCGCGCCTTGAATAAAAATCACTTTACCACCTTGCTCTTGAGCAAGCTCGTCTTCATTGGGTGTTAAGCGGGCAATACCTTGAGCATCAAGATCAAGGGATTCAACTCGTACTGGCTCAGTCACAACAATATGGACTGGCTTTTCACCTCTACGCATCCGCAGAAAAGCCTAATAG
>Ga0187845_1001237_pt1 | contig 14748 bp, 11 predicted proteins | sample SpaLakP09_SKY_68_FD_134515 | JGI IMG/M metagenome (GOLD analysis project Ga0187845, IMG submission 134515) | Oligotrophic lake water microbial communities from Sparkling Lake, Wisconsin, USA - SP09_SKY_68 | ecosystem: Environmental > Aquatic > Freshwater > Lake | place: USA: Sparkling Lake... | reverse complement strand
GCCATTGCCTGAACGATCTGCTGTTCCGCTACAAGAGCGGCCTGTTGCCGGTGGAAATTCCGGCCATCGTGTCGAATCACATGGATTTCTATCAGCTGGCGGCCAGCTACAATATTCCGTTCCACTATCTGCCACTGGCAACCGGTGCATCGGAAGAGGTGAAACTGGCGCAGGAAGCCAAGATTATCGAGCTGATCAACTCGCACCAGATCGATCTGGTGGTGCTGGCGCGCTACATGCAGATCCTGTCGCCGAACCTGTGTGCTGCGCTCAAGGGCAAGGCCATCAACATCCACCATTCCTTCCTGCCTAGCTTCAAAGGCGCCAAGCCTTACGCGCAGGCGCACCAGCGCGGCGTCAAGCTGATCGGTGCCACCGCCCACTTCGTCACCGGTGATCTGGACGAAGGCCCTATCATCGAGCAGGATGTGGAACGGGTTGATCACTCGATGGATGCCGACACCCTGTCTGCCATTGGCCGCGATGTCGAATGCGTGGTGCTGGCGCGGGCCGTGAAATGGTTTGTCGAGCACCGGGTTTTACAGAATGGCGACAAGACCGTCGTCTTCAAATAACACTAAAGAGTAGTCCTGATGGCCCTTAAAGCAACAATTTACAAAGCTGATCTATCGATTGCGGACATGGACCGCAATTATTACGAATCGCCCGCGCTGACCATGGCGCGCCATCCGTCTGAAACGGATGAGCGCATGATGGTGCGGCTGGTGGCGTACGCCATCCATGCCAACGAAGCGCTGACCTTTACCAAAGGTCTGTTCGATGTGGAAGAGCCCGATCTGTGGCAGAAAGACCTGACCGGTGCCATCGAACTGTGGATAGAAGTGGGCCAGCCCGACGAGAAAGTGCTGCTCAAGGCCTGTGGCCGTTCCGAGCACGTGGTGGTGTACAGCTATGCGGCTACCAGCCACATCTGGTGGAAAGGGCTGGCCAACAAGGTGGAGCGCTGCAAGAACCTGAGCGTGATCAATCTGAATGCCGACGCTACCGAGCAGCTGGGCCGCATGGCACAGCGCACCATGCAGCTGCAATGCACCATACAGGATGGCCAGATCTGGCTGACCGACGGCACCACGACCGTGGAAATTGGCCGTGAAATCCTGAAAAGCGAACGCGATTAAGTTGGCCGGTCCGGGCCGCGCTGGCCCGGACGTTCTTGCGCCGTGCTTATTTGACGACGGCGCCGCCCTTCATCACCCACTGCACGCGCTCCAGCGTGGTCACATCTTTCAGTGGATCGCCATCGACGGCGATGATGTCGGCAAATTTCCCTGCTTCAATACTGCCCACGCGGTCGGCCCAGCCCAGCAGTTCGCTGGCATTGACGGTGGCGGTGCGGATGGCCTGCAGCGGCGTCATGCCCAGCTTCACCAGCACGGCAAACTCGCGACCATTCAGGCCATGCGGATACACGGCCGCATCAGTACCGAAGGCGATAGGCACGCCCGCCTTGATGGCTTTGGCGATATTCTGGCGTGCCGCAGGTAGCACCACTTTGGCCTTGGCCAGCAGCGGCGCCGGCAGTTTGATGGCTTCGGCGTTTTCGATCAGCCAGTCGCCCAGGTACAGGGTAGGCACCAGCCAGGTCTTGTGTTCCTTCATCAGCTTGATGCCTTCATCGTCGATGTAGGAACCATGCTCGATCGAATCGATACCGGCAATCACGGCCAGTTTGATGCCGTCGCCGCCATGGGCGTGGGCGGCCACCTTGCGGCCCAGCCGGTGCGCGTCGCTGATGATGGCTTTGAGTTCTTCCAGCGTGTACTGGGAGGTGCGCGGGTCGTCGCCGAACGACAGCACGCCGCCGGTGGCGCAGATCTTGATGACGTCGGCGCCGTATTTGATATTGCGGCGGGTAACCTTGAGCGCTTCATCGACGCCATCGGCCACACCCAGACTGACGCTCTTGTATTCGGGCGCATGCATGGTGTCGTCGCAGTGGCCGCCGGTAATACCCATGGCAGGGCCGGAAGCGGCAATGCGCGGGCCCGGCATTTCGCCATCGTTGATGGCGTCTCGCAGGCCGATGTCGGTATAGGCTTCGGCGCCCAGATTGCGCACCGTGGTGAAGCCGGCCTGCACGGTCAGGCGGGCATTCTTGGCGCCCGTCATGGTCATGCGCGGCACGGATTTGGCCACCACGGAATAGCCGGCATCCTGCGGATCGCCGGTCAGGTGGGTGTGCATGTCGATCAGGCCGGGCAGCAGCGTCTTGTCGCCCAGATCGATGACCTGGGCTCCGGCCGGTATCGCCAGCTTGCTGCCGGCGGCCGTAATGCGCTCACCGTCGATGAGAATGACGGCGGAATCGATCACGGCGCCGCTGCGGACATCGAGCATGTGCGCCGCCTTGAGCGCGGTGGTGGCAGCGCTGGCGTGGCTGCTCAGGCCCAGGCCCAGCAGGGCCAGACTAAGGGCGCTCAGAGCGCTCCAGCGTGGGTAGTTGAGTTTCAAGTCATTCTCCCCTGAAAAAGGTGATGGTTTTGCCCAAACTCCGGCATGCGGCTAGCGTAACTGTCCAGCCTGCGCGGCGCCATCATATTGTTGATGTGTGCCGATCTACAACAGCTAGCCGGTGCCGGCGATGCGGTATGATGCGCGCTTGAAATGTATTACCGACGCTGCAATGCAGCAGAAACTGGACTCACATGCTGATCATCACCATCAAACAGGGCAAGGAAAAGAGCTTGCTGGCCGGCGACCCGTGGATATACCCCACCGCCATAGAACGTGTGGATGGCAAACCGCAGGAAAAATCCAAACCGGGCTCCACTGCCATCGTGCAGACTTCGTCGCGCCAGTTCATCGGCCGCGCTGCCTACAATGCCCACTCGCAGATCCGCGCCCGCATGTGGAGCTACAAGGAAGACGAGCCTATCGATCACGCCATGATCAAGCGGCGCGTCAAGGCGGCCGTGGCCAAGCGCCTGCCGGCACTGCGCGCGGCCGGTCCGAATGCGCTGATGCCGGTGGTGCTGGGCGACGACGATGGCCTGTCCGGCCTGCTGGTGCATAGCTGGGGTGGGCAGGATGGTTATCTGATCTGTCAGTTCAATTCCGGCGGCGTAGAAGCGTGGAAGGTCGCCATCGTGCAAGCCTTGCTGGCCGAGACCGGTTGCCCGAATGTGTATCAGCGTTCCGACGAGCTGATCCGCAAGGGGGAGGGCTTGCCGGTTATCTCGCGGGTGCTGGCCGGTGAAGAACCGCCTGATCATGTATTGGTGATTGAGGGCAATCAGCGTTACAGTATGGATCTGTGCACGGGATTTAAATTCCCCAAATTGCGCAGCTAAATACCTGCTTTAACTTCCTGCCTCGCGGAGACTACTGAGCTGATGGACCAATATCAATCGTCGCAAATTCGTACCCTGACCTATATCGAAAACGAAGACCATCCGGTGTTCGGCACGCTGGTCGAACAGATACTCCACCTGCTCAATACCAAGCTGATTTTCAGCGACATCCTGATCCACCAGAACAGCCCGCTGCTGCTGCGCCAGCCTAGCGGGCTAGTGGCGGTGACGGATTCGCCCATCACGCGGGAAGAGCTGCAGGAATTCTTCGAAGTGGTCGAGCCCAACTGGGCCGAGCGCATACAGGACCGCGCTTTTGACCGTGCGGTCGATCTGCATACGGCGCGCATCCGTGCCAATTGCTTCAGTTTTCAGGGCAAGAAGCGGCTCGGTTGCGTGATCCGCCGCTTCCCGCGCGAACCCATGCCGCTGGCGCAACTGGGCCTGCGTCAGGCCGAGCAGAACTTCGCCAAACTCACCAGCGGGCTGGTGCTGATCATCGGCGATACCTGTCAGGGCAAGTCCACCACTATTGCGGCCATGCTGGACGAAATCAACAAGCACCGCTCGGGCCACATCATCACCATCGAAGATCCGGTGGAAACGCTGATCCCGCAGCGCCAGTGCGTGATTACCCAGCGCGAAGTAGGCTATGACGGCGACGTCGAGAGCTTCTATCTGGGCGCGCTCGATGCGCTGCGCGAGCGTCCTGACGTCATCGTGATTGGTGAAATCCGCGATGCCCAGACCGCGCAGGAAGCGCTGGCGCTGGCCGAATCAGGCCCGCTGGTACTGGCCTCGCTGCATGCCCGCTCCACCGAACTGGGCTTGCAGAAGATGCTGCGCCTGCTCGGCAATACCGAACCGCAGGCACAGGCGCTGGCGCACGCACTGCGCGGTGTGCTGTGTCAGGCGCTGCTGCCTTCGGTGGAAGGCGAGCGCTATTATCTGGCGACTGAATGCCTGACCTCGAATACGGAAGTGGTGAACATGATCGCTGGCGGCCAGATTGGCGCCTTGCGCAGCTGGATGGAGAGCAAGCCGCAGGAAGGCTGCCACACCATGAACGACTCGCTGCGCAAGCTGCTGGCCGCCGGTAAAGTGAAGCTGGAAGATGCGCGCAATGCCAGCACCGACCGGCTGGGGTTTGCCGCGCAGACCTGACTGGCAAACAGCTGCGGCAAGCGGCCTGCCGCACTGCCGCGCTGTCAGCGATTAGTCGAGCGGCACGCTGCGGTACTGATTCACTTCGCTGGCGCTAACCGGCGCGGCCTGATTGCCCCAACTGGCGCGCACATAGGTCAGCACTTGCGCCACTTCCACATCGCTGAGCACGGGGCCGAAAGGCGGCATGCTGTAGGGGCGCGGGTTGCCGCCTGTGGCCGGCGCAAAGCCACCGTTCAGCACCATGCGGATAGGGTTGACGGTTTGCGTCATCGTCAGCGCGCGGTTGCCCGCCAGCGCTGGATAGGCCGGTGCCTGTCCGCGCCCCATGCTGCCGTGGCAGTCGGCGCAATGCTGTTTATACAGTTTTTCTCCCGCTGCCAGAAACGCTGGCAGGACCACGCTGCTGTCGGGATTTTGCGGCGCTGCGCTGGAGCTGGCCGGCAGCCCTTGCAGATACTGCGCCATGGCGTGCAAGTCGGCATCGTTCAGATGCTGCAGGCTGCGGCTCACCACTTCCGCCATCGGTCCGCTCACGCTGGCGCCAGCACTGACACCAGTTTTCAGTAGCTGCACAATCTGCTCCTGCTGCCATTGCTGCAGGCCCGCTTCGTGGGCCGAGGTCAGAGATGGCGCGTACCAGCCCTGCATGGACAGCAGTGCGCCAGCCAGCGATTCGCCTTCGCTGGCACCCAGCCAGTTGCGCGGGCTATGGCATGCGCTGCAGTGCGCCGGTCCCTGCACCAGATAGGCACCACAGTTCCATTCGGCCGATTTGCCGGCATAGTCGCGGTACACGCCGGGACGGAAATACAGCGCGCGCCAGCCGGCCAGCATGATCTGCTGGTTGTAAGGGAAGCGCAGCTGGTGCGGCGTATTGGCGGCCTTGATGGCTGGCAGCGACTGCAGGTAGGCATACAGCGCATCGCTATCTTCGCGCGGCATGCGCGTGTAGCTGGTGTAGGGGAAGGCCGGATATAGCAGGCGTCCGTCCTTGCTGACGCCGTTGTGCAGGGCGCGCCAGAAGTCGTCCGCGCTCCAGTTGCCGATGCCGGTGTCGCGCTCGGGCGTGATGTTGGGCGTGTACATGTTGCCAAACGGTGTGGCCAACGGGCGGCCACCGGCATAAGCCGCGCCACCGCGTGCCGTGTGGCAGGCCATGCAGTCGCCGGCCAGCGCCAGATAGGCGCCACGGTTGCGCTGCAGCTCCGTGCTGAAGGCGCCCGTACGTGGCGGCGGGCCGGGATCATCGCGTCCCGCCAGTGCCAGCCAGCCGGCCAGCAACAGTAGCAGCAGTAACAGCGCAAAGAGAGTAAGTAGTAAGCGGCGGCGCATAGATGTGAGGCCTATGGTTGGCTGGCGCTGTCCGGCATGCTGCCGCAGGCGAGCGGCAACGGACGGGCAGGGTGGGCGGCAGGGTGGGCATCAGCCGGCACGGGCTGGCGACTCAGCCACTTGGAAATGGCGGCCACGTCGGTGATGGACAGGCGCTCGGCGATGCCAGCCATGCAGTCGGGTGCGGCTGCACGGCGGGTGTGGTTGCGCCACGCGCCGAACTGGGCGTTGATGTAGTCGCCGGGCAGCCCGAGCAAGCCCGGTATGGCAGGCTGCACGCCGCCCAGCGTGGCGCCATGGCAGGCGGTGCAGGCTGGTATCTTGCGCTCGGCGTCGCCGTGTTCGACCAGCGTCTGGCCGCGTGCAAGCTGGGCCTGCGTGGCGTTGGCGTTCTGGCCTGCTAACGGCGGATAGCTGGGCGCGAGACGGGAAAAATAATCGGCCATTTCGGCCAGATAGGCGTCGCTCTGGTGCGCCACCATATATGTCATCAAAGGGTAGTTACGCCGGCCTTCGCGGAAGTTGAGCAGCTGGTTGTACAGATAGCCTGCCGGCTTGCCGGCGATGCGGGGGAAATAGGCGTCGCGCTTTTCTTCTCTGGCGTGGCAACTGATGCAGGCAGCAAGGCGCTGCGCCAGCGTATCGGGCACGGGGGCAGCGCGCACGGGCACGCTGCTGCAAACCAGCAGGGTGGCGAGCAGCGCGCTACGTCTTACGGCAGGGAATGTCGGCATGCCTATCCTTGACTAAAAAACATGTTTCAAGGATACCAGAAGCCAAGCGATGGCGTGGCCATCACAACTAGCTGATCGCGTGGCTGCTGCTTATGCGGCTGGCTGGGCCAGCTTGGGGAATTTGATCGGTTTCACTGGCGGCAGCTTGCGGCCTATGGCTTTGACGTGCAAATAGATGCGCAGCGCCACCTGGGCGTCATCGGCAGCGTACAGAATCTGCTTTTCGTTCAGGTGCGGCAAGGCCCAGTTGGTGACCGAGATTTTTTTGGATTTCTGCAGCGTTTGGCCAAAGAATTTGGCGACCGCCGTTTTGGCGCCCAGATCATTGCGCTGGCCCGGTTCGCGTAGTGCCACCGACAGGTCGATGATGCCGCCGCAGCGGATCGCGAGTTTGGCAAACAGGCGCTTCACATCGTCGGACAAACCGAAGCCGATTTTCAGTGGCGCCGCCGGTTCCAGTATCGCTTTCAGTATCGCCAGCATGGGCTCGGCCGTGTGGCTGCCGATCTGGAACAGATAGGCATGCTCGCTGGTGGCAAACTGGATCAGATGGGGGCCGGTAGAGACTTCACCTTTGGTGAAGGTGGGCTTGGACTCGGTATCGAAGCCGATGGCGGCGCAGGCCAGCAAGGCATCGCGCGCCGTCAGGGCCTGCTCGAGCGAGCTGACCATGGTTACGGCGCTGATCCGTATACCGGGGTAGGGTGGTAATTCTGCGGCCTCGTCGGCCGCTGGCAGTGCCTGCTCCAACTTAGCCTTTGCGCGAGAATTTCGCTGCCAGCTGGCTCAGTTTTTCTGCGTGCACGCGGGCCGCTTCGGCCGCTGCCGCTGCTGCGCGTTCCGCTTTCTTGCGTTCGGCTTCTTTCTTGTGGCGCTCTTTCAGCACCTGGGTGGCGTGAGCGCGATGTTCGTCGGTGACTTCGGCGCCCGGTTTGCCGTCGAGATCGTGCCGCTGCTTGGCTTTCTCCATCACTTTCAGATAGCGCAGCGAACCCGTGTGGATGCCCAGCGCAGCGCGCATGGTTTTGCGGTCCAGTTCGGGCAGGGCAGCCAGCACCTGTTTATCTATACCGATAGATAGCGGCAGAAAATCGCGGAAAGCAGGGAACTGCGTCTGTAACTGCTTCAGCAGGCTGCGCGGGGTAAGAGCAGCTTTGGCCGGCGTTGCGGCAGGCGTCTCGGCTTGTGGCGTTGGGGTAGTGCTAGTGTTCATCGACTTCGTAATTTAAAGCAAGAGGCGTGAGCATATCATGGGCACTAGTGGATTGCAGTGCATTTTGGTTCATCATAGCAAATTGATCATATTTGCCGCGCACCGCAGAGCTGACGACGAAGTGGCCGGGCAGGTGTGCGCGGGCCCTAAACCGTGTATAATAGCCGACGCACTAATGCAGGACAGTGCGATTCAGTTTGGTACAGGATGCGATTTGAACGGTTAGACGGGGTAGCGGATGGACGGTTGCCCTTGTTATATGGTTTTAAGATATCGGGTTGTAACACTAGCCAGTAGCCCGGTGTTTCGCTATACGGCACAGTTTTGCCCTCTCCCTATTCTTCACTGAAAAGAGAAATCAGCCCGTAGCAGGACGCGGGCTTTTTTTATTCCGTTAGTTATCCGTTAGAACCTCGTCAGCAAAATTACAACACCCGCTATGTGCGCACCGGGTCACCGGGAGCGCCAGCCATGGCAATGTAATTTCTGGCGTAAGCGCAAGAGAGATTTTTAATGACGAAAACGCCGAAAACTTTAACGCTGTCCGGTAAAGCCGCCCGCACCAGCTCCGCGACGCTGGTGGTGCCGAAAACGACTTTATCTTACGTGATCGATAATGCGCAAGAGGCAGCGAGTAAAGTTATGGTGGTCAAAAAGAAAACCCGTCTGAGCGCCGCCGCAGAAGCGGCCAATATCGATGCACCAGCTGCCGCTCAGGCAGCTGTGAGCACCGATGCGCCGGTTAAAGCCGTACGCGTGAGCCGCAAGGGCGCCGCTGCGCCAGCCGCCGAGGGTGAAGCTACTGCGCCAGCAGCACCGGCGCTAGCCGTCAAAGCCAAATCCAAACTGGTGAAGGCCGCCAAGGCTGAACCGGCACCGGTGATCATCACCACCGCAGGCCCGGCAGTCAGCCAGGTGACCGACGCCGCCACGCTGGCCTCGATCGACACCTCGGGCTACCTGCTGCCTAGCGTGAAAGTACCGGGCCGCCGCGGCCGCAAGCCGTCCGAGTTCACTCCGGAAAACGATGAGGTCGCTGCACTGAATGCGGTGGAACGCGCCGAACTGAAAGCCGTTTCCAAAGCACGCGAGCGTAAAGCCAAAGGCGCTGCCGATCTGATGGGCATGGACCCCAAGAGCTCGGCAGAAGATCTGGAACGCCGGCGTAACCAGATCAAGAACCTGATTAACATGGGGAAGGAACGTGGCTTCCTGACTTATGCCGAAATCAATGACCAGCTGCCGGAAAATATTATCGATCCGGAAGCCATCGAAGGCATTATCGCCACCTTCAACGACATGGGCATCGCCATCTACGAGCGCGCGCCTGATGCCGAATCGCTGCTACTGAGCGATAGCGTGGCCACCGTGACGTCGGACGATGAAGTGGAAGCTGCTGCTGCCACCGCACTGTCGACGGTGGATTCCGACTTCGGCCGTACCACCGATCCGGTGCGTATGTATATGCGTGAAATGGGCGCCGTGGCACTGCTGACGCGCGAAGGCGAGATCGAGATCGCCAAGCGTATCGAAGGCGGTCTGAAAGACATGATCCAGGCGATTTCGGCCTGTCCGACCACCATCGCGGAAATCATCGCGCTGGCGCGCAAGATTGAAGCGGACGAGCTGAAAGTGGACGAAGTGGTTGATGGTTTCGTTGACCTCAACGAAGCCAGCGCCGCCCCGGCCGCTCCCGCTGCCGCCACCGTGGCTGGTGACGAGGATGAAGAAGAGGAAGAGGAAGTCGAGGAAGAAGAAGGCGACGCCGGCGGCGGCGCTGCGGGCTTCTCGACCGAACAGCTGGCGCAGCTGAAAAAATCGGCGCTGGAAAAGTTCGATCTGATCTCGGCCCAGTACGACAAGATGCGCAAAGCCAGCGGCGGTTATGGTTCGAAAGGCTATATCGCAGCGCAGGAAGCCATTTCGGCCGAACTGCTGGGCATCCGCTTCACCGCCAAAGTGGTGGAAAAGCTGTGCGATACCCTGCGTGGCCAGATGGAAGAAGTGCGCCATATCGAGCGCGCCGTGCTGGAACTGTGCGTGAACAAATGCGGCATGCCGCGCGCCCACTTCATCAAGGTGTTCCCGGGTAATGAATGCGATCTGGACTGGGTGGACGGCGAAGTCGATAGCGGCTATCCGTACAGCGCCATTCTGGGCCGTAACGTGCCGGCCGTGAAAGAGCTGCAGAAGAAGATGATAGACCTGCAGGCGCGCGTCGCGTTGCCGCTGGCTGATCTGCGCAAGATCAATAAGCAGATGGCCGCTGGCGAGAAACGTGCCCGTCAGGCCAAGCGTGAAATGACGGTGGCTAACTTGCGTCTGGTAATTTCCATCGCCAAGAAATACATCAACCGTGGTCTGCAATTCCTTGATCTGATTCAGGAAGGCAACATCGGTCTGCTCAAGGCGGTGGACAAGTTCGAATACCGTCGCGGCTACAAGTTCTCGACCTATGCGACGTGGTGGATCCGTCAGGCGATTACCCGTTCCATCGCCGACATGGCGCGCACCATCCGCGTGCCGGTGCACATGATCGAGACCATCAACAAGATGAACCGCATCTCGCGCCAGATCATGCAGGAAACTGGTAGCGAGCCGGATCTGGCCACGCTGGCCGTGAAGATGGAAATGCCGGAAAACAAAGTGCGTGAAATCATGAAGATCGCTAAAGAGCCGATCTCGATGGAAACGCCGATGGGTGAAGATGGTGATTCGCAGCTGGGCGACTTCATCGAAGACAACACCACGCTGGCGCCGCTGGACGCCGCGCTGCACGCCTCGATGCGCAACGTCATCAAGGAAGTGCTGGATTCGCTGACCCCGCGCGAAGCCAAGGTGCTGCGTATGCGTTACGGCGTAGAAATGTCGAACGACCACACGCTGGAAGAAGTGGGCAAGCAGTTCGATGTGACGCGCGAGCGTATCCGTCAGATCGAAGCCAAGGCCATGAGCAAGCTGCGCCAGCCTTCGCGCTCGGACAAGCTGAAAACCTTCCTGACCCAGAACTAAGCATCAGGAAAGCATCAGTAGAAGTAAAGAAGGACAGCCAAGGCTGTCCTTCTTTTTTGATGCTCAGGCCGTGCTGGCCTGAGCGTATCGCGGGACATCAGCCGGTGTTGCGCAGACCGGCCGCTACACCGTTGATAGACAGGTGGATGCCGCGGTGCACGCGTGCATCAGCCTTGCCCGGCTCGCTGGACAGCGCACGATGGCGCTTGATCAGTTCAACCTGCAAGTGGTTGAGCGGATCGAGGTAGGCGAAGCGGTTCTGGATCGAACGGGCCAGCAGCGGATTGCCGGCCAGACGTTCGGTCGCGCCGGTGATGCTTTGCAGGATAGTCAGCGTGTTGGCATGTTCTTCCGTGATGCGGTTGAAGATGCGCTCGCGCAGTTCCTTGTCCTGTACCAGCTCGGCATAGCGCGAGGCAATGGCGAGGTCGGTCTTGGCCAGCACCATGTCCATATTCGACAGCAGGGTGGCGAAGAACGGCCACTGGCGGAACATGGCTTGCAGCTGACCCAGACGCTCGGCCTGATCGCCTTCGGCTACCCATGCGCCTAGCGCGCTGCCGAAGCCGTACCAGCCCGGCAGCAGCAGACGGCACTGACCCCACGAGAAGCCCCACGGAATCGCGCGCAGGTCTTCGATACGCTTGGTCGACTTGCGCGAAGCCGGGCGCGAACCCAGATTCAGCTCGGCGATTTCAGCAATCGGCGTGGCCGAGAAGAAGTAGTCGGTAAAGCCCGGGGTTTCATACACCAGATTGCGGTAGGCCTTGTAGGCGCGGTCGGAAATCTCGGCCATGATGGCTTCGAACTGGCGCAGTTGCTGTAGCTGCGCGGCGTCCTCCGTTGCCGGCATCAGGCTCGCTTCCAGCGTGGCCGCCACCAGCAGTTCCAGATTGCGGCGGCCGATGTCCTTGTTGGAGAACTTCGATGCGATGATCTCGCCCTGCTCGGTCAGACGGATCTGGCCGTTCACGGTGCCATGCGGCTGGGCCAGAATCGCTTCGTAGCTAGGACCACCGCCACGGCCTACCGTACCGCCTCGGCCGTGGAACAGGCGCAGCTTGACGCCGGCGTGCTCGAATACTTTGACCAGATGGGTTTCGGCCTTGTACAGCTCCCAGTTGGAGGTGAGGAAGCCACCATCTTTGTTGGAGTCCGAGTAGCCGAGCATGACTTCCTGAATCTGGCCCTGCTTGGCGATCAGTGCTTTCACCAGCGGAATCGCCATTACGGCTTCCATGATGCCGGCAGCGCGCTGCAGGTCGGGGATGGTTTCGAACAGCGGAATCACCATCAGGTCGAGTTCCTGTTCGGCGATGCGCAGCAGGCCCATTTCCTTTTGCAGCAGCAGTACTTCCAGCAGGTCGGACACGGTTTCCGTGTGCGAGATGATGTAGTTGCGGATGGCGCGCGAGCCGTAGCGGGCACGGATTTCACGCGCTGCACGCAGCACGCCCAGTTCCGAATTGGTCTCGGCCGAGTAGCTGATGTACGGCGAGTACAGCAGGCGAGGCTGGGCCAGTTCGCCCAGCAGCAGGGCGACTTTGGCATCTTCGTCCAGTGCCGGGTAGTCGGCCTGGGCGCCGGCCTTGGCCATCATTTCGGCCAGCACGCGCTCGTGGATATCGGACGACTGGCGCATGTCCAGCGAAGCGAGGTGGAAGCCGAAGATGTCGGCTGCGCGCTTCAGCGTGGACAGGCGCGGCTGCACCAGCACAGCGCCATGGTTGGCGTTGAGCGAGTCTATCAGCACCTGCAGGTCGGCGCCGAATTCGGCGGCGTTGGCATACGGCTCGGCGTGACCCACTTCCTTGCGCAGGATGTTGGTGGCGCCCAGCGCGCGTGCCGTGCTGGCCAGACGGGCATAGATGCCGATCAGGGCGCGGCGATACGGTTCGTCGGCGCGGTGGTCGGAAGTGTCGGGCGAACGGTCGGCCAGCGCCTGCAGTTGCGGGCTGCAGGCGATCATCAGGGTCGATACCGACAGCTCCGAACCCAGCGTGTGGGCTTCTTCCAGATAGAAGTCGAGGATGGTGGTGGCCTGGCGGGTCAGGGCGTGCTCCATGGTGCTGCCGTTGACATTCGGGTTGCCGTCACGGTCGCCGCCTATCCAGCTGCCCATCTGCACATACGGCGCATCCACCGCCTGACGCTCGCCGTAATGGCTGGCGATATCGGCTTCGATGTCGTCGTACAGGCCCGGCAGCTCGCGCAGGAAGGTAATGCGGTAGTAGGACAGGGCGTTTTCGATTTCGTCGGCCACGGTCAGCTTGGAGTAGCGCAGCATACGGGTCTGCCACAGGGTGGCGATGCGGGCGCGCAGCAGGTGCAGATTGGCGGCCTGCTCCTTGGGCGTGAGCGGCAGATCGCGCTCGGCCAGCAGGCGGGCGATATCGTGTTCCGCATCAAGAATCGACTTGCGCTGGACCTCTGTCGGGTGGGCCGTCAGCACGGGCGAAATCAGCGCCTGCTGGAAGAATTCACCCACGGTGTCGGCTTTGACACCGGCTTTTTTCAGCTTATCGAGCGCAAAGATAACGCTACCTTGCTGGGGCGCAGAACCGGCCAGCAGGTGTGCGCGGCGGCGCCGGATGTGGTGTTGATCCTCGGCAATATTGGCCAGATGGGAGAAATAGGAAAACGCCCGTACCACGGAAATCGTCTGTTCGCGGGTCAGGATCTTGAGCATGCCGTCCAGTTCCTTGGCGGCGCCGGCATCGGCCTCGCGGCGGAAGCGCACAGCAGTCTGGCGGATGGTTTCGACCACGGCGTAAACCTCTTCGCCTTCCTGGTCACGCAACACGTCGCCCAGCAGGCGACCTAATAAACGTATGTCTTCTTTGAGTGGAGCATCCTTGTCTGGATTTACTTCTACGCGTGGTACTTCGTCGTTTGCACTAAGTTGTTTTGCCATGTGATAAGCCGCAAAGATATGAAATGTCGGTGCAAAGGCTTGTGGCCCGGTTCTGCAAGAAGGTGAGCATGCTAGAATTTGTGGTCCTTAACATGCGCGAATTAACTGGCCTGCGCCGGTTAGCGTCAGCTACAGCGAAAGAACTGGTTTTGAAAACATCCGAATTGGTCCCAACTCCCCCGTCCCAATTGGTAATCGCCTCGCGCGAGAGCCGTCTTGCCATGTGGCAAGCCGAACACGTTCGCGTGCGCTTGCAGCAATTATATCCTCAGTGCGATGTCAAAATTCTAGGAATGACGACCCGAGGCGATCAAATTTTGGATCGCACCCTGTCCAAAGTGGGTGGCAAGGGCCTGTTTGTGAAAGAACTGGAGGTCGCCATGGCCGAAGGCCGCGCCGATCTGGCCGTGCATTCGCTCAAGGATGTGCCGATGGAACTGCCCGAGGGTTTTGCCCTGGCTGCCGTGCTGGAACGCGAAGATCCGCGCGACGCTTTTGTCTCCAACGACTATGACTCGCTCGATGCGCTGCCGGCTGGCGCCGTGCTGGGCACCAGCAGCCTGCGCCGTCAGGCCCTGATCGCGGCGCGCTACCCGCATCTGGTGATCAAGCCGCTGCGCGGCAACCTCGATACCCGTCTGGGCAAGCTCGACCGCGGTGAATATGCGGCCATCATTCTGGCGGCCGCCGGCCTGAAACGTCTGGGTCTGGCCCAGCGCATCCGCGCCGTGCTGGCGCCGGAAGCCAGCCTGCCGGCGGCAGGGCAGGGCGCCATGGCTATTGAAATCGCCGAGCGTGCGGACGGACTTGATCTGCAGGCGTTGCTGGCGCCGCTGAACCATCTGGCGACGGCACAAGCCGTGGCAGCCGAGCGTAAAGTGTCGAAAGTATTCGGCGGCAGTTGCCAGGTGCCGCTGGCTGCCTACGCTACCGTCGATGGCGGCCAGATGCACCTGCGCGCCATGGTGGCCACGCCCGATGGCCTGCGCATGGCCAGCGCCGAAGTCAGTGGCGCTGCTGCCGAGCCGGAAGCGCTGGGCTTGCAGGTGGCCGAACTGCTGAAGG
>Ga0187845_1001235_pt1 | contig 14754 bp, 5 predicted proteins | sample SpaLakP09_SKY_68_FD_134515 | JGI IMG/M metagenome (GOLD analysis project Ga0187845, IMG submission 134515) | Oligotrophic lake water microbial communities from Sparkling Lake, Wisconsin, USA - SP09_SKY_68 | ecosystem: Environmental > Aquatic > Freshwater > Lake | place: USA: Sparkling Lake... | reverse complement strand
CCAGCGGCTGGACTTTGCGTTGATGGCGCAGATCGCCCAGCGCCTGCCGCTGGGCGAGCGTGCCCACCAACTGCTGGACGAGCTGGCGCCCCAGGGCGTGCTGACGGCACTGGCCGGCCAGTGGCAGGGCACGCTGGACGCGCCGCGCAGCTACCACGTCAAGGCCCAGCTGGACGGGCTGGCCGTGGCCGCCAAGCGCGGCGAAGAAGGTCACCTCGGCCGCCCCGGCCTGCGCGGCGCCAGCCTGGCGCTGGATGCGAACGAGCGCGGCGGCTCGGCCAGGCTGGCCGTGCGGGACGGCGAGGTCGAGCTGCCCGGGCTGTTCGAGGACTCCCGGCTGCCGATCACACGGCTGTCCACCCAGCTCACCTGGCAGCTGCCCACCGCCACGATTCCGGCCGCCAAGACACCCGGCCACGTCGAGCTCAGGCTGCGCGATCTGCAGTTGCAGACGCCCGACCTCAGCGGCGAGTTCGACATGACCTGGCGGCGCCCGGCCGGCGCGACGACGCCCGGCTTCCTGGACCTGACCGGCCGCGTCGCCCAACGGGTGGACGCGACGCGCGTGGCCCGCTACATCCCCGTGAGCCTGCCCAACACGCGCAGCTACATCACCCGCGCGCTGCTGGCGGGCGAGGCGCGCAACACCCTCGTGCGGCTCAAGGGCGAGCTGGCGGACTTTCCCTTCGACGCGCCCCGCTCCGCCGGCATCTTCCGCGTGTCGACGCAGGCCCGGGGCGTGAGGCTGGCCTATGTGCCGCACAGCGAAGTCGGGGGCAACTGGCCGGTCATGGAGGGCGTGGACGCCGAGGTCATCTTCGAGCGCGGCGGCATGCAGATCAAGGACGGCCGCGCCAAGGTGCTGGGCTACGAGCTGATGGGCGTCAACGGTGGCATCAAGGACTTGCACCAAGGCCGTGTGCTGACGCTGGACGGCACGGGCCGGGGAGCCGGAGCCGACCTGCTGAACTTCATGCGCACCTCGCCGCTGGATGAATGGCTGGGCCACCCGCTGATCAACACGGCGGCCCAGGGGCCGGTGGCCCTCAAGCTGGGCCTGAGCATCCCGCTGGACGACACCAACCAGACGGCCGTCAAGGGCCAGCTGCAGCTGGGCGGCGTGGACCTGCGGCTGCGGCCCGAGCTGCCGCCGCTGGCCGGCGCGCGCGGGCGCATCGATTTCGACCGCAAGGGCCTGCAACTGGCCGGCATGACGGCGCGGCTGCTGGGCGGCGACGCCGGCATCGAGGGCGGCACGCAGCGCGACGGCAGCCTGCGCTTTGCCGTGCAAGGCCAGGCCACCGCCGAGGGCCTGCGCCGGGCCACCGAGCTGGGCGCCGTTGCGCGCCTGGCTCAGGCGGCCAGCGGGCAAACGGGATACCGCTTCCAGTTGGCCGTGGGCAAGGAGGGGCAGCCCGAGCTGAGTGTGTCCAGCAACCTGCAAGGCCTGGCGCTGGACCTGCCCGCGCCGGCGCGCAAGGAGGCCGACACCACGCTGCCGCTGCGCCTGCTGATCGCGCCCACCGGCGCAGGCCGTGACGAGATTCGCCTGGAGGTAGGCACCGCGAGCGCGCCGCTGCTGCAGGCGCAACTGCAGCGCGACGTCTCCGGCCCCGTCTCGCAGGTGCTGCGCGCCGCGCTGGCCGTGCAGGACAAGCTGCCCGCCCTGCCCGCTGCCGGCGTGCTGCTGCAGGCCAATGTCGCGACGCTGGACCTGGATGCCTGGCAGCAGCGCCTGGGTGCACTGGCCGCCGGCGGCGGCAATGGCGCCGAAGGCAGTGACGATGCCCTGGGCCTGCTGCCCAGCCAGATCGCCCTGCGCAGCCAGGCGCTGAAAGTCGGCGGCCGCCAGCTGGGCCGCGTGTCCGCACTCGTCGCCCGGGACGGCGCCAACTGGCGGCTCAACGTCGACGCCGAACAGCTCACCGGTCGCATCGACCTGAAGGGCGTCAACGGCGGCCAGATCGAGGCCGTGCAGGCGCGGCTGACACGGCTGTCGCTGCCGCGCTCCGAGGTCGAAACGGTCAGCGAACTGATGGACCCGGCCAAGGCCGCAGCCAGCAGCAACCGCCTGCCGTCGCTGGACATCGAGGTGGACGACTTCGAGCTGCGCGGCAAGCATCTCGGCCGCCTGGAGGTGCTGGCCCGGGCCCCGGCCGCCGCGCGCGACTGGAAGCTGGAGAAGCTGCAGATCGTGTCGCCCGACGCGACGCTGAACGCCACCGGTCGCTGGGGCGGCGAGGCAGGCGCCCAGCGCCGCACCCAGCTCGACTGGACACTCGACATCGTCGACGGCGGCAAGCTGCTGGAGCGCCTCGGCCAAGGCCAGAAGGACAAGCCGGTGCTGCGCGGCGGCAAGGGCACGCTGGCCGGCCAGGTGGGCTGGGACGGCTCGCCGCTGGCGCCGCACTACCCGAGCATGGCCGGCGCGCTGAACATCCAGCTCGACACCGGCACCTTCCTGAAGGCTGAGCCCGGCGTCGGCCGGCTGCTGGGCGTGCTGAGCCTGCAGTCGCTGCCGCGCCGGCTGCTGCTGGACTTCCGAGACGTGTTCGCCGAGGGCTTCACGTTCGACGGCGTGACCGGCGACGTGAAGATCACCGCCGGCATGGCCCGCAGCGACAACATCCGCATCCGCGGCCTGCAGGCCACCGTGCTGGTGGACGGCAGCACCGATCTGGCGGCCGAGACGCAGAAGCTGCGCGTCGTCGTCGTGCCCGAGGTGTCGGCCGGCGGCGCCTCGCTGGCCTACGCCGCCATCAACCCGGCCGTCGCGCTGGGGGCCTTCCTGGCGCAGATGATCCTGAGCCGACCGATGGCAGCGGCCAGCACGCGCGAGTTCCACATCACCGGCAGCTGGGACGACCCCAAGGTGGACAAGGTGGAAGGGCCGGCGGCCAAGGCCGCAAGCGCGCCGTGACCGCCCAACTACCATCCGCCTCATGAAAATCGCCGCCTGCCAGATGGTCTCCGGCCCCGACGTGGGCGCCAACCTGATTGCCGCACGCCAGTTGCTCGAATCGGCCGCCGCCCAGGGCGCCCAGCTGGCCTCCCTGCCCGAATACTTCTGCCTGATGGGCCAGCAGGACAGCGACAAGCTGGCCATTGCCGAGGACCTGGGCCACGGCCCCATGCAGACCATGCTGTCGCTCGCCGCGCGCGAGTTGGGGCTGTGGATCATCGGCGGCACGCTGCCGATCAAGGCTGAGCAGCCTGAGCGCGTGCGCAACACGACGCTGGTGTTCTCGCCCACCGGCGAGGTCGTGGCGCGCTACGACAAGATCCATCTCTTCGCCTACGACAACGGCCGCGAGAGCTACGACGAGGCCCGCGTGCTGGAACCGGGCAGCACGCCCACCGCCTTCAATGCCGACGACGTGCGCGTAGGCCTGTCGGTCTGCTACGACCTGCGCTTCCCCGAGCTGTTCCGCAGCTACAACCCTTGCGATCTGATCGCCGTGCCGGCCGCCTTCACGTACACGACGGGCGAGAAGCACTGGGAGCTGCTGCTGCGCGCCCGGGCGGTGGAGAACCAGTGCTATGTCATCGCGCCGGCCCAGGGCGGCAAGCACGCCAACGGCCGCCGCACCTGGGGCCACAGCATGATCGTCGACCCCTGGGGTGAGGTGCTGGCCGTGCTGCCCGAAGGTGAGGGCATCGTCTGTGCGGACATCGACCCCGCGCGTCTCGCGCAGGTACGCCAGCAACTCCCGGCCCTGGCCCACCGCAAGCTGTGACCGCCGCTGCGCAGCCGCCGCGCGGCACGGCCTGGCTCATCGGTGCGCTCGTCGCGCTGGCGCTGTTCGGCAACTATTACGTCTACGACTCCATCGGCCCTGTGGCCGACCTGCTGCAGCAGCAGCGGGGCTTCAGCAACAGCCAGGTCGGCCTGCTGAACGCCATCTACAGCCTGCCCAACATCGTGCTCATCCTCGTTGGCGGCGTGCTGGTGGACCGCTTCGGCGCGGCGCGCATGACGCTGGTGACAGCAGCCATCTGCCTGGCCGGCGCGGCGCTGACGGCCTTCAGCCCCAACTTCACCGGCATGGCGGCAGGCCGGCTGCTGTTCGGCATCGGCGCCGAGACCTTCGGCATCGCCACGCTCGCGGCCATTGCCGACTACTTCGGCGGCCGCAGCCTGGCCTTGGCGATGGGCCTGGCCCTGGCCATAGGCCGGCTGGGCTCGTACAGCGCCGACATGTCGCCGACCTGGTTCGCTGCCGCCTACGCACAGAGCTGGCAGCAGCCGCTCATCATCGCGGCGGCCATCGCGGCGACCTCGTTCGCCGCCTCGGTCGTCTACTGGCGCGTGGACCGCGGGCCGCGTTCAGCCGGGCTCTTGCCGACGGGGCAAACCGCCGAGCGCCTGGTGTGGCGCGATCTGCTGCACTTCGGCCGGGCCTACTGGTATCTGCTGGCGCTGTGCGTGCTGTGGTACTCGGTGATCCTGGCGTTTCGCAGCACCTTCTCGATCACGTATTTCCAGCATGTGCACGGGCTGGATCTGGCTGCCGCCGGCGAGATGAACAGTTATGTCTTCCTGGCCGCCGTGTTCGCCACACCGGCCTTTGGCTGGCTGTGCGACCGCCTGAACCGCTACGCGCCCTTCCTGGCCTTAGGCGCGCTGCTGCTGCCGGTGGCGCTGGCGGTGATGGCGCTGACGCACTGGAGCCTGTGGGTGTCGACGGCGCTGATCGGCGTCAGCTATTCGCTCGTGCCGGCCGTCATGTGGCCGTTGGCCAGCCGCATCGTCGCGCCCAACCGTTTCGGCACGGCCATCGGGCTGATGTGGGTGGCGCAGAACGCCGGCATCAGCGGCGCCAACCTGGTGGCCGGCTGGCTGAACGACCGCGCCGGTGCCAGCGCCGCCAACCCGGCGGGCTATGCGGCCATGATGGAGTTCTTCGGCATCGCCAGTGTGCTGGGCGTGCTGTGCGCTTTTGCGCTGTGGTTCACGGCCGGCCAGCGACGGCATGAGATAGGAGCCTGAACGGCTGCGGGCGTGGCCCGCGCCGGGGTGAGTTGCCGTGCCTGGCAAGGCGCGGGTGACGCCGCGTGGCGGGCGCCACGCAAGGAGCCAGCAACGCCGCCAGGCGCGGCAAATCACCCCGGCCCTCCGGGTTGAGTCTGGCAAGGGCTCATGCCGCGTTGCTCGGTCCTCGTGGGCGCGAGCCCACTTCGTCCTCGCGCCTTGCCTGCGCCCTTGCCAGGCTCAACGCGGGCCACGCCCGCAGCCGTTCAGGCTCCTAGGGACGAAGCGTCACCAGGTCGCGCAGCAGCAGGCTGATGTTGGCCCGCAACGCGCGCTCGTTGGCGATGCGCAGCCGCTCGGACGGCGACACGATGGCGTCGCCCAGGCCGGCCTCGTCGGTGTTGGCGATGCGGCGCTGGTAGACCACCTTGCCGCTGGCCGTGTCGACCAGCGTGTAGCGCACCGCCGTGCCCACGGTCACGCCGGCGACGGGCACCATGGGCTGCTCCAGTTGCAGCAGCTCCGCCTTCAGCTCGAAGCGCGGCGCCGGCTCGGGCGACGCGGGCCGCATGCCCACACCGTGAAGCGACTCCTCCAGCGCCTGCTGCAACGCCGTGGCGCTGACCTTGGAGCCCCACCAGCGGCCGGTTTCCATGCCGCCCTGCACGGCGCTCACGGCGACCTGCGCCTTCAAGGCGTCGGGCACCCAGCCACGGATCTGCAGTGCATCGGCCGGCGTGACGGTCATGGGCAGAGGCTGGGTGGGCGTGCCGCAGCCGGCCAGCATGCCAGCCAGCAACGCAGCGGAGATCAGGGCAAGGCGTGACATGGGAGACCCATGCTAGGCGCCAGACCGCACGGGCGGTGGCAACAAAAGCGGTGGCGCGACAGGGCTTCTCCAGGCTTGCACCGACGGCGCCGGCGACCGGTGGGCCGGCAGAATCGCCCCATGAGTGAATCCGTGCGCATCGTCGGCGCCAGCATCCAGACCGAGCTGCCCGTCATCATTGCCGAGCTCGGCCCCATTGCGGACCGGCTCCAGCTGGCCCGCGAGGCGATCGACGAGCTGCGCATCAGCCACCCGCAGTCGCCCGAGTCCAACGTGAAGGCGACCTACATGAGCCCGTGGAAGAGCCACCTGCTCTCGCCCAAGCTACTGCCGCTGTGCGCCAGCGTCGTGGAGATCGCCAAGGCCGCCGCACCCAAGGCCTGGTCGGGCGACCTCGACAAGTTGGGGCTGGACTTGCTCGTTACCCACTGCTGGGGCGCCATCTACGAACACGCCGACTACACCGCGCCGCACAACCACTGGCCGGCCGATCTGAGCTGCGTCGTCTACCTGGAAGCCGAGCCGGGCTGCGCGCCGCTGGTGTTCTCCAAGACCAGCGCCTACCAGCCCAAGCCAGCCACGCTGGTGATGTTCCCCGGCATCGCCATGCACGAGGTGCCGGCGACGCCCGGGCGGCGCGTGGTGGTCGCGATGAACCTGTTCAAGCAGCTGGGATTGAGCCCGGAGCAGCCGGCAGGCTGAGCCGGGCGCGCAAACCCGGGCCGCCGTGTGCGTCCAGCAGCACCAGCTGGCCGCCATGCCGGGCCGCGATGTCTGCCGCGATGGCCAGACCCAGGCCGCTGCCAGTGCCCGTGGCCTGGCCACCGCGACGAAAGCGCAGCATCGCCGCCGCGCGCTCGGCCGGCGGGATGCCCGGGCCGTTGTCCTCGACCTCCAGCCATGAGCCGTCCAGCCCGCTGCCGCAGCGCACCGTGATGCGCGCGCCGGTGCCGGCGTAGCTGACGGCGTTGTGGATGAGGTTCTCCAGCAGCTCGCGCAGCAGGAAGGCATGACCCAGGCACGGCGCCTCGGCCAGCTCGAAGCCGAGGTCCACGCCCGCGGGCAGGCTGCGGTGCGCCCAGTCCTGTCCGCTCTCGGTGGCGATGTCGCGCAAGTCGATGCGCTGCCCGAGGTCGACGCTGCGGTCCTCCGCCCGCGCCAGCGACAGCAGCTGCTGGGCCAGCCGCGCGCTGCGCACGACGCGCTGGCGCAGCCGCTCCAGCAGCGGGTCCATGCGCTGGTCGTGCGGCTCCAGCATGGCCAGCTCGATCTCGGTCTGCAGCGAGGTCAGCGGCGTGCGCAGCTGGTGGGCGGCGTCGGCCAGGAACTCGCGCTGCGCGCCGGCCGCCCGGTTCAGCCGCTCGAACAGGCGGTTGAAGGCGGCCTGCAGCGGCACCAGCTCGCGCGGCAGGCGGGCGGCCAGCGGGGTCAGGCGGTGCAGGTCGCGGCGCTCCAGCTCGACGCTCAGGCCAGTCAGCGGCGTCAGGCCCTGGCGCACCGCCCACCAGCCGGCCAGCGCCAGCAGCACGGCCAGCGCTGCGCCGTTCAGCGCGACGTAGGTGGCGATCTCGCGCTGCAGCGCGAGATCGCCACCTACGTCGCGCTGAACGGCGCAGCGCTGGCCGTGCTGCTGGCGCTGGCCGGCTGGTGGGCGGTGCGCCAGGGCCTGACGCCGCTGACTGGCCTGAGCGTCGAGCTGGAGCGCCGCGACCTGCACCGCCTGACCCCGCTGGCCGCCCGCCTGCCGCGCGAGCTGGTGCCGCTGCAGGCCGCCTTCAACCGCCTGTTCGAGCGGCTGAACCGGGCGGCCGGCGCGCAGCGCGAGTTCCTGGCCGACGCCGCCCACCAGCTGCGCACGCCGCTGACCTCGCTGCAGACCGAGATCGAGCTGGCCATGCTGGAGCCGCACGACCAGCGCATGGACCCGCTGCTGGAGCGGCTGCGCCAGCGCGTCGTGCGCAGCGCGCGGCTGGCCCAGCAGCTGCTGTCGCTGGCGCGGGCGGAGGACCGCAGCGTCGACCTCGGGCAGCGCATCGACTTGCGCGACATCGCCACCGAGAGCGGACAGGACTGGGCGCACCGCAGCCTGCCCGCGGGCGTGGACCTCGGCTTCGAGCTGGCCGAGGCGCCGTGCCTGGGTCATGCCTTCCTGCTGCGCGAGCTGCTGGAGAACCTCATCCACAACGCCGTCAGCTACGCCGGCACCGGCGCGCGCATCACGGTGCGCTGCGGCAGCGGGCTGGACGGCTCATGGCTGGAGGTCGAGGACAACGGCCCGGGCATCCCGCCGGCCGAGCGCGCGGCGGCGATGCTGCGCTTTCGTCGCGGTGGCCAGGCCACGGGCACTGGCAGCGGCCTGGGTCTGGCCATCGCGGCAGACATCGCGGCCCGGCATGGCGGCCAGCTGGTGCTGCTGGACGCACACGGCGGCCCGGGTTTGCGCGCCCGGCTCAGCCTGCCGGCTGCTCCGGGCTCAATCCCAGCTGCTTGAACAGGTTCATCGCGACCACCACGCGCCGCCCGGGCGTCGCCGGCACCTCGTGCATGGCGATGCCGGGGAACATCACCAGCGTGGCTGGCTTGGGCTGGTAGGCGCTGGTCTTGGAGAACACCAGCGGCGCGCAGCCCGGCTCGGCTTCCAGGTAGACGACGCAGCTCAGATCGGCCGGCCAGTGGTTGTGCGGCGCGGTGTAGTCGGCGTGTTCGTAGATGGCGCCCCAGCAGTGGGTAACGAGCAAGTCCAGCCCCAACTTGTCGAGGTCGCCCGACCAGGCCTTGGGTGCGGCGGCCTTGGCGATCTCCACGACGCTGGCGCACAGCGGCAGTAGCTTGGGCGAGAGCAGGTGGCTCTTCCACGGGCTCATGTAGGTCGCCTTCACGTTGGACTCGGGCGACTGCGGGTGGCTGATGCGCAGCTCGTCGATCGCCTCGCGGGCCAGCTGGAGCCGGTCCGCAATGGGGCCGAGCTCGGCAATGATGACGGGCAGCTCGGTCTGGATGCTGGCGCCGACGATGCGCACGGATTCACTCATGGGGCGATTCTGCCGGCCCACCGGTCGCCGGCGCCGTCGGTGCAAGCCTGGAGAAGCCCTGTCGCGCCACCGCTTTTGTTGCCACCGCCCGTGCGGTCTGGCGCCTAGCATGGGTCTCCCATGTCACGCCTTGCCCTGATCTCCGCTGCGTTGCTGGCTGGCATGCTGGCCGGCTGCGGCACGCCCACCCAGCCTCTGCCCATGACCGTCACGCCGGCCGATGCACTGCAGATCCGTGGCTGGGTGCCCGACGCCTTGAAGGCGCAGGTCGCCGTGAGCGCCGTGCAGGGCGGCATGGAAACCGGCCGCTGGTGGGGCTCCAAGGTCAGCGCCACGGCGTTGCAGCAGGCGCTGGAGGAGTCGCTTCACGGTGTGGGCATGCGGCCCGCGTCGCCCGAGCCGGCGCCGCGCTTCGAGCTGAAGGCGGAGCTGCTGCAACTGGAGCAGCCCATGGTGCCCGTCGCCGGCGTGACCGTGGGCACGGCGGTGCGCTACACGCTGGTCGACACGGCCAGCGGCAAGGTGGTCTACCAGCGCCGCATCGCCAACACCGACGAGGCCGGCCTGGGCGACGCCATCGTGTCGCCGTCCGAGCGGCTGCGCATCGCCAACGAGCGCGCGTTGCGGGCCAACATCAGCCTGCTGCTGCGCGACCTGGTGACGCTTCGTCCCTAGGAGCCTGAACGGCTGCGGGCGTGGCCCGCGTTGAGCCTGGCAAGGGCGCAGGCAAGGCGCGAGGACGAAGTGGGCTCGCGCCCACGAGGACCGAGCAACGCGGCATGAGCCCTTGCCAGACTCAACCCGGAGGGCCGGGGTGATTTGCCGCGCCTGGCGGCGTTGCTGGCTCCTTGCGTGGCGCCCGCCACGCGGCGTCACCCGCGCCTTGCCAGGCACGGCAACTCACCCCGGCGCGGGCCACGCCCGCAGCCGTTCAGGCTCCTATCTCATGCCGTCGCTGGCCGGCCGTGAACCACAGCGCAAAAGCGCACAGCACGCCCAGCACACTGGCGATGCCGAAGAACTCCATCATGGCCGCATAGCCCGCCGGGTTGGCGGCGCTGGCACCGGCGCGGTCGTTCAGCCAGCCGGCCACCAGGTTGGCGCCGCTGATGCCGGCGTTCTGCGCCACCCACATCAGCCCGATGGCCGTGCCGAAACGGTTGGGCGCGACGATGCGGCTGGCCAACGGCCACATGACGGCCGGCACGAGCGAATAGCTGACGCCGATCAGCGCCGTCGACACCCACAGGCTCCAGTGCGTCAGCGCCATCACCGCCAGCGCCACCGGCAGCAGCAGCGCGCCTAAGGCCAGGAAGGGCGCGTAGCGGTTCAGGCGGTCGCACAGCCAGCCAAAGGCCGGTGTGGCGAACACGGCGGCCAGGAAGACATAACTGTTCATCTCGCCGGCGGCAGCCAGATCCAGCCCGTGCACATGCTGGAAATACGTGATCGAGAAGGTGCTGCGAAACGCCAGGATCACCGAGTACCACAGCACGCACAGCGCCAGCAGATACCAGTAGGCCCGGCCGAAGTGCAGCAGATCGCGCCACACCAGGCGCTCGGCGGTTTGCCCCGTCGGCAAGAGCCCGGCTGAACGCGGCCCGCGGTCCACGCGCCAGTAGACGACCGAGGCGGCGAACGAGGTCGCCGCGATGGCCGCCGCGATGATGAGCGGCTGCTGCCAGCTCTGTGCGTAGGCGGCAGCGAACCAGGTCGGCGACATGTCGGCGCTGTACGAGCCCAGCCGGCCTATGGCCAGGGCCAGGCCCATCGCCAAGGCCAGGCTGCGGCCGCCGAAGTAGTCGGCAATGGCCGCGAGCGTGGCGATGCCGAAGGTCTCGGCGCCGATGCCGAACAGCAGCCGGCCTGCCGCCATGCCGGTGAAGTTGGGGCTGAAGGCCGTCAGCGCCGCGCCGGCCAGGCAGATGGCTGCTGTCACCAGCGTCATGCGCGCCGCGCCGAAGCGGTCCACCAGCACGCCGCCAACGAGGATGAGCACGATGTTGGGCAGGCTGTAGATGGCGTTCAGCAGGCCGACCTGGCTGTTGCTGAAGCCCCGCTGCTGCTGCAGCAGGTCGGCCACAGGGCCGATGGAGTCGTAGACGTAATAGTTGCCGAACAGCGCCAGCGCGACGAGCGCACCGATGAGCCAGGCCGTGCCGCGCGGCGGCTGCGCAGCGGCGGTCACAGCTTGCGGTGGGCCAGGGCCGGGAGTTGCTGGCGTACCTGCGCGAGACGCGCGGGGTCGATGTCCGCACAGACGATGCCCTCACCTTCGGGCAGCACGGCCAGCACCTCACCCCAGGGGTCGACGATCATGCTGTGGCCCCAGGTGCGGCGGCCGTTGGCGTGCTTGCCGCCCTGGGCCGGCGCGATGACATAGCACTGGTTCTCCACCGCCCGGGCGCGCAGCAGCAGCTCCCAGTGCTTCTCGCCCGTCGTGTACGTGAAGGCGGCCGGCACGGCGATCAGATCGCAAGGGTTGTAGCTGCGGAACAGCTCGGGGAAGCGCAGGTCGTAGCAGACCGACAGGCCTACGCGCACGTCGTCGGCATTGAAGGCGGTGGGCGTGCTGCCCGGTTCCAGCACGCGGGCCTCGTCGTAGCTCTCGCGGCCGTTGTCGTAGGCGAAGAGATGGATCTTGTCGTAGCGCGCCACGACCTCGCCGGTGGGCGAGAACACCAGCGTCGTGTTGCGCACGCGCTCAGGCTGCTCAGCCTTGATCGGCAGCGTGCCGCCGATGATCCACAGCCCCAACTCGCGCGCGGCGAGCGACAGCATGGTCTGCATGGGGCCGTGGCCCAGGTCCTCGGCAATGGCCAGCTTGTCGCTGTCCTGCTGGCCCATCAGGCAGAAGTATTCGGGCAGGGAGGCCAGCTGGGCGCCCTGGGCGGCGGCCGATTCGAGCAACTGGCGTGCGGCAATCAGGTTGGCGCCCACGTCGGGGCCGGAGACCATCTGGCAGGCGGCGATTTTCATGAGGCGGATGGTAGTTGGGCGGTCACGGCGCGCTTGCGGCCTTGGCCGCCGGCCCTTCCACCTTGTCCACCTTGGGGTCGTCCCAGCTGCCGGTGATGTGGAACTCGCGCGTGCTGGCCGCTGCCATCGGTCGGCTCAGGATCATCTGCGCCAGGAAGGCCCCCAGCGCGACGGCCGGGTTGATGGCGGCGTAGGCCAGCGAGGCGCCGCCGGCCGACACCTCGGGCACGACGACGACGCGCAGCTTCTGCGTCTCGGCCGCCAGATCGGTGCTGCCGTCCACCAGCACGGTGGCCTGCAGGCCGCGGATGCGGATGTTGTCGCTGCGGGCCATGCCGGCGGTGATCTTCACGTCGCCGGTCACGCCGTCGAACGTGAAGCCCTCGGCGAACACGTCTCGGAAGTCCAGCAGCAGCCGGCGCGGCAGCGACTGCAGGCTCAGCACGCCCAGCAGCCGGCCGACGCCGGGCTCAGCCTTCAGGAAGGTGCCGGTGTCGAGCTGGATGTTCAGCGCGCCGGCCATGCTCGGGTAGTGCGGCGCCAGCGGCGAGCCGTCCCAGCCCACCTGGCCGGCCAGCGTGCCCTTGCCGCCGCGCAGCACCGGCTTGTCCTTCTGGCCTTGGCCGAGGCGCTCCAGCAGCTTGCCGCCGTCGACGATGTCGAGTGTCCAGTCGAGCTGGGTGCGGCGCTGGGCGCCTGCCTCGCCGCCCCAGCGACCGGTGGCGTTCAGCGTCGCGTCGGGCGACACGATCTGCAGCTTCTCCAGCTTCCAGTCGCGCGCGGCGGCCGGGGCCCGGGCCAGCACCTCCAGGCGGCCGAGATGCTTGCCGCGCAGCTCGAAGTCGTCCACCTCGATGTCCAGCGACGGCAGGCGGTTGCTGCTGGCTGCGGCCTTGGCCGGGTCCATCAGTTCGCTGACCGTTTCGACCTCGGAGCGCGGCAGCGACAGCCGTGTCAGCCGCGCCTGCACGGCCTCGATCTGGCCGCCGTTGACGCCCTTCAGGTCGATGCGACCGGTGAGCTGTTCGGCGTCGACGTTGAGCCGCCAGTTGGCGCCGTCCCGGGCGACGAGTGCGGACACGCGGCCCAGCTGGCGGCCGCCGACTTTCAGCGCCTGGCTGCGCAGGGCGATCTGGCTGGGCAGCAGGCCCAGGGCATCGTCACTGCCTTCGGCGCCATTGCCGCCGCCGGCGGCCAGTGCACCCAGGCGCTGCTGCCAGGCATCCAGGTCCAGCGTCGCGACATTGGCCTGCAGCAGCACGCCGGCAGCGGGCAGGGCGGGCAGCTTGTCCTGCACGGCCAGCGCGGCGCGCAGCACCTGCGAGACGGGGCCGGAGACGTCGCGCTGCAGTTGCGCCTGCAGCAGCGGCGCGCTCGCGGTGCCTACCTCCAGGCGAATCTCGTCACGGCCTGCGCCGGTGGGCGCGATCAGCAGGCGCAGCGGCAGCGTGGTGTCGGCCTCCTTGCGCGCCGGCGCGGGCAGGTCCAGCGCCAGGCCTTGCAGGTTGCTGGACACACTCAGCTCGGGCTGCCCCTCCTTGCCCACGGCCAACTGGAAGCGGTATCCCGTTTGCCCGCTGGCCGCCTGAGCCAGGCGCGCAACGGCGCCCAGCTCGGTGGCCCGGCGCAGGCCCTCGGCGGTGGCCTGGCCTTGCACGGCAAAGCGCAGGCTGCCGTCGCGCTGCGTGCCGCCCTCGATGCCGGCGTCGCCGCCCAGCAGCCGCGCCGTCATGCCGGCCAGTTGCAGGCCCTTGCGGTCGAAATCGATGCGCCCGCGCGCGCCGGCCAGCGGCGGCAGCTCGGGCCGCAGCCGCAGGTCCACGCCGCCCAGCTGCAGCTGGCCCTTGACGGCCGTCTGGTTGGTGTCGTCCAGCGGGATGCTCAGGCCCAGCTTGAGGGCCACCGGCCCCTGGGCCGCCGTGTTGATCAGCGGGTGGCCCAGCCATTCATCCAGCGGCGAGGTGCGCATGAAGTTCAGCAGGTCGGCTCCGGCTCCCCGGCCCGTGCCGTCCAGCGTCAGCACACGGCCTTGGTGCAAGTCCTTGATGCCACCGTTGACGCCCATCAGCTCGTAGCCCAGCACCTTGGCGCGGCCGTCCTTGATCTGCATGCCGCCGCGCTCGAAGATGACCTCGGCGTCCACGCCCTCCATGACCGGCCAGTTGCCCCCGACTTCGCTGTGCGGCACATAGGCCAGCCTCACGCCCCGGGCCTGCGTCGACACGCGGAAGATGCCGGCGGAGCGGGGCGCGTCGAAGGGAAAGTCCGCCAGCTCGCCCTTGAGCCGCACGAGGGTGTTGCGCGCCTCGCCCGCCAGCAGCGCGCGGGTGATGTAGCTGCGCGTGTTGGGCAGGCTCACGGGGATGTAGCGGGCCACGCGCGTCGCGTCCACCCGTTGGGCGACGCGGCCGGTCAGGTCCAGGAAGCCGGGCGTCGTCGCGCCGGCCGGGCGCCGCCAGGTCATGTCGAACTCGCCGCTGAGGTCGGGCGTCTGCAACTGCAGATCGCGCAGCCTGAGCTCGACGTGGCCGGGTGTCTTGGCGGCCGGAATCGTGGCGGTGGGCAGCTGCCAGGTGAGCTGGGTGGACAGCCGTGTGATCGGCAGCCGGGAGTCCTCGAACAGCCCGGGCAGCTCGACCTCGCCGTCCCGCACGGCCAGCCTGGCCGAGCCGCCGCGCTCGTTCGCATCCAGCGCCAGGCTGGCGCCGCGCAGGCCGGGGCGGCCGAGGTGACCTTCTTCGCCGCGCTTGGCGGCCACGGCCAGCCCGTCCAGCTGGGCCTTGACGTGGTAGCTGCGCGGCGCGTCCAGCGTGCCCTGCCACTGGCCGGCCAGTGCCGTCAGCACGCCCTGGGGCGCCAGCTCGTCCAGCAGTTGGTGGGCACGCTCGCCCAGCGGCAGGCGCTGGGCGATCTGCGCCATCAACGCAAAGTCCAGCCGCTGG
>Ga0187845_1001234_pt1 | contig 14758 bp, 14 predicted proteins | sample SpaLakP09_SKY_68_FD_134515 | JGI IMG/M metagenome (GOLD analysis project Ga0187845, IMG submission 134515) | Oligotrophic lake water microbial communities from Sparkling Lake, Wisconsin, USA - SP09_SKY_68 | ecosystem: Environmental > Aquatic > Freshwater > Lake | place: USA: Sparkling Lake... | reverse complement strand
TCCATTCCCTGTTGCACCGCTGATACTGCCAGGCCCAGCGCCGGATTGTCGGCCACCAGCTGGGCCGCCTGCTGTTTGGCCTCACCCGCAGCGGCACTGGCCTGTTGGCGCAGTGTTGCCAGCGGTGCGCTGGTATCGCTCAGCGTGGCATGTGCGGTACTGATGGCCGCGGATGCCGCCTGCTGGGCCGCGTCACTTTGCTGCTGGGTACAGGCGCTGACCGCAAGCAGACTGGCGAGCAGGGTGGCAAGGTGCGATTTGTTCATGGTTATTCCTGATACTGGACTCAAGTACAGAGTGTCGGCTTGCGGCTTGGTTCCCGTTGGTGGCTTTGCGCCGGCGACATGGAAAATTGTCGATATGTTTCGTAGTAAAACTACTTAATGTACTGAGCGGTGTTGGCGGGCGAGATCGATATAAAAAATTTTGTGTTTGAAAACGAACATTTTTGTTTTGTAATTATTGCTTCATCGCGCTGTAGTACAGCGGTTTGTCGCACAGTTTTTAGCGTGAGTATCCATGTTGTTGCTGCTGCGCATGGCGGGATGGTACTGTTCTGTTATCGTTTTGAATTTCGTATATCATTGAAAAATAACAATATAAATAGCGATTGCTGCTGTTGTCAGGCGGGGGCTGATGGGTGGGTACTGGCAGAATGTCCGGCTGTGCTGAACCACCATGGTGGAGCTTGATTTATATCAATAAGCTGTTTTCGATAGTGAATGTAGTATTGTTTCTGTAGGGATAAGTTTCGGACTTCAATTGAGGAGGTAGTCATGGAAGCGATTGCTCACAATGCCGTACAGGCCGACCCATGGCGGGGCTTTGCTGCCGGTAACTGGCAAACCCATGTCGATGTACGTCAGTTCATTCAGCTGAATTATCGCCCCTTTACCGGTGATGCCACTTTCCTGGCCGGTGCCAGCGAACGCACCCGCAAGCTGTGGGATGTGCTGGGCGAGTTGCTGCGCCAGGAACGGGAAAAGGGTGTGCTGGATGTCTCGGCAGATCGTGCTACCTCCATCACCGCGCATGACGCCGGTTATATCGACCAGTCGCTGGAACTGATTGTCGGTCTGCAAACCGATGCGCCGCTCAAGCGCGCCATCATGCCCAATGGTGGTTTGCGTATGGTGGAAAGCGGGTTGGCAGCCTATGGCTTTACGCTGGACCCGGTGATCAAGGAAGTCTGGGAAAAATACCGCAAGAGCCATAACCAGGGGGTGTTTGACACTTATACCCCGGATATTCTGGCCGCACGCAAGTCCGGCATCATTACCGGCCTGCCGGATGCCTATGGCCGTGGCCGTATCATCGGCGACTATCGCCGTGTAGCGCTGTATGGCACGGATTTTCTGCGCAAGGAGCGTCAGCAGCTGTTCCACGAGCTGGATGATGCCGTATTCACCGAAGACGTGCTGCGTCAGCGTGAAGAGCTGTCCGAACAGTTCCGTGCGCTGGATGAGTTGCGTCAGATGGCGGCCAAGTACGGCTTTGACATCAGCCGCCCGGCGGTCAATGCCCGCGAGGCGGTGCAGTGGACCTACTTTGCCTATCTGGCTGCAGTGAAAGAACAAAATGGCGCAGCCATGTCGCTGGGCCGTATCGCCACCTTCCTCGACATCTATATCGAGCGCGACCTGGCGGCTGGTGCGCTGAGCGAAGAACAGGCGCAGGAGCTGATTGATGATCTGGTGATCAAGCTGCGCATCGTGCGCTTCCTGCGCACCCCGGAATACGATCAGCTGTTCTCCGGCGACCCGACCTGGGTGACCGAGTCCATCGGCGGCATGGGTGAAGATGGCCGTACCCTGGTGTCGAAAAACAGCTTCCGCTTCCTCAATACCCTGTACAACCTGGGGCCGGCACCGGAGCCGAATCTGACCGTGCTGTGGTCCACCGCACTGCCGCAGGGCTTCAAGGATTTCTGCGCCCAGGTCTCCATCGATACCAGCTCGATCCAGTACGAAAACGATGACAATATGCGCCCGCTGTGGGGCGATGATTACGGTATCGCCTGCTGCGTATCGGCTATGCGCATCGGCAAGCAGATGCAGTTCTTTGGTGCGCGAGCCAATCTGGCCAAGGCCATGCTGTATGCCATCAATGGCGGCGTGGACGAAAAGAGCGGGGCGGTGGTGGCCTCCGGCTTTGAGCCGATCACGGCCGATGTGCTGGATTTTGACGAAGTCATGGCCAAGTTCGACAAGATGATGGACTGGCTGGCCTCGACTTATGTCAAGGCGCTCAACTGCATTCACTACATGCATGACAAGTACGCTTACGAGCGTATCGAAATGGCGCTGCACGATCGCGACATCCTGCGCACCATGGCCTGCGGTATTGCCGGCCTGTCGGTGGCAGCGGATTCGATGTCGGCCATCAAACATGCTCGCGTGCATGTCATCCGCAACGAAGCCGGCCTGGCGGTGGATTATCGCATCGAGGGCGACTACCCGGCCTATGGCAACAATGATGATCGCGTCGACAGCATGGCAGTGTGGCTGACCGAAACCTTCATGAACAAGATCAAGGCCCAGCCGTATTTCTACCGTCATGCCACGCCAACCCAGTCGGTGCTGACCATCACCTCCAATGTGGTGTACGGCAAGAAAACCGGTAATACGCCGTGCGGTCGCCGTGCTGGCGAGCCGTTTGCGCCGGGTGCCAATCCGATGAATGGCCGCGATGTGCATGGTTTTGTGGCTGCCGGTGCCTCGGTGGCCAAGCTGCCTTACTCCGCTGCGCTCGATGGTATCAGCTGGACGGCATCGGCTACCCCGGATGCGCTGGGGCATACCGCGCAAGATCGCATCGCCAATCTGTCGCATTGCCTGGATGGCTTTGCCGCCGCCGGTGGTTTCCACGTCAACGTCAATGTGTTCCGGCGCGAGACATTGCTGGATGCCATGGAGCACCCCGAGCTGTATCCGCAGCTGACGATCCGGGTGTCGGGTTATGCGGTCAACTTCGTCAAGCTCACCCGTGAACAGCAGCTGGACGTGATTAATCGCACCTTCCACGCCAGCCTGTAAGCGCAGCATCAGCCCGCTCGCCGACCACGGTCGCCGGGCGGGTTTTTCATGTCAGGAGTGAATCATGTCTCAACAGCACAGCGTCACGGCTCCGCTCAGTCAGGGCCAGCTTTCCGGTTATGTGCACTCGACCGAGAGCGGTGCCGGCGTGGATGGTCCTGGCATGCGTTTTGTCTTTTTCATGTCCGGCTGCCAGTTCCGCTGCCAGTACTGCCACAACCCCGATACCTGGAAGCTGCATGCCGGGCGGCAACTGACTGTGGATGAGGCGCTGGCCGAACTGGCCCCTTATGCTGGTTTTCTCAAGTTTGCCGGCGGCGTCACCATCTCCGGTGGCGAACCCCTGATGCAACCGGAGTTTGTTGGTGCGCTACTGCGGGGCATCAAACAGCGCTATGGCCTGCACACGGCACTGGATACCCAGGGTTTTCTGCATGAAAGTGTCAGTGACGACTGGCTAGAGGCGGTGGACCTGGTTTTGCTGGACATCAAGCACAGCGATCCGGAACGCTACCAGCAGATTACCGGCCAGCCCTTGCAGCCAACGCTGGATTTTGCCCAGCGCCTGAAGCGCCTTGGCAAGCCCATCTGGCTACGCTACGTGCTGGTGCCGGGCTTGACTGATGCCACGGACGATATTGCCCGTCTGGCAGACTATGTGGCGGAGCTGGGCAGTATTGTGCAGCGGGTGGAAGTACTGCCTTTTCACCAGATGGGTGCGGCAAAATGGGCGCAATTGGGCATGGCCTATCCGCTGGCAGAGACCCCTACCCCGGATGCCGTGGCGGTAGCGGCGGCGCGAGCCCTGTTTGCTGCCCGCGGGCTGACAGTGTGCTGAAATGCCTGGCGGATGAAGCTTGGGCGAGGTTTTAAAGTCGCAGGCTATCTTTCCGAAACGTCTGATAGGTATTGTTTGGTGGCTGCGGATAATACGACGGGTGAGTCATTGACCAACCCAGATAAGATTGTCCGAAGTGATGAATAATGAATTTTCCAAATCCGGCAAGTATGGTGCAAACCTCTCGGCCCGGGTTATCAGCGAGCAGATCAGCACCTTGATCGATCGTCTGTCCAAAAAGGGTCAGTGCATCGTGATCTGGGAAAAGGAGCGTCTGCTGTTCTGCTCCATGGATAGCCGCAACGCTCAGCGCTATCTGGCCAAGCCCACCTGTCTGGGCGTTTACGATGCTGACGTCACCTTCTGGGACGTACAAAAAGACTTGAAAGAAATTTTGCAGCGCGCCTAGCAGGCTGCGGCTGGTCGCATGCAGGCTGGCTGGTGGCATGATTCTGATTTACCCGCGTGGCCATATCCGGTACAGTCCGCGTTTTCCATCGTCAAGGCAGGCCTCTGACCGGAGGGCTGCCCGCCATCCGTAGCGCGGATCCTGCCCTCATGCCGGACTCCATGCACTACACCATTTTTGATACTCCGCTCTTGCGCAATTTCATGCGCGCTCTGTCCATCATGCTGTTACGCCTGCGTGGCTGGCGTATTGAGGGTAACTTTCCCGATCTGCCCAAATACGTATTGATTGCGGCACCGCATACCAGCAACTGGGATTTCCCGCTGACGCTGGGCGTCTGCTTCGCCTTGCGCGCCAAACTGTACTGGATGGGCAAGCACACCTTGTTCTGGGGGCCGCTGGGGCCGGTAATGCGCTGGTTGGGCGGTATCCCGGTCATGCGCAGCCGCAACAACTCGCTGGTACAGCAGATGGTGACGGTCTATCAGCAGTCGGCGCAGCTAGTGGTGGCCATTCCGCCGGAAGGTACCCGCCAGCGGGTGAAGGAATGGAAAACCGGCTTCTATCATATTGCCTGCGGCGCCCAGGTGCCGATCGTGCTGGCTTATATGGATTATGCGCGCAAGGTGTGTGGCTTTGGGCCGGTGTTTTACCCTACGGGGGACATCGCTGCGGACATGCCGCGTATTCAGGATTTCTATCGCGACAAGGTGGGCAAGCACCCCGATCAGCACTGATTGCTGTCTTGTGCTCAATCACACCCGCCGGCTTGGCCCGGCGGGTTTTTTATGGCGCAGGCTACAAGCTCAGTGGCTGGCGGCGGGAATGGCGCTACTGACGGCGGACACCGGCAGGAACTGCAGGAAGGGGCCGGCGACCAATGACTGACCAAAATCGATGGCACTGCGCCGCAGTTTTTCATCGGACAGTTCGGCTAGTAATTCCAGCCGGGCCATGATCTTGCCCATTTCGCGTTCAAACGAGAGGTTACGCTGCTGGTTATTTATTTCATTGGCCAGCAGCAAGGGGCTGCCGTCGGCATTCTGGCGGCGGCCCAGCAGCCAGGAAGCAACTTCTACGTTGTAGGCGGCATTGGCCAGCTGTTGCGCATCCAGCCCGTGTACCAGGTAGAGCTCGGTGCGGCCGCCATAGACATCAACCAGCATGCTGCCCAGGCCAAAAATCAGCGTACCGGCGCGATCACCGCTGAATTGCGGGTCGAAGGCCGTGGTCAGCGCAGCTGTCGAGCGAACCTGCCCCAGCGCAGCGAGCTGGCTGTTGTTGCGGATGGCTGTCATGACCTGGGCAATGGCCGCATCGCGGCTGGCGGCCCCACTTTTTTGCCATTGGGAAGGGTTGCGGCGATAGAGCTTGTCCAGCAGGGTTTGCAGGCTGGCCAGATTGTCGCGCATGGCCAGGTTGGCAACGCGGTTGGCGGCGCTTTGTCCCAGCTCGGAGGAGCTGAAGCTGTCGCCTTGTACTGGTTTGCGGACCGGTGTGCTGCTGCAATGTGTCAGCAGCAGGCAGGCGAGCAGCGACAGGGCGCAACGCAACATCTTCATATTGACCTCGGTGGAGAGGGAGATGTGTTGTTGTACCCCGTGGCCGGTGCTTGAGCAATAAGGCCTGGCGGCCGGGCGTCAGTGCTTGGGGGCGAACAGGGCTTGCCAGCCTTCGATGCCAAGCGTGGTGACGGTGTCGATATTGCGCTCGAAAATGGCTTCGGCTTCGGGGAAGGCCTCAACCGCACGGTCGATGCTGGCTTCGCGGATCAGGTGTTGGGTCGGCCAGGGCGAGCGATTGGTGTAATTGCCGATGTCATTGATGCCGGTGCCGCCAAACTGGAATTTGGGGTGAAAACTGGCCACCTGCAGTACGCCATCCAGTTCCAGCTCTTCCACGATGGCATCCGCGATATCCTGGAATTCGTTGAAATCCAGGAAGCGCTGCAGCACATAGGGATGAATCAGCAGCGTGGTGTCGATTTCTTCCGGGCTGCTGTCAGCCAGCAGGCGCAATTCCTTGGCCAGCTCTTCGGCCAGCTGGGCCGGTTCGGTGGCATCGCTGACCACGAAGCGGACCTGGTTCTTGACGTAGACCGATTTGGCAAAAGGGCAGAGGTTAAGGCCGATGACGGCTTTTTCCAGCCATTCGCGGGTGCTGGCGATGACTTCGTCGTGGGTAGGCGTTTGCATGTGGACTGACTCTGGAATGACGGGATAGGAGTAAATGTTAAGGCATGCCGCAAGGCGGTGCACGCCAAGTCTGGCGCACTAAAACAAAAAAACCCGGACGAGTCCGGGTTTTCATCAGCGAGTAATCTTTAAGAAGATTACAGCGGCTGGATGTTGGAGGCCTGTTTGCCCTTCGGGCCATCAACGATGTCGAAGCTTACGCGCTGGTTTTCAGCCAGGGTGCGGAAGCCTTTAGCATTGATTTGGGAGAAGTGAGCGAATACGTCATCGCCACCTTCATCCGGAGTGATGAAGCCAAAACCTTTGGAGTCGTTGAACCACTTAACGGTACCGGTTGCCATTTTGTTTATCCTCAAAACGAGCAAGTTGATAAAACGCATGAAGTTCAAGGGAAATGGCGACTGAGGTACGGACTAAATGCCACTACGACAACTACACATCCACAACTTGAGCATCCTGCAGGCAGGCATACTGCCCATTGTTGCGAATGTTGGCAAGTATTTTCTGCGGCCAATGCCACCGGTTTGTGATCATACCTGGCGAAAAACATTGTATTGATTATGGTTTCTGTCTGTCGGCAGTGTCGGCAGCGGCAAAGAAACCCTGCTGTTCCGCCGCGTCCAGTGCCTGTAGCAGCCACTGGCCGGCCAGCGGGCAGCCATCGCTTACCTTGCTGACTGCCATGGCCAGCACCTGCTGCTTGCTGATGCCGTTTTCACGCCAGCTTTGGCCCTGGCGGCTCAGATTGAGCAGAATGGGCATCAGCCGGTCCATGGCGCGGGCGAAGCGCGCCTCGGCGCTTTGCCGCGCCTCAAATTCCTGCCACAGCGCTACCAGGCCGTCGGCCTGCTCTGGCGGCAGCAGGCCACAGATGCGGCGGATGGCGGCCAGCTCTTCCGCTTCGCGCGCCGCGCTGTCGGTTTCGGCGTAGACAATGACATCGCCGGTGTCGATTTCGCCCAGGTCGTGAATCAGCAGCATGCGGATCACCTTGTCGATATCCAGCGGTACCGGCGCGTGCTGCGCCATGCTCAGCGCCAGCAGCGCGGCCTGCCAGCTGTGCTCGGCCGAATTCTCATAGCGATCCAGTCCAAGCGGCTTGGTCTTGCGCAGCACGGATTTGAGCTTGTCGACCTCCAGAATGAAATCGATCTGTTTTTGCAATACGGCAAAAGAGGGGGTCACGGTGACGACTCCGGCAAAGAATGAGCTGGGGGCGCTCATCATACGCCTGTGGTTTGGGCTTGCGCAGATGGATTGTGCCCGCTGGACGCTGTCTGATGATTTATAGTGCAATGACATCAGGCCACCATGTGAGCATGTCATGAGCGATGAAGTGCAACTGCAGTTTGTGCGGGAAGACGCGGAAGGCTTTCAGGACTTCCGCGACGTGCTGTCCGACTATGCACCGCAAATCGAGAAACTGGCTTCACAGCTGGGGCAGAATCCGTCATCGCCCGAGCTGGTGGGGGACCTGTTCCGACTGATGCATACCATCAAGGGCGATGCCGGGCTGTGCCGGGTGATGTTCGTGGTGCCCTTTGCCCATGCGCTGGAGGGCTTGCTGGCCCGGCTGCGCAACGGCGAGCTGTTATATCAGGATGTGATGGGCGACGTGCTGTTGCTGGTGCTGGACCGCATCGAACTGGTCATGGCGCAGATCGCCAGTGCGCGGCCGGTGGATGAGGGACAGATGCATACCCTGCTGGAGACCCTGCGTTCGCTGGAAAGCCTGCCGCTGCCTTCGCTGCTGGCGACCTGTTCGCGGCTGGTGGCCGCCATGGTGGGTGTTCAGGGCAAGAGTGAAGCACCGGCGGTGGCGACAGGGGTGAAGTCGGTGTTGCAGTCGCGCCAGCAGGACATGCTGCTGTTTCGCACCCTGGCGCTGCAACTGGAACAGCGCATGCCGGAATTTCTCGGCCGCACCGAGCGCAATCTCAAGCTGGCGCTGGAGCTGAACCGGCAGGCCGGTGGCTGGGTGGATGCCGAGCAGCTGGAGGCAGCGGTATACATGCACGATGTCGGCATGATGTTCCTGCCGGAGGCGGTATGGCTGAAGCTGGGGCAGATCAATGACAACGAACGCCGGCTGATGGCCTTGCACCCAGCCTGGGTGGCTGGTTTGCTGGGACGGATGCCAGGCTGGGAAGAGGCGGCGCTGATGGTGCTGCAACACCACGAAACTCCGGATGGCGAAGGTTATCCTTATGGCCTGGCCAGTGGTGAAATCAGCCAGGGGGCGCGCATCCTGGCCCTGGTGGATGCTTTAGAGGCGGTGATGCTCAAGCATGCCCACCGCGGGCAGCGCCGCTCCATGCTGCGGGCGGCGGCAGAGCTGAATGCGGCGGACGACCAGTTCGAGCGGGCCTGGCTTGATCCCTTCAATCAGGTCATTCGCCGCATGCTGGAGCAGTCTGCCACCTAATCGGCAGTCGCTGGCTTGCTGGCCTGCATGCCATGGCTGTCCAGCCAGGCCTGCAGCCGCTGCCAGCCATCCTGTGCCGCAGCCGCCTGGTAAGAGGAGCGGTAATCGGCATTGAAGGCATGGCCGGCGGTCGGGTACACCACGATTTGCGAGCCACTCTGCCCTTGCTGCAAGACTTGCCGCATGTGCTCAACGCTGTCCTGGGGAATGCTGCTGTCTTGCCCGCCGTACAGGCCCAGTATTGGTACGCTCAGGCTGGCTGCCACATCGACCGGCTGGCTTGGCGTCAGTGCATCGTGGGTGCCTTCCAGCTTGCCGTACCAGGCGATCCCGGCTTTCAGGTGTGGGTTGTGACTGGCATACAGCCAGCAGATGCGTCCGCCCCAGCAAAAACCGGTGATGGCCGCGCGGCTGGCATCACCACCATGGGCGGCAGCCCAGCCCAGCGTGGCGTCGAGATCCTGCATCACCTGTGCGTCTGGCACCTTGCTGACGATGTCCTTGATGATGCTGGCAATGTCGGGGCTGGCGGCAGGATTGCCCTGGCGAAAATATAGCTCGGGAGCCACCGCCAGATAGCCCAGCTTGGCCAGGCGGCGACAGATGTCACGAATGTGTTCGTGCACACCAAAAATTTCCTGCACCACCAGCACGATCGGCAGGCTGCCGCTGGCCGCTGGGCGGGCGAAATAAACGGGGAGGATGCCATCGTCCAGCGGAATGCCGGCCAGACCGCTGTCCAGCGCCCGGCTGTCGGTGGCGATGCTGCCGGCAGCCACCGGCTGTACGGCCAATGCAAAACCGGCGGCCAGCGCGCCCTGAATGAAAGCGCGGCGTGGTGGGTTGAAATTATCCATACGGGCTTGCTCCGGTGAGTCCTGTCGATTACTGCTGTCAGGACTTGTGGTTTGCTGCGGGCTTGGCGACAATGCCGCTCCAGCGTCCGCCTGCGTCGTGGTTTGTCGGCGTCAAGGGCGTTGTTTGATTAAAATACAGTCTAGATCCGGTTACCCAATCTCTGCCATGTCCCAGCCGCCATCCAAGATAAAGCTTCCCGGCAGTTTTCTGCGCGTGGGAGAGCAGCTTACCGTAGATGTATACGCCAAAAACGGCTTTCTGCTGCTGAAAAAAGGCCATTATGTGCTGACGCCCGAGCAGCGCGAGCGGCTGATGGATGTAGCGCACGGCGATGCTGAGGAAGTGGCGGTCAGGCTGGAGCGTGAACGGCTGGACCGGGCGGCGCAGCGTGAACGTGAAGCCGCCAGCATGGTTCCCAAGAATCCACTGGTGGAAGTCGGCTTCATGGCGGGGCGGCTGGAGGCCTTGCTCTTGCATGGCCTGGCGGTGCCGGGACTGGCCGGACGGCTGGAGGAAATGGCCGAAGAGCTGCTGTTACTCACGCAGCGCTTTCGCGATGGCATGTTGGCCTCGCTGTTCCTGGTGCCGGTCCGCTCGCATAGCCTGAAGGTGGCCACGCTGCTGGCCCTGTTGGGGCGGCGGCTGGGGCTGGAGCCGTCCAGGCTGCACAGCCTGGTGTGCGCTGGTTTGTCGATGAATGTGGCCGTCAGTCAGCTGTTAAACCAGCTGGGTGTGCAGCGACAGGCCATGACGCTGAGTCAGCAGGACGAGATGTATGCCCACCCGGTAATGAGTTCGGCCATCCTGCGCGAAGCCGGGGTGGTGGATGAACACTGGCATCTGCTGGTGCAGACCCACCACGAACAGGATGATGGCCAGGGCTATCCGGCCGGCTTGTGCGGCGAGGAGATTCATCCGGATGCCCGCTTGCTGGCACTTGTCGACCATCTGTGCGAGCACTTGCAGCAAGATGCCGTGTTGCCATCGCTGGTAATGGCCAGCCTGTTTCGCGGCGAGCTGGGGCAATTTGCGCCCGCGCTGGTGTCCTTGTTGATCAAGGAAATGGGTATTTATCCGCCAGGTACATTTGTGCGGCTGGCCAATAATGAAATTGCCGTGGTGACCCATAGTGGCGACAAGGCCAATCAGCCGCGGGTGGCTGCCTTACGCAAACTGGATGGCCCGCCTTATGCTGACGTGCTGCTGCGTGACACCCGCCAGCCGGCTTATCGCGTGGTGGAAGCGGTGGCGGCGGCCAGCGCTGCCGTCAAGCCGGCCTATCTGACCCGCTTGTGGACTTCGCGACTGGGTTGATCCGGTATTCAGGGTGCAGCTGTGCCTGGATTGGCGGCAGCGGGCAGTTGCAAGGGCCGGATCTCCACATGGCTCAGGTCCTGCACCTTCCACACCCGGTGCATATGGCCGAAATCTCGTTTCTGTTGATTGCTCAGCTTCATTTCCGGGCGCAGTGACAAGTCCAGAAACACCTCTCCCAGATAGACACTGCTGCCGGCACTGATGTCGAAGCCAGCGTGGATCGGCATGCTGACCGAGCGCCACTGGCTGCCCCAGCCCGACTCTTCTATCCAGTTGCCCCAGGCATCCGCCACCTGGTAATGCCCCGGTGGCAAGGCAAACAATTGCAGCCGGCCATCGACCGGACTCATGCCTTCCTCGCCGAATACCGTATCGGTATTCATGCTGGCGCGGCCATTGGCCACGGTCTGACCCTGACTGTCGACAATGTGCATGCCGGTATTGGCCGAGTCCTGGTCAAATGCGCGTGCAGTGAGCGATACGATGGCATAGCCATAGCCGGGGGGAGGGGTGATGCTGCCCTGTAGTCGATCTGCCATGGTGGTGCAGGCAGAGAGCAGGCTGACGCCAAGCAGCAGGCAGCTGCGCTGGAGGATGGCCATGGGTCCGGGCTCCTTGGTATTGGGTGGGACAAGCGCTCAGTATGACATGCGGCAGGGCGTGCGTTGCGGTGGGGAGCGACGCATTCGTGCGCCTTGCCGTCTGTGCGGATTCGGGTATGCTAGCCGATCATTTTATCGTTGATAACAAAAACACGAGCAAAGGAAACCCATGGAACAGTTCGATAATGTCAGCGTGGCCAAGCGTGCCAATGTTTATTTTGACGGCAAATGTGTCAGCCATAGCATCACCCTGGCCGATGGCACTCGCAAATCGGTAGGCGTTATCCTGCCGTCCAAGCTGCTGTTCAATACTGGTGCACCGGAAATCATGGAGTTGCTGGAAGGCCAGTGCCGCATCACCCTGGCCGGCAGCAGCGAAGCAGTAAGCTATCAAGGTGGTCAGAGTTTCAATGTGCCAGGCGACAGCTCCTTCCAGATTGAAGTGCTGGAAACCCTGCACTACGTGTGTCATTTCGGCTGAACCGTTACGGCGGCATGAGGCTGCGGCCTCGCTGAAAATGATGTAACCATGCCGGTAGTCCTCGACTGCCGGCATTTTTATTGCGTCGGCCACCGGCTTGTCTTGTCTCGGTGCCATGGGCTGGTGTGCTGCAGATGGTGCGGCTGAAAAATCCTGCTGCGGCGTGCTGTCTGCTTGTCCGGTCTTGGTAATGCCTGTGCAGGCAAGTGCCTGAGGAAAACTACGCCATTTTGATAGCCAAGCTTATAAGCTACGGCTCGATAATACTCGTCACATTTCACAGTTACACTGGACGGCGCCATTTTGCCCCTGTGCATTGCCCGTCGCCTGTCCTGCCTTTGGCTTGCCATCTGCGCGGCGAGCAGTTCTGCATGGTGATACAGTCACCAACTGGCAGGCTGCTGGCTGTTTGCTGTGTATTGTCGGACAGGGCATGGGAAGGGTTGCAGTGGCTGGCAGGGCTTGCGCAAGCTGTTTTAAGCAAAACTACGCTTTTCCTGCCTTATCCGAAAGGATATCCTTGCAAGCCTTGTCCCGCTTGGGTTAAGGGTAATAAGAGCTATGATGACAATAACCAGGCCAGGCGCTGTCAGCGGGCGACCTGCCATGATCAACCAGCCATGGGCATGGTGACTGGAACAAGTGGATGCTTAAAAAAGTCAGGACGCTATGGTCGCGTTATGCATTGTCACCCAAACCGGCGGTTGTTTATTCCGCTGCGCTGGCGTCATGCCTGCTGACTGGCTGGCTGCTGTCGCTGCTGGTGACCTGGCAGCAGGATCGCACCGAGCTGCATGAGCGGGTCAGCCTGCTGACGCAACAGCTGGATCAACAGATCGGCCTGGCCAATGGCGCGCTGGGCCGGATCGATGCCGTGCCGGTCAGTGCGGCCTGTGATCTGCCACGCCAGATGCTGGCCTCGGTGGTGCAGTCCACCCCGCATGCCCGCTATGCCCTGCGTGTAGGGGCGGATGGCACGGCGTGTACTTCCGATTTGTCGCGGCAGGATGTGCCGGCGCTGCCAAACGATGGCCGGGTATTGCTGCTTAGCGGCAGCCGCGATGCCAAGGCCTCGCTACGGCTGCAGCGCCATGGCTATGGTGTCAGCATGATCGAACTGGGCGGCGATGCCTTCGTCAATCTGCTGCAACAAGCCGCATCCGGCGACATGCAGGCTTATATGGTGCTGGGTGAGCAATACCTGGCGGCTGATGGCAAGGTGCGTCCCATGGATGACAGCATCGGTCAGGGGCTGAGCTTCAGTCTGCCCGCACCCAGCGGCCAGTTCAGCATCGTGATGCAGGAGTCCTGGCTATCCGTGCTGGAAGGCTCGTTGCTGCGCCGGCCGGACACCTTGCTGCTGGCGGTATTGGCAGGGCTGGTGCTGGCCTGGTCCTTGTTGCGGCGCGAGGTGGCGCGTAATTCCACGGGCTGGGAGATTGCCCAGGGTATCCGTAACCGCGAATTCTTTACCCACTACCAGCCCATTGTCACGGCAGAGCATGGCGAGTGTGTCGGGGTGGAGGTGCTGGCGCGCTGGCGCCATCCGGTGCAGGGGGCCATCCGCTCTGATCTGTTCATTCCGGCAGCCGAAGATGCCGGGCTGATCGTACCGCTCACCCGCTACCTGATCCGCCGTGTGACCAAGGAGCTGAAACAGGTTGCCTTGCCGCCCGGTTTCTTTGTCGGCATCAATATCGCTGCCGAACATCTGGGCATGCCGGACCTGGTGGAAGACTGCAAGATTCTGCTGGCGGTATTGCGCGAGAAAAAAGCTGTGCTGGTGTTGGAAGTCTCCGAGCGCTTTCCGCTGCCCGAGCATCAGGTCACCCATCGTGTAGTGCAGGATTTGCGCCAGACGGGCGTGAAGCTGGCGCTGGATGATTTTGGTATCGGCCACGCCGACCGCAATTATCTGCGACGCTGGGGTTTTGACTACCTGAAGGTGGAGAAGGGCTATGTATCGGCCCTGGGCAAGGACAGTTTCAAGACCAATATCCTGGATGGCCTGCTGCAGACCTCGCATCAGCTTGGTGTGCAGGTGATTGTGAAAGGGGTGGAAACCCAGGGCCAGCAAAACTACCTGTCGGTCAAGGGCTTCGAATTCCTGCAGGGCTTTTATTTTGGCAAACCGATGACGCTGAATCACTTCCGGCAGTGGTTGTACTCCGGCATTACCCAAGACCGGGTGCCCGCGACTGCTGGTGTGGGCAGGGCTGAGGCGACCGATCGCTGACACTAGCCGGATGAATGTGAAGGGCCAGACAAACTGTCTGGCCTTTTTGCTTTTTGGCCGTCTTGCACGTGCTGATAAGAAGATGCCGGGCTGGCGGCGGTATGGTGCTTGCGCTTACAATGCGGCCCTTTTTTCTCGTCCGGGGTGCTTGATGGAGATGATTTACGCAGTGCAGCGCTATGCGGCAACACGGCCATGGGCCAAACGTGTCGGGCAACTATATGGGCGGGAGGTGCAGCAGGCCGCTGCACAGCAGCAAGTGCAGGAGCTGGTGCAGCGCGAGCTGGCGCGTGCCGCTCAGGTTTATCCGGTAGTCGCGGAGCGCACTGCCAGCGAGCAGCGGCTGGCCGATGCCTATGGGC
>Ga0187845_1001231_pt1 | contig 14769 bp, 14 predicted proteins | sample SpaLakP09_SKY_68_FD_134515 | JGI IMG/M metagenome (GOLD analysis project Ga0187845, IMG submission 134515) | Oligotrophic lake water microbial communities from Sparkling Lake, Wisconsin, USA - SP09_SKY_68 | ecosystem: Environmental > Aquatic > Freshwater > Lake | place: USA: Sparkling Lake... | reverse complement strand
TGCCATCATCCGCGATCCCGTCACCCGTTTTCTCTCCGCCTTTTTATTTTTAAAGAACGGCGGAATGAACGAGGATGATGCTCGTTTTTCTCGTGAGAAACTCGATCCGTTCCAAGACCCCCTCCAGCTGGCCGATGCTTGCCTTGATCCTGAGTTTTGGCGCGACTTGCAGGCTCACCATCATCACTTCAAATCCCAATCCTCATTCGTGATTTGGCGCGGACAAAGGGCCGTCGATTTTCTTTTACGCTTTGAGAATTTGCCTGTTTGTCTTGAACAACTACCAATCCCTCCGGCTTGGCTGACGGGCTTAGAACGCCGCAACCCCACCCGCCACCCTGCCAAGCCAAGGGAAGACCACAATTTGCGCGCCCTGATCGAAAACCTCTACCCGGAAGACTTCACTTTGTGGAAATCCCTTTGATCCGTTCCCCGGTCGAAAGATCTCGGGCTGGCCTGATCCCGCTTCCCGGGGGTATCGAGTCGCTCGGTTGGTTTTTCCCCCGAAGCCTGCTCGCCGCTATGGAAATCCACGGCTGGCCCGCAGGTTTTGGCGGAGCCGATCCCAAAGAGGACCTTGCTTTCTGGAGCTCCCGCCGCGTTGCCTTAGTTCGCCAATCGGCCTATCCAAGCCTCTACTCCCCATATTCAGCCGACGTCTGGATGGACCGGGTTCTTTCCGCTGCCAAACACTTTGGCCCTTTCTCTTTTTTGGCGGAGATGAAGGCGGATTATCGGGTGGTCCGCCAGTCCCGAGAACCCGAGACCTTTCTTTGGAAAGGCAAATATTCGCTCGACCCGGATCCGAAGACTTCTTGCCACCGAGTCACAGAACAAACCGAGGCCTGGGAGAGATCTCCTGAGGGTCGGCAGGCAGTCTCGGTCGATGATGTGGACTGGTCTTCCTACGACCTAGTCATCGGCATCGATGTTCCCATTCCCGAGCGGATTGTACAACGATGTCCGCGGACCCTTTGGGCCTACTATTCCGTCGAAGCCGGCGGCCCCCTTCAAAAAAACTCCCTGCTTCGGCCTGCCGCCGGCTACCACATTTTCCTAAACCATGGGTTCCGACGCTTCCGCAGTCGACCCCGTAACCGGCGACATGTCCTCGAATTCCCCTTCACCTTCCAGTCACGGCAGGCTTGGAAAGATCTCGCCCTTCGCTCTGGTCTGGCTGGCTCCATGCGTGAAAACCAAGTGGTATTGGATCGGGCCAGCCCACCGCCTTCCCAGCCGGGATCCCGTCTTACGTTGAGACATTTGGAGGGAAATAGTGGCAAAAATCCCGCACGTGCCTATCTCAAGCAAATGATCTCCTCGCGGTTTGCCATCCGCACAGATCCCCGTCCTCGCTGGGGCAACTGGGCAGTCGAGGCCATCCAGGCCGGTTGCCTCTTTATGGGACGGGCGGACAGTCTGGCCATGCCGGGAATTCTGTTGCCGGCGTTGATGGCCAAAACCACGGATCAGGCTTGGGCCAAGGCCGAGAAGCTCCTGGAACAACCCGATGAAATGGAGCTTCTCCTTCGCCTCCAAGCCAACCTTGCGGATTATCTCTGCTTCCGCCGTCCCCTGGTCGACCTCACCTGCCAGGCCCGGGCCTTTTTCAAACGATGAAACCACGCGTCTCCCTGGGCTTCTGCGACCTTCACATCGGAGGACGCAATTTTTTTATCCGTCTACTGGAGCCCCACTTCGACATCCGGTGGGACGATCCTGCGGAATTCGTTATCTACGGCCATATCGGCCATGCCCACCGCCTACAAAACGGCGTGAAGATTTATTGGACGCAAGAACTCTACGGCCCGAATTGGAAGGAGTGCGACTATGCCATCCTTCCAAAGCTGGTCGATGATCACCGTGCCTATTACCTTCCCATCTACGGCTTCGACGGCATGGCCGAAAAGCTGATCCGCTCAACGATTCCAGATCCAATCGCCATCCGTTCGTCCAAGCCCTATTTCTGTTCCCTTCTTTGCGCCTATGCGGACCATACGACGGGTCAACGTCAGAACTTTTTTCATATCCTCAACCAAAGGCGCAAGGTGGACTCTGCAGGACCGGCGCTGAACAACACTGGTTTCCGCATTCCGAAAGGAGGAGGAGGGATGAACCGCTATGAACACAAGGTCCGCTGGATCGAAAACTATCGTTTCAACATTGCTTTTGAAAACCGGGACTGCCCCGGATGGACCACGGAAAAGCTAGTCGACCCCCTTCATGTCCACACCATCCCGATCCATTGGGGCGATTCCCGCGTGAAGGAATATTTCAACCCGGAAAGCTTCATCTGTGCTTCCGACTTCGCTTCTCTCCACGAGCTGGCGGACTATGTCATCCATGTCGACGAAACTCCGGAGCTTTACGCCCGTTATCTGCAGGCGACCCCGTTCTATAACAACCGCCCCAACCCAGCCTATGACCTGAATCTGTTGGTGGATTTTTTCCGGAAGATTTTCTCCAGCCCCATCCGCCCAATTGCACAGCGCCGCTGGTTTTTCCCTCTGACCAAATGGCGCCTAGCCAAAAGAAACAAGCTGCCCGGCAAATGACCGGATCGGTCGTTTCCTATCTCCAGCCACGAATCAAACGCTTGAGTCTCCGGACGGGACGGGAAGATCCGGGCCGGATCCAGTCGGAAAGAATCTCATCCGCCGGCCCTCGGCCGACCTGCTCGAAATCCCCGGAAGTCGGTCGTGTCCACGATTCAAACTCATCCACGACTCCGGGAGGTTTGTCCTTGGTGTGAGTCGCCAGAGGGCCGAACCCAAGGTTCACGGTAAGATTGGCGGAGGGGCGAGCGGTGAACCACCCGGCCTGCCAACAAAAGGCCTGCCACGGATATGCCCAAGAATCCAACCGCCCTGATCGCGCCAGACCGATTCGGTTTTGCCAAAAAAGCCACTCCTCTTGCTCCATCTTCAACCACGCCGGAGGTTCGGGTTGATCTAGAACATTTAATTTTAGATTATCCTGCCGGAATTTTTTCCACCGATCTCCCCAAGTCGCCCAGCCCCACGAGCCCGTATAGCGGGACAAAAACACCGGGGATCGGATCTTGCGATGAATCCCCTTCAGGGCAGTGCCAGTAATGGACCCGATTCGCTCGTTTTTTCGTAACAGCTCCAAACCTTGATTGCACAGATGAAAGAAATCCGGACCCGCCCGAATGTCATCCTCAAGAATAATTGCCTCTTCTTCCGTTTGAAATACCTCATCTAATCCTGTTAAAACCCTGCCTCGGCATCCCAGGTTTTGTTCCGCAACGTGCGGGACAATATCCAAAGCGCTCCAAGCACTCTTCAGCACTTCGTGGCACAGGGAAACTTCCTTTTGAATTTCTGGAGAATGATCAGGCGCACCGTCCAGTATTAAATGGACCCGTAACGAGCCGATTCTGTTCAGCTCTTCCAAAGACGACCGAAGCAGGTCGGAGCGACGAAACCCGAAAAGAACTACAGGGGCACGGATCATAAGCCAGCAACAGCCGAGAATTTCTTAAGCTCTTTGCATGCCTTCAGCAGTGCCAGTCCCGACCCCAACCCAAGGTAAGCGGAACCCCTTTTCATGCCGGTTTCCCGTGAGGAATCCAAAACAGGAAAAAAAACCTGGTGGAATGCTGGATCTGCTTGCTTCAGCAGTTTGAGTTCGATATTCACACCTCCCGCATACTCATCGTATCCGTAACCCGGATCCTCGGGATGACGAAAGTCATCGATCAGAATGATCGCATGACGAATCTGTGAATGAATGATTTTTAGCTCTTCCAGAAGAGGAAGATCCTGGGGATCCCAATGGGCGTCCAGATAGATAAGAACGCGATCTTCCGGTGATTCTATCCGAGAACCAATTCGGCGAAGAAATTCCCGGGTATCCTCAGGAAATATCCTGCAGTTTCTTTGTGCCAGTGTTCTCCATCTACCCTCCCAGAAATAATCAGGGTGAATTTCACAGGAGATCGTTTTGACTCCGAAGGTTTGGGCGAGAAATTTTGTGGTTACCCTTCGGTGAGCGCCTGTCTCCACCACCATCTGGGGTGCAAATTCCTCGCCTAGCTTTACCAGCAGGTTGCGTCGACCGATCTGCCCATTCAGCACCCCCCCCAAGCGGCGGGCCTTCTCCGGTTTGAAGAAAACGGACCAGAACGCCCGGAAAGCAGTTCCTATTTTTCTCCAGCATGGGATGGTGGAATCGTTCATCATTCAAATCCTACCAGTAACATCCATTTTCTTTTTTCATAAAGTTAGATGGGGTTTCATCAGGACTGGGGCGCACCCAGTGATCGTTATACAGATTTTTTGCGTCCCAACGCCTCCCCTTGATTCCAAAGAGCAATTGAATCTCGCCACCAAGATGGATTCCTTTTCGTCCAGACGATTTTACCGCGGCTAACAGGGGGAGGGAATAGGCTCCAGCGCCGATAATCGCTACGTCGAATTCCTTGGATAGAACCTCTTCTTTGAGACGATTCAGCTCTTCGGACCAACTGGCCCGGCTAGAGGGTTTGTGCCAAGGGAAATGTGGAGCTTGAACGAATTGACAACTTTCGATGACTTCACGGGCTACTGTGAAACGAGGGTGGAGGAGAGGTAGCTTTTGCAATTGGGACAGCATGGTTCCGGCAAACGAGGAGACGACAACCCAACGACAAGGTGGAAGCTCAAGAATTAAGGAAAAACTTACTTCCTGGCCCTTGATTCTTTCTGCCTTTGGATTGATAGACTGAACAAGCTCACGTTCAAAATCAGCCAAGAATCCGGGGGGTTGCCATAAATAAAGACCATCCATTTGTGAAATGGCCTCCCGGTAAATCGAGACAAACTGATTCATTTCCTGAAGACTGGGCGGAAAAACACCCGAGTCGAAATAAAGCCTCTTTGCCGGCCGATTCCAACCCCAGGGTGTTTTCACGCGGCGATAGTGGTATTCCATGGCCAAAAGCTCCGTGGTGCCGATTTTGCCAAATGCCACCGGCAGGTTGGGTCGCGAGAATTTTTCGATTACGTCCTTTCTGGAAAGAACCCTAGGGGCCTGGATTTTGGATGTCCGAGGTTTTCCGGAAATGCCAAACAACCGATTGTTTAAGCGACGCCCTAGGGGCCCGATTTTCTTTTTGCCTTCCGAAAAGAGATAAATAGCCAATTGCACAGGGTGATTCCCCCTCGGCCGCCCCCACTTTTGCACAACGGAGTAAATCACTTTTCTTTTCTCCATCCAGGTCAGAAAAGGGGATTGGCTTGCGAAACGAATCAGAAGGCTCCCTATCTCTTTGGGTGACGGTGGTTTCCCCGTAGCTGTGGGATAAATCTTTTGATAATAAGCCTTTGGATCTGTGATTTCCTTGATTCTGCGAATGTAGCAAAGCCTTGGTTCGGAAAGCCCCTGAAAACGGACAAGGATCCATGCCATCAAGAGAATGTCGGGTCCCGGAACTTTGCTCCCATTCGGGAAGACGGTTCTCCAGGCCTGCTTGAGGGATTGAGTCCGAAACACGCTGTGAATTAGGGTGAAGCGGTGGACGACCCGAAGAAAGTTATCCAATCTCTGGAAAGGTCGGGGGTCCGATATAATTGGATCCCAATTAATCTTTTCAACATCCTCAGCCCCTGTTTCCATAATGTAATGAAAACGTGGCGCGCAGAAAGCTGCCCAAGGATTCTTTGCCAGCACTTGGGTCGAAAGGCCCCCAAAATCTCCGTGCAACTTGTCGTGGGCCCCCAGCCACATAAAATATTCTGTTTCGCACTTTTCCAGTAGATGCTGGAAATTCCAAAGACTCCCACGGTTAGTAGTATGGGAAAGAATATGAACGTGACCATGCGTTCGGGAAAATCGTTCGGCCATTTGATTGGTTCGATCGGTTGAGCCATTGTTCGAAACCAGCACCCGTGCATTCTGGGAAATACAAGACTCCAGGCATTCCGTTATCCACTCCTCTTCGTTATAAGCGGGAATCCCGATCGTAAGTTTGGGTTCTGGATTCAATGAGGGAAAGATAGGCGCGCTCGTCCCGAGTTACGGGATTTTTTCTGAATCTTTGCGGGCACTCCCCACGCTACAGATTGGTCAGGCAGGGATTTTGTTAGCACAGCACCTGCACCCACGACACAGTAGCGCCCAATCTTCACCCGAGGCAGGATCACAGCTCCTGCACCGATGAAGCTGTGATCGCCCACCTGAACACAACCACAAAGAACCGCTCCGGGGGCGACGTGAACCCCGCTTCCGAGGACACACTCGTGATCCACGCTGGCGCGGTGATTGATGACACAGGCCCTTCCGAGATGCGCTTCCGTCGCCACGACAGCACCAGCCAACACTTGGCTGGCCATTCCAATTCTGGCAGAAGGGGCCACGATGGCTGTAGGGTGTATGAGGCAGGGAAGTGAGAAGCCCTCCTTTTCCAAAAATTGCGCGATGTCCAGCCGGTCTTTTCCTCGATCCCCACCAATCGCAACTGCCGCCTGAACTCGGGCCGCACTTCGGCGGCGCTTTTTCCAAGCGCGGAATCCAGCGAGCCCCAAATAAAGGGGTACCCCCTTCAGGGAGGGCTTGGCTAGCGGATGGTTGTCAAAAACGGCCAAGACCCTGCCGGAGGACGTTTGAATCATTTCCGACAGAACTTTGGCATGTCCAGCACTTCCCCATAGGATGAAATTCATGCCTTCAATATTCATAACATTTTTTGATCACGGTCACCACCCGATCCTGTTCCACTGCGGTCATCTCATGATAGCTGGGTAAGTTGATTGCCCGTTGGGGGATGTCCCAAGAGTGCCGATTTTGCTTTTGCGGAGAAAACATTCGGAGGCCGGAGAGTGGATGAAAGAACACCCGAGCATCGATATTCTCTTCTTGGAAGACTTTTTGTAGTTTTTCTCTCGAAATCCCCGTGGCTGCATCCAACACCACCGTCGGCATCCAGGCGCCATGGACGGTATGGGCTGGCTCCGGATTCATGGAGAGGCCCTTCAGGCCCGTCAGTTTCTTTTTATAGTCGGAAAAGATTTGCTGCTTGCGTTGCACCAGTTCGGAGATTCGTTCCATTTGGCCACATCCTAGGGCCGCCTGAATGTTGGACATTTTGTATTTGTACCCAACTACATCCGCCCAGAATTGTCTGACTTCTCCACGAGCCCGACCGTGATTGCTCAACGTCAGAACTTTTTCGTAAAGATCGGAATCGTTTGTGACAAACATGCCGCCCTCCCCGGTGGTAATGGTCTTACTTCCGTGAAAGGAAAAACTGCCAAACTTCCCCATCGAACCTGCTCTTTTGCCGTGGTAGATCGACCCCACCGCTTCGGCAGCATCCTCCAAAATCGGAATCCCATGGCGCTGACTTAGATCCAGCAGCTCCTCCATTTCGCATAAATTCCCGTAAAGGTGTGTTGCGACGATAGCTTTGGTGCGGGGGGTAATCGCTGCCTTGGCCAAGGACGGATCAATGCACCAACTGTCCGGCAAAATATCGACAAAAACGGGCTTGGCCCCCAGGTGCACGATGGGTGCCGCCGTGGCAATCCAGTTGGTGTCGGCTAAAATTACCTCGTCCCCAGGTCCTATCCCCAATGCAGCCATCCCCATGTGGAGTGCGCCGGTACAGCTCGAGGTTGCAATCGCATGCTTTACTCCGAGGTGTTGTCTGAAAAGCTCTTCCAATCGGTCGATGTATTCGTAGCAACGCTGCCCCCATCCATGAGTCGCTGCGTCTGTCGCGTAGCGAACCTCTAGATCTGTAATGGATGGTTTGGTGTAATAAATACGGGGCTTCATAAAATCTCTAGTTTCGGCACGACTGTTACAAATCGTGTTCCTAGTTTGGCAAGTGCACTATTCTGCTTCTTAATCTCCTCAGCAATATTCCATGGAAGAATCACGAGACAATCCGGGGGCTGTTTTTGGAGTGTGGACGGCGGGACGATTGGAATACGACTGCCCGGGATGAGTTTCCCTTGTTTGGCCAAGGCAGCATCACACACAAGAGGAAGGAGATCGGTTTTAATGCCAGCATAATTTAGCAGTGTGCATCCCTTGGCAGCAGCCCCATAAGCCACCACTTTTTGGCCCGAGGCCCTTTGTGCCTCCAAAAAAGTCCGAAACTCGTCACGAATACGATCTGCACTCGCTTGAAAAGTTCGATATAAATGAGGCTCCCTCATACCCCGACGTGTCTCCTCGTCCAACAGTGCTGAAACGGCAGGAGTTTTTCCCTTCGAGTCATTCGAATGTCCCGCGAATACTCTCAGGCTTCCACCGTGGGTCGGCAACTCCTGTACGTCCCAAATACTTAATCCAGCTTTTTCAAGAATGGTTTTTGCGGTTTGAAAAGAGAGATAAGAGAAATGCTCATGATAAGCCGTGTCAAACTGACTCAGCTCAATCATTTTCATCAGGTGCGGAAACTCCAAAGTGATCGTTCCTTTGGGCTTCAGTAAAGACTTTAGCCCGTTTGCAAAATCATTGATATCGGGCACATGGGCAAAAACACTGTTTCCTATAATTAGATCCGCCTGCTTACCCTCTGCCGCCAATGCACGCCCCAGTTTTTCACCAAAAAATTCTCGCATGACCGGAATGCCCAGCGCTTCGGCTGCTGCTGCCGTGCTTGCCGTTGGCTCGATGCCCAGACACGGGATGCCAGCACCCAAGATGTTTTTCAGCAGATATCCGTCGTTCGAGGCAATCTCAACCACAAGACTTTTGGGCCCGAGACCCAACTGCGGAATGATTTTCTCACAATATTTGGCTGCATGCTCCAACCAGCTCTTCGATGTCGATGAGAAATAGGCATAGTCGGAGGTGAATAGTTCATCTCGTCCCACAAAGTCCTCCGTCTGCACCAACCAGCAGTTCGTGCACACTAAAAGTCTAAGGGGATACTTGGGTTCCGGCTTTTCTAGATCTTCTTTGGAAAGATAGGCATTGGACGGGGGCATGACTCCCAGATCGAGGAACTTTTCCTTCAACTCCTGCGTGCAATGTCGGCACTTCAAAGTGCAACTCCCTTGGTTTTGTCCGACAAAAACGGGAACCCCCGATCGCGCTCCGACATCTCCCCGATCGCCAACGGCCACGGAATCGAAAGCCTCGGATCAAGAGGCGAAAGCCCATCCTCGTGTTCTGGCGAATACTGTTCGGAATGAAGATAAAGTAGCTCCGATTCCTTCTCCAAAACCTGAAAGCCATGAGCAAAACCCTCGGGGATCAGCAGTGCCCTGCTATTGTCCGCTGATAGTTCTTCCGCATGCCAGGAGAGAAACGTTGCGGAGCTCGACCGAAGATCCACTGCCACATCCCATACCCTTCCCCGCAGGCATAGGACCATTTTCTTTTCGGCTTTGGGTGGTTTCTGATAGTGCAAACCCCGAATTGATCCGACCGCATGGGTTATCGAATGATTGATTTGCTTCACCGGGGTTGTCCAGCCCACTGCCGATAGCTCTTCAGAACAGTAAGCCCGTGTAAATTGCCCGCGCAAATCCCTCCGAGGATGGCGCTGGATCACTTTCAATCCTTGGAGGGAAGTCTCCTCAACTTGAAAATAGCTCATCGAAGGGCCTGCTTTTCATAGGCTTGTATATCTTCCAGACAAAGCCTTCTTGCCTCCCCTCCTTTGGATTGGTTGGCATACCAATCGAAGGTTCGCGCGACAGCCGCTCGAAATCCCCAAACCGGATGAAACCCAAGAAGCTTTTTGGCTTTCGCGTTGTTCAAAGCAAGAACCCTAGCTTCTGCAGGGCCTGTCCTTGAAGATCCCCAGACGACCTTTCCCTTTGGGGAAAAGCCGCTCGCTTGTTGGATTAGCTCCCGAACGGTTTTCCTGTCGGATGATTCCGGTCCAAAATTATAAGCTCCTGAAAGACGTGGGTTTTTCCAAAGCTTTTCAGCCAAAATCAGATATCCCCCTAAAGAATCCAGCACATGTTGCCACGGCCGAATGGAGGCTGGATTTCGCACCAACAAGGATTTGCCCTTCCCCCAGGCGCGGATGGCGTCAGGAATAATTCGATCCTTGGCCCAATCTCCTCCTCCGATTACGTTCCCAGCGCGGGCAGTGGCCACCCCAACCCCCATTTTTTGAAAGAAAACCTGTTGATAACTGGCTGCGGCGAGATCCGCTGCCGCCTTGCTTGCGCTGTAGGGATCTTTTCCTCCGAGCGGGTCGCTCTCCACAAAGGAAGCCCCTTTTTCAGGGTTTCGGTACACTTTGTCCGTGGTGACTACGACAATGACTTTTAGTGAAGGAAGTTTTCGCGCGGCCTCGAGAAGATGAATCGTGCCGGTGAGATTCGTATCCCAGGTTTCCTTCGCCTGAGAGTAGCCCATCCGGACAATGGGCTGGGCGGCCAGATGAAAGATAATCTGGGGTTTGATTTTTCCAACCGCCTTCCTTACCTGGCTGGCTTTCCGTATATCGATAAAATGCGTTTTTGAAATTTTCCCAACTTTTGCCAACGAATAGAGATTGGGTCGCTGATCTGGCGGAAGGCTGAGACCGTGGATCTCCGCGCCCAACACATTCAGCCAAAGGGCCAGCCAGCTTCCCTTAAAGCCGGAGTCTCCTGTAACAAGAACTCGCTTGCCGCGCCAAAATTGTCTCGAATGTCCCACTACTTCCAGGTCTTCCACGGCGCCTTGCCACTACTCCAGAGACTTTCCAGATGGTTTTTGTCCCGCAGAGTATCCATCGGCTGCCAGAAACCTTTGTGCTCAAAAGCTCGTAATTCCCCTTCGTTGGCAATTTCGGGAAGAGACTCTGCCTCCCAACTGCTACGATCCCCATTGATATTATTCAGACACGAGGAGGTCAGGACGAAAAACCCTCCATTGACCGCCCCGCCATCCCCCAAAGGTTTTTCGGTAAAGCCAACAACCTGACTCCCCTCCATCCGAAGAGCCCCATATCGCCCCGCCGGTTGCACCGCCGTGATGGTGGCCTTCTTCCCGTGTTTTTTGTGGAAAGCAATCTGACCAGAAATATCGATATCGGCGACTCCATCCCCGTAGGTAAAACAAAAATTTGCCTCCCCTTGGAGGTACTTCGAAACCCGCTTTAAGCGCCCCCCAGTCAACGTCTCTTCCCCAGTATCGACGAGAGTGACCCGCCACGGTTCAGCCTTTTGCTGGTGAACTTCCATCTGATTATGGGCCATGTCAAAAGTGACGTCCGACATATGGAGGAAATAGTTGGCGAAGTACTCTTTGATGACATAGCCCTTGTATCCGCAACAAATAATAAAATCGTTGATCCCATGGGCGGAATAAATCTTCATCACGTGCCAAAGGATCGGTTTGCCACCGATCTCCACCATAGGCTTGGGCTTCAAGTGGGACTCCTCGGAGATCCGTGTCCCCAAACCTCCGGCAAGAATTACGGCCTTCATGATGTCCGTTGCCTTTTATGATAATAATAGGTACCCGAACTGATCCACATGTCTCTATGTTCGTCCAAATGCCTGATTTGTCAGCCCAAATTGAAAGAACGGGGCCTTTGTCCTTAAGCTTTCATTTTCTCGGTTTTTCAGTCATTCCTGATTTGCGGATATCGAATTTTTCATCAGAATAGGATCTTGGCGATTGACACGAACCGTAATTGATTAGCCCCGATGAATCTTCCCCACTGGAATCGCCTCACCGGTCTACGTTGGCGGAGGCATCTCAAGCCAAGGGACATGTCCGACGAGGCGCGGCAGCAGGCCGACACTAAAATCGCGGATTTACTACAAGCCCCCCAACCCTGCGCCATCGGCAAGATCGGCACCACAGAGCTGATGGGCCTCGAATACCTCTACCGCTGGATTCAGCTTCCATGGCCATCTTCCGCTAGTTGGCGGCGGCCCGCACAGCGCCTGTACGAATGTTCCGGACTTTTTCCAGTTCGCAAAGACATCTACCTTGGCTGGGCGGAGGATTACCAATCGGCACTTCATCAAATGGATTACGTGGCCCAGTGGCAACCCTCCGATACCTACCTCTCTGTGATGGAAGACCTTCTGATCAATGAATTAGCCCCATCCGCTTTTCGTGGCAGCATTGATTTCCTCCATTTTTGGGGACGGAATTCCCCTTGGTTGGATACCTTGGCCGGATTGAGATGGCTGGTCATTCACCCTTTTGCAAACACGATCCGACTTCAACTTCCCAAGATGCCCCTGTTTGGCATCTTTACTGAAAAATGCCGAGATCTACTGGAACAACGTGCAGCCGATACCGGGTTAATCTCCTGCCCGCAGTTCGCCTATATGGTTCCCCCTACCCACCGTGACTGGTTTCATTCTTTCGACGAGATGAAATCCCAGATGGAGAGTGCTGATTTTGATATCGCTCTTGTGGGGGCGGGTGCATGGTCGCTTCCTCTGGTGGCTCACGCCAAAAGACTTGGGAAAAAGGGAATTCATTTAGGTGGCGCTCTGCAGCTTCTTTTCGGAATCAAAGGCACCAGGTTTGATCATGGAGTGCACTATAACGAACATTGGCTTCGCCCTTTGGCGGATGAGACTCCTGCCAACTGCCGCTTGATGGAAGAAGGAGCGTACTGGTGAACCTATCTTCGATTTCCGTAATTATCCCAGTTTATCAATCTGCGGAACGTTTGCCATTGCATATCGAATGCTTGCGCTCCCTTCGACCCATGGTCCATGAATTCATTTGGGTGATCACCGAAAGCCCCGATGGTTCTCATAAAATCGCACGGGAAGCAGCAATGGAGCTGGGAGGCCAGATTCTGGAAGTTCCACGCGGCCTCTATCAAGCTTGGAATTCAGGAATCGCCCGAGCCACCGGGGAATTTATTTATATCTCTACGATTGGGGACACCATCACCCCTGAGGGCTTGAATGCCCTTTCTCTTTGTATCCAAAAGAACCAAGCCGATGTGGTCTTTTCCCCTCCTGTAATTTCCCCTGCGACCGAAGCCAATCTGAAACGCTCCCGCCACTGGCCGGTTTTTAAATTCGCACAAATTCTGAACCAGTATGCTGACAACTGTATGCCCAAAGAAAAAGCGTTTCTGATACAGATTCTTTCCGGGGCAAGCGGGCTGTTGGGGTCGTGCGCCTCTTGCTTGTTTCGCACCTCTTTTCTACAAGGCCGACCCTTCTCGACCGATCACCACCATTATGGCGACACCGCGTGGACTTATCAGAATCTTGCCGATGTCAATCTAGCTTTCCATCCGGAACCAGTAGCCCACTTCCAGATTCATGATGCAGAGGCCCCTCGCATCGTGGACAAAAAACAGATTTATAATTTGATCGATCAGCTAGCGATCTATCTGCCGCTCCCGCTCACCCACACAACTCAATCCTACACCCTCGCATCTTTTCATATCGACCGCATTCGTGATCCCCACCCAAAGTTTGGCTGGTGGTGGATGCCTAAAGCTTGGCAAGCGAGATGGGAAAGAAATAAGATGAAAAAAGAGCTACTTAAGGCGCTTGAATGATTCTAACAGAGCTTTTGCCGAACCAAGTTCTGTCTATCGGCCAACCCTTCGAGCATATCCCTGACTTGCAATTCATCCTTATCTTAATCTAACAACCCTCTTTCCTGCTATCTACAACCCCTAAATGTCAAATCCCGCTGCCTTCCCATCCTTATAAAACATCTTCACCGTATCCAAAGAATATTCCGAAAGATCATACCCTATGAGGCTCAGCTTTTTCAAAATGTCATTGGTTACTGTTATGATATGGCATCCGATTTCATCCGCCTGAAAAATATTCAATAGCTCCCGTGGACTAGCCCAGATTAGCTCCGCCTTGGGATTTGTTTTCATGGTCTTTAGCGAATCCACCATCAGAGGTAGCGGATCCTGCCCAGTATCCGCAATTCTGCCCGCAAAAACAGAAATGTAACTTGGCACCGTGGGATCCAATGCCTCCACCGTACCCTTTACCTGTTCCAAGGTCATCAAGGCCGTCACGTTGAGTTTTATCTTTCGCGTCACTAATTTTTGTATCAGCGGGTAAATCGGTTCTCTCCGAGTGTTAGTGATTGGCACCTTCACGTACACGTTATCCCCCCAGCTGGCGATCTCCATCGCCTGACGCTCCATTTCCGAGAACTCGTCTGAAAAAACTTCGAAGGAAATGGGTTTCTGGCGGATTAGGCCAAGGATGTCCTTGGCAAAAGCCTTGTAATCTGAGAGGCCTGCCTTGCGCATCAACGTGGGGTTGGTGGTTAGGCCCTGAACCCAGGACTTTCCCGCCATTTCCAGCATCCCCGCTTTCTCCGCACCGTCCGCAAATATTTTTACTTTTAGCTGCTCTACTTTTTTCATGTTTTGTCCTCCCTGCTTTCAATCCATGCCACCGCCTCTTTCAAGCTGTGGCATAGAAAATCCGGATTCTCCGGCTTCTTTTCGTTATATCTATATTCAATAAAAACTGTGCGACATCCTGCTCCCTTTCCTGCCTCCACATCCCGCCAACGATCCCCCACCATATAACTACTTTTTAAATCTACACCGTGCTCTCGGGCTGCCTGCTCCAACAATCCCGCTTTGGGCTTACGACAGTTACAGTTGTCCTTGTCGTCATGCCAACATGTGTAGATGGCGTCCAAAGCCAGATCGGTTACCAATCTTTCATGAATGGCGTCTACCGCCTGCTTGGGCGTTTTACCTCTGGCCACATCCGGCTGGTTAGTCACTACCAAATTCAGAAAGCCTTTTTGCCGCAGCCTTTCCAAGGCTTCCCTGACGCCGGGCAAAATTCGGAGCTTTTCCAAGCCCTCGGGCGGATAAGGCTTGCCCTCGTTCAC
>Ga0187845_1001227_pt1 | contig 14800 bp, 12 predicted proteins | sample SpaLakP09_SKY_68_FD_134515 | JGI IMG/M metagenome (GOLD analysis project Ga0187845, IMG submission 134515) | Oligotrophic lake water microbial communities from Sparkling Lake, Wisconsin, USA - SP09_SKY_68 | ecosystem: Environmental > Aquatic > Freshwater > Lake | place: USA: Sparkling Lake... | reverse complement strand
CGCAGCCGGCTGCGCGCATCGTCAATGCCACGGCGCGCTGCAGCAGCTTGGCGTTGCTGGCCTTCAGGTCCACCATCAGATTGCCGTAGACCTTGTTCAGCCTGACCATCAGTGCGCTGGAGAAGGTGTTCAGCGCGATCTTCTGCGCCGTGCCGGCCTTCAGCCGCGTGCTGCCCGAAATGACCTCGCTGCCGGTGTCCAGGGTGATGCCGATATGGGCCTGCTGTGCCACCGGTGCTCCGGGGTTGTTGGCAAAGCCCAGGGTCAGCGCGCCGGCCTCGCGCGCGACCTGCAGCGCCCCCAGCACATAGGGGGTGGCGCCCGAGGCGGCCAGCAGCAGCACCACGTCCCGCGGACCGACCTTGACGGTCTGCAGGTCGCGTCCGCCCTGCTCGGCATCGTCCTCGGCGCCCTCGACGGCGACGAACATCGCGCCCGCCCCGCCGGCGATCAGGCCCACGGCGCGCTCATGCGGCCAGGAGAAGGTTGGATAGAGCTCCACGCTGTCCAGCACCCCCAGGCGTCCGGAGGTGCCGGCACCGGCATAGATCAACCGCCCGCCGTCCAGCATGCGCGGCAGTGCCGCCTCGACCGCCCGTGCCAGGTCAGGCGCAGCGGCGCGCACGGCGCCGACCGCCTCGAACTGGTCGTCCACCAGGGCACTGACCAACCCGGCCACCGGATAGAGGTCCAGGTCCGGGTGCTGGCTGCTGGGGGTCTCGGTCTTGAGCATGGCGTCCTTGGCTGGCGGGCTGGGGCGAAACGGGGCCAGAATGCTTGCACTCTAGGGCCAGGCACCGGGTCTTGCCAATGAATGCCGGGTTTGGGGCCATAACTCCAGGTGATCCACCGCACTGTAAGGAAAGCCACCTCCGGTGCGACTGGCATCCAACCCCTTTTCCGGCACGTACCAGCACCATGAGCAATCCGATCAGCGGCTTCGGCCTGGGCCTGCGCACCGAGCACTATGCCGACTTCGCCGCCGATGCGGCGCAGCCGGTGGACTGGCTGGAGATCATCTCCGAGAACTATCTGGTGCCCGGCGGCAAACCGTTGCACTTCCTCGATCGCATCCGCGCCGACTACCCCATGGTGATGCACGGCGTGTCGCTGTCGATCGGCAGCTGCGATGCGCTGGACATGGGTTATCTGCGAGATCTCAAGGCCCTGATCGCCCGCGTGCAGCCGGCCTGGGTGTCCGACCACCTCTGCTGGACCGGTGTCGATCACCAGAATCTGCACGACCTGCTGCCCATGCCCTATACCGAGGCGGCACTGCGCCATCTGGTCGACCGGGTGCAGCGCGTGCAGGACTTTCTGGGCCGCCGACTGGTGCTGGAGAACGTCTCCAGCTACGTGAGTTTTGCTGCGGACGAGATGAGCGAGTGGCAGTTCATTGCCGAGCTGCTCCGCCGCGCCGACTGCCAGCTGCTGCTGGACGTCAACAATGTGCACGTCAGCAGCGTCAACCATGGCTTTGACGCCCGCACCTATATCGACGCCATCCCGCCCGAGCGGGTGGTGCAGATCCATCTGGCCGGCCATGAGGATCATGGTGCGTTCCTGATCGACACCCACGACCACCCGGTCTGCGAGGCGGTTTGGCAGCTCTATGGCTACACGGTGGCGCGGATGGGGCCGAAGCCCGCCATGATCGAGCGCGACGACCATATTCCGCCCCTGCCCGAGTTGCTGGCCGAGCTGGCCGAGGCGCGGCGCCGGCAAGACCTGGCCTTGGCGGTGGCGGTATGAACTCAGTCCTGCTTCAACAGCAGCAGGCCTTGAGCCGCTGGGTGCGCGAGCCCGGCTCGGCCGTGCCGGCCCTGCTCAAACCCGAGGGCCGGCCCGAGATTTACCAGAACGCCTACCGGGCCCGGCTGATCGCCGCGCTGGGCGACAACTACACGGTGCTGCAGCGGGCCATGGGCGATGAGGGCTTCGAGGCCCTGGCCCTGGCCTATATCGCCGCCCACCCATCGAGGCAGGCCTCGATACGCTGGTTCGGCGATGGCCTGGCCGAGTTCATGCTGGGCCGTGAGGACCTGGTGCCGCATCCGGCCCTGATCGACTTCGCCCGCATGGACTGGGCCCTGCGTGGCGCCTTCGATGCGACCGACGCTGCAGGTCTTGGCTTGCAGGACCTGAGCGAATTTGCCTTGGACGCATGGCCGACGCTGCGCTTCAAGCTGCACCCCAGCGTGCAACGCATCGCCCTGTCCTGGGCGATAGCGCCCGCCTGGCATGTGCTGCGCGATTTCGACCCCGACACCGGCGAGGACGCGCCCGAGATGCCGGAGCCGGAAGGCCTGGATCACACCCTGCTGGTCTGGCGCCAGGGCCTGGAAACGCGCTGGCGCTCGCTGGACGCGACCGAGGCACAGCTGCTGCAGGCGCTGGCCGAGGGGCAGGAGTTCGCTGCCCTGTGTGCCGTGCTGGCCGAACAGCTTGGGGACGAGGGGCGCGCGGTGCAGGCAGCGGTCACCCTGCTCAGCCAGTGGCTGGGAGACGGGCTGCTGCGCCGCTGACTCAGGCTACGATAGGGCGCTAAGCCCAGGGATCCCTGGCCGCAAGAATCCGACGATTTCGAGCCTATGCAGCCCTTCATGCCAACGGATCAGATGCACGCCGTGCTGAGCGCGATGCCTGATCTGGTCTTCATTCTGACCCGCTCCGGGCGCTACAGCGCCGTGTTTGGCGGCACCGATGTTCGCTTTTACCACGATGGCAGTTCGCTGATCGGCACTCGCATCGGCGACATGATCGTGGCCGAGAAGGCGCATTGGTTTCTGGCCCAGATCGACGCCACCTTGCGGGCGCGAGATCTCCAGATCGTCGAATACGCCTTGGCCGGCAGCGACATCAAAGGCCTCAAGACCGAGGGCCCCAGCCAGCCGATCTGGTTCGAGGGGCGGGTTCAGGCGCTGCCCTTCCAGGTTGACGGTGAAGATGCGGTGCTGTGGGTGTCCAGCAATATCACCGCGCGCAGGGAACTCGAAGACAAGCTGCGCCTGCTCAGCGAGACGGACCCCCTCACCGGGCTGTACAACCGCCGCAAGCTGATCGCGACGCTCGAGGCGCAGTTCCAGATCTGTGCCCGCTACGCCACGCCCACTGCCGTGCTGATCTTTGACATCGATCACTTCAAGCGCATCAATGACGAGCATGGGCATCAGGCCGGCGATCGCGTTCTCAGCGCCGTCGCCAATGTGTGCCGCGCAGAGTTGCGTGTGACCGATGTCGCCGCCCGTCTGGGTGGGGACGAGTTCGTGATACTGATGCCCGAAACGACGCAGGCCCAGGCGGCACCCTTTGCCGAGCGGCTGCGGTTGATGATCACCGAACTGCTGAAGGTGCTGACGCGCGGGCTGGAGGCGGGCACCGTCAGTGCCGGGCTCAGCGAACTGCTGGCCGGTGATGCGGGCATCGATGACGTGATGGCCCGCGCCGACCGGGCGCTCTACGAGGCCAAGCGAAGCGGCCGCAACCGCATCGTTCTGCACGATCCTGCCTCGGCGAATTCGCTGCCGGACTGATCCGCGCGGGCTTGGCGCCCAGCGGCATGGGGGTGCTATCGTCGCCTCACTGCAGCTCCGGAGGTTCACACCATGCCAAACACCCGCCGTGCAAATGCTGCGCGCCTGGAGTTCTCGCCCGGCGCGCTGGTTCACACCAACCTCTCCGGCGCAGCCGTGACCGGGGATTGGCTTTGGGTGGCGGGCGACGAGGCCTGCGGCGTGGATCGACTGCGCCGGCTCGATCCGGTGGGTGGCGAGGCCCTGCGGTTTGGTGAGGCCCGCGAGTTCGCGCTGGCCGAGCTGCTGGACTTGCCCGGAGACCCCGATGAGGAGGCCGATCTGGAGGGCATGGCCGTGGTCGGCGGCTGGCTCTGGGTGGTCGGCTCGCACGGGCTGAAGCGCAAGAACGTCAAGCCGGACCGTGACCACGCCGAAAACGCCAAGCGACTGGCGAAGGTCACGCTCGACGGCAACCGGCGGCTGTTGGCCCGCCTGCCCATCGAGCCCGACGCCGATGGTGCGCCTTGCCTGGTACGGGTGGCCAAGGACGGCCGCCGTGCGCTGCGCCTGAAGGGCGATGCCCAGGTCAACCAGCTGACCCAGCTGCTCGCCGATGACCCGCACTTCGGGCCGTATATGGCGATACCGGGCAAGGACAACGGCTTCGATATCGAGGGCCTGGCGGTGAACGGGAATCGCCTGCTGCTCGGGCTGCGCGGCCCGGTGCTGCGCGGCTGGGCGGCCCTGCTGGAGATATCGGTCGAGGCCCAGGGCGACAGCCTGCGCCTGGTGCCACTGGACGAGCGCGGCACCTTGATGCGCAAGCATTTCCTGCAGCTTGAGGGGCTTGGCGTGCGGGACCTGCACTTTCTCGGCGACGACCTCCACATCCTCGCCGGCCCGACGATGGTGCTCGATGGCGAGATCCGCGTCTACAAGTGGGCGCAGGCCAGGCCGGCGTTCGCCGCCAACAACGAGCCGGTGCGATTCGAGCCGGCGCTCTCCGAGTCCCTTGTCCTGCCCAGCGGACGCGGCACGAACCGCGCCGAGGCCCTCTGTGACCTGCCGCTCGAACTGACGGGCGGCAAGCCCACCTGGCTGGTGTTGTACGACGCACCGGGCGCCGATCGCAAGGAGGGTGAGTTCACCGTGTTCGGCGACCTGCTTGGCCACGATTGAAGCGCCTAAAACGCAGCCGTCACCACCACCCGAAACGAGCGTGACTCGATCGGGTGGAAGTGGATGTCGTCCACCCCCGCCGCCGGCTCGCCCGGCAGGCGCGAACGGTAGCGGTAGTCGATCGCCGAGACCCTGCGATTGGCCAGGTTGAATGCCTCCAGCTCGACCACCAGGCGCGGGTTGACCTTGTAGCCGATGCGGGCGTTCAGCACGGCGCTGCCCTTGGAGCGCACCGAGTTGTCTTCGAGCAGCGGGCGCGGGCCGAAGTAGCGCAGCTGTGCCGAGCCGAACCAGGGGCCCAGATGGTCCACCGCGACGGCAATCGAGGCCACGCCTTCGACGGCGCCCGGTATGCGCCGGCCCTCGGGCGCCGCATCACGGAAGCGGGCCTTGGCGAATGCCAGGTCGGCATCTATCGTCAGCCAGTCGCTGAGCCGGTAGTAGTTGGCGAACTCGAAGCCGGTGCGCCGGCTTGGCCGCCCGGCCTCGGTGGTGCCGGCGTCGCCGACGAACAGCAGCTCGGAGTCGAAGTCCAGCCGGTACAGGGCCAGCGAGCTTTGCAGGCCGGGGATCAGGCTCGTGCGCAGGCCCAGTTCCAGCCCTTTGGAGCGCGCCAGCGGCGTGACCCTGTCCACCGGATCGCCGATTTGGGGTCCACCGTGATGACCGTGCCTCGGGCGTCGTTGCTGTGAAACCCGCTGCCCAGATTGGCGTACAGCTCGGTCCTGCTCCAGGGGCCGAAGATCAGGTTCAGCTTGGGGCTGACGCGGGTGGCATGGGCGGTGCCGGAGTTCAGTGCGTTGTCGCTGGCCACCTTGAAGCGGTAGTGGTCGGCGCGCAGGCCGGCGACCGTGCGCAACCAGGGCGTCCAGGAGGTGGAGTTCTCGGCCCAGAGGCCGACACTGGTCTCGACGATATGGTCGCGCCGCGTCGTGCTCAAGGTCTGCCGGGCCTGGGTGTTGAGCAGGCCGTTGTGGATGTTGTCGTTCTGGAAGTTCAGGCCGGCCCGGGTCTCGCCCTCGCGGCCCCAGAGCGTGGTCGCCCAGCTGCGGCGAGCATTCAGCGCGCTGGTGGTGCGGCTATCGGGCTGGGCGAACTGGTCGCCCTGGAGCGGGTTGTCGAGGAAGTAAGTGAAGTTGGAGAACAGGGCGAGACTGGATGAGACGACATAGGCATTGACCTCGGTCTGGCCGGCCTCGTCGCTGGCGCGCCAGGCGCCCGACAGGCTGTAGCGCCGCGAGCGACCGCCGTCGGTGGTGTCGATGGTGTCGAAGCGGTTCAAGGCGCCGGACTGCACCGCGCGCAGCGGAATCTGATCGGTCGAGTTCCGCTGCGCGCCATAGGCCATCGCCGTGACATTCCAGCCGTTGAGCCGGTCGCCCTGGCTGTAGCGCAGCACGCCGTTGAACTTGCGGAAGTCGTCGGGGTGGGTGAACGGGCCGTCGTTGTGCTGGGCCTCCAGGGCATACAGGAGCTTTCCGGACTGCCAGGCCGGTGAATCGGCCAGCAGCGCGCGGCGGTAGCCGTTCTGGCCGATGGCGACGCTGGCAATGCCGCTGGGCAGTACGTTGGCGTAGCCGATGTCCACGGCGCCGGCCGAGGCGAAGTCACCCTCCTCGGCGTAATAGGGGCCTTTCTTGTAGCGCAGGCCGGTGGCCAGCTCGGGTATCAGGAAGTTCAGATCGGTCCAGCCCTGGCCATGGGCGTGGCTGCGTTGATTGACCAGCATGCCATCGACGCTGGTGCGCAGATCGGTGCCATGGTCCAGATTGAAGCCGCGCAGATAGAACTGATTAGCCTTGCCCTCGCCGCTGTGCTGGCTGACGATGAGCCCGGGCGTGGCCTCCAGCAGCTCGGCGGCGCGGTAGACGGTGCGGGCCTCCAGCTGCTGCTTGGTCACCGTGCCCACATTGGCCGAATCGGCCATGCCCAGGCCGACGGAGGCGCTGCCCAGCACCACCACTTTCTCGAGTACTTGCTCGCCACCGGCGACGGCGGCGTTGGTCAACAGCGCGCAGGCGGCGGCCAGCGCGGATAGATGCACTTTCACGGGAATTCCTCTGCCTGACCTGCGCCAGGGGCGCAGCGGTCATGGTCGCTTTGATTGGGTCAGGGCGCAGCTCCACTGCCTCGCATTGGGGCCATGTCTTGCTGCTGCCAGGCGCTAACGGGCGTCAGCGCACCGCGGCGGTGGCAGGGGTGGTGGCTCGAGGTGCGAGCTGAAGGCGAGGCGGGTGTTGAGGAACTGCTGCTGCAGCGTGGGCGCCTCGGGCAGCAGACCAGCAGCCGGGGCTGGGCCGTCCAGGCCTTGCGGACTCGGCTTGGCCGCGGTGGCGGCCTGCGCCTGATCGGGCTCGGCGACACTCACCACATCCCGGCTGCCGGGCAGGTGTCCGTGATCGCTCAGCACATGGCTGTGGGCGCGCGGGTTGGAGTCAAACCGGCCGGTGTCAAGCAAGGGCTGGACATCGGCATGGAAGTGGGCCGTGCCTCGCGCGGCGGCCAGTGCCAGACCCTGCGCCATCAGGCTCAGCGTCAGCAGCAGGCTGATCAGGTGGCGCCAGGTGCGGCCGGTGAACATGCTCAGAACCCCAGCACCGAGACATCGGCGGTGCGCTCGATGAACCAGAGGCTGCCGACCGTGATGGCCGCCATCGAGCCGCCGCCAATCACCCAGCGCGGATAGGCGGCGCGCCGGCGCAGCAGGTAGAGCAAGGACACCGTCGCCAGCACGATGGCCAGCTGGCCCAGCTCGAGGCCGAGGTTGAACTGCAGCAGCGCCCAGGCGAAGGTCGAGGTCGGCAGTTCCATCTCGGCGAGCACGCCGGCAAAGCCGAAGCCATGGATCAGGCCGAACGCAAAGGTCACGGCCGCGCGGGGCAGACGCGAGAACAAAGGGCGCAGATTGTCGATCGCCGCCAGCACGATGGTGGCGGCAATCGCCGGCTCGATGATGGCCGACGGGATCGAGGCCAGCTTCAGCGCCGCCAGGGTCAGCGTGATCGAGTGGGCCAGCGTGAAGGCGGTGACGATGCCCACCACCGGCCATACCGCCTGCCTGAGCTCATCGACCGGCCGCCAGCCTTGCGGCGTTCTGCGCATCACCGCCGGCAGCAGCAGGCACAGCAGGAACAGCACATGGTCATAGCCGGTGATGATGTGGTGCACGCCTTCGCGCAGGAAGCTGGTGTCCACGGCCTGATCGGGCGCTGGTGCAGACGTTGGCGCAGGCGCGGCCGCAGCGGACGGCGTCGGGGCAGGCTGCGGCACGACGGTCGATGGCCAGGTGGCGGGGTGCATCGGGTCGAGTACACGCAGTTCCGGGCGGCTGGCGCCCAGCGTGATGCGCGCCAGGCCACGGTGGGTCGGGTCCACGTCCTGCATCACCGTGTAGCGGATCATGGGCGTCCCGCTCGGCTGGCAGGGCGACTGCAGGCTCAGCGCGGCATACACGCCATCGGCGCGTTTCTCCAGGGCGTGGCCGTTGAGCGCCAGCTCGCAGCCCTGTACTTGCAGGCGCGCGCCGACGTAGGCGTCGATGGCGGGCCAGGCGGCACGCACCTCGCCCCAGGTCAACCGGCCGTCGCCGTCGGCGTCGAGGTCCAGCGCGGCATCCAGATCGCGCAATGCGATGTCGATGCGCAGGCTCAGGCCCTGCTCGGTGGTGGCCAACTGAAGATAAGCGTCGCTGGCCTTGTGGGCCCAGGCTCCTGCTGGTGCCAGCAGGGCAACGCACAGCAGCAGACTCATCCGAGATGTTGGGGACAGAGCTTGCCGAGTACGACAAGGTCTGTCCCGCAAGGCACTAAAGAAGGTTTTCAAGACGTGCATCCTTCAGTCCGACAGCCTGGCTCAAGAGCTTGGCTTCCTGCTGCGCATCGGCCTGGCCGCTGGCCTTGGCGGCCTGCGCCAGCAGCAGCAGATCAATGGCCTCTCGCTGCAGCTTCACATTGGCACGTGCCAGTTCCAGTGCGCGCACCGGCTGCGAATCTATCCACAGGGCGAACATCGCCTGCTCGCGCGCATGCGAGGCGCCGGCGCCGGGTCGCTGATTGGCCTGGGCGATGCGCTCGCGCAATTCGCGCACATCGTGGCGGGCGGCCGGCGCTGCGGTGCGCTGGCCGGCCATCGCCAGGCGCAGCAAGACCGCGTCGGAGCGCGGCTGGCCGTTGAGCAGGACCAGCGCCTCGGCATCCCGCGATTGCAACATCAGGAAGTCGGCAAAGGACAGTCGGGTGTAGTCGTCGCTCTGGGCGCTCAGCGCCGCGCGGTAGGCCTGCTCGGCCTGAGCCGGGCGGGCGGCACGGGCCTCGAGCTCGGCCACGCTGGTGAGCAGCCAGTTGCGCGTGCCGGCGTCCAGGCGACCGGTCAGCATCTGGTTGAAGCGGGCGCGGGCGCTGTCGAACTGGCCGCGCAGCCCATCGTTCTCGGCCTGGCAGGCCTGGGCGTAGAGCGCTGCACCGGCCTTGGCCAGGCCAGCACAGGCAAGATCGGACTCGGCATAGCGGCCCTGCACCCGGCGTATCGTGGCCAGGGTCAGCCAGGCCTGGGCCAGCGCCGGCTGGCGCTGCACCAGGCCCTCCAGCAGCTGGGCGGCCGGGTCGAACTGGTGCAGATACTGCATCACGGTGGCACGGGCAACAGCACTTCGGCCGGTGCATTCGATGCCTGCGCCCAGTGCTGCAGCGCGGCCAGCGCACGGCCCGCGAAACGCGGGTCGCCCTCGCGGTGGGCCTGCTCCAGATAGCGCCGGGCCAGCGCCACCGCCACGGTGGCATCGCCGGGATTGGCCCGCTGCCGCCGGCGCAGCGCGCGCTCTTCGGCGCGATCACCTGCCTGGGCGGCAAGTGTCTCGACCACCTCGGCATCGGAGGTCGGCAACAGGGGCGCGCCCTGAGCTCCGGCCGCCAGGGCCATGCACAGCAGGAGCAGGGCGCGCTTCATCGCTCAACCTATCGCCATCGGCTCGGTGTTGTCACTCAGGGCCGGGCTGAAGGTGGACAGGTCCACCGGCTCCAGCCCATCGGCACTGGCCTTGAACAGCGCGTCGAGGTAGGCGAACAGCCCCGCCTCGGTGGCGCTGGCGCTAGGCGGCACCTCGGCCGTGACCGGTGGCACGACCACCACCGGCGGCGTGACCAACACCTCGTCGTCGCTGCCACCGCAGGCCGTGATCACCGCCGTGCTGGCGACAATCAATGCAAGTTGGAGTTTGTTCATCTGATGCTCCTTACTTGGTGCCGCCGGTGGGCGTGTACAGGTACGGGAAGGTCTGGAACAGCGGCACGGTGGCCTGATCGACCGCGTCGTGCAGCGCTGCCGACGTGGCCCCCAGCGGCACCTTGCCGACGCGGCACTCGGAGGTCAGCGTCGTCGTTGTGGTGCCCGGAATCACGAAGCTGTTCAGCCCCAGCACATTGGCGTTGTCGCCGGCCTGGATGGCGCCGATCGAGGCATTGCTGTTGATCACGCACAGGCCACCGGCCACGGCGACGAGGGCGATATCGACCACGTCATCCTTGGGGCGGCGGCCGTTCGGGAAGCCGGCCAGATCGACCGCATTGGCCAGATTGCCGGCGCCACCGACGCGCAGCACCTCGCCGGCCACGCCCAGGCGGTTCTGCTGGGCGAAGGGCACGGCCGCGATCTTGGTGTTCAGGCGCAGCATCTCGGCCGGCGTCACCGTGCCGGCGGGCTTGTTGACGCCGCCGATGCCGGTCAGGAACACGGTCAGCAGGTCGGTGCGCGGCAGGTTGGTCGGCGCCAGGAACTTGGCGTCACCGGCCAGCGCGATGCCCAGCAGGGCAGGCAGGGTGGGGTTGGTCACATAGTCGGCGAACTGCAGGTCGTCCTTGGGCTTGGAGGCATTGAACTTGTCCTTGTCCGGCAGGCCGATCACGACCTCGTTGACCAGCGGATTGCCCAGGCGCGAGACCTGGGTCCAGGCGCCGCCGGGGATCGATGCCGTCTGGTGACCCTGCTTGGGCTTGCCGTTGAGCAGGCTGCCCTGGCGCAGGCTGGCCGTGGTCCAGCCGCCGATCACCGGGTCCTGACCGGCGTCGGTCGAGGGCTTGGCCGTCAGGCAGTCCTTGGGCACCTCCAGCGCCAGGGTGGTGACGTTCTTGTCGTCCAGATCGCCCTTGCCCGCGGCGCCGATATTGGCCGGGTTGGTGATCACCGCCGGCGAGGCGTTGACCAGGTCGAAGATGGTGCCCAGGTTGACGGCGAACGGGTCCTTGCGCTGGCCGACGAAGAGCTTGGCCGGCATCGCGCAGCCGGGGATGTCCACCGTGTAGATGTGCTTGGCGGCATAGCCGGCATAGTCGGGAATGGTTTTCACGCCGATGTTGTCCACCGACTTGTCGAACGTGGCCGAGCCGGCCGAGCCATTGGGCGATCCGGCTGCCACCTTGACGGCGGCGCGGGCGCCGGTGCGGCGGTCACCGCGCACCACGTCGACGCTGAAGCTCTCGTTCAGGTTCAGCACCGCCGAGTTGGCCACGGCATTGGCGCCGGTCAGCTGGCCGGCCTGCATCAGCGGAATCGCGACCATCTTGTCGCCGATCGCCAGCTCTATGCCCTTGGTTCCGTTCTTCAGCGTGTTCTTGAAACGGAACTGGAAGGTCAGGTCTTCCTTGGCGTCGCCGTTGTTGTCGATATGAATCTCGTACAGCGCGTTCGGGTCCATCGTGAAGTAGTTCGGGCCGCCGTAGGCATCCTGCAGCGGCAGGTAGTTGGCGATCAGCGTCACGTAGGCGCCGCGCCCGGTCTCGTAGCTGTTGAACATATAGAAGTCGCTGGCATCGACCTTGGGCGTGGTCGTGATGCTGGGCGCCTCGCGGTGGCTGGAGGCCTGCGCAAGGCCATGCAGGCCGGCGGCGCTGAGCGCGAACAGGGCAGCTGCCAGGGGCAGCAGGCGATGGGGGGACAGGTGCAGAGTCTTCATGGCTGGGGTCCTTGTGGTGGGGTGCCTGCTCTCCTTACGCGCCCAGATGCCGATTGGATGCAGCATTGCGTGAGCCTTTTGCCGACCTGACGGTGCGTTAAGGGTTGAGGCAGACCACGGAAGACCCCGGGCACTGCTCGCGACCCAGCCACTTTCCGGAAACTGCCCACCATGAAGAACACCCCGAACTGCCTCCGTCTCGCCGGCGCGCTGCTGGCCTTGAGCGCCTTCTCGGCCCAGGCCCGCGAGGAGGCACTGACGCTGGACGCCGGCTTCAAGCCGGCCGAGCTGGCGGCCACGCTGATGAAGTCATCCACCGATGCCAAGGAGGTCCGTGGCCTGAAGCGGGTGGCCATCACCGGCTTTGACGTCGAGTTCGTGACCAAGGGCGCGGCCAGCGCCAGCGCCACCGAGATCGGCCGCAGCGGCACGGCCAGCACTTCGGTCTATGTCACTCTGGTCGGTGTGGCGGAGCCGGACTTTCAAGCCATTGTCGATCAGCTGTATGCGGAGTTCGTGCGCGATGTGCAGGCCGGCGGCATCGAGGTTGTGCCCGTTGCGCAGCTGATGGCCAGCAGCACCTACCAGAAGATGGCCGCCGGTGGCAGCCCGGCGCCGCACCGGAAGAGTGGTGGGGGCGAGTGGTCCACCGTGTTCACGCCCGAGGGCCGGGCGGTGATGGGTCTGAGTCTCCAGTCCAAGGGCTTGCTGGGCGGCTTCAGCGGCATGGCTTCGCTGACCAGCGGTATCTTTGACAACCTGGAGTTGCAGAAGGAGCTGGACGCCACCCTGCTGACGGTGCGCATGGTGGTCAAGTTCGTCGACCTGGCCAGCAGCAGCTCCAGCTTCTTCGGCCGCATCTCGGGCACCGCCTCGGTGACCGGCAAGGTCAGCCCGACGATCGCGGCCGGGGCCACCCAGATGACGTTGCAAAGTGCGCTGGGCGGGGCCCAGTTCGGCCTGCAGCGCCCCCTGCAGATCGACGCGGCAGCGATTCCGGAGCTCAAGGACGTCAGCTCGGTGGCGGCCAATATCGGCCTGGCCGTGCTGTCCCTGGCCATCGGCAAGGGCGGCAGCGCCACCGCGGTCGAGAAGGAGGCCGTGGCCGACCCGGTGCGCTACCGCGAGCTGGTCAGCGCCGGCCTGGGCAATGTGCGCGGGCTGATGGTCGAGCGCATCAAGGGGGTTCGTTAGCCCGGCTCAACGCCGCCGCGCCCGCCGTGGGGTATAACCCGCGCGGTTGAAACAAGTCGCGGCAGCAAGGAGCAAGAGCATGGGCGCACAGTGGAAAGCAAAGCACAAGGACCTGGCGTCCAACGCCAAGGGGCGGATCTTCGGCAAGCTTGCCAAGGAAATCATGATTGCCGCCCGCAATGGCGCCGACCCGGCACAGAACCCCCGCCTGCGCCTGGTCGTCGAACAGGCCAAGAAGGCCTCGATGCCCAAGGAAACGCTGGACCGCGCGATCAAGAAGGGCGCCGGCCTGCTCGGTGACGCCGTGCAGTTCGAGCGCGTCACCTACGAGGGTTTTGCGCCCCACCAGGTGCCGCTGATCGTCGAGTGCCTGACCGACAACGTCAATCGCACCATTGCCGAGATGCGCGTGCTGTTCCGCAAGGGCCAGCTCGGCTCGGCCGGCTCGGTGGCCTGGGACTTCGACCATCTGGGCATGGTCGAAGCCTCACCGGCCGCCCCCGGTGCAGACCCCGAACTGGCCGCCATCGAGGCGGGTGCGCAGGACTTCGAGCCCGCCGAGGACGGGGCCACGCTGTTCCTGACCGATCCGGCCGATCTGGACCTGGTCGGCCGCGCGCTGCCCAGTTTCGGCTTCACCGTGCTCTCGGCCAAGATGGGCTATCGGCCCAAGAACAGCGTCAGCCTCGGCGCGGCCGAGCTGGAGGAGGTGGAGGCGTTTCTGGCCGCCATCGACGCCCATGATGATGTGCAGGATGTCTACGTCGGTTTGGCGGGCTGACTCTCGAGCAGCCGCCCGGCAATCTCGCCCAGGGTGCGGATGCCGCGGGCGCGGGCTTCGTCCAGGGGGTGGCTGGCGGTCAGGCGCAGGCAGTGGTCGAACGAGCTGCCGGTGCTGAACACGGCGCCAGGCACAAACGTGTAGCCCTGCAAGCGCGCCTGCTCCAGCAGCAAGCAGGCGTCCAGCCCGCCCGGCAGCTCGACCCACAAGACATAGCCGCCCTGACCGGCGCCGACCCGGGTGCCGGGCGGAAAGTGCCGCAGCACCGCCTCGTGATGCGCGGCCAGCTGCGCCGCCAGCCGCCTCCGCAGGCGGCGCAGATGGGGCTCGAAGGCGCCGCTGGCCATGAAGGCCGTGAGGGTGTCAGCTATCGGTGCCGGCAGCAGCTCGCCATGCACCGTGCGGGCGGCCTGCAGCTGCAGATGATGCCGCCCGGCCACCACATAGCCCAGGCTGAAGCCGGGGCCGGTGAGGCAGGCGAAGCTGCCGCAATACAGCACGCCGTCGCTGCGGTCGAATGCCTTCACCGGGCGGGGCCGCTGGACGCCACGGTACAGATCGCCCATCAGGTCGCATTCGATCAGCGGGATCCGGTGCTGCGCCAGCAGCGCGGCCAGTTGCTGCTTGGCCGCGTCGCTCATCAGGCTGCCGTCGGCACTGGCGCAGCTGGGCTCGAACACGCAGGCCGCCACGCGGTGATGCTGCAGCGCAAACGCCAGCGCCGCCACCGACAGGCCTTGTTGATCACCCGAGGCCGGTATCTCAAGCACCTGCAGCCGCAGGCTGGCGATGATCTCCAGCGCCCGAAAGGGCGCCGGGCTGGCCACTGCCACCCGGTCGCCGGCCCGCGTCAGCACGCGCAGGCTCAGCTCCAGTGCCTCGGCCTCGCCCTGGGTGACGACGATGTTATCGGCATGGAAGTCGCAGCCCAGCGCGCGCGAGCGCCGCGCCAGTTGCTCGCGCAGGGCCGCCGTGCCATGGCAGCTGCGGGTACTCAGTACCGAGGTGCCGCTTCGCAATTGCTGCATCAGCAGCCGCTTCAGCGCGGCCAGTGGCAGCAATGCGTCGTCCATGGCCAGATGGCCCAGTGACAGGCAATCGGCCTGCGTCGTGGCCAGGGCGATCAGGCGCTTGCGCCGTCCGGCCAGTGCGATCGCGTCGATGGGCGGAGCGGCCCGGGCCGCT